>Ga0209248_10000113_pt1 | contig 27867 bp, 25 predicted proteins | sample BogFormECP04_OM1_FD_188241 | JGI IMG/M metagenome (GOLD analysis project Ga0209248, IMG submission 188241) | Bog forest soil microbial communities from Calvert Island, British Columbia, Canada - ECP04_OM1 (SPAdes) (version 2) | ecosystem: Environmental > Aquatic > Freshwater > Wetlands > Bog ... | reverse complement strand
GAACGGTCAAACAGCGACCTTGAAGTCACAGCCGGTCTTGGCCCGGACGTCGGCGACGGTCACCCCGGGGTGTAATTCCGTCAGCGTGAGCCCGTGTTCGGGCTCGACCTCGAAGACGCACAGGTCGGTGATGATCATGTCCACCACACCCTTGCCGGTGGCGGGCAGGCCGCACTGCTTGAGGATCTTCGGGCTGCCGTCTTTGGCGGTGTGATCCATCACGACGATCACTCGCTTGACACCCGACACCAAATCCATTGCGCCGCCTGGCCCTTTGACCATTTTGCCTGGCACCATCCAGTTGGCCAGGTCGCCGTTCTCGGCAACCTCCAGACCGCCCAGGATGGACAAGTCGATATGGCCGCCGCGGATCATCGCGAACGAGTCGGCGCTGCTGAAAAAGCTTGACCCGGGAAGGCTGGTGACGGTCTGCTTGCCGGCGTTGACGAGGTCGGGGTCGACGCCGTCTTCGGTTGGGTAAGAACCGATGCCCAGCAGGCCGTTCTCCGACTGCAGCGTCACGCTGATGTTGTCCGGGATGAAGTTGGCCACCAACGTCGGGATGCCGATGCCCAGGTTCACGTAGTAGCCGTCGCGCAGTTCCTGGGCGGCGCGTTGAGCCATCCGCTCGCGAATCGGACTGTCGTGCTTCAGCGATGCACCGCCGCTGGTGGTGCGGAACTCGATGCGTTTCTCGTAGTTGGTGCCCTCGATGATGCGGTCCACGTAGATGCCGGGGGTATGGATCAGGTCGGGCTCCAGGTCGCCGACCTCGACCAGTTCTTCCACCTCGGCCACGGTCACCGCGCCGCAGGTGGCGATCATCGGGTTGAAGTTGCGCGCCGTCTTGCGGTAAACGAGGTTGCCCGCCGTGTCCCCCTTCCACGCCTTGACCATCGCCACGTCGGCGCGGATGCCTTCTTCCAGAACGTATTCGGTGCCGTCGAAGACCCGGGTGTCTTTGCCGTCGGCGAGATTGGTGCCGAAGCCGGTACGGGTGTAGAAGCCGGGAATGCCTGCCCCGCCGGCGCGTAACTTCTCCGCCAGCGTGCCCTGAGGCGTCAGCACAAGGTCCAGCTCGCCGGCCAGCACCTGCCGTTCGAATTCCTTGTTCTCGCCGACGTAGGAGGCGATGACCTTGTTCACCTGCCGCGCCTTCAACAGCAGGCCCATGCCGAAATCGTCTACGCCGGCGTTGTTTCCGACGATGGTGAGGTCTTTGACGCCGCTGTCCACCAGCGCCTGAATCAGATTCTCCGGGATGCCGCAGAGGCCGAATCCGCCCGCGGCGATCGTCATGCCGTTCTTCAGCAGGCCGTGCAGAGCAGACTCGGCGTCGGGGTGGACTTTACTCATCAGTGGTCCTCTCGTTGTTGGTCACGGCGTGCGCGGCCTCCATCAGCATCCAGCCGGATAGTTGCACCGAAAGATCACGCTCGGGTATCTCCGACTCGGCGACGGCACCTGCGACGAATTCGGCTTGCTGGCCGCCGGTCGCCGGCAGATCGGCGGGGCGATCCCAGAACGGTCCGAACAACGGCAGGCCTTGCACCGACTGCCGGTTGTCCCATGCCGATTGCGCCGAGGCCAACACGATTTCGCGGGCGCTTTCGCGGGCCGCCGCATCCGCGGCGGACTCCCCCGGCAACGTGGTGGCAACCAAAGCCAGGTAGCGCGCGGTGATCCCTGCGAACAGCCCACCGTCGCCGCCGCCGGCGCCGCGCAGCACCCCGCCCGGCGCCATGTGCTCGTCGACGGCGGCAACCAGGCGATGCACCCGCGGCGCGTGCCGCTCGTCACTGGTGCGCGCGGCCAACTCGGTCTCCAGCCCCAGCACCACGCCCTGGCAATAGGTGTACTGCGCGCGGACCAGTGAACCGGCCTTGATCCCGTCGAACACCAGGTGCGTATCGGGGTCGATCAGCGTGGCTTCAATCCAGTCGGCCATCTGCTGGGCCCGCCGCAGCCGATCGCCGTAGCGCGCCAGGAAGATCCCCGCCGGGCCGTTGGCCGGGGCGTTGAAGAACTGGTCCTGCTTACGCCATGGGATGCCGCCGCCGTCCTCGGGGACCCACGCCTTGACGAGTTCGTCGTTCAACTTCTCCAGCGCACGTTTGCGCTCCGCGCCGGCGATCCGGGTAGCCCGCTCCAGGGCCAGCGCCAGCCACGCCATGTCGTCGTAATAGCTGTTGACCCAGGATCCGTTGTTGCGCAGCCGGTGCCCGCGGATCTGCCGGTGGATCTTGATGCGCCGCTCCGGCTGCGGGTCACGCAGCTCCGCGTCGACCAGGCAGTCCAGCAGATGCGCCTGCCACCAGTAATGCCAACCGCCGAACCATCGGTCGCGCCGGGCCGGCGGCCAGGCCACGACGCCGAGCTGGGTGGCGGGCAACCCCCACAGCCGTTTCAGATGCCGACCGGTGACAGCGGCCTCTGCGCTGACCGCCCGGTTGACGCATACCTGATCCATGGGAACTGATCCTGCCTTACTCGCCCTTTACCACGCACTGCCCATATCACCGTGTTGGCTGATCCAGGTATGCATGGCGATCCCCGCTGCAACCGAGACGTTGATGCTGCGCGTCGACCCGAAATGGGCAATCGAGACGGTCAGCGCAGCGCCGGTGCGAGCGTCGTCGCTGATGCCGGGGCCTTCCTGGCCGAACAGCAGCAGGCAGTCCCGCGGCAGCGTCGTCTCTTCGAGCCGCATTGCGCCGGGCAGGTTGTCGACCGCGACGACCGTCACGCCCGCTTCGGCCGCGAAGCTCAGCAGGTCGGCGACACTGTCGTGATGGCGCAAGCGTTGGTAGCGGTCGGTGACCATGGCGCCGCGGCGATTCCAGCGGCGGCGCCCGACGATGTGGACGGTGTCGACGGCGAACGCGTTGGCCGTGCGCACCACCCCACCGATGTTGGCGTCGTGGCCGAAATTCTCGATCGCCACATGCAACGGGTGTCTGCGCTTGTCGATGTCGGCGACGATCGCCTCACGCGTCCAGTACCGGTAGGCGTCGACGACGTTGCGGGTGTCGCCGTCGCGTAGCAGCGCCGGGTCATACCGCGGATCGTCCGGGGGCGGCCCGACCCAGGGGCCGACTCCGCTTGTTGGAACACCCCATTCGGTGGGACCGGCGTCCGCCTCGCGACGATGCGGGCCGGAACGACCCGAGGAGGAGTGGGGCAAATCAGGCCCGGTCACCGCGTGGTCCAGACCGCGGCGTGGGTTCCCACGACCGAAACCGTCGCGTACAGCAGCGCCTGGTTGATGTCGCCCTGGGTGCACAGCGACGCGCTGACATGCACGGCGTCCAGCGACGCTTCGGGCAGGATCAGCACCGACGACCCGTAGGCCGAGCAGGCCGGGCTGAGGCCGGGCGGAGGAAGCGTGGGGGCGGCGAGCAACATCATCGGCCCGCCGCGCGCCGCGGAATCGTCGCGGTACTTCGCCGCGATGGTGTCGGCGTCCAACCCGAGCAGCATGTAGCCGCGGCCGTTGAATGCGGCCGGATCACCGAGCGAGGCCTGGGTCAGCTGGGTGCCGTCGGCTCGCCACGCGGCGACGCTGGAGGTCTTGACCACCAGGTCGGTGTCGTTCTCTTTTGTCGGCAACACCCCGACCGGGAACGCCGCCGGGTAAGCCGCGACGGTATCGGCGATCCGGTCGCGGGGCGAGTAGATGTACACCCCGCGGACGGCGCTGCGGTCCGCCAGCGGACCAAGGCACACCGTGCCGGTCAGCCGTTTACCCCCAGGCGCGGAAAGCGACTGGATGACAACATTTTTCACGTTGTCGCAGCTGCCGATGCCGGTGGCCTCCATGGGGTGCGCGAGCGCGCCGTAGAGGCCGAATCGGACGTCGCGGGGATCAGCATGGGGTTTCGCGGGGTCGGTCGGGGCGGCATCGATGTCGACCAGCACGTAGTTGTCTTGCCAGCGCAGGTTGGACATCGACGTGTTCCAGCCCAGCACCGCGAGCGATTCGCCCAGCCGGGCCGTCAGCGCGCTGTAAACCTGTTGGCGTGCAGCCGAATTTGAACACGCGCATGCCAGCGCCAGCGTCACCACCATCGCGATGAGTGTCCGCACGGTGATCTAGCGCAGCCCGAGGTCCGCCAGCCCCAGCACGCTGCGGTACGGCAGACCCTCGGCTTCGATGGCTTCGGCGGCGCCGGTAGCGCGGTCGACCACGGTCGTTACGCCGACCACCTGTCCGCCGGCTTCTTGCACGGCGCGCACCGCGGTCATCGCCGAGGCGCCGGTGGTGCTGGTGTCCTCGACCACCAGGACCCGTCGACCGGAGATGTCGGGCCCCTCGATAAGCCGTTGCATACCATGGGTTTTCACTGACTTTCGCACGACGAAGGCGTCGATCGGGCGGCCGGGTGCGTGCATGACGGCGGTGGCCACCGGATCGGCGCCCAGAGTCAGGCCGCCGACTGCGGCGTACTCCCAGTCGTCGGTGAGTTCACGGATCAGCCGGCCGATCAACGGCCCGGCCTGGTGGTGCAACGTGGCCCGGCGCAGGTCGACGTAGTAGTCGGCTTCCTTGCCCGACGACAACGTGACGCGGCCGTGCACCACCGCCAGCCGGCGCACCAGCTCGGCCAATTCGTCGCGGTCGGTGACGCTCACGTCAGGTCCGGCCACGGCCCCGGCCGAACGTTCGGGTGGCGGCGCGCGCCAGGTTTCGCGGCACCATCCGCCCTGCGGTGGTGAGCGCCTTGTACTGCATGCCGGGAATGATGACCACCTTGCCCCGGCCGATATCGGCCAGGCTTTCCCGGACCACGTCGTCGACCTCGAGCCACATGAACGACGGCAGTGAGGTCATGTCGATATACCGGCTCGTTCGTGAAAAGCGGTGTGCACGAAGCCCGGACACACCACATGGATGCCGACACCGGTGCCTGTCAGCCCGCCTGCCAGCCCTTCGGTGAACGACACCACCCACGCCTTGGACACCGAGTAGGTCGAGCCGCGCCCGGACAGCAGCCCCGCAACGCTGGCGATGTTGACAACGGTGCCGGCACCGGCGTCGATCATCGCCGGCAACGCGGCCCGGGTCAGCTCCATCACCGCGGTGACGTTGACGTCGAGTTGGGACTGCAGCAGGGCAAGATCGGCGGTCCAGAATTCACCGGACGTGGCGAAACCGGCGTTGTTCACCAGCGCGTCGACACCGGCGGCCAATCGCTCCGCGACCTTCCCGCGGTCAGCCGACTCGGCCAGGTCGGCGGGCAGCACTTCGACGGCACGCCCGCCCTCGCTGCGCAATTCGGCCGCCAGCCCGCCCAGCCGATCAGCATCGCGCGACACCAGCACCAAGTCGTAGCCGTCCGCGGCATAGCGGCGCGCGAAGCCTTCGCCGATCCCGGATGTGGGCCCGGTGATCAGGGCGACGCGGCGTGGCACGGCGTCAGTGTACTTAGCGCGACGTCGCGGCCGAGGCGTGTGGGCCGTGGAGAAAAAAGTGGTGCTGGAAACCGGTGTGGCAGTTGTGAATCTTGATCGCTCGATTGATGGTCAGCGCTGATAGTGGCTGGCCTGGTGGCCGTTACGGCCGGGCGGCTGACGGTGCGCTGGGGCGCCGGGCTCGGCCGGCGGGCGACGGGTCGGCTCTTGGCGGGCCGGGGGCGGCGACCCCGCCCCGCGAGACGCTGCGGGCGGGGCTTCGGCGCGACCGGCCGGGGCCAGCGGACGGCTGGGTGCGGCTTTACGACGTCCGGCCGATTGCGGCGCCCCGGCAGCTCCCGTCTGCTGGGGCACCGGCGGCAACACCCGCAACAGGTCGTTGAATTGGCGCACCGTGCGCAAACCCTCGTCCCACTGGGCACGGGTACTGCCGATCGGCATGCTGACCAGCGTCCAGTTCTGCTCGTTCCACATGATCTCGGCGCAGTCCGGCGCGGTGTGCGCGAAGGTGACCATCCGCCGATCGCACGCCCGCCGGGCGGCGTCCAGGTTCGTGGAGTACACCATCCGCGGTCCAATAGCGCCCAGTAGCCAAATGTCGCTCTCGCGAGGCTCTTTGAGACCTTTGAGGCGCACGTCGACCACGACGTTGGTACCCACCTTGCGATGCAGCGCGATCACGGTCGCGACCTCTTCGAGGTCGAAGATGAACACCGCTTCGCCGCGGATCTGACCCAGCACGACGTTGCGCGCCGGGATGTTGCTGCCCACGGTCGACATCACTCCGCGCTTCCAGCGCTTGAGGATCTCGGTGGATTCCTGCTCGTAGTCGAATCCGTGCGACCGCGCCCACGACTTGCGACGACGGCCGCGCCCGCGACGGCGGTCGATGTCGACGTACAACAACACCGCCGCGCCGACGAAGCACAGCGCGGAGAGCGTAAACCAGAGCGGAACCATCGCCACGTAGCCTAGCTGCTGTTAACCCCTAACCGGGAATGGCAGCAGGTCACAACCGAATTAAAGTTTGCTACCGGTTCGGCTCCGGCGGCCGCTGAGCTCAGCCCAGCACGAGGCTGTCACCGTCGGCGCTGACATTCACCGGAACGGTGTCGCCGTCGTGCACGTCGCCGGCCAGCAGCATCTTCGCCAGTTGGTCGCCGATGGCCTGCTGCACCAGCCGTCGCAACGGACGCGCCCCGTAGACCGGGTCGAACCCGCGATGCGATAGCCATTTCTTGGCCGGCAGCGAAACCTCCAGCTGCAGGCGCCGTTGCGCGAGCCGCTTGGCCAGCTGGTCCAGCTGAATGTCGACAATCCGCACCAGCTCTTCGGGGTTCAGCCCGTCGAAGATCAGCACGTCGTCGAGCCGGTTGATGAATTCCGGCTTGAACGTCGCGCGCACCGCCGCCATCACCTGCTCCTCGGTGCCGCCCGACCCAAGGTTGGACGTGAGAATCAGGATGGCGTTGCGGAAGTCGACCGTCCGACCCTGCCCGTCGGTGAGCCGGCCCTCGTCGAGGACCTGCAGCAGCACGTCGAACACGTCCGGGTGGGCCTTTTCGACCTCGTCGAACAGCACCACGGTGTAGGGCCGGCGGCGTACGGCCTCGGTCAGCTGACCACCCTGGTCGTAACCGATGTAGCCGGGCGGCGCGCCGACCAGGCGGGCCACCGAGTGCTTCTCGCCGTACTCGCTCATGTCGATGCGGACCATCGCCCGCTCGTCGTCGAACAGGAAGTCGGCCAGCGCCTTGGCCAGCTCGGTCTTGCCGACGCCGGTGGGGCCGAGGAACAGGAACGAACCGGTCGGCCGGTTGGGGTCGGCGACGCCGGCCCGGGTGCGGCGCACCGCGTCGGAGACGGCCTGCACGGCCTTCTTCTGCCCGACGACGCGCTTGCCCAGCTCGTCTTCCATCCGCAGCAGCTTGGCGGTCTCGCCTTCCAGCAGCCGGCCGGCCGGGATGCCCGTCCACGCCGACACCACGTCGGCGATGTCGTCGGGACCGACCTCCTCTTTGAGCATCACGTTCTCGCGGGCCTCGGCCTGCGGCAGCGCCGCGTCGAGCTTCTTCTCGACCTCGGGGATGCGGCCGTAGCGCAGCTCGGCGGCCTTGGCCAGGTCGCCGTCGCGCTCGGCGCGCTCGGATTCCCCGCGCAGCGTGTCCAGCTGCTCCTTGAGCTCGCGGACGACGTCGATCACGTTCTTCTCGTTCTGCCACCGGGTGGTCAGCTCGGTCAGCTTTTCCTTCTGATCGGCCAGCTCGGAGCGCAACTTCTCCAGGCGCTCCTTGGACGCCGCATCTTCTTCCTTGGCCAGCGCCATCTCTTCGATCTCGAGTCGGCGCACCAAGCGCTCGACCTCGTCGATCTCGACCGGCCGCGAGTCGATCTCCATCCGCAGCCGGCTGGCCGACTCGTCGACCAAGTCAATCGCCTTGTCCGGCAAGAACCTTGCCGTGATGTAGCGGTCGGATAGCGTGGCCGCCGCGACCAGCGCGGAGTCGGTGATGCGTACACCGTGGTGCACCTCGTAACGGTCTTTGAGCCCCCGGAGGATGCCGACGGTGTCTTCCACCGACGGCTCGCCGACGAACACCTGCTGGAAGCGACGTTCCAGCGCGGCGTCCTTTTCGATGTACTTGCGGTATTCATCGAGCGTGGTGGCGCCGACCAGGCGCAGCTCGCCGCGGGCCAGCATCGGCTTGATCATGTTGCCGGCGTCCATCGCCGACTCGCCGGTCGCGCCGGCCCCCACGATGGTGTGCAGCTCGTCGATGAAGGTGATGATCTGCCCGGCCGAGTTCTTGATGTCGTCGAGCACGGCCTTGAGCCGTTCCTCGAATTCGCCGCGGTACTTGGCGCCGGCCACCATCGAACCCAGGTCCAGGGAGACGACGGTTTTGTCGCGCAGGCTCTCGGGTACGTCGCCGGCGACGATGCGCTGGGCCAGCCCCTCCACGATCGCGGTCTTACCGACGCCCGGCTCACCGATGAGCACCGGGTTGTTCTTGGTGCGCCGGGACAGCACCTGCACCACGCGGCGAATCTCGTTGTCCCGCCCGATAACCGGGTCGAGTTTGCCCTCGCGGGCCTGGGCGGTCAGGTCGGTGGAGTACTTCTCCAGCGCCTGATAGGTGGCTTCCGGATCGGCGCTGGTGACGCGGGCGCTGCCGCGCACCTTGACGAACGCCTCCCGCAGGGCTTGCGGCGAGGCGCCATGGCCGGTCAGCAGCTTGGCGACGTCGGAGTCGCCGGTGGCCAGGCCCACCATCAGGTGCTCGGTGGAGACGAATTCGTCGTCCATCTCGGTGGCCAGCTGCTGGGCGGTGGTGATGGCAGCCAGTGATTCGCGGGACAGCTGCGGTTGCGAGCTGGCGCCGCTGATCTGCGGCAGCCGATCGACGAGGCGCTGGGCTTCGGTGCGGATAGTGGCGGGCTCGACGCCGACAGCCTCTAGTAGCGGCGCAGCGATCCCGTCGTTCTGCGTCAGCAGCGCTAACAGCAGATGAGCCGGCCGGATCTCGGGATTGCCGGCGGCGGTCGCCGCCTGCAGGGCCGCCGTCAGGGCCGCCTGCGTCTTGGTTGTCGGGTTGAAAGAGTCCACGACACCTCCAATCGGGGTGGAAAGGGCCTAGAGGGGCCCGCGAGAAATGCTTGTCCCGATGTTCAACGCCGTCAAGGTTGAGTCTGTTCCGCTCAACTCTAGCGAATTTCGTCAGTCCGCGGCGGGCGGCCACTAGGCAGCATTCCTCGACGGCAAAGAACAAGCCGCCCACGTTCTGGTGTCTTTCCTCGAGCGCGCACTGGCGCCGCGCGGCGGCGAACCAGGCGTCGTCGTTGCTCACCGGACCCGTCAAACTGAGAGCGGATGACGTCGCGTTACACCGCTCGGTGCGCGAACGCAGCGACGAAAGGTTGCATCGAATGCTGGCAATCAACGAGGACGGGCCGGTACTGCGGGTCGAGCTAAACCGCCCTGAGTCGCTCAACTGCCTCGACGACGACGTGCTGCTGGAGGTGACGGATCTCTACACCCGTCTGCAGCAGCGGTTCGATCTGAAGGCGGTTGTCCTCGGCGGGCGTGGCCGCGCGTTTTGCGCCGGCGCCGATCTCCGCAACCCACCCGGATTCGCGGGCACCGGGGGCCGGGAACGCCGCTACCACTCGCAGATCGGCTACCGCGCCTGCCAGGCCATCGCCGACTGCGAAGTGGTGACGATCGCGCGGCTGCATGGGCATGTCGTCGGCGGCGGGTTCGCGCTCGCGCTCGCCTGCGACTTCCGCGTTGCCGCCGCTGACACGGTGTTCAGACTGCCCGAGGTCGACCTCGGTGTGCCGATGACCTGGGGCACGATACCTCGACTGATCGCCGAGGTTGGCGCCGCCAGAGCACGCGAAATCGTGCTGCTCGCCGACCGGATCGACGCTCAGACCGCACACCGCATTTCGCTCGTGCACCGATTGGCAGAACCCGATGAGCTCGACGACGCAACACACGCACTCGTCGAGGTCATCGTCGCCAAACCCGATTACGCGCTGCACACCAGCAAGACGCAGTTTCGTGCATACAGCCGCGCGTCCGGCGATCCCACATTCGCTGACGGCGACCTGGTCAGCCTCGCCACCCGCTTTAATGCCGCGCGCTGAAGTCCCAGATCATCAACGCAATACACACCTACCTAACCGAGTCGAACATATGATCGATCAGTGGGTGACCTCGCGTCGATCGGATATAACGGGCAGCCGGTCCGCAACCCGTTTCGGGTGGTGCGTCCGCCGATCATCGTGCTGGTTGATTTGACGGTGCTGTTCCCGCGAGAGCCGCACCGCTCGGGGCGGTATCACCCCAACGGCCTGCAGTTGCACAAGGTCGTCGAGGGCCGGCTGACCTGCTGGGGCATTTGCGAGCAGGGCGACTGGTGGGGCCTGGTGACCTACCCGATCGTCTACGGGTCGAAGCGCAAAACCGTCACGCACTGGGTCCCGGCCTGGATCCTGCGCCGCAAGCGCTAGCTGTCCTGCACTCATCGGCAAGCAATGCGAAGATGCAGCCCGTGAGAGGAAGTTGGAGTTCCCTACTGACCACGCTGATTCCGCTCGCGTTGGTCGTCGCGGTCTCACCGTTATCGATCATCCCGGCGGTGCTGGTGTTACAGACACAGCGGCCGAGGCCGACCAGCCTCGTCTTCCTCGGCGGCTGGCTGCTGGGTCTGACCGCGCTGACCGCGGCCTTCGTCGCGTCCTCCGACCTCCTCGGTGACTTGCATAAGAAACCGCCGGCCTGGGCATCCTGGCTGCGCGTCGTCCTTGGATTGGCTCTCATCGCCTACGGCATCTATGAGTGGCTGAGCCGGCACAAACGCACCGAATCGCCGAAGTGGATGCGGTCGTTTGCAACCCTGACGCCCGGGCGCGCGGGGATCACGGCGCTGGTGCTGGTGGTGATCAGAATCGAGGTCCTGACCATGTGCGCCTTGGCCGGTTTGAACATCGGCAGCAGCGGGCTTGGTGTCACAGCCAAGTGGATACTGGCCGCGATCTTCGTCGCCATCGCGGCATCCACCGTCGCCGTCCCGATCTTGGCCTCCGCGGCCGCCGGCCACCGGCTCGACGATCCGATGGCGCGACTCAAAGGCTGGATGGAGAAGAACAACGCCGCACTGCTCGCAGCGATCCTGGTGTTGATCGGTCTGATGGTGCTTTACAACGGCGCTAGCGCGCTGTTCTGAAGGCCGCTGCACCCCGCATAAGATCGTCGGGCGTGAGCCTCAACGACCGGGATGCGCTGGCGCAACTGCATGCCGCCATCGACCCGGCCGACGAAAACGGGCTCATCGGGCGTTTTTACACCCGCTGGTTTTCCTTCGACGTTTCGCCGCGTGACCTGTTCCCGCCGGACATGGCCGCCCAGCGGGCCGCGTTCGCCCACGCACTGAAATGGGTATATGGCGAGCTTGTCGCCCAGCGAGCCGAACAGCTGGTGGCGTTTTTGGCCCAGCTGGGACGCGACCACCGCAAATACGGAGTGGTGCCCGAGCACTACGCGACTTTAAGGCAGGCGCTGCACGCGACCCTGCGAGACGAGCTGGCCGAGGCCTGGACCGACGCCGTCGACGCGGCCGCCCAGCAGTCGCTGAACCTGATCACCGGGGTGATGAGCGGGGCCGCCGAAGCCGAGCAGGGGCCGGCCTGGTGGGACGGGACCGTGATCGAACACTTGCGGATCTCCCGGGATCTGGCCGTGGTTCGGCTGCAACTGGACCGGCCGATGCCCTACCACGCCGGCCAGTACGTCAACGTCGCTGTGCCGCAGTGCCCGCGACGATGGAGATATCTGACGCCTGCCATCCCGCCGGACGAGAGCGGTGCCATCGAGTTCCACGTCCGGACAGTCTCGGGTGGCATGGTCAGCAACGCCATCGTCCACGAGACCCAGCCCGGTGACCGGTGGCGGCTGTCCAGCCCGCACGGCGGCTTGCAGGTCGACCGCGATGGTGGCGATGTGCTGATGGTGGCGGGCAGCACCGGGCTGGCGCCGCTGCGATCGATCGTCATGGACCTCACCCGTTGGGGTGTAAATCCACGCGTGCACATGTTCTTCGGCGCCCGCTACCCGTGCGAACTCTACGACCTGCCCACCTTGTGGCAGATCGCCACCCACAATCCCTGGCTGTCGGTGACGCCGGTCTCCGAGCGCAACGGCGACCCCGCCTGGGCCGCCGAGTACCCCGACGTGACGCCGCCGCGGGGACTGCACCTGCGCCAGACCGGCAAACTGATGGACGTCGTCACCAGATACGGCGGCTGGGGGGACCGGCAGATCCTGATCTGCGGCGGACCGGAGATGGTGCGCGCCACCAAGGTTGCGCTGATCACCAAAGGGGCGCCACCGGAGCGTATTCAGCACGACCCGTTGTACAGCTAGTCTCTTCGGGTGCACATCGTCACGCTGCAGGACCCGTCGTCGGAGCTCGAGGCGCAGTTCGTGCCGGACGCCGGCATGATCGGCATCTCGTTGACCGACTCGGGCGTCGAACTGCTCGGCCAACGCCGCGGCCTTGATGCCTATGTGGCCGCCGGCAAGACGATGGGTATCCCCATCTTGTATCCGTGGGCAAATCGACTGGGCGCCAACACCTATACGGCGGAGGGGACGACAGTCACGCTGACAGCCGGCCAGCATGGGGTGCGGACCGATCCCAACGGGCTACCGATTCACGGTGTGCTCGCCGCCTATCCAAACTGGCGGGTGACACATGAGTCGGCCAACGAGCTGACTGCCGAAGTGGACTTCGGCGATCAGGACTTGCTGGCCAGCTTTCCGTTTCCGCATCGGCTGGCGCTGACCGTCACGTTGTTCGAGCGGACCTTGCGGCTGCGCACCTCGGTGACGCCGTCCGGGGACCGGGCAGTGCCACTGTGTTTCGGCTTCCATCCGTATCTCCAGTTGCCGGATGTGCCGCGCGACCAATGGATCATCGAGACCCCGCCGTTGCGGCACCTGAAGCTCGACCGGCAAGGACTGCCCACCGGCGAGACGGCACGCCAGCCGGCCATCACTGAACCGTTGGGCGACAAGGTTTTTGATGATGGATACGACGAGGTTGCCGAAGGCACGGTGTTTGCGGTGTCCGGCGGTGGCCGCCGTATCGAGGTACACTTCGAACTGGGATATGCGGCCGCGCAGATTTTCTCGCCGTCGAGCGAAAGTGTCGTGTGCTTCGAGCCGATGACGGCACCTACTGATGCGCTACGCCGCGGCGGTTACCCGACCGCGGAGCCTGGCGGTTGGGGAGTTGCCCAGTTCTCGATCCGCGTCTAGCGACGCTATTGAACATGTGCTGAAATCAGCGCGGCTGACCGGTAGCCTTAGCCAATCCTGGGCAGGAGGAGCACGTGAGCCCTGGCGAGAGCGGTGCATCGATCGATGAATTGCTGGACCGCGCGGTGCGGGCCATCAACGAAGGCGACCGTGCCACCGCCGCCACGTTGGCCGGACAGGTTCTTTCGGTAGACCGCAACAACCCGGAAGCCGAGGACCTGCTCGCAGCCCCCGCTCGCTACGGTGAGATCCGCCGCCTGACAATCATGTTCGCCGACCTTGTCGACTCGACGGCGCTGTCCACCCGTTTAGAGCCGGAGACGTATCGGACGCTGGTCGGCCGGTATCGAGATGACGTGCGCGGCATCGTCGATCGATATGAGGGTCATATCAGCTCGATCAAGGGCGACGGACTGTTGGTGGTTTTCGGCCACCCCAAGGCGCATGAGAACGACGTGCAACGCGCGGTCGCAGCGGGACTGGATATCACCCGCACCGTGGCGCAACTCAGCGAGCAAGCTGAGCGCAAATTCGACGTGGCCATCAACGTGCGGGTCGGCATCCACCGCGGCCTGGTCTACCTCGACACCGACCAAGATGACGTATACGGGTTTGCCGCCAATTTGGCTGCCCGACTTTGTGGTGTTGCCGAGCGGGGGACGGTGGCGGTGTCAGATGCGGTCGCGCCGTTGGTAAGCGACTCATTCGAACTCGAAACATGTCCGCCGGTCCGGGTGAAGGGCATCGACGGGTTGGTCGGCCATCACCGGGTGCTCGGTGAGCGAGCAGAAACACCGCCGCCCTGGTCGCCACCCCTGATCGGGCGTGACCGTGAGCGCAGCTGGCTGCAGCAGAGCTGGCAGCGGGCGCGTGACCGGGTGCTGACCAGCCCGGGCGTGGTATTTCGCGGTGAACCAGGAATTGGTAAGACCCGGCTGACGACCGAGGCGGTCGAAATAGTCCGGGGTTCAGGCGCGCCCGTGATCGGGTTGTTCGGCTCGCCGGTGCACACCGACACCGGGCTGCATCCGGCGCGCAGGCTTCTGGAACGCCGATGCGGCATCACTCGGCTCACCGACGGGCGAGAGCGTCTGCACTTACTTCAAGCCGAACTGGGTTTCTGCGGGCTAGATCCCGTGAGCGCGACACCCTTGCTTGCACCGGTAATCGGCGTCGGTCCTGAGTATGGCTACCAGCCGGCCGCCGTGGAAGGCCGAACCCTTTACGAGTTGATCGGCGCGACCGTTCAGCAATATGTGTTGGCCTGCATCGGTGATCGCGCCGGACTGGTGGTCGCCGAGGATGTCCACTGGTTCGACCCGTCCACGCTGGAGTTGCTCAACTCGTTGCTAGCAGCAGCAGACGGTCGGTTGCTGGTGGTTTTGACCGGACGCGAGGGTGACTGGCTGCGAACCGATTGGCCGGTAACGCTTTTCGAACTTTCGCCGCTGACCGACGAGCAGTCCGACGCGCTGATCAATGCGCTGGACCCGTCGGTGACCGACGCCCAGCGGGCCGCGATACGAAGCCGATGTGACGGGGTGCCGTTCTACATTGAACACGTCGTCAGCGAACTTGACGCCGCCGGAGCCGAGTCTGGTGTACCCGAGGCACTGGTACCCGAGGCGCTCTATGAGCCGCTGTTCGCCGCGCTGCAACAACACCCCCACGCCGACGTTGTGCCGGTGGCTGAGGCGGCCGCTGTCATCGGTCGCGGTGGTGACCTCGCCTTGCTGCGCTCGGTGGTCGGACACGACGCCGAAGACGTCGACGACGTCGTCACCGAACTCGTGCGGGCGCGTGTGCTCGAGCGACGCGGGACCGACGGCTGGCGGTTTCGCCATGAGCTACTCCGGGAAGTGGCCTCCGAGCTGGCCCCGCCGTCGCTACACCGAGACCTGCACGCGCGTGCGGCCCGTGCGCTGGTCGACGCAGCGGCCGCCGTTGAACCGGACTGGCGGGTGGTCGCAAGCCACTTCGAGCAGGCTCAACAGTACGACAAGGCCGTCGAGGCCTACCAGAAGGCATCCGCAGACGCCCGGCGCCGCGGCGCCATCGCGGAGGCACGTGCATACCTGACCAACGCCGTCAATCTTCTCGCCCGTTGCGCAGCAGGTCCGGAGCGCGACCGCAGAGAAATCGCGATCCGGCTGGAGCGCGGCGTCTTGGCGATCGCCGTGCAGGGCAGCACGAGCGGCGAGGCACCTGCCGAGCTCGAACGGTGCTTGGAATTGGCGAGCAGCGGGATGCACGAGGACGAGCTGTTGCTCACATTGACGGCGATGATCAGCTACTACTACGGGCGGGCCGAGCTGCGCCGGCTACATGAACTGCTCGACTCGCTGTCTAACCGGATCCCGCGCGGCTGGCTTTGGAGCTATCCGGCGATCGCGTCCTCGCTGGGAGCGATCACCTGGCTGGAGGGCGACTTCGCGGCCGCTCGCGAGCATCTACTACGCGCCCTGGCGGACCGCTCCGCTGCCGATCCGCAGGAATTGGAGGCGGCGTGGTGGATCGCCGACGACCCGATCGCGGTGGCGCACGTCTTCTCGGCGCTGACGCATGCGGTATGCGGCGACCTTGATCGCGCCAACGCGGAGCTGGCCGGATCAGTCCGGCGCTGCGATGACTTGGGGTTTCCGCGGAATGCCTACAACAGGGCACATACGTACTTCATGGAAATCTGGGTCCGGCTGGAGAGCGGCCAAATCTCAGAGGCCGCCACCCTGGCCGCTGAGCTTCGCCGGCTGAGCGAGCAGTCGGGCCTCGATTTGTGGCGCGCGGTTGGCGCGACCCAACACGCCACCGTCAAGGGGCTAGCCGCACTGACTGCTAGTGCCGACGCGGCCACCCTGATCGCGAAGGCTGAGAAAATAGCGGCGTGGGTGGACGGCTCGCGACTCATGCACCTCAACGTCTACCTGACTTTTCACGACGCAGTTATCGGTCGCCTCTTGATTGCCGCGGGCCAGCCGGAGAGGGCGCGCGAGCGGTTGGAGTGGGCGCTGCGCCACGCGGAAGAGACGGGAATGCACTTCCATGACGCCGAGCTGATGCGCGTGCGAGCTCACACGTTTACCGAGCCCGATGCGCGCCACGCGGCCCTGGCCGCCGCGCTTGAGTTAGCACGCCGCCAAGGCGCGACTCTGTTCGAATTGCGTTGCCTCCTTGATTCTTTCGACCTTCTTGGCGACGGGGATCGGTCCGAGCTCGCCGACGCTGCCCGCCGCTTTCCCGGTGACGCTCGTTGGCCGGAATTAGCACGGGCGCAAGGGATTCTCTCGTGACCTGCGGTCACGAATAGATCAGAGGTAAGCCTCATTCAGCTTGTCGGGGCGGTTAGAGATTCCTTCGAGCGCCTGAATGTTGCTGGCAACGTCGTCGCTCTCATGCTTGGCGATGGCGCGAACGAGCACAGGGAGCGGTGTCAACCGCGCGGGCGGTTGCAGGTACCAGGCACCCAGCGCCGCCGTCCAAGCCGCCTGGTTCACCCGCTTCTGCCTCGCATTCTCCGGATGCACAGCCATGTAGATGGCGAATAACCAAGCCCCTTTACGTAGTTTCATCAGCAACCGATCGAGCACGCCGAGCTCATCCGGTATCAGCCGACGGGTCCAGCGCAACTCCGGCGATAGCCGCTGCATCACGTCAACCACGCCGGGGATCTGGGAGCAGAGTACGGCGTTGACCCGGTTGAAATCGTTCTCCAGCGTGTTAAGCGAGTGAGGCGCAATCGTGAAGCACGCCATGCCTAGATCGAAAGTGATGTGTGCATTAAATGCGCTCACCAGGTGCTGCAGAATGATCGCTTGGCGTTCCTGGTCGCCGACGAAAGCGACGTCCCAGGGAAGCGTCGGACCCTGGTGCTCGTCCGGGTAGAAGTACGCATTCAACGCGTTGAAGTAGCGTTGGGCAAAGACGACGTCGAGCTCCTCGACGCGGCGCCTGTCGTCAAACACGCCCTCGTTGATGGCCTTACGAATGGCGAGTGTGACGCGCTTGTATACGACAGCGAAGTACCCGAGGTGGCTCTCTGCGTTGATGGACCAGCCGATGATCTGATCTACGTTGCGCAGAACATCGTCGATGTTCTCAGCCTCTTCGAGGCGATCCAGTGGGAGTGACGGTGTAGGTGGAGCGGGAGCAGACATCTCAGGGGAACCTCCGAATCAATGGATCCACGTGCAGCGCTCAACCCGGGCTCGGACCGGAGCGGCGGCGATCATCGTCAGTGGGGTAACGGTGGGGAAATCGTCACTCAGTGAACAGATTTTGGCTCGCCGAACGATCGTTGCCAGGGCAAGGCTAGCCTCGAGCATCGCGAAATGGTCGCCGATACATGCCCGGGGGCCACCACCGAACGGCAAGTATTGCCAGCGGTTACGGTCCTTGGAGCGTTCGGGGCTGAACCGGTCAGGGTCGAAGCGCAGCGGATCTTCCCAGAGAGCGGGATCGCGATGCATGGCGTAAATCGCGACAATGGCGCACGTCCCTGCGGGCACGCGGTAGCCGTCGACCTCGATGTCGGCCATCACCAACCGCCCCACTGACGGCGCCGGCGGGCACAAGCGCAGGGCCTCGTGCAGAACCTGCACGGTGTAACGCAGCCTCGGCACGTCCTCATGGGTGAGCCGGCGGTCACCGAGCGCGGCCGCTTCGGCCGCAACCCGTTGCTGCAGGTCGGGCCGGCGGCCCAACGCCCACAGCGCATAGGTCAGCGCGGTGGAGGTGGTGTCATGGCCGGCTAGCAAAAACAACACCAACTCGTCACAGATCGCGCGATCAGACAGCGGCCGGCCGGTCTGCGGGTCGGTGGTCTGCATGAGCGCACGCACCAGCGGCGCGTCACGCGTCGGGTCGGCGCGGCACGCGGCCAGGATTTCGGCCGCCAACGCGCGTACGGCGCCGCTGGCCGCGCGGGCCCTGCGCTGTCCGCGGGTGGGCCACCAGCGGGGCAGGTTGACCGGGCGCAGCGCCCGGTCAACCGCCCACTTACCCCCGAGTCGAAGCGCGGCTCCCACCATCTGCGTTCGGTCGGTCAGATCGATTCCGAGAATCGAATGACCCAGCGCCCGCAACGTCATGGCGTGGCATTCCGCGTCCAAGTCGACCGTTGCCCCGGCGGCCCAGCGGTCGGCGAGTTGTTCGGCGACCTCAGCCATGTGCCCGGAGAACCGGGGAACGTGGTGTTTAGTGAAGATCGGCTGCAGCGCCCGGCGGCGCGGCAGCCACTCGCGATGCGGCATCACCAGCAGGTTGTCGCCCACCAACCGACGAAGCTCTAACGCGACAGACGTCGCCGCGCGCTCCGCGAACGCGTCCGTGCGCGCCAGGACGTCGTGGGCACCCTGCGGGGAGGAGACAAACGCCAGCGGCGGCATCATCCACTTTGGCCCCAGCACAATTCGGGTCACCGGTCCGCCCGACTCCCGCAACAGCTCCGGGCCGGTGTCGAACTGTCTAATCGCCACCAGCCGCCGCCAGTACGGCAGCGGGTTCTTCGGCGCCAGCGGCAACGTGGTGACATCTGCGCCCGTGATGACCTCTGGGCCAGTGAGCGTCGCAGTCATGTCGAGAAGCGTGAGTCAGTTGAGATGCACAGTCACGAGTAGCCGACTACTCGTCTTTTTTCTTTTTCCCATGGCGGTACTCAAGTGAAACGCCCGGCATCCGAGCGCCTCAAGCCAGAAGGTCCCAGTCGCGGGCGAGGTGATCGGGTATGTCGAACGGGGGCCGCTCGCCACCCCGCTCCAACTTGAACAGCGCATCTAGCAGGTCGTGCCCGAATGGACGGGCTATCCGCGACATCAGTTGGTAGCGCGGCAAATCGCGCTCGACCCGGCCCAACACGTGCACATAGAACCAGTTGGCGATGCGCGCGAGCCGCCCGAGATCGTCGGCGAGATCGGACTTCGGAACGCGCAACAGGTCGGCGGTCTCCTCGCCGATCAGATGGCGAATCAGCGGCGGGATCGTCTCGTCCAACCGGTGTATGGGTGTCAGCTCGTCCAGCAGATTGACGAGTGCACCGGTGAGTTCCTGCCCTTCAGGCGACGCCTTGAACTGCCTGCGCTCGATGCTGTCGACCAGCGCGGCGGCATCGGCGACGTCACTGACGAGCAATTCGTCGCGCACGCCGAGCAGGTGCCCGATGACGTTCCAGAGATGCAGGTATGCGTCGACATCCTTGGCGCCCACGCGCACGCCGAGACGACGCAACGGATCGGCGACGACATATGAGAAAGACAGAAGTGTTCCCGCGAGGTCTTCCTGGTTGATCGGTGTACCCCAGTCCGGATGCCACATGCCGGGTGTGAGCTCGTTGCGAGCCTTGATCAAGTGGCGAACAGCGGCGTGCATCAGGCGCACGCGCTGAATGGTGCGCCGGCCCTTGCCGTGTTCGTCGAGGCCGCCAACGGTGAGCACGTCGATCAGGAACTGGCCGGTCTCCATCACCCGCCGTCGCGCGTCGGTATCGAGCCGGGCCGTCAGGTACAGCGCCTTCACGCCGTTGGCTGCCGCGTATGAGGACGGGAGCGATGCGCAGAACAGGCAGATTGCGATCTGGACGCCCCAGGTCTCGAATAGCTGCTGCCCGCGCTTGATCCTGTCCGCGTCGGCCCACTCGGGCAAGGGCAGGGTCTCGACAAGGTAGGCCTGGAGCTCGTCGGGCAACTCCTCCGGCACTGGCTGGTCGACGCGGACCAACGAACGCAGGATCGCACGGACCGCGTCGACGCCGCCCCGCTCCAGCACGGCCGCGACCGGGATGTCGGCCACCGGATCACCTAGCTCTCGCATGCGATCGAGCAGCGCGTCCGTCCATCTGGAGCTCTCGTCGGCGCCCGCCATGCGCCCAGCCTGTCAGACTTTGCGCTCTTCGCTAGGGCGTAGCTGTCGTCGAGTAGATATCAGCCGTAACACGAGTAGTCGACTACGCGTGCTTGCCGACCGTCGCTGGTCGTACGTTCCACACATCATCACAGGCCCATACCGTGTGGAGGCGATCGGCAATGCTGGATTCAACAATCGAGGCGACGCAGGATGCCATTACCGACATCCAACCGGCCGTAACTCATGACAACCCTTCACAGCCGGCGACTGCGGTCACCAAGCCAGAGCCGCCGGTTGTGATCACCGAACAAGAGGTGATGCTCGGGACCGCAGCCGCTGTGTCGCCACGGTCCACTCGCATCAGCCGGCGAATGATCGACGCGCTTGGCCTCGTCGCCGCCGCATTTCGCCCGCCGCCTCCCCGGCCTCACTACGCTCGCCGCGCCGCGTACCTCGAGCGCGCTTCCATGGCAAGAGAAATGGACAGATTATGAGCCGCCGTGGCCGGCTCGCAACATCTTGACCAGCTCCTCGCGAGACTCGGCGCCCAAGCGCTGATATGCGCGATACACGTGCCCCTCAACGGTCCGCACCGACGTGACAAGCCGTTCGGCGATCTGCTTGTTGGATAACCCCGCGGCCACCAGTTCGATGATCTCGCGTTGACGGTCGGTCAACGGTTGGCCTATCGGGTTTCGCAGCGCCGGTGTGCACAGCCCGCCGCATTCGGTTGCCAGCTCTTGTGCCAACGCCGCGGCATACAGACTGCGCTTGCGCTGCTGCTTGCGGCTGAACGCCACCGCCGCCTGCGCGGCGACGTCGGCGGCAGCGGCCCGATCACCGAGCGCCCGGTAGTCAGCCGATGCCGCGAGCAGACCCTCCCCATCGTCGGCCTCCAACGATTCGGTATGCCGCGCAACGGCATTGGCAAGCGGAAGCGATAGTTCATCGGCCAATTCACGCGCGCGTTCCGCGCCCGACGTGTCGCCCCATTGTGCCGCCGCTTGCACGCAGGCCAGTTCGTGCGTTGGCTGATTGCGCTTGCGCGCATCCTCGCGCGCGGCACAGACGACCGAGATCGCCTCTGTCAGACATCCGCCGGCGGCGAGCGCCCAGCCACTGGCCAACGCGAGAGCGGTCTGCATGAACACATAGTCGGCCGGCACATGTTGCTGCGCTTCGGTGATCGCGGCGTTCGCGGCATCGGGTTGACCCAGCTTGGCGTGGGCTTCGGCCAGCGCGAAGCAGCTCGCGGGCCGTAAACCGGTCGTGACGCTGTGCTTCTCCGCCCCGGCCAGCCCTTCGTGCAGAAGTTTCACCGCAGCAGATATATTGCCCTGCGCGAGCTCGGCGTGGCCCAGCAAGAACGCAAGGTTTGCATAGGCGAGACCGGGTGCGTCACCTGCCGACTCGGATAGTTGTTTGACCGAGCGCATGCATTCGTCGATACGCCCGGTCAACCGGCAGGCCCGCGCATAGACGGCGCCGTACCACAACCTCACCGGCGACGCTTGAGACGACGTGATCGCGCGGTCGATGGCCTGCGCCACGACGTCGGCGATGTCGTCGATTCTGCCGAACGCGCCCTGCGCGATCGTCAACGCGGTGGACGCTAACATGGCGTGAAAGTCGGGCAATGTCGGCGAATCCAGCGCCGCCCGTGCCTTTTTCGCCGCGGTTTCGCAGCGGGCCATCACCGCGTCCACACACGATTCGATCGCGGCGCGCTCGGCCTGCTCCGCCGCGGATTCCCGAGTCGATGCCAGGCCGTCGAGAATGGAGGACGCCTCCCGGGGCCGGCCGAGATTCCAGATCAGGTTCGCTGCCCGTACCGTCGCCCAGTGATGTCCATCGGGGTCATCCAAGCCGATCCCGGCCAGGACCGCCTCGGCCTGGTCACCGTGCCCCCGCCCGGCCAGGCTGATCGCCCGCAGGCCGACGGCCTCGCTGATCCCCGCATCGGCTGCAGCGGTGGCGAATCGGTCGGACAGGTCAAGGTCAAGCAGCGTCATCGCGAACCGCGCCGCCTCGAGGAAAAGCTGCGGGTCGGGGGGGAGATCTGATTCGAGGGTGAGCAGCGCCCGACGCACTGTCGCGTGCATGTCGGCGTCGGCATCCTTGGCCAGCCGTTGGGCCAGCTCGCCCCGGATTCGCGACAGATACATCTCGCTGGCCGCGGCGCGACGAAGCTCACCGAACAGCGGATGGGCCAGTCGGGCCATCCGTGTGGATCCGCTGCGCTCCACCGTGACCAGGCTTAGCTGTTCGGCCGCCTCGAGATCGCGGCGGTGCACCAGGTCGCAGAGCACGTCAACGGCCAGGGGCTCGTACTGCGACAACGTATCGACGACTAGCGCGACATCAGGGGTGAGCCGACTCAATTGGCGACCGACCAAGGCGGGGATGCTGTCCGACACCGCGACACGCTCGTCCCACATCCATACCCCGGCGACCTGCCGTATCGCGCCGGCGGCGATTTGGTCTTTAAGTAGTTGCCGCAAAAACAGCGCGTTGCCTCCGGTCAGCTTCCAGAACCGCTTGGCACTGCGACTATCTACCGGGCCGCCAAACGTCGTCTCGATCATGCGCTGGGTGTCTTGAGGCGACAGCGGTTCGAGGTCCAGGCGGGCGAGCAGGTCGTCTTTCCAGAGCGCGGTGATCGCGTCGGGCTCGTCCCCGCCCGCGCGCACGGTGACCACCAGCCGTGTTCTAGGGGCCTGGGCGAGCTGGTGTACGACGTGAGCCGATAGCCCGTCGAGAAGGTGCGCATCATCGACCCCGATCAGCACACGGCCCTGACGTTCTTGCATAACAAACGAATTGATGACACGTCGCACTTCAGATATCGGATCGGTGATGGTTTCGGATATCGAGGCGGCGAACGCGCCTAACGGGAGCTGTCGCGCGGACTCGGTGCCCACAATCCAATGCGTCCGCTGACCTGACGCTTCGGCGCGGGTGAGCACTTCACGCGCGAGCCGCGTCTTGCCTACTCCCGCGGCTCCAACAATGACGGCGCCGCTTTTGTTGCCAACTCCGCTGAGGGCGCGGTGAAGGAGATCCATTTCGCTGTCGCGCCCGGTTAACGGGTCGCCGGTCATCGTCATGTCATCGCCTCGGCCCACTCGTCCACCGTGCCGCCATAGCGCCGCACTACCGCCGCCGAATGCTCGACCAGCTCGGTCATGATCTCGCGCAACCGCTCGGCACCAACGGCCGCCGCGATATCCATCGAATGCACCACATCGCCGAACAACACCGTGACCTGCTTGTACTCGGCGCGCTCGGTAGCCGGCGCGATCACCGAGCCGCAGGCATCACAAAACCGCGCACCGTCCCGCGGCTCGGTGCCACACGTGCGAAACATGGTCGCTGCGGTCATCCGACTCTCCGCCGCTTTGCCCCCGTGCTTCCCGATTATCCAAGGATAGGGTGCCAAACGCTTGACGACGCGGCTTATGGGATCAGAAAGATGCCATTCGTAGCGATTTGCTTCAGAGTCTAGGCGCGCGTGTAAGCTTTTTTGCCTCAAACGACTTTCTCGGCGGTGGCGCTCATGCGCTCCGACAACCGCAGCAGGTCGTACTCGTCCATCCCGTTGGGCAACGTGTAGGCGAACTGCCGTAACTCGATGGCGTACTTGTGTATCTCCCGGCGGAGCCGCGCTTCAATCGTCGGCATGACTTCGTCCTGGCTGCTCAATGCTCGAATGGTCACACGCCGTGCTGTTCAAGTACTTCGACGATTTCATCGCTGTAGACACTCGCGCTGTGGCGCAGGAGGTGGCGGACGTCGGTTACGGCTGTTTCTAGGGCGTCAAGGCGTGCGGACGCCTCGAAGAAGACATTTAGCCATCTGTCGTAGTCGCTGTAGTTGGGCGGGTCAAACATTTCGGCATGTTTTCCTAGCGCTGGGAAGTCTTTCGCGACCAACCTAAGGCCCATGGTCACCCGAAAGCACGAGTAGTCGACTACCTGAGTTCCACGCAACGTCGTACAGGTGCGCTGCTTCGTGGTTGCGCGTTAGCGCCGCGGTTGCCAGACCACCACTGCGGTGCTCTTGGGCACCACCGCGACGTCGCGTCGCTGGTTGGCCCGCAGTACCTCGATCTCGGCGGCCATCTCCATCAGCCGAGCCTGCAATGCCTGGACCTGATTAGTCAACTCGATAATCCGTTTGATTCCAGCCAGATTGACGCCCTCGTCCTGCGACAGGCGTTGCACTTCGCGGAGCAGTTCGACGTCGTGCTGCGAATAACGGCGCCCACCGCCGGAACTGCGGCGCGGGCTGACCAGCCCGAGTCGGTCATAGGTACGCAGCGTCTGCGCATGCATACCGGCCAGCTCGGCGGCTACCGAGATCAAAAAGGTTCGCGCCTCATCCTTTTTACCCATCAGCGGTTACCTGCCCATCCGGCCCGCGGGTCGAAGCCACCGGAGCGCTCGGCGACCGCGTAGGCCTCCAACGCCTCCTTGGCGGCACCCTCCAGATTTGGCGGGACGGCCACTTTGACGGTGACCAGCAAGTCGCCCTGACCGCCGGAACGCTTGGGCACACCGCGTCCCCGAACCCGCAGGATGCGGCCGTCGGCAGTGCCCTTAGGCACCCGAACACCGACCTTGCCATCCAACGTCGGCACCGAAAGCGTTGTACCCAAAGCTAATTCGGTGAAGCTGACCGGCACGGTGACAGTGAGGTCGTCGCCGTCGCGGCCAAAGACCTTGTCCGGCGTCACGTGCACGGTGACGTACAGGTCACCCGACGGGGCACCACGCAATCCGGCTTCGCCCTGACCGGCCAGCCGGATTCGTTGCCCGTCCTCGACACCTGGGGGTATCCGCACGTTGATGGTGCGAGTGCGGGTGGTGACACCGGTGCCCTTGCACTCCTCGCAAGGGTGCTCGATGATCGACCCGCTGCCGCGGCACTCGGTGCATGGCTCGGAGAAGCCGAAAGCGCCTTGGTTGCTGCTGATTACACCCGAACCGTTACAGTTCGGGCACACCTTGGGGCTGGTGCCGGGCCTGGCTCCGCTGCCGTGACAGTTGGTGCAGGGCGCCGGGCTGGTCAGCCGCAGCGGCATCGCCACGCCCTTGGTGGCCTCCATGAAGCTCAGCTCGGCTTCGGTCTCCAGGTCGTTGCCACGGCGCGGACGGCTGGGGCGCGGCGCAGCGCCACGGCCGAACAACCCACCGAAAAGGTCGCCGATGTTCGTGCCACCAGAGCGACCGGCAGCGTCGAACAGATCGTTGAGGTTGAACTCAGCGCCGTCGGCGCCGTAGCCGGCCCCGGAGAAGCCACCGCCGAAGTCGCCACCGTTGAATCGGCGGCCGAATCCGCCTCCGGCAAACAGCCGACGAGTTTCGTCGTACTCCTTGCGCTTAGCCGGATCCGTCAGTACTTCCTTGGCCTCGGAGACGGCCTTGTACCGGTCTTCAGCAGACTTGTTGCCGGGGTTGCGGTCCGGGTGATTCTCGGCGAGCAGCTTGCGGGCCACCCGCTTGATCTCGTCTTGGCCGGCGTCAGGAGCGACGCCCAGCTCCTTGTAGAAGTCCTTTTCGACCCATTCGCGTTGGGCCATATCGCGTCACCCCCTCCCAGCCTTCCTCTAGCTTCCGGTGGTTGTCCGTGTCGTGTCCGAACCGCTCGTTACTTCTCCGACGGCTCTGATTCTGCGTCGTGCTCACCCTCGTTCGCGTCGTTATCGACTGTGTCGGCGATCTCGGTTTTGGTGGCAGCGTCGTCGGCGACGGTGTCGACCACTCCGACCAACGCGTGCCGCAGCACCTGGTCACCCAGCTTGTAGCCGTGCCGCATCACGTTGCCGATCACCGGCTTCGATCCCTCCGAGCCATCGCCCTCGTGTTGCACGGCCTCGTGCAGCACCGGGTCGAAGTCGTCGCCCTCGGCGCCGAACGCCGCCAGCCCAAGGCCGGTCAGCGCGCTGAGCAATTTGTCGGCGACCAACTTCAGCGGCCCCGACTCGAGATCTCCGTGACTGCGTGCGCGGTCGAGATCATCCAGCACGCCCAGCAATTGGCTGACGACGGCAGCCTTTGCCCGCTCGGCGATCGCCTCCTGATCACGCAACGCCCGCTTGCGGTAGTTGGCGTAGTCGGCTTGCACCCGCTGCAGATCGGCGGTCAGCTCAGCAACCTTGTCGGCAGTGGCTTCGCCTGGCCCGGCTTTCGGATCTGTGGCTTCCGGCGCCGCCCCGCTGCGGGCAGCTCCGGAAGCCACGTGGCGTACTTGGCCGGTCTCGGGATCAATCCGCCGCTTGTCGGTGACCGTTACCTGCTCGTGCGGATTGGGTTCGCTCACTGGGCCTCCCGGTCATCCTCGACCACCTCCGCGTCGACAACGTCGTCGGCACCGGCCGGGCCGGGCTCACCGCCGCCGGCGCCTTGCTCGGCCTGGGTGGCCTCGTAGATCGCCTGGCCGAGGGCCTGCGACTCCTGGCCCAGCTTTTCCATCGCGGACTTGATCGCGCCGATGTCGGTGCCCTCCAACGCCGTCTTGGCTTCCGCCACCGCGGCATCGACCTTGTTCAGCGTGTCCTCGGGGACCTTCGAACCGCCCTCAGCCTCGCGCTGCTCCTTGACGAACTTCTCCGTCTGGTAGACCAGCGTTTCGGCCTGGTTGCGAACGTCGGCTTCCTCGCGACGCTTGCGGTCCTCGTCGGCGTGCGCCTCGGCGTCCTTGATCATCCGGTCGATCTCTTCCTTGGACAGACCGGAGCCTTCCTGGATCTTGATCGTGTTCTCCTTGCCGGTGCCCTTGTCCTTGGCCGTGACGTGCACGATGCCGTTGGCGTCGATGTCGAAGGTGACCTCGATCTGCGGGACACCGCGCGGCGCCGGCGGGATACCGGTCAGCTCGAAGGAGCCGAGCAGCTTGTTGTGCGAAGCGATTTCGCGCTCACCCTGGTAGACCTGGATCTGCACCGACGGCTGGTTGTCGTCGGCCGTGGTGAAGGTCTCCGACCGCTTGGTCGGGATCGTGGTGTTGCGCTCGATCAGCTTGGTCATCACGCCACCCTTGGTCTCAATACCCAAGCTCAGCGGCGTAACATCAAGCAGCAGAACGTCTTTCACCTCGCCCTTCAGCACACCGGCCTGCAGGGCAGCACCGACGGCAACAACCTCGTCCGGGTTGACGCCCTTGTTGGGCTCCTGGCCGCCGGTCATCTCCTTGACCAGATCCGACACCGCGGGCATGCGGGTAGAACCACCCACCAGCACCACGTGGTCGATCTCGGAAACCGAGATGCCGGCGTCCTTGATCACCTGCTGGAACGGGTTACGGGTGCGGTCGAGCAGATCTTGGGTGATCTTCTGGAACTCCGCACGAGAGAGCTGCTCGTCGAGGAACAGCGGGTTCTTGTCCGCGTCCACGGTGATGTAGGGCAGGTTGATCGAAGTGCTGCCCGACGAGGACAACTCGATCTTGGCCTTCTCGGCCGCTTCCCGCAGCCGCTGCATGGCCATCTTGTCCTTGGTCAGGTCGATCCCCGCACTGGCCTTGAACTTGTCGACCAGCCAGCTGACGATGCGGTCGTCCCAGTCGTCACCGCCGAGGTGGTTGTCACCCGAGGTGGCGCGGACTTCCACGACGCCGTCACCGATCTCCAGCAACGACACGTCGAAGGTGCCGCCACCGAGGTCGAACACCAGGATGCGCTGCTCCTTCTCGCCCTTGTCCAAGCCGTAGGCCAGCGCGGCCGCGGTCGGCTCGTTGACGATCCGCAGCACGTTCAGGCCGGCGATCTGGCCGGCCTCCTTGGTGGCCTGGCGCTG
>Ga0209248_10000109_pt1 | contig 28409 bp, 26 predicted proteins | sample BogFormECP04_OM1_FD_188241 | JGI IMG/M metagenome (GOLD analysis project Ga0209248, IMG submission 188241) | Bog forest soil microbial communities from Calvert Island, British Columbia, Canada - ECP04_OM1 (SPAdes) (version 2) | ecosystem: Environmental > Aquatic > Freshwater > Wetlands > Bog ... | reverse complement strand
AGGACGCCGGGGTCTTTATGGTGCCCACCCAATACACCATCCTGTCCGGCGCCCGCCGCGACGAAGGCGACGCGTTGTGGGCCGCTCTTCCGGAACACTCGCGCCGCAAGATGCAGAAATACCGCGGTGCCTTATTAGACGCAGCAGAGCACCTGGCCGCCAGCGACGTTCGGATCGCGTTCGGCACCGACGCCGGAATGTTTCCGCACCAAGACAATTGGCGCGAGTTCCCGATGATGGTGTCCACCGGTATCAGCCCGTTGCGCGCCCTGCGCGCCGCCACCAGCGCGGCGGCCGAACTGCTGCAACTCGACGATCTCGGGGTGATCGCCGAGGGCAAGATCGCCGATCTGATCGCCATGCCCGGCGATCCCTTCGCCGACATCGACGCCACCGGGCACGTGGACTTCGTCATGAAAGACGGTGTGATTTACAAGGATCCGACCAACATGGCCTGACCATCGAACACCGTGTGTCCGCTGTTGATTCACATCTGTGCAGGTGTCAGTGCCGTTTTAATCCCGAGTCGGGCGACCGCGTCCGGTGCTGCCCGCCGAGCCGTTTCGGCCCGTCCGCGCCGTCCGGTTCCGTGCCGACGTCTTAGGCGCCTGCTGACGGGCCGGTGCCCGGGTTTTGTCAACCCCGGTCCGCGCCGAGCGGCGCCGGCCGGATGGAGCGGCTCGCCAGTGCCGTAGCTGCTCGACGGCGCCCTCGAGAGTGTCACGCAACGGGGCGATGTCTCCGCGGATTCGCGCCAATAGCATGCCGCCCTGCAGCGCTGCGATCACAGTGCTCGCCAACCGGTTCGGATCGGCGTCAGCGACAAGCTCCCCCCGATCCTGAATCGTCTGCAATCCCCGCGCCAGCGGGGCTTCCCAGCGGCGGAACGCGTCATCGAGAAGCGGGCGAAAAGTTGGATCATTTTTCAGCTCCGCGGCCATCGTGCCCAGGGGACAGGCAAATGGGCCACCGGGAGCCGAATGTGCCGTCAGGATGTCCGAGACCCAAGCGTCGATGCCGTCCCAGGACTCAATGTGCGTCAGAGCGGGCTGACGCGCAAGCACCAACTCCAGCTGCCGCTCGATCACCGCAGCCACCAAGTCCGCTTTGCTGTCGAAGTAGTGATATAGCTGCGATTTACCCGAGCCTGCCGCTGCCAGTACGTCGTCTAGGCTGGTCACAGTGACACCGTTTTGGTACATCAGACTGGCGGCGGCATCGATGATCGAGGCGCGGGCGCGGCGGCCCCGCTCGGTGACCGGCAGCGCCCGTCCCCCCGGCGATGTCGACGCAGACATCGACTTAGTTTACAGGCGTGATGTGGCCGAACCGGGTATCGGCTGGGTGCCGCAGTGGCCTCCGACCAGCGGCTGAGCGCAATCGCGGTCGCCCCCGGCCGCTGGATCTCGGAGTCGCCGTTGGCATATGCGCCTGATGGCTGGTCGTTTGAACGCTACGACACCCGCGGCCAAGTTCAATACCTGCGCGGATGCGGCTGACCGCGCAGCACTGCGATCACTCGGGCATGGATCTCGACGATGCTGATGATCAAAAGTTCGGCTGAGCCGGCGATGCCGTCGAGCGTCGCAGCATTGACCCGTGACCAAGGAAACCATTGACCGACATAGTGTTTGGTTTCCCAGCGCAAGAGCTCATGACCGCTGTTCACAGATGGGCGATCGATTTCGGCGATCACGGTCCCGCCGGGCCCGAGCAACTCCGCCGCTCGACGTAGCGTGCGCACGGGGTTACCGCCGATACCGATGTTGCCGTCGGTGAGCAGGATTCGATCCCAACACCCGGCAGCGGGCAACGGACCGAAGAAGTCGGCATGGATCGCGGCTCCGCCGCGCTGGCGGGTCAGCTCCACTGCGGCACGGCAATTGTCGACGCCCAGGGCTGCCGAGCCGCGCTGCTGTAGCGACGCGGTAAAACGCCCCGGTCCGCATCCCAAGTCCAGGGTGGCCCGCCCTGAACACAACCGCAGCACATGCTCGTCTGCGAAACGGTCGCGAGGCTTAGCGCCCGGTCCCCCGATCCACCGCGACATCGGAAGTTCACGCACGTGGCCGCGATCATTACGCGCCCAGCACCTGGCGCCCTCGAGAGCTGCCCGGTAGATCAGCTCCAGTGTCACCTCAACACACCCGCAACCCCTTGGCCGACGGACATCAGATCGGCGGTCTCAGCTCATCGGCGCTGCGTGCATCAGCCCCACTTCGGGTGCGGCGGCTCAGTCGGTTTCAATGTGCGCGCCGGCAAGCGCGGCGACAATGTCGGCCACCTCAGTGCGGTTGGTGTAGTCGGGGTGCACGTCCACAAACCGGACGGTGCGATCGGGGTCGACGATTAGCACGGTCGGCATCGGCAACTCCGTGGAACCCTCTTCGTTGACCTGGGCTAGGTCAAGCCCCAGTCTGCGTTGCGCGCCGAGCACTTCTTCGGCCTGCTCGAAAGCGATCCCGATGCGTCGGGCCAACCGACTGCCTGAATCGGACAGCACCTCAAAACTCAGAGCCGCCTTCTCCGCGGTAGACAGTGACTGGTCGGGGGTTTGGGGGCTGATCGCGGCCAGGGTGGCGCCCCACGCACCCAGCTGCGGCAATAGCTCGCGCTGGTAGGTACGCAGCGCCAGGTTGCAGTACGGGCACCAGCCACCGCGGTAGAACACGAGCACCGCCGGACCGGTGGCCACCAGGTCGTCTAGGCTCACGCGATCCCCCACCGCGTTGCGCAGCGTGAACGACGGCACGGTATCCCCGACTCTCACAGTGCCGCCCGGAACCCCGCGCGCACGAAGCTGTTGTGAGTTGCGACTGAACACCTCGACGACATCTGCCGGCAGCTGCGCCGCCGAGGCCGCCTGCAGCTGCTCTGATTGTTCGCGGATAGTTAACGACATCGGGCCTCCTTGAACTGCGCGTCACGGGTCGATTCGACTGTACCAAACAGTACATAGCGGAAGGCAGCCCGTATCATCCCACTTTGTCAATACCGCGACAGCGCTCTGATTCGGGCAACTCGCGCCCTGGACAATCCGGGATCGGCCCAGTCAGTAACAACCTCGGAGTGTACTTGACAGTACATCAGAGATTCCGGGAATCTAAACGGCGTCGGCACAGCACAGAGCGGAGCAGAGTTTGCAAATCTTACGTACACCCGACGACCGGTTCGGCGGGCTGCCAGGTTATTCGTTCGACCCTCACTACGTCGACGTTGAAGCCGCCGGCTCAACGCTTCGCGTGCACTACATTGACGAAGGGCCGGCGACGGCTCCCGTGGTATTGCTGCTGCACGGTGAACCGTCCTGGTCCTACCTGTATCGGCATATGGTTCCGATCCTCACCGCCTCGGGCCTGAGGGCGGTGGCAATAGACCTGGTGGGATTTGGCCGTAGCGACAAGCCCGCCGACCGCACCGATTACACCTACCAGGCCCACGTCGACTGGACGCACGGGGCAATCGACGCCATCGGAATTCGCGACATAACGCTGGTTTGCCAGGACTGGGGTGGCCTGATCGGACTCCGCCTGGTCGCGGAAGATCCGAAGCGGTTTGCTCGGGTGGTTGCGGCCAACACTTTCCTGCCAACCGGCGACGTCCATCCCGGCGAAGCTTTTCTGGCCTGGCAGCGCTACAGTCAGGAGACGCCACAACTCAAGGTAGGGGAAATCGTCAACGGCGGCTGCCGCACAACACTGTCCAGCGACGTCATCAAAGCCTACGAGGCCCCATTTCCCGACGACAGCTTCAAAGCCGGCGCTCGGCAATTCCCGATGCTGGTGCCCATCTCGCCTGACGATCCGGCTGCTCCGGCGAACCGGGCAGCCTGGGCGGCGCTTGCGGACTATGACCGCCCATTCCTGTGCGCGTTCTCTGATTCGGACCCGATCACCCGCGGGGCTGACGCAGTCCTCGCCGCGCACGTAGCGGGAGCTCGGCACCACCGACCGGTCACGATCCAGGGCGCTGGTCATTTTCTACAAGAAGACAAGGGCGAAGATCTTGCGCGCGTCGTCGCCGATTTCGTTAGCGGCACGGGGCCAGCGTCAAACACCTGAATTCGCGCACAGCGGAATGAGTCTCATATTTCAACGGGCGGATGTCCAGCTAGCCGGGCGCAGTGTACCGACTAGTACATAGGCTAGCCGCCGAGGCAGCCCGGACCGAGCAGAGCCTTGAGATCGCCCATCAGCGCCGGGGATGGTGTTACCCGCAGCGACGAGTCCAATTCAAGCGTGGTGATCCGGTCCCCACTGACCAACCGCAGATGCACCTGCGACGTGCCAGGGTGTTGTGCGAGCACTTGTTTGAGCGCGCTGACCTTGTCGATGGTGCATTGCCGCGTCGGCAGGCTTACCGCCAGTGGGCGGTTGGCCTGCGCATTGGAAAAGTCCGGCACCACAAGGTCGTTGGCGATCAGCGTGATCCGGTCATCGCGGATGGCGACTTTGGCGGTGACGAGCACCACCGCGTCGTCGACGACGTCGGCGCCCAACGCGGAGTAGGTGTGCGGAAAGAACATCACTTCGATGCCACCGGTGAGGTCTTCCAGCTGAGCTGAGGCCCAGGGCATTCCGTTCTTGTTGACCCGGCGATTCACCGACGCCAGGATGCCGCCCACCTTCACCATGGTTTCGTTGGGCACGTCGCCGTCGAGTATTGCCGGTATCGCGGTGTCGACCTGGGTCGCCACCAGATGCGCCACCCCGTTGAGCGGATGTCCGGAGACGTACAAACCCAGCATCTCGCGTTCCAACGCCAGTTTGTGCTTGTCGTCCCACTCGTCGTCGGGAACCCTGATGGTGAAAACCGCATCGGCGCCTGCTCCCCCATCATTCGGGTCGCCGCCGAACAGGTCGAACTGCCCCATCGCCTCGGCCTTCTTGGTGCCCAGCACCGAGTCGACCGCGTCGGTGTGCACCAGGAACAGCCCTTTGCGCGGATGCTTCAACGAGTCGAATGCGCCGGCCTTGATCAGCGATTCGGTGACCTTCTTGTTGCACGCCGCGATGTCGACCTTGTTGAGGTAGTCGGAGAAGTCGGTGAACTTACCCTTGCCGGTGCGGGTATTGATCAGCGAGGCAACCACATTGGCGCCGACATTGCGCACCGCGCCCAGCCCGTAGCGGATGTCGGTGCCGACCGAGGCGAAGTTCAACCCGGACTCGTTGACATCCGGCGGCAGCACGGTGATCCCGAGCTTGCGACAGTCGGCCAGATAGACGGCCGCCTTGTCTTTGTCGTCACCGACCGAGGTGAGCAGGCCCGCCATGTATTCCGCGGGATAGTTCGCCTTCAGATAAGCCGTCCAGTACGACACCATGCCGTATCCGGCGGCATGCGACTTGTTGAACGCATAGTCGGCGAACGGAAGGATGGTGTCCCACAACGCCTTGATTGCCTTGGCCGAGAAACCATTGGCCTGCATGCCTTCTGAAAAGCCTTCGAATTCCTTTTCCAGGACCTCGCGCTTCTTCTTGCCCATGGCCTTGCGCAGAATGTCGGCTCGTGCCAGCGAGTAGCCGGCCACCTTCTGCGCGATGCGCATGATCTGCTCCTGATACACGATCAGGCCGTAGGTCTCGGCGAGGATCTCGCGCAGCGGTTCTTCGAGTTCGGGGTGAATCGGCTTGATCGCCTGCCGGTTGTTCTTGCGGTCGGCGTAATCGTTGTGGGCGTTCATGCCCATCGGGCCGGGCCGGTACAGCGCGATCACCGCGACGACGTCTTCGAAGCCGGTCGGCTGCATCCGGCGCAGCAGGTCGCGCATCGGGCCGCCGTCGAGCTGGAACACCCCGAGCGTTTCACCGCGGCCCAGCAGCTCGTAGGTGGCCTTGTCGTCCAGCGGCACGGATTCCAGGTCGAGGTCAATTCCCCTGTTGGCCTTGATGTTCTCGATCGCGTCGCCGATGATCGTCAGGTTGCGCAGACCCAGGAAGTCCATCTTCAGCAGGCCGATGGCCTCGCACGACGGGTAATCCCAGCCGGTGATGATGGCGCCGTCCTGCGGTCGCTTCCACAGCGGGATCGCCTCGGTCAGCGGCTCGCTGCTCATGATCACCGCGCAGGCGTGCACACCCGCGTTACGGATCAGGCCCTCCAGGCCGCGCGCCGTTTGATAGATGGTCCGCACATCGGGGTCGGTGTCGATCAGACCGCGGACCTCGGCGGCTTCCTTATAGCGCTCGTGGTTGGGATCGGTGATGCCCGACAACGGGATGTCTTTGGCCATGATCGCCGGCGGCAGCGCCTTGGTGATCCGGTCGGCGATCGCAAAACCGGGTTGCCCGTAGTGGATTCGGGCGGAGTCTTTCAGTGCGGCTTTGGTTTTGATGGTGCCGAAGGTGATGACCTGGGCAACGCGGTCGTGCCCCCACTTGTCGGCGGCGTAGCGCACCACTTCGCCGCGGCGACGGTCGTCGAAGTCGATGTCGATGTCGGGCATCGAGGTGCGCTCGGGGTTGAGGAACCGCTCGAACAGCAGTCCGTGCGGGATCGGGTCGATGTCGGTGATGCCGAGTGCATAGGCCACCAGCGAGCCGGCCGCCGAGCCACGGCCCGGACCCACCCGGATGTCGACCGACCGCGCATAGTTGATCAGGTCGGCGACGATAAGGAAGTAGGACGGAAAACCCTTGTCGCAGATGACTTCTATCTCGTAGGCGGCCCGCTGAGCGTAGCCGTCGAGCAGCGCTTCGCCGAACCGCCGGCGCAGACCGGCGTCCACCTCGTGGCGCAACCACGAGGCCTGGTCGTGCCCGTCGGGCACCGGGAAGATCGGCATCCGGTCGCGCGGTGCCCACACATCGGCGTACGAGCTGACCCGTTCGGCGATCAGCAGCGTGGAGTCGCACGCCTCGGCGACCTCGTCGTCCCAGATGGCGCGCATCTCGGCGGCTGACTTCAGGTAGTAGCCGTCGCCGTCGAACTTGAAGCGGTTCGGATCCGACAGTGTTTTGCCGGTCTGTACACACAGCAGCGCCTCGTGGTTGTGCGCGGCGTCACGGGTGACGTAGTGGCAGTCGTTGGTGGCCAGCGGCGGGATGTTCAGCGTGCGGCCGATTTCCAGCAGCCCGTCGCGGACTCGGCGTTCGATGTCCAGGCCGTGGTCCATCAACTCCAGGAAGTAGTTCTCGGCGCCGAAGATCTCCCGCCACTTGGCGGCGGACTCGAGTGCTTCGCGGCGCTGGCCGAGCCGCAGCCGGGTCTGCACCTCCCCGGACGGGCAGCCGGTGGTGGCGATGATGCCGGCCGCGTGCTCGGCGATCAACTCGGCGTCCATCCGCGACCACTTGCCCAGCTGGCCCTCGAAAGACGCCCGCGACGTCAGCTTGAACAGGTTCCGCAGGCCGGTGGCGCTCTCGGCGACCATAGTCAGGTGGGTGTAGGAGCCGCTGCCGGACACGTCGTCGCTCTTCTGCCCGGGGTCGCCCCACAGGATGCGGCGGGTGTCGAAACGAGAAGCGGGTGCCACATAGGCCTCGACGCCGATGATCGGCTTGACGCCCGCGTCAGCGGCCGCGTTGTAGAACTCGCTGGCGCCGAACATGTTGCCGTGGTCGGTCATTCCGATCGCAGACATCTCCAGCCGCTGCGCCTCGGCCAGCATCGGCGCGATCTTCGCGGCACCGTCCAACATCGAGTACTCGGTGTGGTTATGCAGGTGCACAAACGACTGACTCATAGGGACGCCAGTCTATGACCGCGCACCGACGACTCCCCGGCGTGTCGCCGAGTGTGTCTTCTGTCCTGCCAACTCACGTGCGAAGCGCGACGATGTCTGAATCGGTGCCGTGAGCGGCCTCGGCCTGCTTCCAGTGGCGGCCCGCGTCTGGAGCGTCCGCAGTGTCCTGCGGCACTTCGGGCGTTGATCCGGGATCGGGCGTGTGCGATCGTTCGGGTCGCCCGTGCGGCGAGGGCCGCGGTGGCCGTGATGGCCACCAGTTCGCATTTCCGACCAGCACAGCCATGGCGGGCACGGTGATGGTGCGCACCAGGAAAGTATCCAGCAAAAGCCCGGTCCCGATAATGAAACCCGCCTGCACCAGGGTGTTGATGCCGGCGAACAACATCCCGAACATCGAGGCGGCGAAAATGACACCCGCCGCAGTGATCACACCACCCGTCGAGCCCACCGTGCGGATAACCCCGGAACGCACGCCGTATGGGGACTCCTCCCGAAGCCTCGAGATGAGTAGCAAATTGTAATCCGCACCCATCGCGACCAACACGATGAAAGTCAGCCCCGGGATGCTCCACGTCAAATTCTGGCCGAATATGAATTGGAAGACGATGACGCCGACGCCGAGTGCCGACAAGTAGGAGATCACCACCGAAGCGATCAGATATAGCGGCGCGACGACGGCACGCAGTAGCGCGACCAAAATCAGGAACACAATCAGAATCGTCATGGCGATGATGAGTTGAATGTCTTCGCCGTAATAGGCACGCGTGTCTCGGAGCATCGCGGTGACTCCCGATGCCGATATAGAGGCCTCCCTCAGCATCGCATCCGGGTGAGGCCCCCGAGCTGCGTCAACTATGCGACGAATCTGATTCATGGCATCGGTACCGAAGGGGTAGAGCTTGGTCTGTATCAAGTACCGCGCCGTGTGCCCGTCAGGCGAGATGAACGACGTCAATGCTTTGGTCAAACCTCCGCCGATGTGTGAGGTTTGGTTGATCAGCGCCTTTACCCTGTCGATCAGTTGTCGAATCGCTTCGGCGAAGGTATGCGCATCCTGCGGCGGGGCGGCCGAGCGATTCTTCGCGTCCGGATCGTCGATGCCCATGGCCCGCAAGTCGTTGGCGGCGTTGTCGAGTATTTGGCGCACACTGAGCGCCGCAGCCTCGAAGGTGGTCGCATCCGGCAACTTCTGTAATTGTTCAGCAAAGCCGGCGAGCTTCTGGAGCGCTCCACCGTCGCTCGCGGTGGTGGCAACGACGTCCAGCACCGTCACCGGTTCGGCGTTGACGGTGTTGGCGATTTCTGCGACGTCGAGGGACATCGCGAAACCGAGTGCCCGCACGGTGCTGACGAACATCGCCGGGTCGTCGACTTCCTCGCCCGGCCTGCCTTGTTCGCCACCTTCGGATTCGCTCCCCGTATTAGCGAGCGGGTACAGCATGGCGGCCACGTTGGGGAACGCGTCAGCTTCCTCATCGCTCGACGCGACCCCAACGGTGGCGGAACCTCTGGCCGGCTCGCCTGCTGCGCCGCCATCCGCGGAAGTTTGGTTGTTCGATTTTGTCGTGGGTGGAGGGGCGCCTCGGATCTTGGCGATATCGGGCAGATCGGTCACCCGTTGTTCCATCTGCTTCAGGACGACGAGAGCTTCCGGTTTCCGCAAATCTTGTGGTGATTGGACGACGAGGTACTCAGGAATGGTGGCGTTCAACGGAAAATGCTGGGCCAGCGTGGCATATCCGACAGAGCTCTCGACGGAACGCGGAAGTGTTTTGCTGTCGTCGTAGTTGTAGCTGGCCATAGTCGCGCAGAAGGCCAGGATGATCAGCACCGTAAGACTGCCGAGCAGATGCATCACCGGTCGGCGCACAATGCGTATTCCCGAGCGCCGCCAGAAGCGGTGGGTGAGATCGCGGCGCGGCATGATCCAACCACGACGTCCGGCGAGGACGAGCAGGGCCGGGAGGAATGTCACTGCGGCCAGCAGCGCCACCGCAATGGAAATGGCCAACGCCGGACCGATAGTTCTGAAGGCGCCCAAATGGGTGAAGACCATCCCAAGAAACGTGATCGACACAGTGGCCGCGGACCCGGTGATCACTTTGCCGATCGATGCCAACGCGCTGACGACTGCATGGCCCGAATCCAGGCCGAGCCGCAAATAGTCGTGGTAGCGGCTGATGAGAAACACGGCGTAATCGATTCCGGCGCCGGCCATCATCGTCGTCATCAACGTAATCGTCTGGCTGGAAACGCCCAAACCAAGCTGGGCGACTCCCGACACAATGGCCTGCGCAGTCACTACCGATACGCCGATCGTGATCAACGGCAACATCATGGTGAGCGGATTTCGATAAATGACGAACAGGATGATCAGGACCATGAGCACGACCGCGGTCTCGATCACGTGCATATCGCGAATACCGATGTACGTGAGGTCGTCGCCGGTGGCCGCCGGGCCGGTCAGGTTTGCAGTGAGCGTGGATCCCGCGACGGTTTGTTTGACGGCGTCGGCGACCCGGGTGTATCCCTCGTGCAACTCGGGTGTGCCCACGCCGCCGGCGAGCACCATGGGCAGGTACCAGGCTTTGTGATCCTTGCTGGTGACGGCCTCGCGCAGGGCCGGTGTGTGGACGAAATCCTGCAGCATGACGATGTCGCGCGTTTCCGGCCGGAGCGTGTCGGCCAAGGCGCGGTAGGTGACGTAGTCGGAGGGGCTCAATCCGTTCTCGTCGGTCAGGACGACCAGCAGGACGTTTTCATTTTCGGACCCCGATTGGTTAAACGCCTCGGTTATCTGGTGGGTCGTGACCAGCACCGGGGCGTCGGGCGGCAGGATAGCGACCGGCCGTTTGCTGGCCATCTCGGTCAGCGGTGGAAACGTCACCGACAGAACGGCGGCGAGCGCGATCCAGAACCCGATGACAACCCACGGCCACCGCAGCACAAAAACGCCTACCCGACCGAAGAGGCCGGTAGCTTCGGGCACAGTGGCCCCCGCCCCCCGAGACACCCGGTTAGGCTATCGCCATTTGCCTGATCTGTAGGGTCTTCGGGCGCAGCGGGTCGCCGCTAGCCGTACAGCTCGACGAACTGCTTCAGCGATTTCTCGACGTCGCCTTTGACCGCGCGAGCCGCCGCCGAGCCCACCGGACCGAACAACGGGCGCCCGCCCAGCTCGAGGCGCAAACCGAGGGCAGACCCCTGCTTGGTGGGCCGCACGGTGAGCGTCACTGCGTACTTCGCCCCGCCTTTTCCGAATCCGACAGGGCGACCTGGTGCGGCGGCTCCCACGTAGTGACCGTCCACGTCACCCGGTTGCGCAGGCCCTTGGAACGGGCCACGGCGACTATCTCGGTGCCTTCGGTAATCTCGTCGGGCAGCTCGCTGCGCCAGCCCTCGTGCATCACCAGCCAGTCGCCCAGATCCGACAGATCCGCCACGTGGTCCCACATGTCCTGCGGGCTCATCGGCATGTCCGCGGTCATGTCGACAGCGGCCATCAGCGGTTGGGTCCGCCGCGGAGGCGGTTGCCGATCCGGATCCCGGGCAGCAGCAGGCTGCGCGGGACGAACCTGCCTCCGATACTGACCGCTTTGGGCACGACGCCGGGCACCACGCTGCGCTTGCCGGCAAGCATCCCGCCGATGGCCTCTTCGGCGACATCGTGCGGCGAGACCTGCGCGATCGGGATGCTGAAACGCTCGGCGTTGGCGATCTCGCCCCACTCGGTCGGCACCGGGCCCGGGCACAAGACCGTGACCGAGACGCCCGTTCCGTGTAGCTCCTCGTGGACGGCTTCGGAGAAGGTCTGCACGAACGCCTTGGTAGCCGAATAGACCGCCATGAACGGGATCGGCTGGAATCCCGCGATCGATGCGATGTTGAGCACCGCGCCGGCTCCCCGCTCGACCATGCCGGGCAGCGCGGCATGGGTCAGTTCCATCAGCGCCAGCGAGTTGAGGACGACTTCTTCGCTTTCCCGCTCGATCGGCAAAGTCTGGAAGACGCCGCTGCTGCCGAAGCCGGCGCTGTTGCACAAACCGGCTATCGGTTCGCTGCGCAGCCGCTCGGCCAACTGCTTGCGCGACCCGGCGTCGCCCAGGTCGAGGGGCATGACGTCGACCCCTACCGAGTACTGGGAGCGCAGCTCATCGGCGAGCTCATCGAGCCGTTCCCGGCGACGGGCGACCAGCACCAGCGGGTAGCCGCGCCGGGCCAGACCGCCGGCCAGCTCGGTGCCGATGCCCGAGGACGCGCCGGTGACGACGATGGGTGCCTGGTTGCTTGGTTTCGGAAGGCTCATTATCCCCTCACCAGTGGATTCCGCGGGTTGCCCGGACGAACGTTTCGCTTCGCGAATCGAATTGCGGTGCGCTGCTGTCGGATTCGTCCCCCTTGGCCGCCGACGAGTCATCGAACATGCTGAACGCGCGACTTCGCACCCGGTCCATGACGGCCGGGTTGACGGCGTCGGCGACGGCGGCGACCTGACCGAACGGCGAGCTGGCCCGCCGGGGCCGGTGCACGATCGCATCGGTGATCACGCCGGCCGCCTGGTCGGGGGTCAGCGCCGGGAACTTGTCGTACATCTTGGTCGGGCTGATCATCGGCGTGCGCACCAGCGCCATGTGCACGGTGGTGAATTTGACGTCGTCGCTGACGACTTCGGCCTGCAGCGCATCGCACAGGCTGTCCAGCGCGGACTTGCTGGCGATGTACGCACCGAAGCGCGGTGCGCGGGTCTGCACGCCGACCGAGGACACGTTGATGATCTGACCGTAACCGCGTTCCCGCATCCCAGGGATGAACTTGAGGATGAGCTGAACCGCCCCAAGGTAATTCAGCTGCATCGTCCGCTGGTAGTCGTGGATCCGGTCATAGGACAGTGCCAGCGATCGCCGAATTGACCGTCCGGCGTTGTTGATCAGAATGTCGACGCCGCCGAGATCGGCGAGCACCTTGTCGGCCATCGCGGCGATGGCATCCATGTCGGCCAGATCGCACGGGTACACGTGGGCGATGCCGCCGTCGCTGCGGATTTCGTCTGCCACCTTTTCCAGGTTCTCCGGGGTCCGCGCCACCAACACCACCTCGCCGCCGGCCTCGGCGATCTTCTTGGCGGCCGCCGCGCCAATGCCCGACGACCCACCGGTGATCAGGACGATCCTGCCGTCGGCGGCATCGTCGAGGGTGCGGCCCTGAACCGCATCCAGCAGATTGCGGAGATAGAACGGTCGGTACCGGCCCGCCGAGTTCGGGGTGTTGAGGAGGTCGGATACCGCGGCAAAAGGCTTTTCGACGAAGCTGGTCAGGTCGCCCAGGTTCATAGGTTTCTCGCTCCCCGTTGACTGTTCTCTCCTAGATTCCCCACCGAGTCTGCTACCAACGGTGGGAACTTTCCGGTGATTCGCTGGCAATCGACTTGTTACGCCGGGTAATCGCTCGGTGATGGTGCTCTAACTGTTGGGCAACGGTCGGATGGTCCGCTATCGGGATGCGAATGGTCGCACATTTCCGCAAGCCCAAGGTCGACAGCATCTACCACAGGATCGGCGGCCACCAGGCCCTGGAAGTCGTCGTCGAGGACTTCTATTGCCGGGTGCTCGACGACGATCACTTGTCGGGCTTTTTCGCCGGGACGGACATGAAGCGGCTCAAAGGCAGGCAGGTCGAATTCTTCGCCGCCGCTCTCGGCGGGCCCGAGCCGTACGCCGGCGCGCCGATGAAGCACGTCCACCGGGGGCGCGGGATCACGATGGATCACTTCAACCTGGTGGCCGGACATTTGACGTGCTCGCTGTCCGCGGCCGGCGTGCCTGAGGCGACGATCGTCGAAATCCTCGGCGCCATTGCACAGCTGGCCCCCGACATCGCATCGGAGCACGCCACGGCCGACGTCTGATCACCCCATCACGCTTCGCCGAGCGTGCTTCGTCTGCGAATTCCGTCGGCCTGGTCTCGCATCGACGGCACGCTCGGCGAACCTCACTGCAGCCCGGCCAGCTGCGCGCGCAGGTACTCAGCCACCGCGGCGTCGGTGGTCAGGTCGATGGCCCGCTGGTAAGCCGCGACGGCGGCGGCCGCGGGGCCGGCCCGGGCCAGCAGGTGCGCGCGCGTCGTCCAGGCCGGCTGAAACCGCTGCACCGCCGGATCGGTGATCGCGTCCAGCGTCTGCAAACCGGCGTCCGGTCCGTCGATTTCGGCGTCCACGGCTGCCAGGGCAACCGCACCGCCCAGTGACGGCGCGACCCGAAGCAGCGCGCGGTGCAGGCGACGCAGCGCCGACCAGTCGACCGGCCTGCTGCAGTGCGCCGACTGGATCGCCGCCTCGAATTGGTAGCGGCCCGGTCGACCAAACCCGTGCGCCCGGTGCAGCAGGGCCTCGCCGCGGGCGATCAGCGCCGAGTCCCACAATGCCGGGTCTTGGTCGTCCAGCGGCACGAACGCACCATCGCCGGTGCGCCGGGCGGCCCGGCGCGACTCCGACAAGCACACCAGCGCAGCCAGACCCAGTGCCTCGGGTTCGTCGGGCAGCAGCTCGACGAGCACCAGCGCGAGATGAAGCGCCTCAGCGGACAACGATTCGATCCGCACACCCGCCGCTTGCCAGTCGATCGCGTACGCGCCGTAGACCGCCTCCAACACAGCGGGCAACCGCTCATCGAGGTCGGCGCGGGCCGGCAACACGAATGGGATGCGGGCGTCGCGGATGCGGCGTTTGGCGCGGACCAGCCGCTGCGCCATCGTGGCGGCCGGCACCGCGAACGCCGCCGCGATGGCCGCGGCGTCGACGCCGAGCACGGTCTGCAGCATCAACGGGGTGCGGCTGTTGGCGGCGATTGCCGGGTGAGCGCACACCAGCATCAGCTCCAGCCGCCGGTCGGGAATGGCGTCGAAATCTAACTCGCTTGTATCGCAGGCTATTTCGGGCAGCGGATCGGTCATCCGGTAGGCGTGCGACTTCCAGTGGTCGCGTAGCCGGTTGCGGGCCACGGTGAGCACCCACCCTTCCGGGTTGGCGGGGATGCCCTCGACCGGCCATCGGGTCAGGCCACGCTCCAGCGCGTCGGCGATGGCGTCCTCGGCGGCGGCGATGTCGCCGCCGCGCGCGGCGAGCACCGCCAGCAGTCGGCCGTAGCTGGCGCCCACCAGCTCGGCGACCCGGGCCTGCGCATCACTCAGGGCTGTACCAGCCTTTGCCGCTGGCGTAGGTGACCGCGACGGGACGGATCTCGACGGTGCCCCAGTCGACCGCCGGGCAGCGCTTGGCCCAGGCCAGCGCGGCGTCCAGGTCCGGCACATCGATCACGAACACCCCGCCCAGACGCTCTTTGGTGTCGGCGAACGGGCCGTCCTGGACCGTGGGAGTGCCGTCGCGCGCGGTGAACGTCGTCGAGGCGACGGCCGATTGCAGCACCTGGGTGCCGATCAGCACACCCGCCGCGTCGAGATCGTCGGCGTAGCGGGCGAACGCCGCGCGCGCGGGTGCCATGTCCTCCTCGGTCAGGCCGATCTCCGGGCCCTCCTGATGGTGCATGAGCAGGCAGTACTGCATAGTGGTGTCCTTTCCGGCTCGATGATGACACCTCAATGACGACTGAGAACGGACCCAATCGACAACGCCTGGTCGCCGCGCGCATCATGCACCGATCAACCAAACCACGCGGACAGCATTACGCCGCTCCAATACCTTGGCGCCAAGGCGATTGCGTTGCGCGGGCATTGCAGGCCACTGAACGTCCCGAGCTGCCCGGCCGTGAGCTGGTGGACGCGCCACGAATCGAGCGGGAATCGGCGTGTCCGCACCGGATATCGGGAACCTGCAGATGCGGCGCGACCGGCCTAGACTCCAAATTGGAGCTCGTCAAGTGACAGCTTCAGCAGAACGGAAGCCCGCCATGTTTTCCGGCCCCATCCGCAACGCCCGCGCCCTGGTTGCCGCCCTCGCGTTGCTTACCGGCGTCGCAATTCTGCCCGGCGGTACGGCGGCGGCCGACCCGAGCCAGGACGACAAGTTCTTGACCCTGCTTGGTTACGAAGACATCCCCGCCATCGATAACGCGACGAGCCTTGTCGACACAGCCCATAAAGTCTGCGGCAAACTCGACGACGGCATGCCGGCGGGCGACTTGGTGGAATTGATTAGAAACAATGGGTTTAACGACAACCCGCTCGCGCGCCTTTACCCTCAACGTCGCGTTACGAAAACCATAAACCGATTCATCAACGCCGCAGTGCAGGCCTACTGCCCGTACGACCAAGGCAAGATAGCGTCCATCACTGCGCAGGCCGCGACAGCGTCGAATGAGCCGACGCGCCGCGTCGCTGCCTACACCCGCAGCACGGAGGCGCCGTCGCTCGCCTTAGGCATCGCCACGCTTCCCGCCGGAGAAGTGCCGCCGTCGAACCCGCCGGCGATTCCGGCACAACCGCCGCCTGCACCCCACGAAGTGGCGCCCGCACCGCGACAATCGCCGCCTCCACCACAGCGTGTGCAGCCCGTACCGCAACAGGTGCCGCCGCAGGCGGAGTTACCCCCGCAACAGGCCGCGCCACCACCGCAAGAGGCCGAGCCACCGCAGGCGGAGCCTCCTGCCGCTGCTCCTCCGCCCAGCGACGGCGGTGGCGCTGCGGCGAACCCGCCGCCGGAGCCTGCGCCGCCGCAGCAACCCGCGCCGCCAGGCCATGTCAGGCTTGCACCCTGAGACAAAGACGTCGGCAATAGCGATCGCGGCGTTCTCACATCTCTCGCGCCGGGATGCAACGATCAGCAGTATGAGCATGGCGGGAATGGGTCTGATGGGTCTGGTCGCCGGTGCGTCGACGGCGGGCATGTTGGGGGTCGTGAGATTGGTGGGCGACACCTGGTTGCCGCGGCTAGCGGCAAGCTCTGAGCACAAGCACGAGATGATTGCCACCCTGCATTCTCGGCGGCACGACTCGATCCAAAGCTGGCGATCCGGCTTGGCGAATGCCCGAGATACCTATCGCCAATGGGCTGCCGGATCCCGCGATGGCGACGCGCCCAACGTCGTCGGCGACGAGTGGTTCGAGGGTCTGCGGCCGCACCTGCCCAGCACTGGCGAAGCCGCCAAATACCGCACCGCTCTTGACGTCAACTGCGACAACCCGACTGTGGCACTGCTGTCGTTGGAGATCGGCCGGATCGAACAAGAATGGGTCGACGAGGCGAAGAGCTATCCGCGCCGAGTGCGAAAGTAACGTCAGCCCTCGGCCCGCAACACGTCCAACGCATGCTGCAGATCCGGCGGGTAGGGGCTGACGATCTCCATCTGCCTCCCGTCGGCGGGATGCGTGAACGCCAACGACCTCGCGTGCAGCCATTGACGTTCCAGCCCAAGCTTTTCCGCGAGCTTCGGGTTAGCGCCATATGTCAGGTCGCCACAGCAGGGGTGATGCAACGCCGCGAAGTGCACCCGAATCTGGTGCGTGCGGCCGGTTTCCAGATGTACGTCGAGCAGGCTCGCGGCGACGAAGGCTTCGATGGTGTCGTAGTGAGTGAGGCTGTGGCGGCCGTTGGCGGTGACGGCGAACTTCCAGTCGTGGCCGCGATGGCGGCCGATCGGCGCGTCGATCGTCCCGCTGGACGGATCCGGGTGTCCTTGCACCAGCGCGTGGTAACGCTTATCGACGGTGCGCTGCTTGAACGCGCGCTTGAGCACGGTGTAGGCCCGCTCGGAGATCGCGACCACCATGACTCCGGAAGTGCCGACGTCGAGGCGTTGCACGATGCCCTGCCGCTCGTGCACGCCGGAGGTGGTGATCCGGTAGCCGGCCGCGGCCAGCCCGCCGAGCACCGTCGGCCCCGTCCAGCCCACCGACGCGTGCGCGGCCACTCCGGCCGGTTTGTCGACCGCCACGATGTCATCGTCGGAGTACAGAATCGTCATGCCCTCGATGTCGACGGGCGTGTTCTCCAGCGGCGCGGGCGGCTCGGGCAACCGCACCTGCAGCCACGCCCCTGCGGCCAGACGATCCGACTTGCCGGCCGTCACACCATCCAACTCGACACCGCCGTCTTCGGCCAGCGCCGCGGCGGCGGTACGCGACAAACCCAGCAGCCGGGACAGCCCGGCATCGACCCGCATACCCGCCAGGCCCTCCGGCACCGGCATCGATCGGTCGGTCATATCAGCGTTGGTCGGCCCTGGAGCCGACGGTGCCGTCCTGCGGCCCTTCGCCCTGGCCAGTCTCGGCAGGCACGTCCGGCGTTTCGGTGTCCTGCGGCGCGTCGGCGACAGCGAGGGCGTCGTCCGCCTTCACAAGGCGCCGCTCCTCCGCATCGCTTCGCTCTGCATCGTCGCCGGCGCGGCGACGGCCGACGGTATCGAAGTCGTAGCCCATTGCCGACAGCGTGACCAGCAGGATTGCTCCCCCGACCACCGACGGGTCGGCGACGTTGAACACCGGCCACCAGCCGATCGACAAGAAGTCCACGACATGTCCCTGCAGGGGTCCCGGCGACCGGAAAAACCGGTCGACCAGGTTGCCGGTGGCACCGCCCAGGATCATCCCGAGGCCTATCGCCCACCACGGCGATACCAGCCGGCGTCCCATCCAGAAAATTCCGACTACGACACCGGTCGCGATCAGTGTCAGCATCCAGGTGTATCCGGTTGCCATCGAAAACGCTGCGCCGGAATTGCGGACCAGCGTCCAGGTGACGGTGTCACCGATGATCGGCACCGGCTGGCCGGGGATGAGCAGCTTGACCGCGAGCACCTTGGTGACGATGTCCAGCACCAGCACGACCGCAGCGACCGCCAGCAGCAGGCGCAGGCGCAGGCGCGGCGCGGGAGCTTCGGCCTCCCCCGCCGTTGAGGCCTCGGTCGCCGGCTCGGCCGACCCCGTTGGTTGGTCAGTCACTCCTACATCATCCACTACAGGTGATGCGGGATGATTTCAGCATGAGCCGTCTCACCGTGATCGCCACCGGTGGGACGATCGCCACTACCACCGACGCCGACGGGGTGCGGCGGCCGACGCGAGGCGGTGCCCAGTTGACCGCCGGGCTGGACGTCGATGTCGTCGACGTCCTTGCCCTCGACAGCTCACAGCTGGCCCCGGCCGATTGGGACGTGATCGGCGCGGCAGCCCGCGCCGCGGCGGCCGGCGGTGCTGAAGGCGTGGTCGTGACCCACGGCACCGACACCCTCGAAGAAACGGCGCTGTGGCTGGATATCACCTACCCGGGCGATGTTCCGGTAGTGCTCACCGGCGCAATGCGCAGCGCGGACGCACCCGACGCCGACGGGCCGGCGAACTTACGCGACGCGCTCGCGGTGGCATCGGATCCCGCGGCCCGCGATCTCGGTGTGCTGGTGTGCTTTGCCGGCCGGGTGCTGCGGCCGTTGGGTATGCGCAAGGTGCCAACCCAGGACGGTTTCGCCGGCGATCTGATCGGCACCGTCGACGGCGGCGTGCTACTCAACCGGCCCAAGCTACGCGCGTTCCTCGGCGAGCTGAGTGCGGCAAGCGCCCCGCGGGTCGACATCGTCGCGGCATACCCGGGAGCTGACGCGGTGGCAATGGACGCCTGTGTGGAGGCCGGTGCGCGCGGCATCGTGCTGGAATCGCTGGGTGCGGGCAATGCCGGGGCCGCGGTGGTCGACGGGGTACGACTGCACTGCAGCGACGGAGTGCTGGTAGCGGTGTCCACCCGGGTCCCGGGTGGACGCGTCAGCCCCGACTACGGCCCGGGCCGTGACCTCGCCGACGCGGGCGCGGTCATGGTGTCCGGGCTGCCGCCGAGTCAGGCGCGGGTGCTGGTGATGGCGGCGCTGGCGGCGCAGTTACCGCTGCGCGACGTCGTCGACCGGCTGCGCTGAGGCGTTGTCGGTCAGTGCGGCGACGTAGTCGGGCCAGTCGAGGCTGTCGACCGGATTCGCCGGCTCGATGTCGCCGGCGTCGGCCGGGCCGGAGGGAAAGGTTCGCGCCGGGCCCGGGCCCGAGCTGCGGGTCTCGAACCGCACGGTGACCACGCCGTGGCCGGCGCCTTGGACCCAGCCGTGCCCCAGGTCGCGGTGTGTGACGTCGTCGCCTACCCGCCACGGCGAGGGTTCCGAATCCGGGCCGAACATGGCCGCGGTCACCGTCTCCACGGAATGCTGCGACTCCGGCTCAGACAGCTCCAAATCGGGAAACAGCGACTCCTGTCGCACGTCGCTCAAACCCGAGAATCCCACGCCCAGAAGCCGAATCGGGCCGATCTCCTGGGGATCGAGCAACAACCGCCGGGCCATCGCGGTCAGCGCGGCGGCCTCGGTCGTCGCATAGGGCAGCGTCGCCGAGCGAGTCAGCGTGCTCATGTCGGATTTCTTCAGCTTCACCGTCACGGTGCGGGCGCCGCGGCCGTCGCGCAGCAGACGTTGATGAGCATGCTCGGCGATCGAATCGATCGCTTCGCGCAACTGCTCCAAGCTGGTCAGGTCAGCCGCGAAGGTGGATTCGGCGCTGATCTGCTTGGCTTCGGCGCGCTCGGCAACCGGGCGGTCGTCGACCCCGCGGGCCAGCCGGTGCAGCGCGGGCCCGATCGTCGCACCCAGGATGCTGGCCACCTCGGCGTCGCTCAGCGCGGCCAACTGTCCGACCGTGTCGATGCCCAGCCGATGCAGCTTCTCCTCGGCCACCGGCCCGATCCCCCACAGCCTGCGCACCGGAAGGCCGCCCAGCAACGGTTTCTCGTCGACGCGCCCGACCACCCGGACGCCGTCGGGTTTGGCCATACCCGAGGCAATCTTGGCGATCTGCTTGCCCGAGCCGGCGCCGACCGAGGCCACCAGCCCGGTTTCGTCGCGCACCCGCCGTCGCAGGTCCTCGCAGAAATGCTCGACCTCGGTCGCCGATGCACCGACGAGCTCAGGCGGCTCCCCGAACGCCTCATCGAAGGACAGCTGTTCGACGACCGGCACCACCGCGCGCACGGTGTCGAAGACCCGACGGCTGGCGACTCCGTAGACCACGCCACGCGGCGGCAGCACCACCGCCGTCACGCCGATCAATCGGCGTGCCTGGTGCATCGGCATGGCCGAGCGGGCGCCGAACACCCGGGATTCGTAGCTCGCGCCGGCCACCACGCCCCGGCCGCCCAGCCCGCCGACCAGCACCGGGCGGCCCCGCAACGTGGGCCGGGTGAGCTGCTCGACGGACGCGAAGAACGCGTCCATGTCGAGGTGCAGCACCCAACGCGAGTCCACAATCCCCGATGCTATTGCGCTAGGCCAGATTGCCCAGCTGGGCTAGCGTCTGATTCCATGGCAATGAACTTGTGCCACCGGTTGTGCTGCAGCTCGAACCGCTACTTCAAGGCTGTCGAGGACGGGCTGCTGCCATGGGTCCTCGGCGACGTCGACTTGGGCGACAACGTGCTGGAGATCGGGCCAGGCTACGGCGCTAACATCCGGGTGCTGATCGACAAAGCCCCGCACTACACCGCCGTCGAAATCGACCCGACCATGGCGGATCGGCTGAAGGGCACATACGGCGAGCGCGCCCGGATCATCCACGGCGACGGCACCGGCACCGGCTTGCCCTCCGAGGAGTTCAGCTCGGTGGTGTGTTTCACGATGCTGCATCATGTTCCGACGCCGGCACTGCAGGACCGGTTGTTCGCCGAGGTGTTCCGGGTGTTGCGCCCCGGCGGCGTATTTGCCGGCAGCGACAGCGCGGCGTCGACCCTGTTCCGCATCTTGCATTTCCGCGACACCTGCAATCCGGTGTCACCGGACACGCTGCCGGAGCGGTTGCGGCGCATCGGCTTTGGTGATGTGTTCGTCGACGACAACCAGCGCAGGCTGCGCTGGCACGCAACCAAGGCCGGCTGATGGAAGCCGAGACGGGCCAAGGCTCGGCGCCCCGGGAGCATCCGAACAAGCGATGGTGGGCGCGGGTTCGCGACGAATGGCGCGCGCGGCTCGAACCCGGTGAACAGGCCACGGTACTGGCCTGGGCGGCGTTCACCGTCACCTTTGTCGGCCTTCGCGCGCTCACCCACTGGATCCGTGCCGGGCACGGGCCATCGGGTGGCGGTATGACGATGGGCGGCAAGCACTTCCATCACTACAACATCGGTATCGCCGTGCTGGCGACGGTGGCAGCGGTGGGCCTACGTGGAACAGAGCGGCAGCGGCGCCACCCCATGGCCGCGATCGCCTTCGGGTCGGCGAACGCGATGATCGTCGACGAGCTGGCTCTGCTGCTTGACCTCGAGGACGTTTACTGGTCGACCGACGGCCGCGAGAGCGTCGACGCCGCCGTCGGCCTTATCGCAGCCGGCGGCACGATCGTTGCCGGCATGCCACTCTGGCCGCACCTGCGCCGGGCGCTGGGGTCGGTCCGCTGAACACCACGAGTGGTCAAGGCTAGGACGGAGGCGCACCGTGTTTTCTTCTGAACCGTCGACTGACCCCTGGAATTCTCCTGAGCGGCATCCGCACCGGCTTCGGCAGGTAGCTGAGTCCTTCGGAGTTGACGCCGACCGGTACGACCGGGCACGGCCCCGCTATCCCGACGCACTCATACAGCGTGTCATCGCCGCCAGCCCCGGCATCGAGTTCCTGGATGTCGGCTGCGGCACCGGCATCGGGGCACGGCAGTACCGGGAGGCCGGCTGCACGGTACTCGGCGTCGACCCGGACGCGCGGATGGCCGAGGTTGCCAGGCGGAGCGGGATCGAGGTGGAGATCGGCAAGTTCGAGGATTGGGACCCCACCGGCCGTTCTTTCGACGCGGTCGTCGCCGGGCAGTCCTGGCACTGGGTCGATCCGGCACGGGGTGCCGGCAAGGCGGCAGAGGTGCTGCGGCCGCACGGGCTGCTGGCGTTGTACTGGCACGTCTTCGACCCACCTGGCGAAATCGCCGGTGCTTTCGACGATGTCATGCAGCGGGTGGCACCCGACGCGCCACTGTGGGATCGGCCGACCGACGGCGGCCAAGCGGGGAACCCCGCCGTCGAGCTTCAACACCGAAATCTCATGAGGGCTGTTGAAGGTGTCCGGGCTGCCGGCGGTTTCGCCGAACCCGAGCAATGGCAGTTCCAATGGCAGCGGCATTACACCCGCGAAGAATGGTTGGACCATCTGCCCACCACCGGCACGCTTACCCAGCTCGGGCCGGACCAGCTCGCAACTGTGCTGCAAGCCGTGGGGACCAGCATCGACTCGATCGGAGGTGGCTTCACCATGCAATACATCACGCTGGCCGCCGCCGCGGCCCGAGCCGGCGACGCTTAACCCGCGCGTGTCTCGCGTGAGTCACTCGCGCCGTCGGCGTCACGCCTTAGCCAGCGAAACCCTTACTCCGTCGCCGATTTCAGCGGCGCCAGGCCCCGGCTCGCCGAATTCGAAACTAGTGGCCAGGATTTCCCCGGCGATCAGATCCCGATGCGTACTGGCCCAGTCGGCCCGTTGCGGAGGCACCGATATCACCACGCTGATCCGGTCGGAGACGTCCAGCCCGGTCGATTTGCGCAGCTCCTGCAGTTCGCGGATGCGGTCCTTGGCCCAGCCCTCGGCCTCCAGCTCGGGCGTCACGGTGGCGTCCAATACGACCAGCCCGGCCCCGCCCGGTAGCGGCGCGGTGTACTCGGGGTCGGCGGCCACCAGCCGCGAGCTGTACTCATCGGGTTGCAACACCACCGAGCCCGCGGTCAGGCTGCCGTCGGCGTTGAGGACGCTCTCGCCGGCCTTGACCGCCTTGATCGCCGCCTGCACATCCTTGCCCAGTCGCGGCCCTGCGACCCGGGCGTTCACGGTCAGCTCGAAACGACCATAGGTGTCGATGTCCTCGGTGAGTTCGACCTTCTTGACGTTGAGCTCGTCGGCGATCAGGTCAGTGAACGGTTCCAGTCGCCGCGGATTATCCACGGCCACCGTGAGTTTCTGCAGTGGCAGCCGCACCCGCAGCTTCTTCGCTTTACGCAACGACGACGCTACCGAGCACACCTCGCGCACCTGATCCATCGCGACGACAAGTTCGGCGTCCGCCGGCAGCCCATCGGCTTCCGGCCAGTCGGTCAGGTGCACCGAGCGCTCCGCGGTGATACCGCGCCAGATGATTTCGGTGGTCAGTGGCAGCAGCGGCGCGGCTAGCCTCGCGGTCGCTTCGAGTACCGTGTGCAACGTGTCGATCGCGTCGGGATCTTCCTCCCAGAACCGCGAGCGGGAACGTCGCACATACCAATTCGTCAGCGCCTCGGTGAACTGCCGCAGCTGCTCGCATGCCCCGGAGATGTCGCAGACATCCATCGCGGCAGTGAGGTCGTCGCGAAGTACCGCCAGTTTGGCCAGGATGTAGCGATCGAGCACGTGCGGTGAATTAGTCCGCCAGTTACCGACTTTCGGCGCGTAGAGGGCCAAGAAACTATAGGCGTTCCAGAACGGCAGTAGTACCTGTCGCACTCCGTCGCGGATACCCTGCTCGGTGACGATCAAGTTTCCGCCGCGCAGGATTGGCGACGCCATCAAGAACCAGCGCATCGCGTCGGAGCCGTCGCGGTCGAACACCTCGCTGACGTCGGGATAGTTGCGCAGCGATTTGCTCATCTTCTGGCCGTCGCTGCCCAGTACGATCCCATGCGACACACACGTTTTGAACGCCGGCCGGTCGAACAGCGCGGTGGCCAGTACATGCAGCGTGTAGAACCAGCCCCGGGTCTGCCCGATGTACTCGACGATGAAGTCACCCGGGTAGTGGGTCTCGAACCAGTCGCGGTTCTCGAACGGGTAGTGCACCTGTGCGTAGGGCATGGACCCGGAGTCGAACCACACGTCAAAAACATCGGCGATGCGGCGCATCGTCGACCGCCCGGTGGGGTCGTCGGGATTGGGCCGGGTGAGCTCGTCGATGTATGGTCGGTGCAAGTTGTCCGGACGCACGCCGAAGTCGCGCTCCAATTCGTCGAGGCCGCCGTAGACGTCGATACGGGGATAGGCCGGGTCATCGGAAAGCCAGACCGGAATCGGCGTGCCCCAGTAGCGGTTTCGCGAGATCGACCAGTCGCGCGCGCCCTGCAGCCACTTGCCGAACTGACCATCTTTGACGTGCTCGGGATACCAGGTGATCTGCTGGTTGAGTTCGACCATGCGGTCCCGGAATTCGCTGACATTGACAAACCACGACGACACGGCGCGGTAGATCAGCGGATTTCGGCAGCGCCAGCAGTGCGGGTAGGGGTGCTCGTAGGTTTCGTGGCGGATCAGCACCGCACCGTTGGCCGCTGCGGGGCCGCTCTGGTTTTTCAGATCGCGGATGATGTGCGGGTTGGCCTCGAAGACATGCTGGCCCTGGTAGTCGGGCACAGTGGCGTCGAAGCGGCCCCTAGCGTCGACCGGCGTCACCGGCACAATGCCGGACTTGTCCGCGATCTCCTTGTCATCCTCGCCGTAAGCCGGCGCCAGGTGCACGATGCCGGTGCCGTCGTCGGTAGTCACAAAGTCGGCGGCGAGCACGTGAAAGGCTTGGGGCGAATCGGTGAAGAGCGAGTCCATAAAGTAAGGGAACGGCGGCAGGTATCGGATGCCCACCAGATCGCTGCCGCGGTAGCTGCCCAGCACCTTCGGCTCCTCGCCCAATTCTCGTGCATAGGCGGCCAGTCGCGCTTCGGCCAGAACCAGGCGGCGCTCCCCCGCCCGCACCTGGACGTAGGTGACATCGGGGTTGACCGCGACCGCCTGGTTCGACGGCAGGGTCCACGGTGTCGTCGTCCACACCAGCAAGTGTGCACCGGCAAGCTCACCGTCCCGCACGGCGAATCCGACGGTGAGCGCCGGGTCTTGCCGACTCTGGTAGACGTCGTCGTCCATCCGCAGCTCGTGGTTGGACAGCGGGGTCTCGTCACGCCAGCAGTACGGCAGCACCCGGTAACCCTCGTATGCTAAGCCCTTGTCCCACAGCTGTTTGAACGCCCAGATCACCGATTCCATGTAGGACAGATCAAGCGTCTTGTAGTCGTTGGCGAAGTCCACCCATCGGGCCTGACGGGTCACGTAGGCCTGCCATTCGTCGGTGTAGCGCAACACCGATTCGCGGCAGGCTTCGTTGAACGCGGCGATGCCCATCGCGTCGATCTGGGATTTGTCGGTGATCCCGAGCTGTCGCTCGACCTCCAGTTCGGCGGGAAGCCCGTGCGTGTCCCAGCCGAATCGACGGTCCACCTTGTAGCCGCGCATCGTGCGATATCGCGGGACGACGTCCTTGACGTAGCCCGTGAGCAGATGACCATAGTGCGGCAGGCCGTTGGCGAACGGCGGTCCGTCGTAGAAGACGTACTCCGGGGCGTCGGCGCGTCGCGCGATGCTGGCCTGGAACGTGTCGTCGCTCGCCCAATGGTCGAGGACCTCGAGTTCCAGTGCCGGCAAATCGGGTGCGCCGCCGGCCAGCTTGGGGTAAGCGTTGTCCGTCACTGCGCGTCGTCTCCCTCGTGCCACTTCCAGGCCCAGGGACGACGTTGCGCCGGTGCGCAAGCGCCGCGGTACCACCCCGCTTGCCACGCCGGGGCGTGACCGCTCGTTGGACGGCTGTGACGGGCCTACCCGTTCGGCTCTACTAGGCCTGACTGGCTGTTCTTCCGAAGGCTCCCCGGTGATCGCCGGATCGACACCGCTGCAGCCGATTCTACGGGCCGCCGCAAATCAACATCAGGCCAGCGCGGCCTTGGCGCCCGCGAGATTGTCCGCGCCGAGTACCAAACGGGTGTTGGTGGCGAGATAGGCGGTTTCCAGGTTGATCTTCGCTGCGCCGAGTTTGTGGACGACTTCGCCGAGGGCGCCCGGACGGTCCTTGATGTCGAGGACGATGACCTCTTGCTCCTCGGCGATTTTGATGCCGGCGCCCTGCAGCGCTTCGAACGCGGTGGTGGCATCCTGCACCAGGATGTGCACCTCGGCCTGCCCTCCGCCGCTGGTCAGGGCGCATAGACCGGCGATGTTGACGCCCGCCTTGCCCAACACATCGCCGATCAGGGCCAGCTCGCCGGGCTCGTCGTCGAGATAAAGCGTTAGATCGGTCGCCATGACGCGCTCCTTCGCACCAGGTCTGAACGGATCGTATGTCCACGCTACCGCGGGCGCGCTGGATAAAGATCCCCGAAAGTCGACTGCAGCTTTCCTACACTTCGGCTGTGGCGTTCGATGCGGCCTTTGCCCGCGATGTGGTTCTACCGCTCGCCCAGGCGGCGTACACGGTGATGGGCGGCGGCGCGGCCACCCTCCCGTCCGGATACGCCCAGACCAGTGTGATCCGGGCTGACACCGCTGCGCTCACCGCGATGACCAGTCCCCATCCGGCCGTAACCGCCATGACCAAAAACACCGACATCTTCGGGTTGATGGGCCGTAACCCAGCCACCGGCACCGCGTTCGTGTCCTTCCGCGGCTCTTCCGACGTCGAGGATTGGCTGGCGGACCTCGACGCCGTGCCCGGCGCCTACCTCCCGGTCAGCGGATTCGGGCAGGTGCACGCGGGTTTTCAGGACGTCTACGAACTCGTCCGGAAAAGCATTGCCGCGAACCTGGCCACCGCGACCGCCGGCTGCGATGAGATCCTGGTCACCGGGCACAGCCTCGGTGCGGCGCTGGCCGTGCTCGCAGCACCGGACATCGTCCGGAACATGCCGCCGAACAAGATCGAACCTCGGCTGATCACCTTTGCCGGCCCGCGGGTCGGATTGACCGACTTCGCCGACGCGTTCAACGCCGCCATCGAAAGCTGTTTCCGGGTAGTGAATTTCCTCGACGTCGTGCCCTACGTACCCCCGGCGCCGTATGTGCACGTTGGCGCTCAAATCGCGGTCGATAGCGGCGGGCCGGTCCAGATCGCGTGGCGGCACAGCCTGATCGCCTATCAGAACGGACTGTCGGCTCTCATTGCGGCCCAGCAATGACGACGCTCCCGGCACCTCAGATGCCGGGAGCGCGAAGGGTTTTGTTAGGCGCCAACCTCCAAGACGCCCGCGCGCCACAGCGCGGCGTAAAGCTGGCGCAACGGAACGCAGAGCAACCGAGCGGCCCCCACGACCAACGGGTCGCCGCCGACGAACTGTTGTTCGGGCCGCCGGGAGGTCCGCTTTGGCGCCGGCACAGCGATCGGCGTCGGGGCAGGCACTGCCTTGAGCCGGCGTGCGGGCGTCGCCGTTACCACTTCGTCGTACAGTACAGCGGTCATGGTCGCCTCCTAAGCGGAAAGTCAAACGGGCATAACGGGATTCGATGTCCGTCCGAATCGGCGTCCGCTGGGGCGACGTGCTGTGTAGAAGGCTCAGCTCAAAATGACGCGCCGGGGGCCGGATCGGGACGACACAGAGTCCGGATATCGATCCGGACTATCACTGGAACTCATTCGTCCCTCACCTCCTCGCGGTCGCGCTACGTGCGGATCACCGCACATTCACACGCAAGCAGGAGCACAGGAAAACCCGATAACTCGGGAAACCGCACCCCACTCGTCAGAGCTTCGGCACTACACGCCGTATCCGGAAACTCCGGAAGCCACTTGGGCTCAACCCTTAAGCCGGGAGGAGCTGTCCTGACCCTGGGCGTCTCTCGACGTTCGGGGTCAGTGGCCTATATCCGTGCAGACGCCTCACCTAACGAGGTGCTTACCCCATCGATGATGCACGAACATTCCGCCCGGGTCAATTCGCCACGCCTGAAAACTTTCTGAGCGCCGCTAAGTGGCCTGACCAGCCGTTATGCATTCG
>Ga0209248_10000108_pt1 | contig 28415 bp, 29 predicted proteins | sample BogFormECP04_OM1_FD_188241 | JGI IMG/M metagenome (GOLD analysis project Ga0209248, IMG submission 188241) | Bog forest soil microbial communities from Calvert Island, British Columbia, Canada - ECP04_OM1 (SPAdes) (version 2) | ecosystem: Environmental > Aquatic > Freshwater > Wetlands > Bog ... | reverse complement strand
CGACATGCTGTACAAGCCCTTGCAAGCACTGCAGTCGCTGACCCGGTTCCAAGACCTCGCCGCGGGTGATGTGATCATGACCGGCACCCCCGTCGGCACCGCGTTGAGCGCACCACCGAAGCCGATCGAAATCATCGGCAACCTGCTACCGCCGGCGGTGAAGTGGAAGGCATTCTTCAAACGGCAAGCCGGCAACCGGAAGTACCTGCATGACGGCGATGTCGTGGAAGCGAGCGTGGCGACCGATGACGGTGCCATCGATCTCGGCGCCCAGCGCAACACGGTCAGGTATGCCTGAGCGCCTGCCGGCGGCGACGCTAATACACGGCCCCCCTAGGCGATTTGTCTTGTGTTGTCATAGTTTTCCTTAGCATCATTGGCCCGCGCCCTTCGATATCAAACGCAGTGCAGTGTCGTACAAGGCCTGCGCGTGCAACTCGAACAGCTCGAGCAGGTCCACCGCGTCGCCGCCGAGTTCTTTGGCGATGAACAAGCCGTCCGCTCCGGCGATCGCATAAGTGACCAGTTGGTGTATTTGGGCTTTGGTGAGCTCCGGGGTGAATTCGCGCATAGCCTTGGCCAGTTCGTCGTAGGTCTGTGCCCGGGCTTGGAGGAACATCGCCCGCGCCCGCGGCTCGACCGGGCGGCGCTCCAGCGCCAACATCAAGCCGAGCCGGATGAAGTCCGGTGAGTCGAGCAGGGCCTTCGCGATCTGCATCGCCAACCCCACCAGACGGTCGCGTCCGCTGCCCTCGTCGGGCACCTGCCACGCCTTGAGCCAGTCGGCGAAGCTGTGCTCGATCACCGCCGCGATCAAGTCGTCCTTGTTCTTGAAATGCCAGTAGATGGAACTGGCCGGCAGTCCGCATTTCGCGCTGACCAGGGCGATGCTGGTGCCCTCGTAGCCGCGCTCGGCGGCGATCTCGGTGGCGGCGTCGAGGATGCGTTCACGCGACAGTTCGCCGTCGGCGCGCTTGCGCCGTTTCGGCTCGCTCCGTTCCGCCATCTCCGCTCTCCTTGCTCAAGGTCTTGACTCTGTAGTGATCGCTACATTACCGTAGTGATCACTACAGAACAAGTCACATCGGCGATGAGAGACAACCGTGACCACTCCAGATACCTATGACGTGGCGGTGATCGGCTACGGCCCGACCGGCGCAACCGCCGCCAACCTGCTGGGCCGGCTCGGCCTGAAAGTGCTTGTGGTCGACCGTGATGCGGACGTGTATAACCGCGCCAGGGCGATCTCCACCGACGAGGAAGTGATGCGGATCTGGCAGTCCGTCGGGTTGGCCGATCGGCTGCAGCAAGACATGCTGCCCGGCCGTCCGCTGAACTTCGTCGACGCCGATGGTGTGCCGTTCATCGATCTGAAGATCACCCCACGCGGGTGCGGGCACCCGCCGCAGCAGTTCTTGTATCAGCCGGCGGTCGATCACGTGCTGCGCGAAGGCGTGCAGCGATTCGCCGGCGTCGACGTGCTGTTGGAACACGAATGCCTCCGGGTGGTGCCCAAGGGCGGCGAGGTCGAGCTGATGCTGGCCGACCTGCGTACCGACACGTTCAAGCGGTTCCACGCGTCGTATGTGATCGCCGCCGACGGCGGCTCGTCGCCGACTCGGGGTCAGCTGGGTGTCGGTTACACCGGACGCACCTACACCGAGCGCTGGGTCGTCATCGACACCAAGGTCCTTAAGGAATGGGATGGCCATGACCGGTTGCGGTTTCACTGCAATCCGGCGCAACCGACCGTCGACTGCCCGACCCCACTCGGCCACCATCGCTGGGAGTATCCCGCGCGGGCAGGCGCGACCGACGAGGAGCTGTTACGCGAAGAAGCCATCTGGAATGTGTTGGGAAATCAAGGCATTACGCCCGAGCACGTGAGGATCCTGCGGGCCGTCATCTACAGCCACCACGTCCGCGTCGCCGACCGCTGGCGGGTAGGCAGGATCTTTCTGGCCGGAGATGCCGCGCACGCCATGCCGCCGTGGATCGGGCAGGGCATGTCGGCCGGGGTTCGCGACGCGGCCAACCTGTGCTGGAAGCTTGCCGCCGTTCTCAACGGCCAGGCCCCTGAATCGCTACTCGACTCCTACCAAGCCGAACGCAAACCGCACGTCACCGACGTCACCCGCCGTGCGTGTCTCGCCGGCCGAATCATCACCGAACGCAACCGCGTCATCGCCGCCTCGCGTAATCACGGGATGCGGGCGCTCACACGGATACCCGGCATGGATGCGCGGCTGCAGAAAATCACCTGGATTCCGGACGCCCGATATGCCGACGGCTATTTCGCCGCCGACGGCCACCGCGCTGTCGGCTGGCAGATCCCCCAACCTTGGGTAACCGAAGCCAATGGCGCGAGGGTTCGCCTGGACGATCTCCTCGGCGGCCAGTGGACCGTCCTGCACACCGGCGAATCGCCGGCCGGCGCACACGCGTGGACCGCGCTCGGCGTCCCGCCGGTTCGGATCAGCGATCCCACGCTCGTCGGCTGGTTGCGACGTAAGAAGGCGGCCGCAGTGGTGCTGCGGCCCGACGGATTCATCTATGCCGCAGCCAAATCCGGACAGCCGCTGCCACCACCGCCGGTCGACTGTACCTTCACCGTTTCCACCAGAACTGAGGCCACTGCATGACCATCACCGAACTGATCGAAAATACCGTTTCCGTTGCCGGTAAACCGATCTTCGTCGTCGAGACCGGCAGCGGCCCGGCCGTGGTCATGCTGCACGGCGGCGGGCCGGGCGCTTCCGGGGTGTCCAACTACTCCCGCAACATCGACGCGCTCGCACAGCACTTTCGGGTCATCGTGCCCGATATGCCCGGCTATGGCCGCTCCGCCAAAAGTGTCGACCAGTCTGACCCATTCGGCTATCTCGCCGACATGATGCGTGGACTGCTTGACGAACTCGGCATCGCCACAGCTCATTTGCTCGGCAATTCGTATGGGGGTGCGGCTGCGCTGCGGTTGGCGCTGGACACACCAGGTCGCGTCGGCAAGCTCATCCTGATGGGTCCCGGCGGCATCGGGACCACCCGCGCTGCCCCGACCGCCGGGCTCAAAAGCCTGCTGTCGTATTACGGCGGTGACGGACCCAGCAGAGACAAATTGGAAGCTTTCATCCGCAATTACCTGGTGTACGACGGCGCTTCGGTCCCGGACGAGTTGATCGACCTACGCTACGCGGCTTCGCTCGATCCCGAGGTGGTGGCGAATCCGCCGCTGCGCCGGCCATCCGGCCCGATGGCACTGCGCACCCTGTGGCGCATGGACCTCACCCGCGACAGCCGCCTCAAGCATCTGGGGACACCGACGTTGGTGTTGTGGGGACGCGACGACAAGGTCAACCGCCCGTCCGGCGGTCCGATGCTGGTGAATCTGATGCCCAACGCCGAATTGGTCATGACCTCACACACCGGCCATTGGATGCAATGGGAACGCGCCGACCTGTTCAACCGGCTGGTTAATGACTTCCTCAGCACGCCTTCAGTTTTCGACCAATGAACATCTTCGGCAACGTTCACTTCGGCTACGTCGTCATCGAGAGCGACAGGTTCGCCGACTGGCGCCGCTTTGGCCGCGACGCCATCGGCATGCATCTCGACGAGACGTTGCCTGACGTCATGCGGTTTCGTCTCGACGAGAACGAATGCCGATTCCTGTTGCAGCGCGGCCCTGCTGAAGACGTCACCACCCTTGGCTGGCAAATCGACGGCCACCAGACGTTCGACGAAATCCTCAGCCGGATCACCCGCCACGGCGTGCCAACCGTAGAGGGCACCGGCGAGGAAGCCGCACTGCGCGGTGTCGAGCGCCTGATCCGCTTCCCCGGCCCCAACGGTCTGATGCAGGAAATCTTCACCCGCGCCCGTCGCAGCGATACGCCGCCGGACATGGCAGTGTGCGGCGGCTTCGTCACCGGCGAAGGCGGCATCGGCCACGTCGCGGTCACGTCGAAGAAGCCGCAGCAGATACGCGGGTACTACAACACCGTGTTCGACGCGCGACTCACCGACTACATCGACGAAACGATCAGCGGCCTCAAGTTCAAAATCCGCTTCCTGCGCGTCAACCAACGCCACCACTCGGTAGCGATCGCCGCGGTTAACCGGTTGCCGATCAACCCGATCCGTACCCGCGTTCAGCATCTCAACATCCAGGTTGCCGAACTCGACGACATGACAGCGTCCTATCAGCGGGTGAAAGAGCTCGGGTTCCACATGGCACTGGCGGTCGGGCAGCACACCAACGACAAAGAACTGTCTTATTACGCCATGACACCGTCGGGCTTCGAATGGGAAGTCGGCTGGAACCCGATCGTCGTCGACGAGAAGACATGGGAGCCGACGACTTATCAGGGCATCAGTATCTGGGGCCACACCCAGCAGGGACAGACCATCATCGACAAGCTTGGCCAGTTCAAGACCGCGGTGCAGTCGCTGTTGCACCGCGAAGACACCGTCCCCGCGCTGGCCCACGCCGGCATCCCCGACGATTAACTGAAGAAGGCGACCATGCTGCGAATCGACACTCATCACCACGTGATCCCGCCCGACTACCGAAACGCCCTGCAGAAGGCCGGATTGGGCGAGGCCGGCGGACGGGCGGTCCCCGACTGGAGCGTCGATGCGTCGTTGCAGGCAATGGCCGAGCTCGACGTCGGTACCGCGATCCTGTCGGTGTCGACGCCGGGCACGGCATTTCTGCCTAATCCGACCGACGCGGCCGCCCTTGCGCGTGACGTCAACGACTACGTCGCCGAACTGGCTGCGGCACAACCCGACCGGTTCGGGCTTTTCGCCACGGTGCCAATGCCGCATATCGATATCGCGGTCGCGGAAACGGTTCGAGCACTTGACGAGCTGGACGCCGACGGTGTCGTGCTGCTGGCCAACAACGCTGGAACGTACCTCGGTGAAGACGGACAGGATGCGCTGTTCGCCGCCCTCAACGATCGCTCCGCTGTGGTGTTCATCCATCCCGCCGAGCTGCCGGGCCCGACCGTGACCGGTGTCCCGCCGTTCGCGGCTGACTTCCTGCTCGACACCACCCGAGCTGCTTACTTGTTGGTGCGCAACGGCATTCGCGCCCGCTACCCGAAGATCCGATTCATTCTGAGCCACGCCGGGGGTTTCGTGCCGTATGCCAGTCACCGGATGGCCGTGGCCATCACCGCCGACACCGGCCGCAGCTGGGCCGATGTCCTCGACGACTTCGCCAGTTTCTACTTCGACACCGCGTTGTCCTCCAGCGCAGCCGCATTGCCCACCCTGCTGGCGTTCGCCAAACCGGGTCACATCACCTTCGGATCCGATTTTCCGTTCGCCCCCACTGCCGCCGGAAAGCTATTCGCGGCCGGGCTGGAGACCTATCCGGCGATCGGCGCCGCGACCCGTGGCGCCATCGAGCGCACCAACGCCTTGGCGCTGTTCCCCCGGCTCGGTGCAGCGGCGCAACCTATTCCGCAGTCAACCGCTCAACGACTCCGCCACACCGTCAGCCGATCTGTCCTTCGTGGCGTCGCCCGCCTGACGAGCACGAAGTAGCAGTATTCACACCGGGTCTGGCGCGTCCCAGGGCACGGTGGCCGATACCCAGTGGGTGATCAATTCTTCTTGGTCGTTGCGGTGCAGGTGCCGTGGCGGCTGGGCGAAGGTCTCGTACGGACGGCAGCGCACCACCACGCGGTCCTCCTGCTCCGCCATTGCCTCGACGAAGGGGCGGGCCTCTGCCCCGAGCGGTTCACCGGACATTCGGCCGGCGACGGCCATCATGACGTCGACCACCAAGTCACGATCCCGCTCTACCGTTGCGTCGGCATACACCTGCAGATAGGCGAACGGCCAATGCTCGTCAAGCACGCAGAGGCTCACCTTGCCATCGCGTGCAACGGCTTTGGCCTTGCCACGCGGCGCCATGGTGGACACCAACAATTCGTCGTCGTCGGTGGGAATGTAGTACACGATCGACATCGCTGGCCCGTCGTGTAAGCGCCGGTAGCCGTACACGCAGGTGCGGTGGGTACGCACGAAAGCACGCCGCTCCGAAGGCAGCAAGTCGCGGTCGGTGGGAACTGTGAATGGCTCGGTTGCGAGTGGAAGCAACATGGTAAACCGTCCTTTGGTTCAATATTGGATACAGTGTTACCGTTATTGCGATCGCTGTCAAGAGCCGCCATACTTGCCCGGTGACGATCAGCCATCGACGCTCCCCCGGCCGCCCGCCCATCCCGCTGGATCGGATCGTCACGACGGCTTTGCAGATCATTGACGATGAGGGGGCCGAGGCCCTGTCGATGCGGACGCTTGCGCAGCGGTTGAATTCCGGGACGGCCACCCTGTATCGGCACTTCACCAGCCGGGCCAACCTGATCGCCCACGTCGTCGACCTCGTGTTCGGGTCGGTCGAGATCGACCCCGCAAAGCTCAGCACGATGCCGTGGCAGGAGGCCGGGAAAACCGTGGCCCACACCATGTTTGACACACTGCGTCGGCACCCGAATGTGGCGCCGCTAATTGCCGAGAATGCGTTGATCGGACCGAATGCACTAGCCGCGCGAGAAGTTTTGATCGCGATCATGCTCGACGACGGATTCCCGCCCGCGCTCGCTGCACGGTCCTATGCGACGCTGGCCCGCTACATCTTGGGCTTTGCCATCCAGGTCGCCGGCCCGAGCGGTGACCTCGACGACGTCGGCCTGGCGCAGGTCTTCCACGACCTGGATCCGCGCCAGTTCCCGGCCACCGTCAAAGTCGCGGACAGTCTTCCGGTGCCGCTGGAAGACGAATTCGCGTTCGGGCTCGAACTGATCATCGACGGGCTGACCCAAGTGCTTGCCCGCCACCCCCATCGACGAAACGCAAAGCGCCGCAGCGACTAAGCGGCGATCGCGTTCAGCTGCTCACGAGTCTCGCCGTCGAGCTCGATGTCGGCGACGGCCAGGTTCTCCTCCAGGTGTCGCACCGACGAGGTTCCCGGAATCAGCAATACATTCGGCGCCACGCCAAGGGCCCACGCCAACGCGACCTGGACCGGGCTGCGACCCAACCGCGCGGCGGCCCGCCGCACCACTGGGTGTCCGAGCACCTGGTCTGGCGCCGCAAACGGCGACCGCAAGCTGAAGAACGGGACGAAGGCGATACCGCGCGCCGTACACTCGTCCAGCACCGGCGCCGCAGACCGGTCAACAGGATTGAAAGCGTTTTGTACGCAGGCGATCTCGGTGTGCTGCACGGCGCGAAGCAGATGCTCGCGGGTGACGTTGCTGAGTCCGATGCCGCCGATCAACCCCTCGTCGCGGGCAGCGATCATCACCGACAGCAATTCGTCGAATCGCTCGTCGGGACGGTCGCTGTCCATCAGCCTCAGGTTGACGACGGCCAGCTGATCCACGTCGAGCGTTCGCAGGTTGGCCTCGATGTCCGAACGGAAGTCGGCCGGGTCGGCCAGCGGCACCCAGCCGCCGCGATCGTCGCGGCGGGCCCCGACCTTGCTGACCAACGCCAGGTTGGCCGGATACGGATGGAGGGCTTCGCGGATGAGCTCGTTGGAGACATTCGGCCCGTAGAACTGGGCGGTGTCGATGTGGTTGACGCCGAGTTCGACGGCCTTGCGCAGCACGGCCAGTGCTGCATCGTGGTCGCGCGGCGGCCCGAATGCGCCGGGTCCGGGCAGCTGGATCGCACCCAAGCCGATGCGGGCGACCGAAAAGCGACCAAGTTGAAAGGGATCCATGCGGTGAGGTTAGCGTCGAGGAATGGACACGTTTCAAGCGCTCGTCGCGCACCAGGACGGCGACCGGATCACCGCATCGGTCGAGACCCTTCGTCCGGATGACCTGCCGCCCGGTGAGGTGACGATCCGGGTGCTGTATTCCAGCGTCAACTTCAAGGACGCGCTGGCGCTGACGCCGGGCGGCGGGGTGGTGCGCGACTACCCCATCGTCCCGGGTGTCGATCTGACCGGCGAGGTCGTCGAGTCGCAGTCACCGGACTTCGCCGTCGGCGACACCGTCGTCGCGCACGGTTACCACATCGGCACCGGCCACCACGGCGGCTACGCCGAATACGCTCGGCTGCCTGCTGATCAGGTGGTGCGGCTCGGTGACCTGAGTGCGCACGACGCCGCGGCCATCGGCACCGCCGGCTTTACCGCGGCGATGAGCGTGCAGGCGCTCCTCGACTGGGGTGTGCAACCCGGCGCCGGATCGGTCGTGGTAACCGGGGCGACCGGTGGCGTCGGCTCGGTCAGCGTGGACTTGCTTGCCGGCGCGGGCTTTCACGTGGTTGCCTCGACCGGCAAAGCCGAAGCTGGACAACGGCTGAAAGACCTTGGGGCCGCTGAGGTTATCGGTCGGCTGCCCGCCGATCCAGACGCCAAGCCGCGGCCGCTGGCCAAGGCGCGCTGGGCGGCGGGCGTCGACTGCGTTGGCGGCGCGACGCTCGCGGATGTGCTCAGCGCCGTCGACTACGGCGGCGCGGTGGCCTGCAGTGGACTGACCGGCGGCCCGGCGCTGCACACCACCGTGATGCCGTTCATCCTGCGTGGCGTCGCGTTGCTCGGCATGGATTCGGTCCAGATGCCGATCGGCCCGCGCCGCGAACTGTGGGCGCGTCTGGGCGACTCCTTGCGCCCGCGGCATCTCGACGCGATCACCACCGACGTCGATGTCAAGGACGTGGTCGCGGTGCTGGACCAGGTGCGAGCGGGAGCGTTCTCCGGCCGCGCCGTGGTGCGCGTCGCCGGCGGTTTCTGAGCGGAAGTAGGCTCTGCTGGCATGCGCGCAGCACAGTTGACTCGACTTGATGGTCCCGATGCTGTCGAGGTAGGCGAGATCGACGAACCGACCGGCGACGGCGTCGTCGTCGAGGTGCACGCTGCCGGAGCGGCATTCCCGGATGCGCTGCTCACCCGCGGCCTCTACCAGTACAAGCCGGACCCGCCGTTCGTGTTGGGCGCCGAGATCGCCGGGGTGGTCCGATCGGCACCCGACGACGCGCACGTGCGACCCGGAGACCGGGTCGTCGGGCTGACGATGCTCACCGGCGGCATGGCCGAAGTCGCGGTGCTGGCCCCCGACCGGGTGTTCAAGTTGCCGGACAACGTCAGCTTCACGGCGGGCGCGGGCCTGCTGTTCAACGACCTGACTATGTACTTCGCGCTGACCGTCCGCGGCCGCCTGCAGTCCGGCGAGACGGTGCTGGTGCACGGGGCCGCCGGCGGGATCGGCACATCCACGCTGCGGTTGGCGTCCGTGCTCGGGGCGTCTCGGGTCATCGCGGTGGTCAGCACGGAAGACAAGATCGAGATCGCGACGGCGGCCGGCGCGACGGACGTCGTGCTGGCCGACGGATTCAAGGACGCGGCAAAAGAATTGACGAACGGCCGCGGGGTCGACATGGTGGTCGATCCAGTTGGCGGCGACCGGTTCACCGACTCGCTGCGCTCACTCGCTCCCGGTGGGCGACTGCTGGTGATCGGCTTCACCGGCGGCGAAATACCCACGGTGAAAGTGAATCGGCTGCTGCTCAACAACGTTGACGTGGTCGGTGTCGGCTGGGGCGCCTGGGCTGGCACCCACCCCGGCGCGCTGGCCGAGCAGTGGGCCGAACTCGAGCAGCTGCTCGCCACGGGCCGACTGGCTCCCCCGGAGCCGGTGGTCTACCCGCTGGACGAGGCCGCCGCCGCGATTGCATCGCTGGAGAATCGCACCGCCAAAGGAAAAGTCGTCCTACGCGTGCGGGACTAGCTTGCCTGTGACCGTTCTGGTCGACCGCGACACTTAAACCTCAGCGAAGACGCGCCGGCATAATGCGCAGCGGTTTAAGTCTCGGCGGATTCTGCGGCATGTTGGCCTCTTGTGCCGCGGCAAAACGAAAAGTAATGTCACTTTTAGTTCTGTGCTCGTCGCCGATGCTGTCGCACTCTTGGAGCCACCATGGAATCCTTCATCCACCTGCGCAAAGGCAGGACACCGCGTCGCCTGCACGCTGACCTCGACGGGCTGAAGGACGACGAGCTGGGACGCGGTGGATTCACCGGCCGAACCGCCAACATCTACCGCCGTCACGACCCGACCGCCTACCGGTCGCAGGGTCCGCTGCGACCCATCGACGTGCTCTCCAGCGAGCTCAAGCCCAGCGACGCCACCGACGCCACCGGTGGGCCACTCTTGATGTTCGCCAACGCTGACTGCCGCATCTCGCTTTCCCGCCGCCATCAGCCGATGCCGTTCTACACCCGCCACGTCGACGGCGACCTGTTGTGCTTCGTGCACCAGGGCACCGGTCTTGTCGAGACCGAGTTCGGGCCGCTGCCCTATCGCGAGGGCGACTGGGTGTACATCCCCAAGGCATGCACGTGGCGCCAGGTGCCCGACGGCGAATCGACGTGGCTGATGATCGAGGCGAGCGACGAGTTCCGCGTCCCCCCGCCAGGGTCGCTGGGCCGGCATTTCCCCTTCGACCCGTCGCAGGCAATCATTCCCGACCCAACCCCCATCGATGATGACGACCGCGACGAGTACGAGGTCCGGCTTGTCCACGAGGGCGGCCCGACAACGCTGTTCTACCAACATAATCCGATCGATGTCGAAGGCTGGCGCGGCGACAACTTCGCGTTCACGTTCAACATCGCCGATTACAACGTGATCACCTCCGACAGCGTCCACCTCCCGCCGACCGTGCACCTGTTCATGCAGGCCACCGGCGTCTACGTGATGAACTTTCTGCCCAAACCCGCCGAAGGCGTTCCCGGCACCGAACGCACACCCTGGTATCACCGCAACGTCGACTACGACGAGATCGCCTTCTTCCACGGCGGCTCGCTCTACGGCATCCCGATGCCTCCGGGCCTGATTACCCATGCGCCGCAAGGGGTTCACCACGGCGCACCGGAAAGGGCGCGAGAGCGGGCCCGTCGCAAATTCGACGAGCATTCCCGCGTCGACTGGCAAGTGATCGCCATCGACACCCGCCGCCGATTGACGCCGTCAGCCGAGGTGCTGGCGCACGACCTAGGACAGCACTGACCATGGGGAGCACTGTGAAGCAGGCCGTGAAGCACGACTACGAACGCATCCCCTATCTCGTTGCATTCCAGAACAATTCTAGTGTTCGCGACGTCTATGGCGGGCTGGCCGAGATCACTGTGCTGGAAAGCTATCTGCTCAAGCCGAAAGACAAACCGTCAGACACCGTGCTGGTGTTCATGCATCCGATCGGTGGTGGTGCGTACCTGCCGATGATCAACGCGCTGGCCCGGGCCGGTCACCACGTCATCTACTGCAACAGCCGGTTCCGCGGCACCGACTCGGCGCTGCTGATGGAGAAGGTGGTCGAGGACCTCGGCGCGGCGATCAAGGACGCCAAGGATCGCCTGGGCTATCAGAAGGTGGTGCTGGCGGGCTGGAGTGGCGGCGGTTCGCTGTCGGTGTTCTACCAGCAGCAGGCCCAGCACCCGACCATCACGTCGAGCCCGTCGGGCGACGGACCGGATCTCACCAAGCTGGATCTGCCCGCCGCCGATGGCATCATGCTGCTGGCCGCGCACATCAGCCGGCACGGCACGCTGACCGAATGGCTGGACGCGTCGATTCTGGACGAATCCGACCCCACCAAACGTGACCCGGAACTCGACATCTACAACCCGGACAACCCCAACCAGCCGCCCTACAGCCAGGAGTTTCTGGCCCGCTACCGGCAAGCGCAGATCAGCCGTAACCGCCGCATCTCCGCCTGGGTCAAAGAGAAGCTGGCCGAACTGAAAGCCGACGGACGCCCCGACGACGAGTTCGGATTCGTCGTGCACGGCACGATGGCCGACCCGCGCTGGCTGGATCCCAACGTCGATCCGAACGAACGCACACCGGGAACCTGCTATCTGGGCGATCCTCAAGTGGTGAACATGAGCCCGGTCGGGCTGGCCCGCTTCTCCACGCTGCGCAGTTGGCTCTCGCAATGGAGCTACGACGACGCGCACGGCGACGGCGTGGACTGCGGACGCGACATCGCGGTGCCGGCGCTGGTGATCGGCAACCTGGCCGACGACGCCTGTACACCCAGCCACACCCGGCGGCTGTTCGAGGCGATCGGCCATCCCGACAAAGAGATCCAAGAAATCCCCGGCGCCACGCACTATTACGCCGGACCGGATCAACGCGACAAATTGCGCCACGCGGTCGAGATCGTCACCGATTGGCTCCGACGGCACTATTTCACGGGGATGCCGTGAGCGTTACTGGACCGCTGGACGGCGTCCGGGTTCTCGAACTCGGCACGCTGATCGCAGGTCCGTTCGCCGGGCGGCTGCTCGGCGACATGGGCGCCGACGTCATCAAGCTGGAACCGCCCGGTGCACCGGATCCGTTGCGAACCTGGGGGCAGGCCGAAGTCGACGGGCACCACGTTTTCTGGACGGTGCATGCACGCAACAAGAAGTCCATCACCTTGGACCTGCGCCGGCCGCGCGGCCGCGAGCTTTTCCTTGATCTGGTCGAGAAGTCCGACATCGTGGTGGAGAACTTCCGTCCGGGCACCCTGGAGAGATGGAACCTGGGTTACGACGTGCTCAGCCAACGCAACTCGGGAATCATTCTGGTTCGGGTGTCGGGCTACGGGCAGACCGGGCCCGACGCGCTCAAGGCCGGTTACGCCTCGGTCGCCGAAGCGGCGAGCGGCCTGCGCCACCTCAACGGTTTTCCCGGCGGGCCGCCACCCCGGCTGGCGCTGTCGCTGGGCGACAGCCTGGCCGGTATGTTCGGCGCCCAGGGGGCGCTGGCCGCGCTGTACCGCCGCGGCATCACCGGGCGCGGCCAGGTCGTCGACGTTGCATTGACCGAATCATGTTTGGCGGTGCAGGAATCCACGATTCCGGATTACGACGTCGGCGGTGTGGTGCGCGGGCCGTCAGGCACGCGTCTGGAGGGCATCGCGCCGTCGAACATCTACCGCAGCGCCGACGGTTCCTGGGTGGTGATCGCGGCCAACCAGGACACCGTGTTCGCGCGGCTGTGCCAGGCGATGGGCCGGCCCGAGCTGGTCACCGACGACCGGTTCGCCACCCACGGCGCCCGCGGCCGCAACCAAGACGAGCTCGACAAGATCATCGGCGCCTGGGCCTCCGAGCGCGAGCCCAACGAGATCATCGAAACCCTCAGCGCCGCAGGCGTGATCGCGGGTCCGATCAACACGGTCGCCGAAGTGGTCAACGACCCGCAGCTGCGGGCCCGCGACATGCTGGTCGAGCACTACGACGAGCGACTCGCGCGGCCCGTTCTGGGACCCGGGATCGTGCCGGTGCTCTCCGAATCTCCGGGCAGCGTGCGCAACGCCGGCCCGGCGCGGCCCGGTCAACACAACGACGACGTCTACATCGGGCTGCTCGGCAAGACTGCCGCCGAGCTCGAAGAGCTGAGGACCGAGGAGGTGTTATGACCCGCACCGGCGACGATGCAGAGCGTAGCGATGAGGGAGAGCGGTGTAGATGACCCACGTCGAGATTCGCGAGGTGTCGCTGCGCGACGGGTTGCAGATCGAGAAGCCAATCCCGTTGTCGGCCAAGCTGGAACTGCTGGCAGCCGTCGCCGCCACCGGGGTGCGCGAGGTGGAGGCCACCGCGTTCGTCTCCCCGTCAAAGGTGCCGTCGATGGCCGACGCCGCCGAGCTCGCCGCCCACCTGCGCGATTACCCCGACATCGAGTTCTCCGCGCTGGTGGCCAGCCCCAATGGTGCTAGGCGGGCCGTCGCCGCGGGGCTGCGCTCGGTCGAATACGTGGTGTCGACCAGCGACGCATTCAGCCAGGCCAACGTCGGGCGCAGCAGCGCGGAGGCCACCGAGCAGATCGACGAGATCGTCGCTATCGCCCATGACAGCGATGTCACCGTCGAGGTCATCGTCGCCACCGCGTGGGACTGCCCGTTCGAAGGGCCGATGTCGCCGCAGCGGGTCCTCGACATCGCCGCCACAGCGCGCGATCGCGGTGTCGACCGATTTTCGATCGCCGACACCATCGGCACCACCACCCCGGGCAGGGTGAGTTCGCTGATCGCACAACTGCGTCCGGTCATCGGCGAGCTTCCGCTGGGCGGACATTTCCACAACACCCGCGGCGCCGGGCTGGCCAGCGCCTACGCTGCGGTCAGCTCCGGAGTCACCCGGCTGGACGCATCGGTCGGCGGGCTGGGCGGTTGCCCATTCGCACCAGGCGCCACCGGCAACATCGCCACCGAGGACCTGGTGTACCTGCTGCGCGACAGCGACATCGACGTCGATATCGACCTGCAGGCCGCCATCTCCGCAGCCGAAGTCGCGAAATCGGTTGTCGACCACGACTTGCCCAGTGCTCTGCTGCGCGCCGGTGACCGGATCCGGACGTGATGCCGGCCCCGGAGACAACGCGGACTCTGACCGCCAAGGGCCGTCAGACCCGGGCGGCCATCGAGCAAGCCGCCCGTAAGCTGTTCGCTGAGCGGGGCTTTCACGGCACGACGTTGGCCGACATCACCTCAGCGGCGGGAAAATCGGCAGCGGTCTTCTACCGGTATTTCGCCGACAAGGAAGACCTGCTCGCCGCCCTGGCCGAGTCCTTCCTGCACGACATCGTCACGCCGTCCGGGTTGAGCGTTGAACTGCCGGAATCCCCCGATGACGACGCGTTCTTCACCGCTGTCGTCACCGGCTACTGGAACATGTTCAAGCAGAACATCGGCATCATGATCGCCATGGCGCAGCTGGCGGCTACCCAACCGCGGTTCGCCGCCGTACAGAACGAATTCCGGCGGTTCGGCATGGACATCGTCGCCGCCTCCGTACTCCGCGCTCAAGAGCACGGCTATGCGGCAGACCTCAATCCCGAGCACATCGCTGCCGCCCTCGCCTTATTGTTCGAGAATTTCACCACCGTGTTTGTCGGCCCATCCGTGCTCGGCGTTGAGATCAGCGACGAAGACGCCATCGCGACCTTGTCGACGGTGTGGAAGAAGACCTTGTACGGCAGCGTGTCGAGATCGTGAGGAGAGAACTGTGGATTTCACTTTGCCAGAACACCTTCCGGGGCTGCTCGCCGACATGGATGCGTTCATCGCGCGTGAGATCGCCCCGCTTCAGGCAGAGAACATGCAGTACTTCGACCAGCGCCGGGAGCATGCGCGTACCGACTGGGACAACGACGGCATCCCGACCCGGGAGTGGGAGGATCTGCTTTCCGAGATGCGCCGACGGGCCGACAAGGCCGGCTGGCTGCGCTACGGGTTGCCGGCCTCGCTGGGCGGGCGCGACGGCACCAACGTCGACATGGCCGTGATCCGAGAGTATCTGGCGCACAAGGGACTTGGTCTACACAACGATTTGCAGAACGAATCATCGATCGTCGGCAACTTCCCGCAAGTGATCATGATGGAACGGTTCGGCACCGATACGCAACGCGCCGCCTGGTCGGAGGCGTTGATCACCGGAGAACGCTCGATGGCCTTCGGGCTCACCGAGCCGCAGCACGGCTCGGATGCGACCTGGCTCGAAACGCATGCAAAACCTGACGGCGATGAGTGGGTGATCAACGGTTCCAAGCGGTTCAACACCGGCGTCCACCGCGCCACCCATGACTTGATCTTCGCCCGCACATCCGGCGAGCCGGGACAGGCCCGGGGCATCACCGCGTTCCTGGTGCCCACCGACGCGCAAGGCTTTACCGTTCCCTACTACTGGTGGACGTTCAACATGCCCACCGACCACGGCGAAGTCGAGCTCAGTGATGTCCGCGTGCCGGCCGACGCGGTACTCGGTGAAGTGGATCTCGGGCTGGAGGTTGCCCAAACGTTCCTGCACGAGAACCGGATTCGGCAAGCGGCCAGCAGCCTCGGCGCGGCGCAATACTGTATTGACCGTGCCGCCGAATACGCCGGCCAACGTACGGTGTTCGGGAAGCCGCTGGCGGTCAACCAGGCTGTGCAGTGGCCGTTGGCCGAGCTGCAGACCGAAGCGCAGATGGTGCGGCTGCTGGTGCAGTACGCGGCCTGGCACTTGGACCGCGACCACCACATGGAGGTGTCCGACAAAGTGTCGATGGCCAACTATCGCGCGAACCGACTGGTCTGCGACGCCGCCGACCGCGCCATGCAGATTTTCGGCGGCCTCGGTTACAGCCGTCATGAGCCGTTCGAGCACATCTACCGACATCACCGCCGCTACCGAATCACCGAAGGTGCCGAGGAGATCCAGATCCGGCGGGTGGCACAGCGACTGTTCAAATTCGGCCAGAAGTGAGCCTGCAAGACAGCTTGGCGGCGGTGCTGCGCCCAATACTGCGCTCAGGTGTTCAACACATCGCGATCGACAATCTGCGCGCGTTGACCGGTGGTGCCAGCCGAACCACGTGGGCATTCGATGCCGTTACGCCCGACGAACGGCGGTCGCTGATCCTGCGCATCGGCCCGCCGGACGACGTGCACGCCGGAATGGAGCTCGAAGCCCGGGCGCAGGCTGCGGCCGCGGCCGCCGGCGCGCCAGTCCCCCACGTCTTGATTGCCGACGATTCACCTGCCGCACTGGGCAATCCGTTCCTGATCTGCGATGAGATCAAAGGCGAGACCATCGTTCGGCGTATCGAGCGGCAACTTGACCAAACCGGCCGGTCGCGGTTGCTGAGCCAGTGCGCGCAGGCGCTCGCAGCCATCCACCGGGCCGATATCGGCGCAGTAAACGACCCGCAGCTTTCCGCCCAGGATCAACTCGTCGAATGGCGCGAGCGACTGGACGCCATGGGCGACACCACCGCCACATTCGAGTGGGCCTTTCGCTGGCTCGACGCCCACCGGCCTGCGCCGTCGCCGTCGCGCCTGGTGCACGGCGACTACCGGATGGGCAACCTCATCATCGACGGAGCCGAGCTGGCGGCCGTGCTGGACTGGGAGCTGGTGCGCATCGGTGAGGTCTATGAAGACCTGGCCTGGTTTTGCATCAGGGCCTGGCGGTTCGGCGCTCCTGCCGACCGCGCGGCCGGGGGATTGGGCAGCATCGAGGATTTTCTGCACGCCTACGAAAAGACCAGTGGGACCGCGGTCGGTCGCTTGGCTTTTCACTGGTGGTTGGTGCTGGCCACGCTGCGCTGGGGTGTCATCTGCCGCTACCAAGCCGAGCGCCACCTGAGCGGACAGACCCGCTCGGTCGAGCTGGCGGCAATCGGCCGCCGAGTCTGCGAAACCGAGTGGGATCTGCTCATCCTGCTCGATAAGGGTGCACCCGAGGCCCGTTAAGTGCCTAAGATTCCGCTGTGGCCACTCCTGATGAGGCAATCAACACGATCCGCGAGGTCGGCGGCGCACAACCGGGCTACCGGGCGTTGCACGCCAAGGGCAAGCTGTATCGCGGCACCTTCACCGCCGCCGCCGACGCGGCCCAACTCTCCCGCGCCGCACACCTGACCGGTTCGGCCGTGCCCGCGCTGATCCGGTTCTCCAGCGGCTCAGGCAACCCGGCGCAGCCTGACAACACACCGGGGGTGCGCGGGCTGGCGGTCAAGTTCACGCTTCCGGACGGATCGACCACCGACGTCTCAACCCAGACCGCAAGGCTGTTTCCGGCCAGCACACCAGATGGCTTCCTGTCGCTGCTGCGCGCGAGCAAGCCCGGCGTCACCGCTCCGCTACGTCTGGCCGGCTACATCGCCACCCATCCCCGATTCCTGTCCGCGTTGCCGGTCGTGCGTGACGCGAACAAAGTGCCGGTCAGTTACGGCACCGTCGCGTACCACGGCCTGCACGCGTTCCGCTGGGTCGCCGCCGACGGCAGCGCGCGATTCGTCCGTTACCACCTGCTTCCTGACGCGGGCGAAGAGTTTCTGCCGCCCCCGGTCGCAGCGCAGAAGAGCGCGGACTTTCTGATCGACGAACTCGACGAGCGCCTCACATCGGGTCCGGTGCGGTTCGCCTACCAAGTGCAGATCGCCGCGGAAGGCGATTCGCTGGTGGATCCGTCCCGACCATGGCACAGCACCCAGACCGTCACGGTCGGCACCATCGACATCACCGGCGTCGAGACGCAGCGCGAGCACGGCGGCGACATCGTCGTGTTCGACCCCATGCGGGTCACCGACGGCATCGAGCCCTCGGATGACCCGGTGCTGCGGTTCCGCACGCTGGCGTACTCGGCGTCCGTGAAGCTGCGCACGGGCGTGGATCGCGGCCCCGAGGCGCCCCCCTCCTGATGACGTCCGCATACGGTCGTCCCACCGCGGCCGAACTCATTGCCGCAGTAGCCGAATTTCTCGAGACAGATGTGCGGGAGTCGACCGCGGGCCAGGTCAATTTCCATGCCCGGGTTGCGGCCAACGCGCTGCGCATCGTCGAACGAGAGCTGCTCGCCGGCTCCGACAGCGGCGTCGACAGCGCGCTGGCCGGCGTCGGATGTGTCGACGAAGCCGAGCTGGCTGCCGCCATTCGTTCCGGCGCGCTGGACCGGGGCGGCGACCAGGTGCAATCGGCGTTGCGTGCGCTGGTCGGTCGCCGACTGGCTGCCGCGCACCCCGGCTACCAGGACGAGTAAGGAGAAACGCCATGCCCGCTGCCGAGGTCGTCGATCTGGCCGATGAGCTGTTCGCGGCCATCGAGCGCGGTGACGAGGCACGAATCGACGAGCTCTTCTCCGGCGACATCGCGGTATGGCGGGCGGGCGCCCGCCGCGAAGACGACAAAGTGCGGGCGCTGAAGGTGCTGCACTGGTTCATCGACGTCACCACGCAGCGCCGCTACGAGATCCTCGATCGCCAGCTGTTCCCGGGCGGTTTCGTCCAGCAGCACATCCTGCACGCCGCCGGTCGCAACGGCGGATCGATCGCCCTGCGGGTGTGCATCGTGATTAAGGTGGGGGTCTCCCCTAATTCTCAAGCGCCAATCAGCCGTATCGACGAGTACTTCGACCCAGCCGACATCGCCCCGCTGATGGGCTAGCCGGCAACGGAGGAGCCGATGACCACCCTGGAAACTCTGCTGAGTGATCCTGACACCGCAGGGGTGTGGAACCTCGTTTCCGATAAATCCACGATCAGCTTCAAGATCAGGAACATGTGGGGCCTGATCAGCGTCAAAGGCCGATTCGCCGACGTCAGCGGCGACGGCCAGATCACCGGCAAGGGTGCGATCTTCGGCCGCGTCGACATCCAGGTGGCGTCGTTGCATACCGGCATCCGCAAACGCGACGAACATCTGCGGTCGGCGGATTTCTTCGACGCCGAGCGCTTCCCGGAGATCAGCGTCGTGGTTACCGCCCTGGAGCCGACCTCCGGTGACGCCGCCGATCTGCGGGCCACCTTCACCATCAAGGGCGTCACCGCCCCGGTGCCGCTGCCGGTCCGGGCCATCCTGCTCGACGACGGGTCGGTGCGGGTCTCGGCGAAAACCGAGGTCGACCGGGCCCAATTCGACCTGGGCTGGAATCGGCTGGGCATGGTCGGCGAGAGGGCGACCGTGTCGGCCGACGCGTACTTCGTCCGAGCGCCGCGGTAAGCACCGCCGGGCAGTACGATCTGGACCGTGTCTGCCACCAGCCCCTTGCGAGTCCTCGTGTACAGCGACAACGCCAAGACCCGCCAGGACGTCATGCTGGCGTTGGGCAAACGGGTGCATCCGAACCTGCCCGAGTTGAGCTACGTCGAAGTGGCCACCGGACCGGTCGTTATCCAGCAGATGGACGCCGGAGGCATCGATCTGGCGATCCTCGATGGCGAGGCGACCCCCGAGGGCGGCATGGGGATCGCCAAACAGCTCAAAGACGAAATCGACCAGGGGCCGCCGATCGTGGTGCTGACCGGGAGGCGCGACGATGCCTGGCTGGCCAAGTGGTCACGCGCCGAGGGTGCGGTCCCCCACCCGATCGACCCGATCCGGCTCAGCCGGACGGTGCTCGAGTTGCTGCGCCCTGCTGTTCACTAACCGATCACCGAACCCAGAGCGCAAGCGGACACGGGTCGCTCAGCGCAGCCGGCCGGCGCCGCAAACCAATACCGCAATTAGGTCAAACACATTGCTGCCCAACGTTACTCGCCAATCTCTGATTGCCGACTAGCCGTCGTTCGCGTCGACCGGCCGACCACCCAATCGGCTGTGGTTGAGGTCACATCTAGACTGCTGAGCGCGGGACTACACACGGTCGCTAGGCTGTGGTTGCGCTCACAGTCAGTCAGCCCATAGACAAATAGTGAGGGAGCGTCTACGCGGCATGAATGTGTACCTACCCATCCTCGTGCTTGGGGGGATCGCCGCTGCTTTCGCCCTCGGCTCGGTCGCGATCGCGCAGATCATCGGCCCGTCCCGTTTCAACCGGGCGAAGCTCGAGGCGTACGAATGCGGGATCGAGCCCAGCGACCAGCCGGCCAACGCGCCGCACGCAGGCAGCGGGCAGCGGTTCCCGGTGAAGTACTACCTGACGGCGATGCTGTTCATCGTCTTCGACATCGAGATCGTGTTCCTGTACCCGTGGGCGGTCAGCTACGACCAGCTGGGGCTGTTCGCGCTCATCGAGATGGTGGTCTTCATTCTGACCGTCTTCGTGGCCTACGCCTACGTATGGCGCCGCGGCGGCTTGACTTGGGATTGAGGTAAATCGTGGGCCTGGAAGAGAAAGTGCCAAGCGGCTTCTTGCTGACGACCGTCGAGCAACTGGCGGGTTACTTTCGCAAGAACTCGTTGTGGCCGGCCACATTCGGATTGGCCTGCTGCGCGATCGAGATGATGGCCACGGCCGGCCCGCGATTCGACATCGCACGCTTTGGCATGGAGAGGTTTTCAGCGACTCCACGGCAGGCGGACCTGATGATCGTGGCCGGTCGCGTGAGCCAGAAAATGGCGCCGGTGCTGCGTCAGATCTACGACCAGATGGCCGAACCCAAATGGGTTTTGGCCATGGGCGTATGCGCCTCCTCGGGCGGCATGTTCAACAACTACGCGATCGTGCAGGGCGTGGACCACGTCGTCCCGGTAGACATCTACCTGCCCGGCTGCCCGCCGCGTCCGGAGATGTTGCTGTACGCAATCCTGAAGCTGCACGACAAGATTCAGGAGATGCCGTTGGGCGTCAACCGGGAGCAGGCCATCGCCGAAGCCGAACAGGCGGCCCTTGCGGTCAGGCCGACGATCGAGATGCACGGACTGTTGCGATGAGCTCGCCGGAACACGACCCGAAACGAGCGGCCAGCGAGGTCGGCGGATCTCCAGTTGGCGCCGATCAGGCCGACCCGGAGCTGATCGACGTCCGCCATGGCATGTTCGGCGTCCACGGCAGCGGTGACACGTCGGGCTACGGACGACTGGTACGCCAGGTCACGATCGACGACGGCAGTCCGCGCCCCTACGGCGGATACTTCGACGAGGTGGTCGACCGGCTGACCGAGGCTTTGAAAGCCGACGACGACGTCGAATTCGCCGACGCCATTGAGAAAGTCGTCGTCTACTGTGAAGAGCTGACCCTGCACGTGCGTCGCGAGCTGCTGCCTCAGGTCGCTCGCCGGCTTCGTGACGACCCGCAACTGCGCTTTGAGTTGTGCTTGGGCGTCAACGGTGTGCACTACCCACACGAAAGCGGACGCGAGCTGCACGCGGTCTATCCACTGAGCTCGATTACCCATGGACGTCGTGTCCGACTGGAAGTGGCTGCACCGGACGGTGATCCGCACATCCCGTCGTTGTTCGCGATCTACCCGACCAACGACTGGCACGAGCGCGAGACCTACGACTTCTTCGGCATCATCTTCGATGGCCACCCGTCGTTGACCCGCATCGAGATGCCCGACGACTGGCAGGGACATCCGCAGCGCAAGGACTATCCGCTCGGTGGTGTCCCGGTGGAGTACAAGGGCGCGCAGATACCCCCGCCCGACGAGCGGAGGTCCTACGACTGATGAGCGAAACCACGAGCGCGGCGCACGGCGACGGTTCGGACACCTTAATCGCTGTCATTGGCCAGGATTGGAACCAGATCGTCGAGGCCGCCCGCAAAGGCGAACCCGGCGAACGGATCGTCGTCAACATGGGACCTCAGCACCCGTCCACCCACGGCGTGCTGCGGCTGATTCTGGAGATCGAGGGCGAGACGGTTACCGACATCCGGTGCGGAATCGGCTACCTGCACACCGGAATCGAGAAGAATCTCGAGTACCGGTACTGGACGCAGGGTGTGACGTTCGTAACCCGAATGGATTACCTGTCACCATTTTTCAACGAAACCGCCTACTGCCTGGGCGTGGAGAAGCTGCTCGGTATCACCGATGAGATCCCCGAACGGGTCAGCGTCATCCGGGTCATGATGATGGAGCTCAACCGGATCTCCTCGCACCTGGTCGCTTTGGCGACCGGCGGTATGGAACTGGGCGCCATGACGCCGATGTTCACCGGCTTCAAGGGCCGCGAGATCGTCCTCACACTGTTCGAGTCGATCACCGGGCTGCGCATGAACAGCGCCTACATCCGGCCCGGGGGTGTCGCGCAGGACCTGCCACCCGACGCGAAGACCGAGATCGCCGAAGCCCTCAAGCCGTTGAAGGTCACGCTGCACGAGATGGACAACCTGCTCAGCGAGAGCGCCATCTGGAAGGCGCGCACCAGAGACGTCGGGTACCTGGACTTGACCGGCTGCATGGCACTGGGAGTGACCGGGCCGTGCCTACGGTCCACCGGGCTGCCACACGACCTGCGCCGCGCCGAACCCTACTGCGGATACGAGAACTATGAGTTCGACGTGATCACGGACGACGGTTGTGATGCCTACGGCCGCTACATCATTCGCGTCAAGGAGATGTGGGAGTCCGTGAAGATCGTCGAACAGTGCCTGGATAAGTTGAAGCCTGGTCCGACGATGGTGGAGGACCGCAAGATCGCCTGGCCGGCTGATCTGACAGTCGGCCCGGACGGGCTGGGCAACTCGCCGGAGTACATCGAGAAGATCATGAGCGGCTCGATGGAAGCGTTGATCCACCACTTCAAACTGGTCACCGAGGGCATCCGGGTTCCGGCCGGGCAGGTCTACGTCGCCGTCGAATCGCCCCGCGGCGAGTTGGGTGTGCACATGGTCAGCGACGGCGGCACAAGGCCGTACCGGGTGCATTACCGGGACCCGTCGTTCACCAACCTGCAGGCCGTCGCCGCCATGTGCGAGGGCGGCATGGTCGCCGACGTGATCAGCGCGGTGGCCAGTATCGACCCGGTGATGGGCGGGGTGGACCGATGACCTCAGCGCAGACTCCCGGCGTCGGCAGCAACGGCGAGCGGGTGTTCATCCGGCTGGGTCCGCCACCCGAGGAGCCCGGGCAGTTCGTCACCGAGGGCGCACCGCAGTCGTACCCGGCCGACGTGCAGGCACGGTTGGAGGTCGACGCCAAGGAGATCGTCGGCCGCTACCCCAATCCCCGCTCGGCGCTGCTGCCGCTGCTGCACCTGGTGCAGGCGCAAGACGGTTACGTGACGCCGGCCGGTGTTGAGTTCTGCGGCGAACAGCTCGGATTAACCGGGGCCGAAGTTGCTGCTGTCGCAAGCTTTTACACCATGTATCGTCGCGGACCCACCGGCGAGTACCTGGTCGGAGTCTGCACGAACACGCTGTGCGCGGTGATGGGCGGCGACGCGATCTTCGACTCGCTCAAGGAGCATCTCGGCATCGGCAATGACGAGACGACGCCGGACGGATCGGTCACCCTGCAACACATCGAGTGCAACGCCGCGTGCGACTTCGCGCCGGTGGTGATGGTCAACTGGGAGTTCTACGACAACCAGACTTGCGAGTCGGCGCGCAAGCTAGTCGACGGGCTGCGCTCCGGTAAGCCTCCCGCTCCCTCACGTGGTGCGCCGTTGTGCAAATTCAAAGAGACCGAGCGGATCCTGGCCGGTTTCCCCGACCCACGGCCGGACGAGGGTCAGGGCGGAGCCGGTGCGGCCACACTGGCCGGCCTGCGCGCGGCCAAAGAACGCAACATGACAGCACCGTCACCCGACAGTTCAGGGGAAGGTCAGTAATGGGGTCACCAACGCCGCTGGCTCCGGTGCTGAGCCGGTTTTGGGACGACCCCGAATCGTGGACTCTCGAGACCTACCGTCGCAACGACGGCTACAAGGCGCTGGAGAAGGCCTTGAAGATGCAGCCCGACGCGGTGATCACGGCCGTCAAGGATTCCGGGCTGCGCGGCCGCGGCGGCGCGGGCTTCTCGACCGGGACGAAGTGGTCGTTCATCCCGCAGGGCGACAGCGGTGCGGCCGCTAAGCCGCACTACCTGGTGGTCAACGCCGACGAGTCGGAACCTGGTACGTGCAAAGACATTCCACTGATGCTGGCCACCCCGCACGTCCTGGTCGAAGGGGTGATCATCGCGTCGTACGCGATCCGGGCCAGCCACGCCTTCATCTACGTGCGCGGTGAAGTGCTGCCGGTGCTGCGCCGCCTGCAGAACGCGGTGGCCGAGGCCTACGCCAACGGCTACGTGGGCCGCAACATCGCCGGGTCGGGCTACGACCTGGAATTGGTGGTGCACGCCGGAGCCGGTGCTTACATCTGCGGCGAGGAGACGGCGCTGCTCGACTCGTTGGAGGGCCGTCGCGGCCAGCCGCGACTACGTCCACCCTTCCCCGCGGTCGCCGGCCTGTACGGCTGCCCGACGGTGATCAACAACGTCGAGACCATCGCCAGCGTCCCGTCGATCGTCCTCAACGGCGTGGACTGGTTCCGGTCGATGGGCAGCGAGAAATCGCCCGGCTTCACGCTGTATTCGCTGTCCGGGCACGTGACCCGGCCGGGCCAGTACGAAGCGCCGCTGGGCATCACGTTGCGGGAACTGCTCGACTACGCCGGCGGCGTGCGGGCCGGACATCAGCTGAAGTTCTGGACGCCCGGTGGGTCGTCTACGCCGCTTCTCACCGATGAGCATCTCGACGTGCCACTGGACTACGAGGGCGTCGGAGCAGCCGGGTCGATGCTGGGTACCAAGGCGTTGGAGATTTTCGACGAAACCACTTGCGTGGTGCGCGCGGTGGGCCGGTGGATCGACTTCTACAAGCACGAGTCGTGCGGCAAGTGCACGCCATGCCGCGAGGGCACGTTCTGGCTGAGTCAGATCTACCATCGCCTGGAGTCCGGTCACGGCACTGCCGAAGACCTGGACAAGCTGCTGGATATCTCCGACGCGATTCTCGGTAAGTCGTTCTGCGCCTTGGGCGATGGCGCGGCGAGCCCGGTCGCGTCGTCGATCCAATTCTTCCGCGACGAATACGTCGCACATATCGAGGGCGGCGGCTGCCCATTCGACCCCCGGGAATCCATGCTTGCGGCAGACGGAGTGAAAGCGTGACCCGCGCCGGCGACGATGCAGAGCGCAGCGATGAAAAGGAGCGGGGCCAATGACTCAGGTGGCCGACACCGGCGAGAAGGTTACCCAGCCGGAGCTGGTGACGTTGACCATCGACGGCACCGAAATCAGTGTTCCCAAGGGGACTTTGGTGATCCGGGCCGCCGAGTTGATCGGCGTGCAGATTCCCCGGTTCTGCGACCACCCGCTGCTGGATCCGGTCGGCGCCTGCCGCCAATGCCTGGTGGAGATCGAGGGCCAGCGTAAGCCGATGGCGTCGTGCACCATTCCCGTCACCGACGACATGGTGGTGCGCACGCAGTTCAGCTCCGAAGCGGCCGACAAGGCCCAGCACGGGGTGATGGAGCTGCTGCTGATCAACCACCCGCTGGACTGCCCGATGTGCGACAAGGGCGGTGAGTGCCCGCTGCAGAACCAGGCGATGTCCAACGGCCGCCCCGATTCCCGGTTCCACGACGTCAAACGCACGTTCACCAAGCCGATCAACATTTCTTCCCAGGTGCTGCTGGACCGCGAGCGGTGCATCCTGTGCGCGCGCTGCACTCGGTTTTCCGACCAGATCGCCGGCGACCCGTTCATCGAGATGCTCGAGCGCGGCGCGCTGCAACAGGTCGGCATCTACGCCAACGAACCGTTCGAGTCGTACTTCTCCGGCAACGCCGTGCAGATCTGCCCGGTCGGGGCGCTGACCGGCGCCGCCTACCGCTTCCGGGCCCGTCCGTTCGACCTCGTCTCCAGCCCGAGCGTGTGTGAGCACTGCGCGTCGGGATGTGCGCAGCGCACCGACCACCGCCGCGGCAAGGTGTTGCGCCGGCTGGCCGGCGACGAGCCAGAGGTCAACGAGGAGTGGAACTGCGACAAGGGTCGGTGGGCCTTCACCTATGCCACGCAGGGCGATCGGATCACCACTCCCCTGGTCCGCGACGGCAGTGATCCCAGCGGCCCTTTGGTCCCTGCGTCGTGGCCGCACGCGGTGGCCGCGGCGATCGAGGGACTCACCACAGCGCCCGGCGGTGCCGGTGTGCTGACAGGCGGTCGACTGACCGTCGAAGATGCTTACGCCTACTCCAAATTCGCCCGGATTGTGCTGGGCACCAACGACATCGACTTCCGCGCCCGCCCGCACTCCAGCGAGGAGACGCAGTTCCTGGGGGCCCGAGTCGCGGGCAGGTCGGTCACGATCAGCTACTCCGATCTGGAGTCGGCGCCGGTGGTCTTGCTCGCCGGCTTCGAACCGGAGGAAGAGTCGCCGATCGTTTACCTGCGGCTGCGGAAAGCCGCACGCAAGCACGGGCTGGCGGTACATGCGGTTGCGCCGTTCGCCAGCAACGGGTTGCAGAAGATGCACGGCACCCTGATTCAGACCGCGCCCGGCGGCGAGGCCGTGGCGTTGGACGGGCTGGCCGGCGGCGATCTCGGCGCCCTGCTGTCCAAGCCCGGGGCGATCATCATCGTCGGCGAACGGCTGGCGGGCGTCCCCGGCGGACTGTCCGCCGCGGCGCGGCTCGCCGACACCACCGGCGCGGAGCTGGCGTGGGTGCCTCGCCGCGCCGGCGAACGCGGCGCGCTAGAGGCCGGGGCGCTGCCGGGGTTGCTGCCCGGTGGCCGGCCGCTCAGCGACGAAACCGCCCGCGCGCAGGTGGCCCAGGGCTGGCACGTATCCGAATTGCCTGCCGCCGAAGGACGTGACGCCAACGGAATCCTGGCTGCGGCCGCCGACGGCACACTGGGCGCTCTGCTCGTCGGCGGCATCGAACCGGACGACTTCGCCGACCCCGCCGCGGTACTGGCCGCGCTGGATGCCGCGGGATTTGTGGTGAGCCTGGAGCTGCGGCACAGCGCGGTGACCGAACGCGCCGACGTGGTGTTCCCGATCGCGCCGGCGGCTGAGAAGTCGGGGACGTACGTCAACTGGGAGGGCCGCAAGCGCAGCTTCTCGGCTGCGCTGCCGCCGGCCGCCACACCAGACCTGCGAGTACTCGACACCCTGGCCGACGAGATGGGCATCGACCTGGGCTTCCCCACGGTGGCCGCGGCGCTCGCCGAACTGAATGCGATGGGGACCTGGGACGGCTCGCCCGGCCCGGCGCCGAGCGTCGCCGCGGCCGCGGCGCCCACGCCAGGTGCCGGTGAGGCCGTGTTGGCGGGCTGGCGGATGCTGCTCGACGACGGGCGGCTGCAGGACGGCGAGCCACACCTGGCCGGCACCGCGCGCACGCCGGTGGTGCGGTTGTCGGAGGAGGGCGCGAACGCGATCGGCGCCGCCGACGGCGACAACGTCACCGTCAGCACCGCACGCGGCAAGATCACGCTGCCGTTGGCGGTCACCGAAATGCCCGACCACGTGGCGTGGCTGCCGCTGAACTCGCCGGGCTCGGCGGTGCACCGGCAGCTGGGCGTCACGCCCGGCGCAGTGGTGAAGATCCGCGCCGGCGACGATGCAGAGCGCAGCGATGAGGAGGAGCGGCGCATCAAGCCCGCCGGCGACGATGCAGAGCGCAGCGATGAGGAGGAGCGGCGCTCATGATTCCCGGTTTCGGACACGACACCTGGTGGCTGATCCTGGCCAAAGCGCTGATCGTCTTTGTGTTTCTGGTGCTGACGGTACTGATCGCAATCCTTGCCGAACGCAAGATCCTGGGCCGGATGCAGCTGCGCTGGGGACCCAACCGGGTCGGCCCCCGCGGCTATCTGCAAAGCCTGGCCGACGGCATCAAGCTCGCGCTGAAGGAGCCGATCACCCCGTTCGGCGTTGAAAAGCCGATCTTCCTAATGGCGCCGGCCATCTCGACGATTCCCGCGATCACGGCCTTCGCGTTCATCCCGTTCGGGCCGCAGGTTTCCGTGTTCGGACACTGGACCCCGCTGCAGGTGACCGATCTGCCGGTGGCGGTGCTGTTCATCCTGGCGCTCTCGTCGATCGGGGTCTACGGCATCGTGCTGGCGGGATGGTCGTCGGGCTCGACCTATCCGCTGCTGGGTGGGGTGCGCTCGACCGCGCAGGTGATCTCTTACGAGGTCGCGATGGGCCTGTCGTTCGCCACCGTGTTCCTCTTCGCCGGAACGATGTCC
>Ga0209248_10000106_pt1 | contig 28663 bp, 26 predicted proteins | sample BogFormECP04_OM1_FD_188241 | JGI IMG/M metagenome (GOLD analysis project Ga0209248, IMG submission 188241) | Bog forest soil microbial communities from Calvert Island, British Columbia, Canada - ECP04_OM1 (SPAdes) (version 2) | ecosystem: Environmental > Aquatic > Freshwater > Wetlands > Bog ... | reverse complement strand
TGGGCCGTCGCGCAATACCCGGCGAGGAAGATCTCGACCTGGTCGATGCGATGAAGGTTCCGGTGACTTTAATTCCCGGCGCTTCCTTTTTTCATCAGGCTGATGCCCATCTCATGACCCGCGGCGGCCATCTCGACGTGGCTGTCCTTGGCGGCTTCCAGGTCTCGGAAAAAGGCGACCTCGCCAACTGGAAAATCCCCGGCGCAAAAGGCCCCGGCGCAATTGGCGGCGCCATGGATATCGCGGCCGGGGCAAAAAAACTAATCGTTTGCATGGAGCACACCACCAAAGAAGGCGCGCCAAAAATAGTTCGCGAGTGCACCTATCCGCTCACGGGCCTGGCCTGCGTGGACACCATCATTACCGATCTCGCCGTGATTGACGTCAATCACGCGGGATTGATGCTGCGCGAAGTCGCGCCGGGCTGGTCGATCGAGGAAGTGCAAAAACTCACCGGAGCCCCGCTGATGACCCTGGGCCGCGCGCCTGAAATCAAATTTGACTGAGATTTTCCACAAATGCCTCGAACGGCCAACGCACGCTTACTCGCCGCGCCCCGCGTCTTGCGTGGTAAAGTGATGATGCTCCGCCACCAGGCGCAGCATCACAGGAGGCACTCATGTCAGAAGCCATCCCCGAAAAATACGTGGATTTGCTGGAGAAGCCAGCCTTCGGCAATCTCGGCACCATCATGAAAGACGGCAGTCCGCAGGTCACTCCCATCTGGGTGGACTACGACGGCAAGTACGTCCGCTTTAATTCCGCGCTCGGCCGCGTCAAAGATAAAAATGTCCGTCGCGATCCGCGCGTCTCGGTTTCGCTCCAGGATCCGGCGAATCCGTATCGCTACCTGGAAATCCGCGGCCGCGTCGTCGAAATCACCCAGACCGGCGCCGACGACCACATCGATAAGCTCTCGCAAAAATATCTGGGCAAGCCTGTCTACCCGTTCCGCCAGCCCGGCGAAGTCCGCGTTACGTACAAAATCGAACCAGAAAAAGTCAGTTCCATGGGGTGAAAAAAGACCGTGCCTGTGCTACAGCCTCGCAGCCACGCGCGCCGCAATATGCCCGTCAGCAGTCCTGAAAATTAGCACCAAACTGTCTGTCAAAGGCACGCCCGCGCTCGAAATACCAAGCGCATACGACCACACATAGCGCTTCGGCAATTCCGCCGCCAGATCCGTCGCATACGGCTGAATCGGATCGACAGAACGATTCACGACCACAACTTTCCCCACCGGCCGCAAATCCACGCCGTGCTTCCAATAAAGCGATAGCTTCAGCGAACCCATCGCCTGCGGCGTCAGGTACCCGCCCGTGCCAACCTGCTGAATGCCCCACGAACAAAGCTCGTCGCGAATCGACAGCGAAAGCAAGAGTTTGTCGGGGAATTCCGTGACGTCGTAGGTGCCGTACCGAAAAATCGTCCCGTCGTCGGCGCCGTAGTCGTACGATTTCAGCGCGTCGAAAAAATCCCCGGAAGTGACGCGGCCTTTGATGCGGAAGCACGGGCCGCTGGGGATTCCGCCCTCACCTTCCATAAAGACACCGCCGTAATAATTTTCAACTTTGGGATCAGGCGGCTTGGGCTTTTTGGTTTTCTTCTGTCCGGGCGCGCCTGCCGGAACAAGCAGAAACACTCCGATAAGAGCCAGGCAAGCCGCGCGTGAGGTTCGTGCGCCCATCCGAGACGTCCACCCGCTTCATTTTACCCCGGTCGGCGGCGCCAGCAAAAAGGTAATCCCGTTCGTCGTAAATGCGGACTTGCCACCCTGGAGTCTGCCCGCCACCTTGTCGGCACGCACGTCTTCGATCGCGGTGACCAGCCTGCCGAGAATCGCCGGCTCGGCCACCGGAACATTGTGCGCTCCGAGCACGAGCTTCACTTGTGGTTCGAGCGCGGCAAGTTTCTTGACCGAAGCGACGTAGGCGTCGAGATCGGTCTCCGGGCGGAAAAGCCAGATGGGGCCTGGATAGTAGGTATCGCCGGTGAAGAGCAGCCCGTTTTCGCGGTCGATCAAAGCGATTGCGTCGGGCGTGTGTCCGGGCGTCGCGATAATCTCCACCATGCGCGCGCCGAGATTGACTTTGAATCCGTCATGCACAGAAAGCGAAATGTGCCACGGCTTGGTCGCATAAGCCTTCGCATCAAAACCTCTCGGCAAACTCCCGCAAATCATCCCGGGACCAAGTTCCTCCTGCGCATCATCCCGCGAACCCTTGGCGTTCGCCCGCGTAAACGCCGTATCCATCCCAAACACAAACGTAAACAGCGAATTTCCCCCGACGTGATCGTTGTGCGTGTGCGAATTCAGCACGACTACCGGGCGCGACGTCAATTGTGTGACGACTTTGTGAATGTTGGCGATGCCCATTCCCGTATCAAAAAGCAACGCTTGCTTGTGGCCGATGATGAGATAGGAAATGACTTCTTCGGCTTGATGCGGTTCGTAAATCGCAAACGTCCCATCCGCAACCTTGTAAACCTCAAACCACGGATCGTTGGGCAGTACACGCTCCAGCGCTTTGTATTCCGGGCGGGGGAGAGATTTGCACCAGTCGGGAGGAATGGTTTGCGATGGCTCCGCGAGCAGCCTGGGTTTGGCGGGCACGATGTATCGTGCCCCTACAAAGGAAACGACAGGAGCGGAGGAAAAAGACGGAAAAGTATTTAACGCAGAGTTCACAGAGTCCGGAGCTGAGAGGGCACGGAGAATGCGTGGCGCGGCCGCGATTTGCGCTGTCAGGGCAGCGGCGAGGACGACTGAACGAGCTCTCATTTAGAAGAACCGGAGACGAAGATCGATTTGGGAATCATCATGTGCACACCCTTATTCCCGTCCACCAGTTCGGTGATGTGCAAGTCGGCAGCCACACTCGCGAGCATGTACGCGTCGTCGCGCGTGAGATGTTTTTCCGTGACGAGGAAATCGATCATCTCGCGCACGGCGAGCGTGGCGCAGGCGTTCAGGTCGTCGTTGAGGCCCATGGTGATGTAGTGCGTGGGCGTTTCGGCGCGCGGCCATTTCAGGTGCATGTCCTTGCGCACGATAAATTGAAACGTGCCGACGAGCGAAGTTTCGAGCGCGGTAATGTCCACTTCGCCGTCGCCCTGCCCGGCGTGGCCGTCGCCGACTTCAAAGAGCGCGCCGGGCGCGTGCACGGGAATGTAGAGCGTGGTGCCGGCGACGAGGTCCTTGTTATCCAGATTGCCCGCCATAATCCACGGCGGCGCGCTGTTGAAGCGGCCCGCGCTTTCCGGCGGCGCGTCGCCCATGCTGCCGAAAAAAGGATGCAGCGGAATCTCGATGCCCGGCGCGAATTTCGCGATCATGCGCTTCTCATCCAGCGGAATGATTTTCATTTTCGCGTAAGGATAATCGTCCGGAATGTAGCCGCGCCCTGGCCCGAACGCGTTGTACGCATACGGAATCGCCAGCTTGATCGCCAGAATTTTCACTTCGAGCACGTCGCCCGGCTGCGCGTCCTCAATATAAATCGGCCCCGTCAAAATGTGCCCGCCCGGTCCTTTGTCTTTCACCTGGTCGGTAATATCGCGCAGCGATTGCTCGACCTGCTCCGGCGGCAACCCCGCATCCTCCAACCGCTTCGGGCTATTCGTAATCAGCGTATCAATCCGCACCGTGTCGCCCGACTTCACGCGCAACACCGGTGCAGCCTTTGCGTCGTAATATCCCCAAGCCACCGTCTTCGGCGTCGCCTTCAACGTATACGTCGCCGTTGACGGCACGTTCTGAGCACACAGCGAGCTTGCGAAAATGAGCGTTCCCATGCCGAACAGTTTTGAGCGCAATTCAGTGGCTCCCCTTGGTTGACGTAGCTTCAGGTTCGACAGGAATCGGTCCCGCAGACATCGTCACCTCATCCGGCAAGTCCATCACTATTCTAATGGCTCGGTCAGGCAAATGATCGTCTTGGACGTACTTAAACTTGATGGTGTGCTCGAAAGGAGCATTGGGTGGACAGCCGGCACACCCAAACGTCCACGTTTTGATATTTGCTTCTGCCAACTCTTTCAGCATCATCAACAACTTTTGTGCTGGTCCGGGCCCGAAGTTGGCGGACTCGACGGAAAGCACTCTGCCATCGGTTCCGATCTTCAGCTTCATCTCGATAGTTCCACCAACGCGCGTCAAACGAGGAAGCGGCGGGTAATATGGCGGCTCCAAATGCTTCACATAAACGATCGGCGCGTGCGTTTGTTGCGCATGGGCCTGCCGCGGCAGAAAGGAATAGATCGAAAAAGCTAGAGAAACAAAAAGGGCGGTTCGTCTCGTCAAGGGGCCTCCTGGAGCGCGAATGGCGCACGGACAATAGAGTTTAGTAAATAGCCAAGCAAGTTTGCTACAATCCGCCTTTCATGAGTACAGGTGAGATCGATCCAGACGTTCTCGATGTGTTGATTCAGGAGAGGAGCCGCGGACGGCGTGGCTCGCCTGAGGAAGCGAAGCGTAAGCGCGAAAGGCAGAAGCTGGTATCCGCGCTCGATAGCGCGATGCGGCGGGCGGACAAACACGGGTTCAGCGATGCGCTGCGGAACGGGGGGATAAGCGAAGGTTCGGCCGCTTGGAAGAACGCTTGGACCGCTTACTATGCTCACCAGAGCCGGCGCTAAGCGAGGCATGGATCTTCTTTAGTTGGGCTTGGCGCTTCTCTTCCGGTACTTGCTCCAAAGAATCCAGGATCAGGTCTGCCACATATCCGGCAGCTTTTTTTTGGTAAACGCGTTTTTGTTTCGTCGTCACAGTTGAATCCTCACACTCGAATTAGGCTAAGTCAAGGTCCAAAAACTTACTGTGTTTCAGCGGCCGGCCTCCGCGGCAAGCGCCGCGTTTTCCAGCCAGCGAATGCAATCAACAGGGTTGGTCGCGATCCCTGCCTGAACAAGACCGAGCAAGGATGGAGGCACCCAGGAAATCAGTTGGCGATCAGAGTAGCAGACCCAAGTGTCCCAGGGCGGCGCATCCTGTTCATCAAAATAGCCCTTGCTCATATACTGCGACGCTGCATCTTCCACGGTATAGTCCGGCTCGTAGATGAGCAACCTTCCAGCGGCCAGATTGGATGATACGACTGTGGGAGATACATTCATTTCGCGAAGAAGAGATGCACGTTTCTCAGCAAGTCTTTCGACGAGCTCAGCGCGATTCTCTCCAGGTTGAAATAGAGAGGCGGCGTAAGAGGGGAATGCCATGCTCCGTAATTGTTGTCGAAGCGGCGCGTCTATCGAACCTGGATCGGCGGCGGCAAAGAGGGCCTCTGCCTCGGCTTTCATCTTGCGCGCGCGTCGAATCTTCGACCAATTCATCAATCGCGAAACCCAATGTCTTCGCTCGAATAGGGAGGGATCCGCTCTGTACGCAAGACTTAACAATTCAGCAGCTCTGCGACTCATGTCACGTCGCTGGATAATCCTTGAGTCCTCCTCGAGACATCCAACTAAATTCTGAGACGAACACCACGCAATCGCCTCTGCGAGACTCTGGCGAAACGCAGCAGTGTTTAGACCGAGTTTTGTTTCCGTTGCACTCATGGATGGGTCATGTCCTCGGGCTTGACGAGGGCGTCGAATTCTTCGGCGCTTACAAAGCCTAGTTTGATGGCGGCTTCGCGGAGGCTGATGTGGGAGTGATGGGCGGCTTTGGCGACTTGGGCGGCGGCGTCGTAGCCGATTTTGGGGGCGAGCGCGGTGACCAGCATCAGGGAGTTGTGTACGTAGTGATCGATTTGGTCGCGGTTGACTTCGATGCCCTGGACGCAGTGGGCTACGAAACTGTTCATGGAGTCGGCGAGAAGCTCGACGCTATGGAGATAGTTGAAGATGATGACGGGCTTGAAAACGTTGAGCTCGAAATTGCCTTGCGAGCCGGCGAAACCGATGGCGGCGTCGTTGCCCATCACTTGGACGGCGACCATGGTGATGGCTTCGGCCTGCGTGGGATTTACTTTGCCGGGCATGATGCTGGAGCCGGGCTCGTTTTCGGGAAGCGAAAGTTCGCCGAGGCCGCAGCGCGGGCCGGAGGCGAGCCAGCGAATGTCGTTGGCAATTTTCATGAGCGAGGCGGCGAGAGTCTTTAGCGCACCGCTGGCGAAGACCAATTCGTCGTGGGCGCTGAGTGCGGCAAATTTGTTGGGATGTGAGCGGAAGGGCAACCCAGTTAGCTCAGCGATTTTCTTCGCGGCGCGTTCGGCGAATTCAGGATGGGCGTTGAGCCCAGTGCCAACGGCTGTGCCGCCGATGGCGAGGTCGTAGAGGCCGTCGAGAGCCATTGCCACACGCCCTCCGTCGCGGTCGAGCAGATTCACGTAACCGGAAAATTCCTGCCCAAGCGTAAGCGGCGTGGCGTCCTGCAGATGGGTCCGCCCGATTTTTACGATGTCCGCAAATTCCTTGGCCTTGGCATCCAGCGCATCACGCAGCTTCTTGATCGCAGGCAAAAGTTTCTGCCGCGTTTCCGTAGCCGCAGCGATATGCATCGCCGCAGGAAACGTGTCATTCGACGACTGCGACATGTTTACGTCGTCGTTTGGATGGATAGGTTTCTTGCTGCCCATCACCCCGCCGGCAATCTCAATCGCCCGGTTGGAGATGACCTCATTTACATTCATGTTGGTCTGCGTACCGCTGCCGGTCTGCCAGATGCGCAGAGGGAAGTGCGCGTTGAGCCGCCCCCCGATGACTTCGTCGGCGGCTTGGGTGATGAGCGCGGTCTTGTCGGCGGGAAGCTTTCCCAAATCCTCATTTACGAGCGCGGCGGCTTTTTTGAGGATGCCGAAGGCGCGGATCAGCTCTGGAGGCATGGTGTCTTTGCCAATGTTGAAGTGGATGAGCGAACGGGCGGTCTGGGCGCCGTAGTAGCGGTCGGCGGGGACGTCGATTTTGCCCATGCTGTCGGACTCGGTGCGCGACTGGATGGACGCGGTATCTATGGTTTCAGACATTATGGCTCCTGAAGGTGGTGGCCAATGATTTTAGCAGGGAGCAGAAGCAAACAAGTAATGAAGTAACGAGGCAGGGTGTTAAGCCGCAATGCTTTCGTTCAGGTAGGCGTCTCTCTCGCGCGGCCTAACGCACGTGGGCCACGTCGTCGTTCAACGAGAAGACCTCTTTGAAGTTGTCCTCATAGGGAAAGACGTGCAGCATCCAGGTGAATACATAAGGGTGAAAGGTTCCCCGTTCGGCTGTGCAGGCCTCTTTGGTGTTTATGGAGCCGAACATGCCGAACTTGGGATGGTCGGCCTGATAGTCCTTGATGCGGTCTTCCGGGGCTTCGCAGAAATTGATGTGCCGATGCCAGCGCGTAATGCTCAGCGGGATGCGCTGGTTCAGCTCATCTTCGGTAGCGTCCGGGCTGGCCGTGAACATCACGCCTTCCAGCTTGTATCGCTGCATCGGAGTCTGGCGGTAGAGCAGGGCAGTCGGCTTCGTGGGATCGAAGCGGAGGTCAGCTTCCCGCGTGTTCGCTTGGTTCGTGAAGTGGTACTGGGGCTGCTTAAGGGTGGGGTTCGCGATGACGTATCCGTCGGCCAAAGCCTTGCGGTAGTCCTTGTAGCGCTCGATGGTTGCCTTCACTTCGGCTACCACGGCCTTTGCTCTCTCCTCATCGCCGGGCTGCTTTGGCCGCAGTGGCGTGATGTACATGTGGCCAGCCATTGCAGCCATACTCGGACCCATGTTGCTCATGTCCTCTTTGCCGCCCATATCCATTCCGGGCATGCTGCCCTTTTGCTGGTCCTGCTGCCGTGCGTACCCGAGCCGCGCGGCAAGCAACACGGCTCCAAAGGCGACCGTCAACGCCACCGTGCCGTAAAGGCGCGCTGAGATCTTCCTGGTCATCGCATAGCTTATGATGGCTGGCAACATGGCAAAATCATCTTCCCAGACTATATCTGACGTACGAAACGTGTCTAAGGTGCTTGATTATATCGCCCCTGTGCTTGGCGTGAATGGCCCGATTCTCCCGTTTCCCGAATTGGAACACCAGTTGGCCCGGTCGTAACCTCTATTTTATAAGTGCTATGGTTAACCAGATTACGGTTAACCTACTTTTCAAACCACGACAACGCGAAGCCTCATTCCTCAGCTACTCTGCAACGAATGCATCCTCTCCGACACTACCCACTATGCATTTCGCCCCCAAAATAATCCAAGAGGAGACTTCCCCCTATGGCCAACTACCGGTTTGGAAAGCACCCACCCCAGGTCGACTATCGCACCTTGCGGTTCAAGGACTACATCAAGTCTTCGCTGGCGGCGCCGCCTGCGACGTATAACGTTCTCACCGATGTCTACAAAAACCTGAAGACAACCGACCCGACCAAACTCTTTCCCATGGATGGCAACGACTCCGTCGGCGACTGCACCTGCGCGGGATTGGCTCACGCCATCACCACCTATAGCGGGCTGGTCGGCAAGAAAACCATCATGGCCAAGGCCGCCGTGTTGAAGCTCTACTACCACCTGACAGGCGGCCCGGACACCGGCTTGGACGAGCTGAATGTGCTGAACTACTGGCGGCAGAACAGCGTGGACGGCGTCGAGATTATGGCCTTCGTCAAGCTCGATCCGAAGAATCATACGAACGTGCAGCAGGCCATCCAGCTCTTTGGCGGAGTTTACCTGGGCTTCCAGGTACAGGAAAATGCGCAGCAGGAGTTCGAGGCGCACCAACCCTGGACCCCGGGCCCGCTGACCAATGACGGGCACGCGGTTTTCGCCGTGGCGTATGACGCGAACGGTGTAACTGTGCTGACTTGGGGAAACACCCAGCAGGCTACTTGGGCGTGGTGGGATGAGTGCGTGGACGAGGCGTACGCCATCTTGCCGCCGCAAGCGAAGGATCCGAAATTTGCCCCGGGTTTTAACCTGGCGCAGTTGCAGGCTGACCTGAACGATGTAGCCAGCTGAAGCTTTGCTGCTTACCCTACCCCGCGAAGCGCCAAAGGGAGGCCAGAATGGCTTCCCCTTGGCGTTTTTGCGTTTTGCCCACTGCCGCACTGGTGCAGGCGGGCAAATGGGATAGACCATTTTTCGAAAGACCCAGGCTTGCCAATGTGGAGTTAGGCGATTGGAAACATGGGGCTTGCCGTCAACCGGCAGAAGGAGGCAGCAGGCCGCGCGTTGTGTATAATTAGGGTCTTGGGGATTTAGCGGCTTTCATGCCAGAAGCGACAAAAACAGTACGAGCTAGCGCCGAAGTGTTGCGCGAACGCAAGCAGCGGTTTCGCCGCACACGCGCGCGCGAGCTGAAGATGATCGCCAAAGCGCTGGCCTCCACAAAGCACCCCATCCTGGTGCACATCATCCCCATGCGCCGGTGCAACTTGGACTGCGGCTACTGCAACGAGTACGACAGCGTGTCGAAGCCGGTCCCGCTTCCGGAGATGAAGAAGCGCCTGGACATCCTCGCCGACATGGGGACGTCCATCATTACTATCAGCGGTGGCGAGCCCCTGATGCACCCGGAGCTGGAAGAAGTCATCCGGCACATCCGCGATCGCGGCATGATCGCCGGAATGATCACCAATGGCTTCCTGCTGGGCAAAGAGCGCATCGCCACGCTGAACGAAGCGGGCCTCGAGCACCTGCAGATCAGCATCGATAACCTCGTGCCCGACGAAGTCTCGAAAAAGAGCTTGAAAACGCTCGATACGCGGCTCGAATGGCTTTCGGAGTTCGCCGTTTTCCAGGTCAACATCAATTCCGTGCTGGGAAGCGGCGTGAAAGATCCCGAAGACGCGCTGAAAATCGCCCATCGGGCCGTCGCGCTGGGATTCACGAGCACCGTGGGAATCATTCATGACAACAACGGCCAGCTGAAGCCGCTGGGACCGCGCGAGCAGGAAATTTTTGAAGAGATTATGACGCTTGGGAAGCGTTCCTACTCGCGCTTCAACGATTTTCAGCACAGCGTCGCGCGCGGCAAGGAACACAATTGGCGCTGCCGCTCCGGCTCGCGCTATTTGTACATCTGCGAGGACGGCCTGGTGCACTGGTGCTCGCAACAGCGCGGCTATCCGGGAATTCCGCTGACGCAGTACACGGATGAAATGCGACATCGTGAATTCCTGACGGCCAAGCATTGCGCGCCAATGTGCACGGTGAGCTGCGTGCAGCAGGTGGGCATCCTCGACAACTGGCGCGCGCCGCAGACGCTGAAACCCGAGGCCATGGCCCCTCCGGCGGCCGCGCAGTCCCAGCTAGTGCAGATCGGCAGTACACGAAGCGAGTCCTAATCGCGAACGATTGTGCGGATATTTTTGTTTCGGCGACCGAGTGTCTATTTTCTCTCCGCGCACATCGCCGGTCCTGATGGATTGACGATAAGCCCTGGCTTGCGAAGAATGAGACCATGCCGTCCCCAGCAATCGAAATTGAAAATCTGACCAAGGACTACCCGTACGGCTTCCTGCACCTGAAGAAAAAAAGGTCGCTCGAAGGCCTGACCATGCAGGTGGAAGACGGCGAAGTCTTTGGTTTCCTCGGGCCGAATGGCGCGGGAAAATCCACGACGATCAAGCTGCTCGTTGGGCTGATTTTTCCCGACGCGGGAACCGCGAGCATTCTGGGCAAGCCAATCACCGACATCGAAATGCACCGCGACATCGGCTATTTGCCGGAGCAGCCGTATTTCTACGACTATCTGACGGCGGCCGAAGTGCTCGACTACTTCGCGCGCTTCCACGACCTGACCGCGGCGGACCGCAACGAGCGCGTGGCGCGCATGCTCAAGAAAGTGGGACTCGAGACGGCGCGAAAGATTCAACTGCGCAAGTACTCGAAGGGGATGCTGCAACGCGTGGGGCTGGCGCAGGCGATTCTGCACGATCCCAAAGTTGTCATTCTGGATGAGCCGATGTCGGGGCTCGATCCTATCGGGCGGCGTGAAGTCCGCGACATTATTCTGGAATTGAAGCGCGAAGGAAGGACCGTGCTTTTTTCGACGCACATTCTTTCCGACGCGGAGATGCTTTGCGACCGCGTGGGAGTGATTGTTGGCGGGAAGCTGCGCGGAGTCGGCGCGCCCGGCGAAATCGTTGGGATGAAGACGGAAGGCATGGAAATTCTGTTCGAGTTGCCGGCGAACGCGGCGACTGCTACGAATGCGGCGGCCATCCTAGCGAAGGCTACGAAGACCGGCGAACGTTACCGCATGCACGTCGCGGAAGAAGAGTTATACGCTGCGCTGGAACAGCTTCGCGGGGCGGGGGCCAAGATTCTTTCCGTGGCGCAAGTGAAAGCTTCGCTTGAAGAATATTTCATGCACCTGATTGAAGCGGACCGGGCGCAGGCGGCGGCCATTGAGGTGACCGGGAAATGAAGCGGGCCGGCGCAGTCGCATTGAACACGTTTCGCGAGGCGGTGCGCGACCGCGTTTTGTACAACCTTGTTTTCTTTGCACTGGTGATGATGGCGGCGGCAATTTTTGTGGGGCAGATTTCGATCGGAATCGAAGAGCTGGTGATCAAGAGCCTGGGCTTGAGCGCAATTTCGGTCATCGGATTGTTGATCGCGGTGTTTATCGGCGTCGGCCTCGTTTACAAGGAGATGGACAAGCGCACGCTGTACGCGTTGCTGGCCAAGCCGGTGCGGCGGTGGGAATTTCTGTTGGGAAAATTCGGCGGCCTGGTTTTGACGCTGGCGGTGAACACCGTCGCGATGGCCGCGGGACTGTTTGCGGCGCTGCTTTACGTAAAGCCGCATCTGGAGCGCATGGACGCGGTGCTGCTCATCGCCATTTATTTTATTTTGTTGAAGCTCATGCTTGTCGTGGCGCTCGCTTTGCTGTTTTCCTGCTTCAGCACACCCCTGCTTGCCATTCTCTACACCTCGACCTTCTACGTGGCGGGGCTGTTCGTCGAAGAGATGCGGACATTTCAGTTTGCGGCCGCGAACCCGGCGGCTACATGGCTTATGCGCGGGCTTTCCTACCTGCTGCCGAACTTTGAAAATTTCAACGTGATGGCCGCGGCTGTGCACGGGCGGGAAATTCCCAGCGCTTTGATTCTCCAAAATACGGCTTATGCGGCGCTGTATTGCGTCATCGTCCTGCTCATCGCCGCCGCGGTTTTTTCGCGCCGGAATTTGAAATGATTACGCCGAATTCCAAGACGCTCGTTCTGCTGGTGCTGTTGGTGCTCGGATTTGCCGGCGTCTGGCACTTGCAGAACCACATTGACGTCCAGCGAGCCGCATTACACCAGGATCGCGACGAACTCGTCCTGCGATCCGGCAAACTGGTCAGGGCGATGAGCCTCGAATACGCGCCGCTGATGGCGGATTTTTACTGGACGCGCGTGGTGCAATATTACGGCGACAAGCGGGCGCACCACGATCCAAACTACGAGCTGCTGTCTCCGCTTCTGGATTTAACGACCACGCTCGATCCGAATCTGCTGGTGGCTTACCGTTTCGGTTCCACGTTTTTGAGCGAGCCTTCTCCGCGCGGGGCCGGCCATCCGGAACAGGGAATCGCGCTGCTGGAGCGCGGAATTCAAGCGAATCCCGATTACTGGCGATTTTACGAAGACCTGGGGTTCATCTACTACTTCGAGCTGAAGGATTACACAAAAGCGTCAGAGGCGTTCGAGGAAGGAAGCAAGCAGCCGGACGCGCAAATCTGGATGAAAGTGATGGCCGCAAAAATCGCGGCGGAAGGCGAATCTCTTTCGACTTCCGTCTTCTTGTGGAACGAGGTACTCCAGACGGCGAACGATCCCCAGATAAAAGAAAACGCGCTGATGCACCTTGGGTTGCTGCGAGTGCTGGAAGATTGCAAGCAACTCGACGCGCTCGCGGACGAATTCCAGAAACGAACAGGCCGCCGGCCAACGCGCATGGGTGAGCTAGTGCAAGCGGGGCTCCTGCCGCGCGTTCCCGCTGACCCGATGGGCTACGCTTATGTTTTCGGCCCTGACGGAAAAGCCGCGCTGAACCTCGACAGCCCACTCCTCGAACAACAGCTGCTGCACCAGGACTCGAAGTAGCTCCAGTGCAACTGCCGCCGCGCGGGGCGGGCCAGTTTTTAACAGACGACTAGTCATCCAAATGAAACATGCTAGTGAATATCCTTAACTTCCGATAAACGGACGTCTGGCCCGGAATAACTTCCGGATTGCCCGTCACTCGGGCTGGACCCGGTACTGCGACCAATGAGCCTGCGCGAAGCCCAACGGGTTGAACGGACTCTCTACTCCTCGGCGAGGGCCTCCATGGGAGATATCCGCGCGGCGCGTTGCGATGGAAGGAGGCAGGCGGCGAGACACACTACTGCCATCACGCACGTGGCAGCGACGAGCACCCCGACGTTAAGCGACGGTGCTTGGAAGAGCAGCGACCGCATCGCGCGGCCAGCCTGCCATGCTCCGATCAGGCCCAACACGGATCCAGCGGATAGCAGGCGTAGGGAAAGTGCGAGAAACTGCCCACGGATCTGCCCAGGTTGCGCCCCCAGGGCTATCCGAACTCCGATCTCGCGGCGGCGCTGGGCCACGGCGTAACTCAGCACTTCATAGGTGCCGACGGAGGTGAGCAACAGAGCGATCCCTGAGAAGAGGCCAGCCAGTAGTGCGGGCGAGCGGCGGGCGACCAAGCTGTCGGCAATGCGAGTGTCCATCGAGCGAACATCACTGACAGGCACGTCGGCGTCGATTTGTCGAACCGCCTTCTGCAAGGTCAACGCGAACGATTCCGGTGGCAGGCTGGTGCGGACGGCGACGAAGACGCTGTCACCGGTATCGGCTATTCCGTGGTGCAGAGGATGGTCATTTGCGGGTCGATGGCCAGCTTGTGCGGGGCGGCTTGTATGGTGAAGTGGAAGGAAGTGGCTGGGCCGGCGGCGACGACTGTTCCGAGAAAGACATTGTGGCCGACGCCGTTGTTAGCGTAGAGCGGGACACTGGTGATGAACGAGCGCGGGACGTTGGTTTGAAATAGTTTGCCGTGGACGACCAAACCTTTATCTGTTTGTTGTGTGGAAAATTCCACGCGGTAGTGCGGGATGCCCGTTCCGCGCACCCACTGTTCGAAAAACCACTCCATGGAACGCCCGCCTTCGAGGTCCATGGCAGGGGTCATCACGGCTTCCACTTCGTGCTGCAAATCGTCGGTGGAGAGCGCGCGATAGGCGTACTTCGTGGAAAGAGTGCGGAGCAGAGCCACGAAACGCGCGTCGGGATCTTTGGCGCCGGGTTGGCGAAGCTGTTCGCGCAGCATGTGAATTACCCAGGAGCCTTTGGGATAGAGCATTTCTTCGAAACCGGCTGGTGACTTGGAGGAATTGAGGCGGTTGCCGAGAGTGAGCGCGCCAATTTCGCCGATGGTCTGATCCGAGTCTGTAATTTTTTCCTTGAGCTGTTGGCGATAACGCTCCAGCCAGACGCGCAGCTGATGCCCCGAAGATTTCCTGCTGTCGGCGAAAAGCAGCGCTAAATAATTTGCAATCGATTCATCAATCCACTGATCGCGATAGCTGGACCAGCCTACGACGTTGCCCCACCACTGATGCGCGACTTCGTGATAGGGGACCAGATCGGTGAACTCTTCCTGAATAGTGGTATTGAGACCGGCGCGGTGCTGTGCTTCCGGGGACAAGAAAGAATACGTCGAGAGATAGAGCAGCCCTGGCCAGCCCTGGCCAAACGAGCCGGGAATTTGCGAGACGCTCAGCGTGCGGTACGGAAATGGGCCGCTGTAGGTTTCGTAGAAGTGGATGCTCGCGTCGATGTCTTTGCCAAGTTGCTTGAGCGCGTCGGCGGGGCGCGCTTCCGGAGGCTGCATGGCTTCGCGGCTGGTGCTTCCGGGCGTGCCGTGGGGAACGGTGATGGACGGGAGTGTGTTTGCGTCCGCTGAATTCAAGCGGTTGGTGAGGGCTTGCTCGAGCTGGCGGTTGGCGTAGACATCAATCGTTCGCGACTGTGTGGAGTTGGAAGCGGATATGTAATCGCCGAGATTAAAACCGGCGATTGAGAGCGGATTGGCACTGCGCCAGTGGCCCACCCGAAAGTCACCGGAGATTTGTTCGTCAAGCTTCGCGCCCGTGGCGACCAACTTCAGATGCCGCGGCCAGTGCATCGTGAGGTCGTAGGAAGCGAACTCCGCTTGATCGCCGAGATGCGGATACCAGCTTTCGCGCGCGCCGATGAAGAGAACTCCGTTGCCGGCGTTTTCAATGACACTGCCCCGATAGTGAAAGCGGACGGTGACTTCCTGGCCTTTTTGCGAGGGTTGCGGCAGAACGACGTGGATGTAGTCGTTGCCGCGGACGCTGCGCTCCTGAAGCGTCATGCCCTCGTTTTGAAAATAGGCGAGGGGCTTGCTTTGTTCGTCGGTGACGGATTCGGCGTGAAGAGCGCGGGAGAGTTGGAAGGTTAGGACGCGTTCGCCGGGAAGTTCGGCGCGGACGTGGACGGAGGCGGTGGCGTCGAGAGAATTGTCCGAGAGGACCGTTGTGTCGAGCGTGTAGTCGATTGCGCGAAACTCGGTTTGCGGAGGAACTGCGCCGGGGACGGTGTAGGAGGCCCAGACATCGTAGTAGGCCGAGGTGCCGGACTTGTGGGTTTGGCCGAGAAGCACTGGCTCTCTTCGGCGTGGATCGTAGAGAAAATCGAAGAAGCCGGTCTCGACGCCTTCGAGAGCGGCGTAAAAATAGGGCTTTGGATTTTGCGTGAGGCGATCCTCGAGGATGCGCAGGGTTTGCGTAGCGTTGAGCCTCGCGAGAAAAGGGTCGGAGATTGCGGCAAATTCGGTGTCCGTTTGCGAGGTGAGTTTGGCGTCGCGGAGTTGGCTGAGGAGGTCGTCCGCGGCGTCGTCGGTGAAGCGGACGTAAGCGGAGGAAAATACCTGATCGAGAACGGGAGCGCCGAGAAAATGGGCCATTTGCTGTTTTTCTACCGGTTCGCGGGGAAAGGCGAGGGTGTGGCCGCGGCCGGCGAAGACGAAGCCGGTGACGCGTCCGTCAATGGGAGCGAAAAAAGTGAGCTTGCCTTCTTCGAAGGCGACGAGCACGTCGCCGCGGCGAAGTTCGATGCGATTGGCGGGGGCGATCTGGTAGGTGGCTGCGGGATCGAGGCGGAGGGCGTTGAGCGCGTCGTAGAGTTCGTGGGGCGATTGATCGGTCGCGGCTGGCGCGGGTTGAGCCGCGGGAGAGAGGGCTGGCGTTGTGAGACACCACAAGGCTAAAAGTGCCAACCCCGTCCTCATGCAAGAAGTGTAGTCACATTCGGCATGGTGGAACAAGGCCGCGGCGGGCGAGTTGCTGGAAGGATTAAAATAGAGGGATGCGGCAATTCTCTCTCACGCTGGCTGGGCGCAGTGTTTTTCTGGGCATGGCGCTTCTCGTTGCAGGCGCCGCGTTGCGCGCGGATACGATTGTTCTTAAGAATGGGCGACGGATTGTTGCTCTTAGCGTGAGAGAAGAGGGCGACAAAGTTGTCTACGAAACTGCTGCCGGGGAATTAAGCCTGCCGAAGTCCATCGTCGACCATATTGAAAAAGGCGGTGGGGCGCCGATGGGGGATTCGCCCGCGGGCGCGGCGGCTGCGGCGAATCTGGCGATTACGCCGCCGGCGATGGAGGCGGCGAGCGGCGGTTCGGAAATTGAGAACGGCGTGGTGCACGGTGGCACGATTGACCGTGAATTTATCGCGAAACTGGAAGTGGCCGCGAAGGGCAGCGGACAACGCGCCAACATGATTGCCGCGTTTGCGCATCATGCAGCGGCGCAGTTCGAATTGTCGCGCGGCGATATGGAACACGCGCTGGCTGACGAGCGCACGGCGCTGACGTTTGCGCCGGAAGAGCCGACGCTGTTGATGAATGTGGCGTACTTGCATTTGCGGCGGAGCGAGTACAAACAGTCGCTGGAGTATCTCGATCGAGCGCGTCGAGTGGCGCCGGACAATCCTGATGTGGCGAAGCTTGCGGGCTGGGCGTACTACGGATTGAACAAGATGGATCAGGCCGTTGCGGAATGGAAGCGCGCGCTGGCGCTACGGCCCGATCCGGAAGTGCAAACGGCTCTGGACAAGGCGCAGCGCGATAAGCAGGAAGAAGAGAGTTACAAGGAGAACGAGAGCAGCCATTTTACTTTGCGCTACAGCGGGTCCGCGGAGCCGGCGCTGGCGCGCGATGTGCTGCGCACGCTGGAAGCGCATTTTTCGGCGATTGAGTCCGAGTTGAACTTCACGCCGCCGGATTCCATCGGCGTGGTGCTGTATACACAGCAAGCTTTTGCGGATATCACGCGCGCGCCCGGGTGGGTTGGTGCGCTCAATGACGGACGGATTCGCGTGCCGGTGCAGGGATTGACGGCGGTAAATCCGGAATTGTCGCGCGTTTTGAAGCATGAGCTGACGCACAGTTTTGTTGGGCAGAAAACGCGCGGGCACGCGCCCACGTGGATTCAAGAGGGATTGGCGCAATGGATGGAAGGGAAGCGCAGCGGCGATAACGCCGAGGTTCTGGCGCAAGTTTATAAGGATGGCCACGCGCCTTCGCTGGCGGGGCTGGAAGGTTCGTGGATGGGTTTGCCTAGCGATGCGGCGGGTTACGCGTATGCGTGGGCGCTGGCGAATGTCGAGTACATCGTGCAGGCCGACGGCATGGGCGACATCGAGCGAATACTGGACCGCATCGGAAGCGGTGGTTCGACGGAAGCGGCGCTGCGTGAAGTGTTGCACAGCGATTACGACGATTTGACGCAGTCTACCGCGGAGTATCTGCGCAAGACTTACGGACGATAGCTCGATCTGATTATCAAATAAATTCAAGCATTCAGAAGGAGTGCAGCCAAGAGGGCGGCGCGGGCGGGCATGGTGTTGACCAATATGTGCTCGTCGGAGGAGTGCGCGCCGTGGCCTACGGCGCCCAGGCCGTCGAGCGTTGGAGCGCCAACTGCGGCGGTGAGATTGCCGTCGGAGCCGCCGCCTGCTGTGCATTCTCCCAGGGACAAACCCATTTGCGCGGCCAGGGATTTTGCTTTGGCGAAAAGTGCGGTGCTGGATTTGCGTTCGAGAGGCGGGCGATTGAAGCCGCCGCGAATTTCGAGGCGAGCGCCGGGAAGAATTGGGCGGAGCGCGTGGAGGCGGCGCTCGATGCTGCGCATGTCGGCGACGCGGAGGGCGCGGAGATCGAGTGTGGCGCGGGCGTGTTCGGCGATTACGTTGACGCGCGTGCCGCCTTCGATGATGTCGGCGTTGACGCTGATTCCTCGGCGCAGGTCGTTCCATTCTTGAATCCGCTGGAGCTGGTGCGACAGTTCGTGGATGGCGTTGACGCCTTCTTGTGGCGCGAGTCCTGCGTGAGAAGCGCGGCCGTGGACGATCAGTTCCGCTTCGCCGACGCCTTTGCGCGCGGTCTTGAGCAGCCCCTTTGGGCCGAGGGATGGTTCGAGCACAAAGACAACGTCGCTGCGGCGGGCTTCTGTTTCGATGAGTTTTCTCGAAGCATCACTGCCAATTTCTTCATCCGAAGTCCAGAGAAAAACCAGGCGTTTGCGGAGCGGGGCGCGCGTTTGCTGGAGAGTTTCGAGAGCGTACATGGCCTGGACGATGCCGGCTTTCATATCAAAAATCCCGGGGCCGAAGGCCTTTCCACCACGAATGCGGAACGGCATCTTTGCGAGCGTGCCTGTGGAATAAACGGTGTCGTAATGGCCGAGCACGAAGAGCTGTCCTGCGGGGCGCGACTTGTGCGGCCACCAGGTGACGCGAATTTGGTCGCCGCGATGCTTCTGCGCGATTCGCTCGACGCGAGCGCCGCGCTTCTTCCATTCCTGCGCGAGCAGCGTTGCGCAGCGGTCGGCGGGAGTTTTTTCGAGGCTGGGGGATTCCACGCGGACCAGTCGCCCGAGTGTCGAGACCATTTCAGGCAAGCGCGCTTTCAGAAGCCGCAGCAATTCTTTGGGGTTCGGGGTATCTGTCATGGGCCGGGACATGCTAACAACCAGACGCAGCCGGAGCAACTTCTTGAGACGACTATCTTTTCTCCATGTAGCGACGGCATTTTTCCGGCGCTCTTGTTTTTGACGCGGATCAAAAGGCGGCTCGAAAGAAAAACCGCCGGTAAGGATACCAGCACTACAAGGAGATCAGTCCGAGGAGCGAGCTTTATTTGCTTCCCAGTCTTTTCTCAGGAGTTGGTAAAGGCAAATGACGCGCCCCGTAGCGGGAAATTCTTCCTGGCTCACAAATTGAAATCCAAACTTTTGCAGAATATGTTCGGAGGCGCCATGCCCTTTTTCAACATCCGCGAGAATGCGTGGCAATCCCAGTCGGCCAAATCCGACCCCCAGAAAAGCCAGGGAAGCTTCGGAAGCGAGTCCGCGACCCCAATAGGGACGAGCGATATAGTAGCCAAGGGCTGGTGCCGGCTGATTGGGCGGAAAAGCTAACCCGCAAGCGCCGAGGTATTTCTGCTCTTCTTTAAGAATCGTCGCCCAAAGGCCATACGTCTCGTTCGGCCGCTCCAAATAACCATTGCGAAACCGGCGAAGAGCTTCTTCCACGGGCCAAGCACGGTTCCCGACGTAACGCCGGACCTCCGCGTCGGTGTGCATCTTGACGAACTCCTCCTCGTCCTGCGGTTCGTGGGACCGGAAGAGCAGCCGCTCTGTTTCGAGAAAAATCACCGTGTTGGCCAGCGGTCGAGACTGAGCAGAGCGGTTGTAAAATCAAGCCGCACGACTGTTCCTTCTTGCGGCCAAGGCAAAGCGATTACGGCGGCCTCTGCTTTTTGATAGGCTAATCAAACTCTATCGCCGAAGCGCGCAAACAGGCCGACGTTCGCAGTTTTGCTGCGATGGCTGGAACAAATGAGAAGGATGCCTTTATGCGAACACTCTGGCAGGACTTGCGCTATGCACTTCGAATGCTCTCCAAGTCGCCGGGGTTTGCTACGATTGCGGTGCTGACGCTGGCGGTGGGAATCGGCGCGAATACGGCGCTTTTCTCTGTGGTCAACGGAGTCCTGCTCAGCCCGCTGGCCTATCCTCAGGCCAGCCAGCTCGTGCGGGTTTATGCAAGCACTCGTGGCGTGGACAAAGGTCCGCTCACTTATTTGAATTTCCTCGATTGGCAACGCGATTCGCACACGCTTTCCTCCATGGCTCTGTACCGCAACCAGGATTACAACTTCACCGGCACGGGCGAAGCGGAACGGCTAACGGGCTACATGATTTCCTCGAGCTTCTTTTCGACGCTTGGCGTAAATCCTGTGATTGGCCGAACGTTTCGCCCTGAGGAAGATCAACTCGGCGCCGCTCCGGTCGCTATTCTCGGCGGAGGTTTTTGGAAGCGCAGATTCGGCTCCGCGCCGGATATCATCGGTAAGCCGATCGTTCTGAATGGCGCTTCTTACACGATTGTTGGCGTGATTCCAGCAGACTTCGCGTTTTATGGACACGACCGGGATGTCTACACTCCGGCTGGCCAGTGGGCCGATCCATCCTTCCGCGACCGCCGCATCAGCGTCAGCGCACACGCGATTGGCCGCCTCACGCAAGGCGTCACACTTTCGCAAGCACAAGCCGATATGGACGGCATCGCGCGAAATCTTGCCGCAGCTTTTCCGGTCGCAGATAAAGACGTGGGCGTTGTCCTCGTTTCCATGAAAGAAGATATTGTTGGCAACGTTCAGCCATTCCTGATCGTGCTTCTTGCGGCGGTAGGTTTCCTGCTGCTGATTGCGTGCGCGAATGTGGCCAATCTTCTTCTGGCGCGGGCCATGGGCAGGTCGCGCGAGTTTGCGATTCGCGCGGCGCTGGGCGCCAGCCAGATGCGGGTCATTCGACAGCTTCTCACCGAAAGCATTTTGCTCGCGGGGTGTGGCGGAGCGCTGGGCCTACTCTTGGCCATTTGGGGCACTAAGGCCGTACTTGGCGCGCTTCCCGGCTCACTGCCGCGCTCCAATGAAGTGTCTCTCGATCCGCGCGTTTTGTTTTTCACGCTGGCGATCTCGCTTTTTTCCGGAATTATTTTTGGGCTGGCTCCGGCGCTGAAATCTTCGCGCATCAATCTGGAGGAGACGTTTAAGGAAACCGGCCGAGGCTCGAGCGGGGCCCGTCAACGGCTCCAGGGAATTTTCGTCGCCCTCGAAGTCGCCATGGCTTTGGTTCTGCTTGTCGGCGCCGGGCTGATGGTGCGCAGCCTCGCCGCGCTTTGGCGAGTGAATCCCGGATACAACCCCAGCCACGCCATCACCTTCAGCGTATCTTTGCCGGAGGCTTCCAAAGCCACTTCGGCCGAAACGCGCGCGCGGCTGCGCCGCTTCGACGACAAATTGCTTTCTGTCCCCGGTGTGCAAGCCGTCTCTGTGACGCTCGGCTCGCGTCCCATGATTCACGATTCGTGGCTGCCTTTCTGGATCGAGGGCCAGCCTAAGCCTGCCAACGACAACGACAAGCCCCAGTCCATGTTTTATCTTGTCGAGGCGGGTTTCCAGCAGGCCATGGGGATTACTCTTCTGCGCGGCCGATTCGTAACCGCGCAGGACAATGAACTTGCACCTGTCGTGATTGATATCGACGACGTTTTCGCGCGCACTTATTTCCCCGGCGAAAATCCGATCGGCAAGCGCGTCAATCTCGAAGAGTTCAACGTGCAGGCCGAAATCGTCGGCGTCGTCGGCCACATCAAGCAATGGGGTCCCGGCGACGACGCAAAATCGGCCATACAAGCGCAATTTTTTTATCCCTTCATGCAGACTCCGGAGAAGCTGATGCCAATGATGAGCGCAGTTGCCGTCGTGTTGCGCACGCAGGGCGATCCAGTGGCCATCATGGGTCCTGTGCGCCGCGCGGTGGAAGAGATCGATCCGCGAGAAGTGATCTACAACGTGCAGACGATGGAAGCAGTCCTCGCAACTTCGCTGGCTGCCCGTAGGCTTTCCATGATTCTTCTTGGCGTTTTCGCGGGGCTGGCGCTGGTGCTTGCGTGCGTGGGCATTTACGGCGTGATTTCCTACCTCGTTGGCCAGCGCACGCGCGAAATTGGAGTACGTATGGCTTTGGGTGCGCAGCGCGGCGATGTGCTGCGTCTGGTGCTTGGGCATGGAGCCGGGATGGCGCTACTCGGCGTAGGGATCGGCGTTGCCGCCGCGCTCGCGTTGACGCGCTTGATGTCTCGCCTTCTATTCGGCGTTAGCCCCACCGATCCGCTGACGTTTACCGCCGTCGCGATCCTCCTGACGCTCGTAGCTGTGGCCGCTTGCTACATCCCGGCGCGCCGCGCGATGAGCGTCGATCCCATCGAGGCTCTCCGCCACGAATAGTAGCTGCTCGATGTCCGCCCGAGCACCATACCGGACGTGCTCACGGCATGTGGGGCTCCGTCGCTGGACCCCGAGATGGCAACGCAGTCAAATGTGACCGCCGCTTGAAGTGGGGATCGAAGGCGACGCTGACGTGATAGTCGGCGATGCAACGCCGCCAGGAATCGAATACTTCTTCGGCGCTGCCAACCTGGGCCGCGCCACCTACGGCCGATTCGATTTTGTCTGCATGACCTGACCCTTCAGCTCCGGGACCGATAGGATGTCGAGCTGCCGTTGCCATGAGACTTTCCAGCAGCGACGCAGTGGGGGGATCTTTGAACGCCTTTGTTTATTGCCTCTGCCAATGCCTGCGCGGCGCGGCACGAGGGACAGTTGGAGTAGCACAGACTTGCAGCACCCCATTGCGGACTCGGCAAGGGCAACATCAGACGCATCCTGGGCTGCCCCCCGGCAACGCCGCGTATCCCGATGGGCTTCTGTTCGCATATAATAGAAAGTTTGCCGGGGAAGATTCAGGCGCCGCCTAGTGACTGGGCGGCGCGATGGGGAGCACGAAGGATGATTCTCGACGTGGTGGAAATCCAGAAGATACTGCCGCACCGCTATCCGTTTCTGATGGTGGACGGGATCCTGGAAATGGAACGGTTGAAGTACATCGTCGGCATCAAAAATGTGACCATCAACGAGTCGTACTTTCAAGGGCACTTTCCGGGCAGGCCGGTTATGCCTGGCGTCCTGATCATTGAAGCGATGGCGCAGACGGGTGGGTTGCTGCTCTTGCTCGAAATTCCAGACCGCGACAACAAGCTGATTTACTTCGTTGCTGTGGATGGAGCGCGATTCCGGCGCCCGGTTGTGCCCGGCGATCAATTGCGGGTGGAGATTACCGTCAAACAGTGGCGAGGAGATTTTTGCAAGATCGAAGGCCGTGCCACCGTCGACGGGAAACTGGCCGCCGAAGCCACGCTGATGTGCAAGATGGTAGATCGTGATATGGGCGCGAAGGCGGAAGAACCCGCGAAATGAGCGCGCAGGCAATCCATCCGCAAGCCGTCGTGGCGGCGAGCGCGAAGCTGAGCCCCGGCGTGCGGGTGGGAGCTTACGCGGTGGTGGGCGAAGAGGTGGAGCTCGGCGAGGGCTGCATTTTGCATTCGCATGCCTCCGTGGGCGGGCCTGCCAAGTATGGCCGCAACAATGTTTTTTATTCGTTTTGCGCGGTCGGCGGCGATCCGCAGGATTACACCTTTCGCGGCGAGCGGACCGAGTTAGTAGTAGGCGACAGCAACATTTTTCGCGAGTATGTGACCGTGAGCCGCGGCACGGTGAAAGGCGGCGGAGTCACCCGCATTGGCAATGAAAACTTTTTTCTGGCCTACTCGCACGTGGGCCACGACGACCAGATCGGCAACCAGACACTTTTCGTAAATGGCGCGACCCTCGCGGGGCATGTGGCCGTCGAGGATTTCGCGACCATCGGTTCGTTTTCGGTCGTCCACCAGTTTTGCCGCGTGGGCCGGTACTCGTATGTGGGTGCTTGCACGGTGATCGTGCAGGATGTGCCGCCGTTTTCGCGAGTGGTCACCGACCGCGAGACGAAGAGCTACGGAGTCAACAATATCGGTCTCGAGCGCAAAGGGTTCTCCAAGGAGCGAATGCAGGCTCTAGATCAGGCTTTTCGTTTGTTGAGCCGTTCCAAGATGAATACCACGCAAGCCGTAGCCGAAATGCGTTCAAAATTAGCCGGCTCGGACGACGTCCAGGAACTCATGCGCTTCATCGAAAGCGCCGAGCGCGGAATCGTGAAGTAGAAGTTGCCGCCATTTGCTCACACCATGCCGCATGCCAGCGCCAACACGACAGGATGGGGACTCATCGCCGGAAACGGCCGCTTTCCGTTTCTCGTGCTGGAAGGCGCGCGCAGCCAGGGCATCGAAATGGCGGTGATCGCGTTGAAAGAAGAAGCCTCGCCCGAGTTGGAAAAAAGCGCCAGGTGCCTGCACTGGGTGAGTCTTGGAGAATTGAGCAAGGCCATTGACTTGATGCACAAAGAAGGCGTAACGCAAGCCGTGATGGCCGGGCAAGTGAAGCACAATAAAATCTTCAGCGCGATTCGTCCTGACTGGAAACTCGCGAAGCTGCTCTTTTCGCTTCCGCGAAAAAGCACCGACGCCCTGATCGGCGGAGTCGCCCGCGTTCTGCAGGATGAAGGAATTCACCTGGTGGACTCGACGCTCTTTCTGAAGCCACTGCTGCCCGAGCCGGGCGTGCTGACGCGCCGCGCTCCCAACGATCAAGAAGCCGCCGATATCTCCTACGGGCACAACGTCGCGCGCCAAATCGCCGGAATGGATATCGGTCAAACGGTAGTCATCTCGGACCAGGCCTGCGTCGCCGTCGAAGCCATGGAAGGCACCGACGAAACCATCGCCCGTGCCGCCCGCATCGTCGGAGGCAAGCCCCTGGTGGTCGTGAAAGTCAGCAAACCCCGCCAGGACATGCGCTTCGATGTACCCGTGGTCGGTTTGCCAACCATCGAACAGATGAAGAGCTCCCACGCCACGGCCCTGGCCGTCGACGCGGGACGCACCCTGTTGTTTGACCGGCAAAAACTCATTGAAATGGCCGACGCGGCTGGCATTGCCATTCAGGCGTTTGCCACGCCAGCGATTGCGGAACCGAGCAGCGGTTCAGGGGGAACGAACAAAAAATGAGCGGCGCGCGTGCAGAATCGAGCAAAATCCGCGCCGCTGTGGTAGGTACAGGGGAATTCGGGCGCAACCATGCACGTGTTTATCGCGAACTGGATGGCGTGGAGCTAGTCGGCGTTTACGATAAGGATCAAGCGCGCGCTGAAGCAGTCGCTGCGGAATTTCAGACCAAGGCACTGCGCAGTCTGGACGAAGTCTGCGACGTTGCCGAAGCCGCAAGCCTAGCCGTCCCGACGGTCGCGCACGCCGAAGTAGGCTGCGCGCTGCTCGAAGGCGGCCTCGACGTGCTGGTCGAAAAGCCCATGGCCCTGAACCTCGAAGAGGCCGATGCGCTGCTCGAATCAGCGCGCCGCCACAAACGAATTTTGCAAGTGGGCCACGTCGAGCGTTTTAACCCGGCAGTGACAGCGGTCGAGCCGATTCTCAACCGCCCGCTTTTCTTCGAGGTCCACCGTCTCGGCGTTTTCACGCCGCGCAGCCTCGACGTCGAAGTGATTTACGACCTGATGATCCACGATCTGGACATCCTGCTCGCGCTTGTAAAGGAGCCGGTAACCGAATTGAAAGCCGTAGGCATCCCCGTGCTGACCGACAAAGTAGACATCGCCCACGTGCGCCTGGAATTCGCCGGCGGCGCGGTCGCCAACGTGACCGCCAGCCGCGTATCGACCGAACGCGTCCGCAAGATGCGCTTCTTTCAACAGCATGAATACATTTCGCTCGACTACGCCCGCCGCGACGCCCTGCGTGTCGGCGTAAAGCGCCCCGGCCCACAACCTGAATTCGCCTTTGAAAAATTGCCCGCTCCCGACGTCGAGCCCCTGCACGCCGAACTCGAAGCCTTTCTGCAAGCCGTGCGCACCCGCCGCGAGCCGCCCACCAGCGGCGCCGCCGGCCGTGCCGCCTTGGAACTGGCCACCCGTGTAATGGGGAGCATCCAGGAGCACGGCGAACGCGTCCAACTAGCAGCGTTCGCCTCACAAGAGAAAGCAGGCAAATGATTCCCCGGACCCTGGTCCCACTCGGCTCTCAGCTGCCGGCTGCGGACGCCACCGCCACGCAGCGCCGCCGCCCCACCACGCTCGACGAGCGCACGCTAGTCCCGGCGATGCTGCCCATCGTCCAATTGGACGGCAAATCCACTATTCCCAGGTCCCTTCCGCTCGAGTCCATCGCCGCGCGCGTCGTCGTTCCACGCGACGTAAACCAGGAAGCCTACAACGTCCAGGAAAACACCTCGACTCCCGTGCAACCGACGGACATGGACGCTCGTATAGTCATGCCGCAAGGCGCTGCCGCCCCGCTAAAAATCGAACCGTCCGCCGTCCCCCCAGCCGACCTCGTTGACCTCGATGTTTTCATGACCGGCGAAGTGAACCTCCTTACCAAGCCGCAAACGGAACAAAAAGCAAGATGGGAAGTCGTCACGCGCGTTTCCTCGGTAGCCTTCCACGCCTTTTTGATAATTTTCATTTTGATGTTGCCCAAAATTTTCCCGCCTCACGCGCCGACGCAGCAGGAAATCGATCTTGCTAACCGCCAGCTCACCTGGATTCCACCGGAAAGCTCCTACGCCCCCAAGCCCAAGGCGGCACCTCGAGCCGCCGAACCGCCCCCGGTCCATGTCGATCCAAAGGTTATAAACAAAGTAGCGCCCCCGATTCCCCAGCCCGCCAAGCCCGAGCCGGAGCGCCCCAAGCGTGACTTGCCGGATGCGCCGATGCCCAAGTCGCAAACCACGCAGCCCGACATTCAGACGCCCGCTCCCAAGCCTGATGCTCCAAAACCTCCGCTCAAGCTCGACACGCCGGACATGCCCACGCCGCAACCCGGCTTGAAGCTCCCGCGGCCCAGCTCCGTAGAAGACTCCATACGCGATGCGATGCAAGCTCCGCCCTCTGGCCCCCGCCCGATTGGCGGCGGTGGCCGCATTCAGGGCCGAAGTACCCCGGGAGGGGGCGGCAGTGGCGGAGCGGCCTATGGCGGACTCGAAATGCTCACGCCGGATCAAGGCGTCGACTTCAACGCCTACCTCCAGCGCGTGTACCTTACGGTGAAGCGCAACTGGTTCGCCATAATGCCGGAGTCCGTCGAACTCGGCGAAAAAGGCGTCGTCGTCCTGACGTTCAAGATCATGAAAGACGGCAGCGTGCCAGGTACCGAACCGGTCATCAACCGCAACTCGGGAAAGGAACCGCTGGATCGGGCCGCCTATTCTTCCGTGCGCGCTTCCAACCCCTTCGAACCATTGCCGTCTCAATTCAATGGGCCTTACATCGAATTGCGCTTCACCTACCTGTACAACATTTCGCTAGAGAATTATTATCAGCAGAAGTGAAGATGCCACGCCAACAGGTTCTCGGCAGTCTCCTTCTCGCTTTGGCTGTCCTCGTTGTGCTCCTCGTGCGCGCTTGGCATATTCTGTTTCGATGAATCCCGCCGCATCGGTCCTTCCGCTGGTGGCCATAGTCGGACCCACGGCATCCGGCAAATCGGCGCTCGGCGTGTGGCTGGCAGCGCAGTTTGGCGGAGAAGTGCTGGCGTGCGATTCGACGCAGCTTTATCGCGGGTTCGATATCGGCACGGCAAAGCCATCGCAGGCCGATCGGCGCGGTATTCCGCATCATTTGATTGACGCGCTGACGCCTCAGGAAGAAGCGACTGCTGGCGGATACAGGCAAATGGCCTTGACGGTGCTAGAAGACTTGCGTCAACGCGGCCGACTGCCGATTCTCACCGTGGGCACCGGATTGTATCTGCGCGCGCTGCTCGAAGGTCTGGCGGACGTGCCGCAACGCTCCGAAGAATTGCGCGAAAGGCTGCGCGCCAGCGCGGAAGAACACGCGCCCGGATATTTGCACCGCTTGCTCAAGCGACTGGACTCCGAAACCGCCAACAAAATCGCCGCACAGGATGAGCAAAAGCTGATCCGCGCCATCGAAGTCTGCATCCTAGCGCGAAAGCCGCTCTCCGAAGTCCATCGCACCGGTCGCAAGCCGCTCGAAGGCTGGCGCCCGCTGAAAATCGGCCTGATGCCCCCGCGCGAAGCCCTCTACGAGCGCATCCACGCGCGCACAAACGCGATGCTCGCAAATGGCTGGCTCGAAGAAGTACGCAACCTGATGGCCAGTGGCCTCCCGGAACAAGCCAAGCCCTTCAATTTCATCGGCTATCGTGAACTTCGCGAAGTCCTCCGCGGACAAAAAAAACTCGAAGAAGCCCGAGCCGCAATTCAACAATTCACCCGCCAATACGCAAAACGCCAGCTCACTTGGTTCCGCAAAGATCCCGCTACTCATTGGCTCGCCGGCTTCGGCGACGACCCTCAAGTGCGCCAAGATGCGTTTGACTGGCTCCGTCAGGAAGGTGTGACCGCCAGTCGCGGCGGGGAAGCGGACCGCGTATAATGTCTCTTAGATGGTGAAAGCCCTCTCGTTTGTGGCTCCCTCCGCACGATGGCTTCAGGACTGACTTTGTGACCAAAACTTCTCAACCTGTCTCTACTTCTATGGCGGACCGCGCTTTGCTCGTCGGCGTGGGCTGGAAGCGTGCGCCGCGCTTTCCGGGCATGCCAATGGGCGAACAAGGGCGTGAATCGCTCGAAGAGCTTATCGAGCTGGCGCGTAGCGCCGGAGCGGAAATCGCCGGCACCGTGTTTCAGG
>Ga0209248_10000105_pt1 | contig 28838 bp, 28 predicted proteins | sample BogFormECP04_OM1_FD_188241 | JGI IMG/M metagenome (GOLD analysis project Ga0209248, IMG submission 188241) | Bog forest soil microbial communities from Calvert Island, British Columbia, Canada - ECP04_OM1 (SPAdes) (version 2) | ecosystem: Environmental > Aquatic > Freshwater > Wetlands > Bog ... | reverse complement strand
CATCTGGGACAGTCACGCGGATTTGCGTCGTTTCATCCGCTGGCCCGTTCACGTCGCCATCATGAAAAATTGGCGCGGACGTATACGCGTCCGATCCGCGAGCTGGGATGACGAGCGATTTGTTCCGCCGCAGGCATGGCTTCGCGCCGAGGCCCACATTCGGACGCCGCGCGACATGTCACCGCGCGACATGTGAGACGGTCGCGACGGCGCCCCGCCTGCGGGTACAACGCCGGTGATCGTCGATGAGATACTGCGAGGATGGCCCCAAACACGGTGTTGGATCGCGTCGAGGACGCGGTACGGCGCCGTGGCACGGACCTGGTCGAGCTGTCCCACGCGATCCATGCCGAACCGGAGTTGGCGTTCGCCGAGTACCGCAGTTGCGCTAAGGCGCAAGCGTTGGTGGCTGAGCGGGGTTTCGAGATCACTGCGGCAGCCGGTGGATTGGACACCGCTTTCCGCGCCGACTTCGGCAGCGGTCCGTTGACCGTCGGCGTGTGCGCCGAGTACGACGCGCTGCCCGAAATCGGTCACGCCTGTGGTCACAACATCATCGCCGCGTCGGCCGTGGGCGCCGCGCTGGCATTGGCCGACGTCGCCGACCAACTGGGCCTCAGGGTTGCGCTGCTGGGCACGCCGGCTGAGGAATTCGGCGGTGGGAAAGTGTTGCTGCTCAACGCCGGAGTCTTCGACGACCTGGCGGTGGCTGTGATGATGCATCCCGGGCCAATCGACATCGCGGCTGCCCGCTCGCTGACCCTCTCGGCGGTCCGGGTGCAGTACCACGGGCGTGAGGCACATGCGTCGGCCACACCATTCCTGGGTGTCAACGCCGCCGATGCGACCACCGTGGCACAGGTGGCCATCGGGCTGCTGCGTCAACAGCTGGCGCCCGGGCAGCAGGTGCACGGCATTGTCTCCCAGGGCGGCCAGGTCGCTAATGTCATCCCGAGCCGGACCGAAATGCAGTACACGATGCGGGCAACCGAGGTGCGGTCGCTGGCCGACCTGCAGGCGAAGGTGGGTGACTGCTTCTTGGCCGGCGCGGTGGCCACCGGCTGTGAGTACAGCGTCGAGCAGACCGAGCCGATGTACGACGCGCTCAAACCCGACCCGTGGCTGGCCGGTGCCGTTCGCGCCGAGATGACGCGGCTCGGGCGCACTCCCGTGGATGAGGAACTCGAGGCGGCGCTGCCGTTGGGCAGTACCGACATGGGCAACATCACGCAACGTCTACCGGGGATCCATCCGATGGTCGCTGTCGATGCCGGCGGCGCGTCGTTGCACCAGCCCGAATTCACCGCTGCAGCCGTGAGTGAAAGCGCCGACCGGGCGGTTATCGACGGGGCAATCATGTTGGCGCGCAGTATCGTTCGTCTCGCCGAATCAGCCGATGAACGCGACCGGGTGCTGACGGCCCGTGACCAGCGGGTGGCGTCATGAGCGTCTCCGATATCGCCGATTCGTGGCTGGCCGAGCACTCCGATGACTTGGTCGCCTGGCGGCGGCACTTCCACCGCTACCCGGAGTTGGGCCGCCAGGAATACGCCACCACACAGTTCGTCGCCGAACGGTTGGCCGACGTGGGGCTCAACCCGAAGGTGTTGCCCGGCGGGACGGGGCTGACCTGCGATTTCGGCCCCGAACACGAACCTCGGATCGCGCTGCGCGCCGACATGGACGCGTTGCCGATGGCCGAGCGGACCGGTGCCCCGTATGAATCGACCATGCCCAACGCGGCGCACGCCTGCGGCCACGACGCGCATACCGCGATCCTGCTGGGAACCGCGTTGGCGTTGGCGGGGGTGCCGGAACTGCCGATTGCGCTGCGGCTGATCTTCCAGCCCGCCGAGGAGCTGATGCCCGGCGGCGCCATCGACGCGATCGGCGCGGGCGCGCTGGCCGGGGTGAGCCGGATCTTCGCCTTGCACTGCGATCCCCGGCTGGAGGTCGGCAAGATCGCGGTGAAGACCGGGCCGATCACGTCGGCGGCCGACATGATCGAGATCACCCTGTATTCGCCGGGTGGGCACACCTCCCGCCCACACTTGACCGCCGACCTGGTCTACGGGCTGGGCACGCTGATCACCGGGCTGCCCGGTGTGCTGTCGCGCCGCATCGACCCCCGCAACAGCACCGTGATGGTGTGGGGCGCAGTCAATGCGGGCGCGGCCGCCAACGCGATCCCGCAGACCGGCGTGCTGGCCGGCACCATCCGCACCGCCAGCCGGGAAACCTGGCTAGGCCTCGAAGCCATCGTGCGTCAGGCGGTGACCGCTCTGCTGTCGCCGCTCGGAATCGAGCACACCCTGCAGTACAACCGCGGTGTCCCGCCGGTGGTCAACGAGGAAATCTCCACGCGCATCATCTCCCACGCCATCGAGGCGGTCGGCCCGGATGTGCTGACCGACACCAGGCAGTCTGGCGGCGGCGAGGATTTCTCCTGGTATCTAGAGGAAGTACCTGGCGCGATGGCGCGACTGGGCGTCTGGTCGGGCGAAGGTCGGCAGCTGGACCTGCATCAGCCGACGTTCGACCTCGACGAGCGCGCGCTGGCGATCGGGGTGCGGTTGATGGCGAACATCGTCGAGCAGTCCGCCGCGATTTAGCTTCCCGGACCGATGTTCCGCGCCGCGCGGGTGCGCAGGTTGTGCACGTATTCGTCTGGCGCGCCTGCGATTTCTGCGGCGTCGGCCATCACACCGATGTAGCGGGCCGACGGCAGGCCACCCTCCCAGGCGTCCACGACATACAGCCACGCCAGAACCGGGTCGGTGGTGGTGTCCGACGACACCCGCTCCACCCGGCACCGAATCTTCTTGTGGATGCCCAGCTCGGACCCTTCCCACCGGTCGAGGTTCATCTCGTCGGCGGGCGTCATGTCGTAGAGCACGACGAATACCTTGGAGCCGGGATCCTCGACGACGGTGGCCAGTGCGCCCTCCCAGCCGATGTCCTCGCCACCGAACGTCAGTCGCCAGCCGTGCAACCAGCCGGTTCCGGCCATCGGTGAGTGGGGTGCGCGCTGCTGCATCTGCTCGGGATGCATGTTCGACCCGTAGGCAGCGTAGATCGGCACGGAGAAAGCTTAAACGCCTGCCGCCAGAGCGGCGGTGATCCTGCGCGACGGCATCGTCGCCGGGCTGGGTTCGATGGCCCGGCTCCTCCTCATCCGCTGCGCGGCTGCATCGTCGCCGGGCTAGGTTCGACTGCCCGGCTCCTCCTCATCCGCTGCGCGGCTGCATCGTCGCCGGGCTAGGTTAAGACCCGTGACGACCCGCATTGTGATCCTCGGCGGAGGGCCGGCCGGCTACGAGGCGGCGCTCGTTGCGGCCGCACGCGAGGCCCAGGTGACCGTCATCGACTCCGACGGTATTGGCGGCGCGGCCGTGCTGTTCGACTGTGTGCCGTCGAAAACGTTCATCGCCTCCACCGGCGTGCGCACCGAACTGCGCCGGGCGCCTCGGTTGGGCTTCGACATCGACGCCGAGGACGCCAAGATCTCGTTGCCGGAGATCAACCAACGCGTCAAGACGCTCGCCAATGACCAGTCCGCCGACATCAACTCCGAACTGGTGAGTGCGGGCGTCCAGGTTGTCGCCGGCAGAGGTGAGCTGATCGATGCGAGTCCCGGGCTGGCAACCCACTGCGTCAGGGCGACCGCCGCCGACGGCACAACGACTACCTACGACGCCGACGTCGTCTTGATCGCCACCGGCGCCAGCCCGCGGGAGTTGCCGTCGGCGCAGCCTGATGGCGAGCGGATCCTGACCTGGCGCCAGCTGTACGACCTGGAGACACTGCCGGATCACCTGATCGTCGTGGGTTCCGGGGTCACCGGCGCCGAATTCGTCAACGCCTATACCGAATTGGGCGTTGATGTCACGGTGGTGGCCAGCCGCGACCGGGTCCTGCCCTACGAAGACGCCGACGCCGCCCGGGTGCTGGAGGATTCGTTCGCCGAACGCGGCGTTCAGCTGGTCAAGAATGCGCGGGCGGACTCGGTCACCCGCACTGATTCCGGGGTGTTGGTCACGATGACCGACGGTCGCACGGTGGAGGGCAGCCACGCGCTGATGACGATCGGGTCCGTTCCGAATACCAGCGGCCTGGGCCTGGAGCGGGTGGGCATCGAGCTGGGACGCGGCAACTACCTGACCGTCGACAGGGTGTCGCGCACATCGGTAACCGGTATCTACGCCGCCGGGGACTGCACCGGTCTGCTGCTGCTGGCGTCGGTCGCGGCGATGCAGGGCCGGATCGCCATGTGGCACGCGCTGGGGGAGGCCGTCAGCCCGATCCGGCTGCGCACGGTGGCCGCCGCGGTGTTCACCCGGCCCGAGATCGCCGCGGTCGGTGTTCCCCAATCGGCCATCGACAACGGATCGGTGAACGCCCGGACCATCATGCTGCCGCTGCGGACCAACGCGCGGGCGAAGATGTCGGGGCTGCGGCAAGGTTTCGTCAAGGTCCTCTGCCGGCAGACCACCGGTGTGGTGATCGGCGGCGTGGTGGTCGCGCCGATCGCGTCCGAGTTGATTCTGCCGATCGCGATGGCCGTGCAGAATCGCATCACCGTGAATCAGCTGGCCGAAACACTTTCCGTCTACCCGTCGCTGTCGGGCTCGATCACGGAGGCAGCCAGGCGGCTGATGGCGCACGACGACCTGGACTGAGCAGGTTAGGTAGCCTTAGGAGCCAGTGCCCTACTGACGAGTAACCGAGGAGGGGATCTGTGCCGTGAGCGACCCGATTTTCGCAACGGGTGGCGAGCAGACCCGGCCGGGCTCCTTTCTGGGACCCGAGCAGCGCGCCTCGGCGTGGGAGCGACTCGGCAGCGAACAATTCGACGTCGTGGTCATCGGTGGCGGTGTGGTGGGTTCGGGATCCGCGCTGGATGCCGCCACCCGCGGGCTGAAAGTGGCGCTGGTCGAAGCGCGTGACTTCGCCTCCGGCACGTCGAGTCGGTCCTCGAAGATGTTTCACGGCGGGCTGCGCTACTTGGAGCAACTGGAATTCGGGCTGGTCCGTGAGGCGCTCTTCGAGCGCGAGTTGTCGTTGACGACCTTGGCGCCGCACCTCGTCAAGCCGTTGCCGTTTTTGTACCCGCTGACCAAGCGGTGGTGGGAACGCCCGTACGTCGCTGCCGGCCTCTTGCTCTACGACGAGCTCGGTGGCGCGAAATCCGTTCCGGGGCAAAAGCATATGACTCGGGCCGGCGCGCTGAGGCTTTGCCCGGGCCTGAAGCGCACCGCGCTGATCGGCGGTATCCGCTACTACGACACCGTCGTCGACGACGCCCGGCACACCATGACGGTTGTGCGTACCGCGGCGCATTACGGCGCAGTGGTGCGGTCGTCCACTCAGGCGGTTTCGTTGCTGCGCGAAGGCGACCGGGTGACCGGCGTGCGGGTGCGCGACTCCGAGGACGGCGCCGTGACCGAAGTGCGCGGTCACGTTGTCGTCAACGCGACCGGTGTGTGGACCGACGAGATTCAGGCTTTGTCCAAGCAGCGCGGACGGTTTCAGGTGCGTGCCTCAAAGGGAGTGCACATCGTCGTGCCGCGGGACCGCGTCGTCAGCGACGTCGCGATCATCCTGCGCACCGAGAAGTCGGTGATGTTCGTCATCCCGTGGGGCAATCATTGGATCATCGGCACCACCGACACTGACTGGCGATTGGATCTGGCGCACCCGGCGGCCACCAAGGCCGACATCGACTACATCCTCGGCACCGTCAACACCGTGCTGGCCACCCCGTTGACCCACGCCGATATCGACGGGGTGTATGCCGGGTTGAGGCCGCTGTTGGCCGGCGAGAGCGAGGAGACGTCCACGTTGTCGCGTGAGCATGCGGTGGCCGTGCCGGCCCCCGGTCTGGTCGCCATCGCCGGCGGCAAGTACACGACCTACCGGGTGATGGCCGCCGATGCAATCGACGCTGCGGCACAATACATTCCGGCTCGAGTTGCGCAGTCGATCACCGAGAAGGTGCCCCTGCTGGGCGCCGACGGCTACTTCGCGCTGATCAATCAGACCGAGCACGTCGGGGCGCTGGAAGGACTCCATTCATACCGGGTGCGCCATCTGCTGGACCGCTATGGATCGCTGATGAGCGAGGTGCTGGCATTGGCTGCCGACCGCCGCGACTTGCTCAATCCGATCACCACGGCACCGGGCTACCTGAAGGTCGAAGCCGCGTATGCCGCGATCGCCGAGGGGGCTTTGCATCTGGAGGACATCCTGGCCCGGCGGACACGAATCGCCATCGAGTATCCCCACCGAGGGGTCGACTGCGCGCGTGAGGTGGCCGACGTCGTCGCGCCCATCCTGGGCTGGACCGCCGCCGACGTCGACCGTGAGGTCAAGACCTACACGGCGCGGGTCGAGGCCGAGGTGCTGTCGCAGGCCCAGCCCGACGACGCATCGGCGGATGCGCTGCGGGCCAGCGCTCCCGAGGCCCGCGCGGAGATCCTCGAACCGGTGCCACTGACGTGAGACCCGCGCCGCTTCCGCCACGCGACGGATTGGGACCGGCGCGACTGCGGGTGCGTGGCGGAGCGCTGGGCGTCGAGTTGCTGAACCGGTTCGGGCCTGACGTTGCCGCCAAGGCGATCGCGGGTGAGGTCGTCGACCAGCACGGTGCGGTTCTCGATCCCGCCACCGTGCTGCCGGCCGGCGCCAGCGTCTACCTCTACCGCGACCTGCGCGACGAGGTGCCGGTGCCGTTCGACATCCCCGTGCTGCATCGGGACGAAGACATCGTGGTCGTCGACAAGCCGCACTTTTTAGCTACCATGCCGCGCGGGCGCCACATCGCCCAGACCGCGCTGGTGCGGTTGCGCCGGGAACTGGATTTACCCGAGCTGAGCCCGGCCCACCGGCTGGACCGGCTGACCGCCGGGGTGCTGCTGTTCACCACCCGCCGCGAAGTGCGTGGCGCCTACCAGACCCTGTTCGCCCGGGCTGCGGTCCGCAAGACATACGTGGCGAGGGCGCCGGTCAACCCGGACGTCGCGCTGCCGCGCGTGGTGCGCAGCCGGATTATCAAGCGCCGCAGCCACTTACAAGCCGTCGAAGGACCGGGCGAGCCTAACGCCGAGACGCTGGTGGAGTTGCTTTCGCCGGACGGGCTGTACCGGCTGACGCCGCGCAGTGGGCGCACCCACCAGCTGCGAGTGCACATGGCTTCGCTCGGGATAGCGATCGACGCAGACCCGTTGTACCCCAAGGTGATTCACGTAGCCGACGACGACTTCTCCGCGCCGCTGCAGTTGCTGGCGCAGCGTATTGAGTTCGACGACCCGCTGACTCGAGCCCGGCGCAGCTTCGTCAGCCCGCGGCGGCTGGATTCCTGTCGCTAGCAGCGCTCGATGCCGCGACGCATGAGCGGCAGGTCGTGGTCAATCAATGTCGCCAAGTCCGGCGATCCTCCCGGCGCCTGTCCGGCGCTGAAGATAGGCGCCATGGCGCGGTTGAGCGTTACGCCCTGAACAGCAGCACGCAGTGTCCCCAAGGCGCGCGCCGTCAGGGTACCGGCCCTGAGAGAGCGGATGGTCGTCAGATTGTTGAGATTGACGCGGTTCTGCAGTGTTAGCACGCTGGTGCCCTTCAATTATCCGGCGACGTCGCTCGTCGCACTCCCGCGACGTTCGTCGGTGTATTCCTCCGTGACTAGCACGAAGACCCTGCCGTGTCGGTGATCGGGGTCACAGGCCAGTCAGCGATGACCAACCGTGAATCGGCAATTTCTATTCCCACCGTACGTGCCGACGCATGTTCACGCCCGCTCAGCAGCAAGCCGTATCGCAAGCGTTACTTGACCCGCGCTAACTGAGACTTCTCAGCCTATTCTCAGTCCGCCTGCGGAACTGCGTGGATAGCGATGTCGGCGAGACTCTCCCGTAGCTGCGGCCAGTCGTCGCCGACGGTCGAACGCCAGCGTCACGCGTCGGAAGCCATCGGACAATTCTTCGTCGCGCACGGTCGTTAACGTCAGGACCGTGAACAGCTCGGAAACAGCGGCTGAAATCGCGAATTCGGCGATGACCGAGCGCAATTCCTGAAGGGCAGGTCTTGTTACCATGCCTCATGGCTGCCACGAGGACGGCAGTTTGGCGGGTTGCGGCCACGCCGGCGTCGATCGTCACATCGTTCCTGAAGGAATTAGATTGAAAGTCAAGGAATTTGGCGCCGCGCTGAGCATTCTGACCACTAGTCTACTGATCTTGGCGGCGTGCGGGGGTAACAACAACGCTACCGGTGGAAACGGCACGTCAAGCACATTGCCGGTCAAGGTGGCCTGTGGCGGCACGCAGACTCTGAAGGCCAGCGGTTCCACGGCCCAGGAAAACGCCATGAGCCGTTTCGTCAAGGCTTTTGAACAAGCCTGCCCCGGCCAGTCGGTGAATTACACACCCAATGGTTCGGGCGCTGGGATCGGCGAATTCATTGGCAACCAAACCGATTTCGGTGCGTCGGACTCTCCGCTGAACAGGGGCGAGGAGGCGCAGGCCAGCCAGCGGTGCGGCTCACCGGCGTGGGATCTGCCGATGGTTTTCGGCCCCATCGCCGTCGCCTACAACGTCAACGGCGTGACTTCGCTGAACCTCAATGGTCCGGTTACGGCCCAAATCTTCAACGGCCAGATCACGATGTGGAACGATGCCGCGATCGGGCTGCTGAACTTAGGCGTCAAGCTGCCGGCTGAGCCGATTCGCGTCGTGTTCCGCAGCGACGACTCTGGGACGACGGACAATTTTCAGAAGTATCTCGACACCGTTTCCGCCGGGACGTGGGGTTTCCCCGCCGGAAAGAAATTCAACGGCGGTGTCGGCGAGGGCGTCCGCGGCAACGACGGCGCCGCCGCGGCCGTCAGAAGCACCGAAGGGGCGATCACCTATGTCGAATGGTCCTTCGCCCAGGCCCGGCAGCTGAACACGGCCAAGTTCATCACGACAGCCGGCCCGGAGCCGGTTGCGATCAGCCCAGAGTCGGTGGGGAAGACGATTTCCTCGGCCTGGTTCATCAGCAAGGGTGACGACCTGGCCTTGGACACGATCTCGTTCTACCGGCCAAACCAGCCCGGCTCCTACCCGATCGTGCTGGCGACCTATGAGATCGTGTGTTCGAAGTACCACGATTCGCAGGTCGGTGCGGCCGTCAAGGCGTTCCTGCAAAGCGCGATCGGCCCCGGCCAGAATGATCTCACCAACCACGGATATGTGCCCATTCCGGACGCGCTCAAGTCGCGATTGGTGTCCGCGATCAACACCATCTCATGACGACCTCAGGCCCGTTGAATCTGAAAGTTCGAGGGTTTTTTTCACTAAAGTCAACGCAAAGTTCCAAAAGTTTTCCCGTGATGGTCAAAGTTTAGAGTCATGGAGTTCACGACGCTGCCTCCCGAGGTCACCTCTGCGCTGATCCACTCCGGACCCGGCGCCGAATCCTTCCTCGCGGCTTCCGGGGCGTGGCAACAGCTCGGCACCAATCTGGAAGACTCTGCCGAAAACTACCTCGCCGCGCTGTCGTCACTCGGTGAGACCTGGCACGGCCCGTCCTCAACGGCGATGTTCCAGGCTGCCGAGCCCTACCTGACCTGGCTGCAAACCACAGCGCAGCAAGCTCAGCAGACAGCCTCTTCGGCGATGGCCGCCGCCGCGGCGTTCAACTCGGTCAGCGCCGCAGTGGTTCCGACGGCCCAGGTCGTGGCCAACCGGACGCGGCTGGTGCAACTGTTGGCTACCAACGGATTTGGCAGGAATCTTCCGGCGATCGCCGAAACCGAATCTGAATACCAAACCATGTGGGCAAACAACTCGGCGGCGATGACTCGCTATCAGGCCGTCTCCGCTCAAGCCAGCACGTTGCCGCAGTTCACCTCGCCGGCCTCAACGACCAATCCGAACGGGCAAGCCGCTCAAGCCAGTGCGACGTCCGCCGCGACCAAGTCGTCGTCGCCCACCGTCGCGGCCGCCGTTACGGCGGCCCCTCTCGGCGCCGACCCCACGACCGGCTACGTGGGACTGGCGAACACGTATGCCAACCAGTTCATCTCGTCCGGATTCCCCATCAACCTGCTCAGCTACCTGGCGCAGAACCAGTCGGCTCAAGCCTTGTCGGGTGTGAACGCCCAGATCGGCCAGGGGGTCTCGGAGGGTGAGTCGGCGCTCGGAGGGGGACTCGGTGGGGGAGCAGCGGGTGCGTTAGGCGGGGGGTTTGGAGGTTTGGGTTCGTTGGGTCCGGGTGCGTTGGGTGCCGCCGGACTCGGCCAAGCATCCACGTCGGCGGCGACGGGTGTCGGAGTATCGATCGGCAAGCTGACCGCGCCGCCCTCCGTCGTGAACCTGCTACCGACTTCGCAAGGGCCGGTTCAGCTCGCATCCGCGGCAACGCCGCTTGGCGCGGGTGAATCCGGGATGCCCATGCTGCCGCCGTTGATGCCACCGCCGATTTCGCCGGCAGGCAGCGGCTGGCGCAAACGCAAGCAACAAAAGTATGAAGATATTGCCATCGGTGCCGAACTGAAGGGCACGGTCATGCGCCCACCCCCGTCAGCGGGATGAGCGATCCCGCGACAGCTCAGTTGTCAGCGGGGCGCGGCGGTGTGCCGTGCAGGTAACCAAGGCCGTTCTGGATTCCTTGGTCCATCTGGTTCGTAGCAGGAGCCTTGCCATCGGGAACCACGACTGGTGGCTGGCAGCTGCATCCGAGGGTGCCGAACGGGCTGGGGTCGGCGCCGGCCGGCGTTGCTAATCCCGCCGCCGCGCTCAACGCGATCGCCGCGCCGAGCAGTACTTTCTTGATCACCAATTGGGTCTCCGTCAGAGTTGTCACCCGATTGTACGAGCGTTGTCAGGCTCCGGCATGCCGCGGGCAGAACGCAGCGATGCTAACGCCGACGAAGAACCCGGCGTGATAACCGTCCAAGCTGCTCTGTTGCATCACGTCGTTCGCGACGTCGCTCGAGGCTCGACCGGAGTCGAGTTCATCGCACACCTGGTGAGCGGCGATGATCGCGGCCTGGGGGTTCGCGAAGGTAATGCCGCGAGAGTTCAGCGCGTTCACGAAGTTGCCGTCGACGGCGTCGGCATGCGCCGTCGGGGCTGTGATCGCCACGAGGCTGAGCAGCGCAACCAGCACGGCGAGGCCGGTCAGTACCGATCGCGCGCGGCGAACCGAGCAAGTCTGGGTGGTCGTCATTCCTGAACCTCTCCGCTGAGCAGAAGCGCGAGTGTTTGCGGACGGCAAGCCAAGCCGCTGACATTGCGATCATTACATGCGATGGCCACGCTGACGAAACTCTTGGCGGCGTCGGGCGCCCGCGAGTGTGATCGTTAACCGCCCGGACATGCTCTGGGCGTTCAGCGTTGGCAGACCGGGCACCAATAAGCTACCCGTTCACCGCTGTCGTCGTAGTTGATGGGTGTGCCGCAGCGACGGCAACTCTGCCCCGTTCGCCCGTACACCCACAGGTGCCGGCCGGCCCGGGTGTCGCCGGTGGTGCATCGGTTCCAGCGGTAGCGGTTGGCCCACAGCATGCCGCGGGCGCGGGACACCAACCGGTGCGGGTCGGTGACCGTGCTCACCGGCGCGGTAGGCAGGCGTCCGCTGACGAAACACAGTTCGTTGCAGTAGACATTGCCGATCCCGGCCAGCACCCGCTGGTCCAGTAGCGCCTCGGCGATCGGTCTATCCGGGCGTGCGGTCAGGTTGGCCGCGGCAACCTTTGGGTCCCAATCGTCACCCAGCAGATCAGGTCCCAGGTGAGCGACCGCGTCGCCGTCGTGGGCGCGTTCGAGGATTTCCAGCACGCCAAGGTCGATCCCGACCGCGCGAACGTCGTTGGCTTCCAGGATGATCCGGATTCGGTGATCGTTACGCACTGGCCGCGACGTCACCCGCCAGCTGCCGTCCATCTTCAGGTGTGAGTGGATGCTGGCGGGCCCAACGCGGATGAACAAATGCTTACCGCGGCTACACACTTCATCGACCACCTGGCCGGTCAGGTCGGCAGTGGCAAAGCGCGGCACCCGCACATCGCATCGGGTCAGTGTGCGACCGACCAGTGCCTGCCGCAATGTCTCTGCGGTGTGAAAGACCGTGTCACCCTCGGGCATGCGTTACCGCAGTCGCAGCCCGCGTGGAGTACGGGCGAACCCGGCATCGGAGAGCGCGCTCACCACCGGCGCCGACACGTCGGGACCCAGTACCGCAGCGCCGTTGATCCGCTCAACCAGAATCGCGCTGACCCGCCCGGCCGTCACCAGCACCGCCAGCGCCGCGGCCGCCGCGCGGTTGGCCTCGGGATCGTCGCGGAAGCTCAGCAGCGAGCGCCCGCCGCGCTCGACAAACCAGACCAGTTCGCCGTCGACCAGCACCACCAGCGCTCCGGCTTTGCGACCCGGCCGGGCGCCGCTGTCTTCCTCCGGTGCACGGGACGGCCAGGGCAGAGCGGCGCCATACGGGTTGGCCGGGTCGGCGGCAGCCAGCACCACCGCCCGGTATTCGGGTCGCTCCGGATCGATGCCGTCGAGGTAGCCGCGCAGCCGGTCAACCGTCGATGCCACCGCGAATTGGGCGCCGCCCAGCGACTCGACGAAGTAGCCGCGCTGGCATCGGCCGGCTTCCTCGAAGGTGCTCAACACCTTGTAGAGCATCGCGAAGCCCCCGGGTAGCCCTTCGGCTGCCACCGCGCCTTTGGTCAGCACGCCATGGCGGTTCAGCAGCACCTCGGCCTGATGGTGGGCCCGCACCGTTGAGTCCGGCGCGGGCATCGGCAGCGCTGACCACCGCCCCGCCGCCGTGGGGTCGCTGGCGCGGGACTGGGCGTGCGCAACGCTGTAGCGGCTGAGCCGGGGCGGACGTGCGCCGCGGCCCGGCCGGTGCGCCGGGGTGGACCGTCTGCGGCTACCCGGCCCGCCGCCGAGCATCGCGCGGACCGGCGCGAAGGTGTCGCCGGTGACCGAACCGGCCCAGATGAGTTCCCACAGTGCGGCTTTGAGCTCTTGTTCGGCGATGCCGGTCTGCGCGAGTTGCCGGAAGAAGAAGGCCCCGCCGCCGGCCAGGGTGTCCAGGATCGCGTGGTGGGCCGCGGTCAGCTCGATCGCGGTGGGGGCAGCCAGGGTCAACGGTGCCGTGTCAGCCGGGTGGAATGCGACCCAGCCGTCGCCGGCCGAGATGGATCCGCCGCCCGACCAAACGACGTCGCCGGAAGCCAGTAGTTCGTCGAGCATGGCGGGGGAGTAGTCGCGAACCCGCGGGGGCAGCACGAGCGATTCGATCGCCGAGGCAGGCAGCGGGACGCCGGCCAGCTGATCGACGACGGCCGTCAGCGCGTCGAGGCCAGAGTTCGCAGAGTTCCCAGCCGAGCCGACCTGATGCCAGCCCGGCAGGAAGCGCGCATAGGCACTGGTGCTGACCGGCTCCACTTGCGCCCGCAACGCAGCCAGCGATCTGCGGCGAAGGATCCGCAACACGTCGGCGTCACACCACTGGTCACCGGCGGCCTCGGCGGAGAACTCGCCGCGGACCAGCCGCCCGTCGGCGGCCAGCCGGCCCAGCACGTCGGCGGCTACCCGCAGCCCCAGGCCGAACCGGGCGGCGACGTCGGCGGTGGTGAACGGCGCGTGGGTGCGCGCGTACCGGCCCAGCAGCTCACCCAGCGGATCGCTGACCGCCTCGGTGAAGCTGGCCGGCACGCCGACCGGCACGGCCACCCCGACGCCGTCGCGCAGTCGGCCGATGTCTTCGATCGCGACCCACCAACTCTGTCCGGCAAAAGAAACCGCGAGCGCGCGTTTGGCAGCCACCAGACCTTCCAGCCAACCGCCGACATCGGCGCCGCCGGCGCGGGCGGCGACTTCTTCGGTCGTCAACGGGCCCAGCAGCCGCAGCAGATCAGCGACCGCCTCGGCGTCACGGGCCATCCGCTCGGTCGTCAGGTGTTGCAATTGCCGGCCGGTGGCGGCGACGACCTCGGGGTCGAGCAGCTCGCGCAGCTCGACGCGGCCCAGCAGTTCAGCCAGCAGGGTGGCGTCCAACGACAGGGCGGCGGCGCGGCGCTCGGCCAGCGGGCTGTCGCCCTCGTACATGAACGCCCCGACATAGCCGAACAACAGCGACGCCGCGAACGGCGAAGGCGTGGCGGTCTCCGCCTCCAGCACGCGGACTTTGCGCTGAGCGATCTCGGCCATCAGGACGGTCAGCTTCGGCACGTCGTAGACGTCCTGGAGGCATTCGCGGACCGCCTCCAGCACGATCGGGAAGTCCGGATATTTGCGGGCCACGTCGAGCAGCTGCGCGGCGCGCTGACGTTGATGCCACAGCGGCGACCGCCGGCCGGGATGCCGCCGCGGCAGCAGCAGGGCACGCGCCGCGCACTCCCGGAATCGCGAGGCGAACAACGCCGAACCACCCACCTCCGCGGTGACGATCGGGTCGATCTCGTCGGCGTCGAACACGAACAATTCGGCGCCCGGTGGCTTGTCGGCAGGGTCGGACCCGGACTCGGAGAACGTGTCCGGCAACCGCACCACGATGCCGTCGTCCGAGGCGGTCGGTTTCTCATCGATGCCGTAGCGCTCGCGCAGCCGCCGGCTCACCGCAAGTGCCAGCGGCCCGTGCACTCTCAGGCCATAGGGGGAGTGCAGGATGACCCGCCAGTCGCCCAGCTCGTCGCGGAACCGCTCGACCAGCAAGGTGGCGTCAGTCGGCACTACCGTCGTGGCGGCGCGTTGGTCGTCTAGTAACCGCCACAGATTCTCGGTCGCGAAATCATTGAAACCTAGTTCAGCACAACGCGCTTCGAATGCATCGCGGGCCAGGCTGGCCAGCTCACCGGTGAACTTGCCGACCGCCTGACCCAACTCGGCGGGGCGCCCGGCATCGTCGCCGCGCCAGAACGGCAGCCGGGCCGGCTGACCCGGCGCCGGTATCACCAACACCCGGTCGTGGGTGATCTCGGTGATCCGCCAGCTGGTAGCGCCTAACGAGATGACATCGCCCGGGCGTGATTCGTAGACCATCTCCTCATCGAGTTCGCCTACCCGAGATGGCTTTTCGGAATCAGTAGCCAGGTAGACGGTGAACAGGCCACGGTCCGGGATCGCACCGCCGGAGGTAACCGCCAACCGCTGCGCGCCCGGCCGCGCCGTCACGGTGCCGGTGTCGCGGTCATACACCAGCCGCGGCCGCAGCTCGGCGAACTCGGTCGACGGGTACTTGCCGGACAGCAGATCCAGCGTGGCCTCAAAAGCGCTGTGCGGCAGCGTCGCAAACGGTGCGCTACGTCGCACGGTATCGAACCAGCGGTCGACGTCGAGCGGTTCGAGCGCCGCCGCGGCCACGGTGTGCTGGGCGAGGATGTCCAGCGGGTTGGTCGGCACCCGCATCGTTTCGATCTGGCCGGCGAGCATGCGCTGGACGGCCACCGCACAACCGATCAGATCGGTGCGGTGCTTGGGGAACAGCACTCCCTGCGAGATCTCGCCGACCTGATGTCCGGCGCGTCCGATGCGCTGCAGGCCGCTGGCCACCGACGGCGGCGCCTCTACCTGGATCACCAGGTCGACCGCGCCCATGTCGATGCCCAGCTCCAGACTCGAGGTCGCGACCACTGCCTTCAGCTGTCCGGTTTTCAGCTCCTCCTCGACGATGGCGCGCTGTTCCTTGCTGACCGAACCGTGGTGCGCACGGGCCAACAAAGGTGGGGCGCCGTAGGTCTGGCCGCTGCCCAACAGCTGGGCCGGGGCGCCGCCGCCAACCTTCGGGTTGGCGGCCGACGGCAATTCAACGCCGGATCGTTCGGCGTGGATCTCATTGAGCCGAGCGGTCAATCGTTCGGCCAGCCGCCGCGAGTTGGCGAACACAATCGTCGAGTTGTGCGTTTCGACGAGGTCGACCAGACGCGCCTCCACATCGGGCCAGATGGTGTTCTCCGCCAGGTTGGTCATATCCGGGACCGGCACTTGGACGGTCAGCTCAAAGGTTTTGGCCGCTGCCGGCGCGACGATGGTCGTTGGTGCTGCGCCCGACAAAAACCGGGCCACCTCCTCGGGCGGGCGCACGGTCGCCGACAAGCCGATGCGCTGCGCGGGTGCCTGCAACATGTCGTCGAGCCGCTCCAGTGACAGCGCCAGATGAGCGCCCCGCTTGGTGCCGGCGATGGCGTGGATCTCGTCGACGATCACGGTCTGCACATCGGCCAGGGTCTGGCGGGCCGCGGAGGTCAGCATCAAAAACAAGGACTCCGGCGTGGTGATCAACACGTCGGGAGGCGTGGCGATGAGCTGGCGGCGCTGCGCGGGCGGGGTGTCGCCCGACCGAACCCCGACGGTGATCTCCGGTGGCGGGAGATCCCGCCGTTCGGCGACGCGGGTCATTCCCGCCAGCGGGGTGCGCAGGTTGCGTTCGACGTCGACGGCCAGGGCCTTCAACGGTGACACGTACAGAACCCGGGTACCCGGCTTTCGCTCGTCGCGCGGTGCGCCAGTGAGGCTGGCAAGTTGGTCTATCGCCCATAGAAAAGCTGCCAGCGTCTTCCCGGATCCAGTGGGCGCGACGACCAGGGTGTTATGGCCGTCGGCGATCGCGGCCCAGGCATCGGCCTGGGCGGGGGTGGGTTCGGCGAAGGTACCGGCGAACCAGTCGCGGGTGACGACGCTGAACCGTGCGAGTGCATCGGCGGGCGCGGTGGTCACCTAGTCATGGTGCCAGCGGGCACTGACAAACCCTGACAACAAAGTCAAGCGCCGCCGTCAGTCGTGAACAGCCTGCGTCACCGCGCGCTGGTCGGGCCCGACCGACTTGGCCAGGTGGTCGGGAATCCCCTTGACCCGGATCAGCGCGTCAAGCAGCGAGTGAGCGCAGCCGTTGCTGAGCTCGAGTGCGTCGGTCTCGGGGTGAAGGATCCGCTGCCGGCACACCTCGAAGGTCAACGCCAGCCAGCCGTGGATGACGATCTGCAGGTCGCGCTCGACGTCGGGCTCGAGCACGGTTCCCGGACCCTCGACTTCGACGATGCGGCTCATGATGTGTTCCATCTGCCGATCCTTGGCCTCGTCGTCGATGCCGAGTAAGACCGGATCGGAGCGGCCGAGGCCGACATACGCGGCCCACGCTGCTTGCGGGTGCTCCTGGTGGTACTGCATGTAGGCAAGGACACCGTCCCGGACCTCTTCAAAGAGCGACTGGCCGGGTAACGGCGAGTTGGTGGTCTCGAACAGCTGGTCAGCCTGTCCTCTGACGACGGCGGCAAAGAACGCCCGCTTGTCCGGGAAGTAGTGATACATCAACGCCCGGGAGACACCGGCCCGCTCGGCGATCTCGTCGATCCGGACCTCGTCGTAGGGTCGTTGGCCGAAGACTTCCGCGCCTAGTGCCAGCAACTCGGCGCGACGGTCGTCCGGAGATAACCGGCGACGGGGCGTTCGCATAGAGCAGATCGTACTGGTCGATCCTTCCCGCAGGCCGTCAACGCTCAGGAAGGCTCTGCAAACCTGTCATAGCCGACGCATCCGTCAACAATCGGCCCTGCGAGGGCCAGCGTCGCGAAGCCGCCACCGCCGCCCTACCAGCAGGTTCGTTCGCTCAGCGAATTGGCGGACGATTTCTACACTGTTCTCAGCGATCGCGTCGGGCAACGCGAGAATACAATCCCTGACCGATGGATGCGAAAAGCGCGGACACCCGCCCCCGGCTCAGTCACCGAGTCGGCGCGCTGGTCGACGTCTTCGAGACCGTGATCTATGCGATCGCCTTCCTGCTCCTGGTGGCGGCCGCGATCCTGGTGGTCATCGGCGGTGCAGAAGCGGTCGTACAAGCCGCGGAGCACAAGGTCAACACGCTGCAGGGCGGTGTGCTCGTCCTCGATCGGGTTCTGATGGTTCTGATTGTTGCGGAGATCGCCGCGACGCTGCGCGCGGTTCTGCTGTATCACGAAATCGCCGCCGAGCCGTTTCTCTTCATCGGCTTGATCGCCTGCGTGCGACGGATCCTGATCGTGACGGCGCAGACCGAACAGGTGCACTCGGACAAGCAGCTCAATCGCCTGCTGCTCGAGTTGGGTGCGTTGGGACTGCTGGTTATAGGCATCGCCGCGGCCATCTTCATGATTCGCGTCAGCACCAAACGCGCTGCGTCCGCGGACAGCGGCGACGGCTGACCTGTTCGGCGCCGCGCGGCGCCCTCAGCCGAAGTGCACGCCCTGGGCCAGCGGCAACTCGCTGGAGTAGTTGACCGTGTTGGTGGCGCGGCGCATGTAGGTCTTCCAGGCGTCCGAGCCAGACTCCCGGCCGCCGCCGGTTTGCTTCTCGCCGCCGAACGCGCCGCCGATCTCGGCGCCCGAAGTCCCGATGTTGACGTTGGCGATGCCACAGTCGGAGCCGTCGATGAAGCGTTCCGCCTCGCGGATGTCGGTGGTGAAGATCGCCGACGACAAGCCCTGCGGCACAGCGTTGTTCAGCGCGATGGCCTCGTCGAGGTCGTCGTAAGCCAACACGTAGAGGATCGGCGCGAACGTCTCGGTGTGCACGATGTCGGTCTGCGACGGCATCCGCGCCACCGCCGGCGCGACATAGTAGGCACTCGGGTGGCCCGCATCGTGGCGCTCGCCGCCGACCACCTCGCCGCCGTCGGCGCGCGCGTGTTCCAGCGCGCCCACCATGTCGCGGTAGGCAGTCTCGTGAATGAGCGGGCCGACCAGCGTGCCCTGGGTCGACGGATCGCCGATCGGCAGCTGTCGATAGGCGGCGGCGATGCGCTCAACGACCTCGTCGGCCACCGATCGGTGCACGATCAGCCGGCGCAGCGTGGTGCAGCGTTGACCGGCGGTGCCGGCGGCGGCGAACACGATGGCGCGTACCGCGAGATCTAGGTCGGCCGATGGCGTGACGACGGCGGCGTTGTTGCCGCCCAGTTCCAATAGCGAGCGGCCGAATCGCCGCGCGACCTGCGGACCGACCTGCCGGCCCATGCGCACCGAGCCGGTCGCGGAGACCAGCGCGATCCGCTCGTCGTCGACGAGCTGCTCACCGACCTCGCGGCCACCGATGATCAGGGCGCTCACGGCGCGTGGCGCGCCGACGTCATTGGCGGCACGGATGATCAGCGCCTGGCAGGCCAGCGCCGTCAACGGCGTCAGCTCGGATGGCTTCCACACCACGGTGTCCCCGCATACCAGCGCCACCGCGGTATTCCACGCCCACACCGCGACCGGGAAGTTGAATGCGGTGATCACGCCGACCACGCCGAGCGGATGCCAGGTCTCCATCAGCCGATGCCCCGGTCGCTCAGAGGCGATCGTGCGGCCGTACAGCTGACGCGACAGGCCGACGGCGAACTGGCAGACGTCGATCATCTCCTGCACCTCGCCCACCGCCTCGGAGGTGATCTTGCCGGCCTCGATCGTCACCAGGGTTGCGAGGTCTTGCTTGTGCTGCGTGAGCAGCTCGCCCAGCCGGCTCACCAGCGCACCGCGTACCGGAGCGGGGGTGGCCCGCCACGCCGAAAACGCTTGTGCGGCAGCGGCGATATCGCTGTCGACCTGTTCGGGCGTGGTCTGCTCGACGGTGAACAGGACGTCGCCGGTGATCGGTGTGCTCGCCGGCTGGCCGTGCTCGCCCGGCTCACCGAGGGTGACATCACAGCCGACGGCATCCAGCGCGCGGCGGGCGCGGGCGCGCAACTCGTCGACAGCGGGCAGGTGGGTGCTCACGCGAGTGCCTCCTTGCAAAGCGATTCGTAAAGTGCGTACGGGTCGTGAATGTGGCGGCCGATCGCCCCCGCTATCCACTCGATGCTGTAGCCGGAATCGTCGGCGATTCCGGTGGCCGCTAGAGTCTCGGTGTCGCGGTCCAGATTAGACCGAAAGATGCCGGCAGCTGAGGCAGGCAGAAAGTCTTCGTAGACAACGGGTTTGGATGGGTCGCCGCCGCGATAGTAGGCCAACCCCTGGGCGGCCATCTCGTCGTCGCTCGCCGGAAAATAATGGCCCCAGACTGCGGCGGGATCGTCGGCAGCCATCGCCGCGTCGTAACGCTCGCGGCCCTTGAGTGTCAGCGCCACGCCGCGCGCCTCGACCTCGCCGAAGCGGACCCGCAGCGACCCTTCGACGACCGTCCCGTCGTCGTCGCGAAACCGGCGCGGTTCGGCGAGCGCACGAAACGACGTCTGGCGCAACAGCACCGCGGGCCCGTCCCAGCGCGGCGGCCCCTGGATGGCGTCGATCATCGTGACGCCGCGCGCGGCCATCCGCCGGTACAGTTCGTCGATGTCGAGCACCCGCGGCGTCAGGTGATTGATGTGGGTGGACGTGACTCCGGCGATGTCGGCTGCCACCGCCGACACCCGCGAAAGCTCGTCATACCAGGACTTCTCGATCGGTTGATCTGACAGCGCAAACGCCGCCACGGCCCGTGCGACAAAGTCATCGGCCTCAGCAACGCCGCAGCCGCCTTCGGCAGCTATCACCCGGGCCCGGGTGATCAACGCCGGATCGAAGAGATGGCGGCATGCCAAGAACGTCTGCACACGAGCGCGCAGGCCGGCGTCGAAGAAACGCGGATCCTTCAACGCCAGCATCGAGGTGAACACCCGAAATGGGTTGCGCGCCAACTCGTCCCCATCGATGGGCCGGAACGCGGTAGAAACCACCGGAACCGGCGAAACGGCGTCGCGCAGGTCGTAATAGCCGACCGGGACCATGCCGAACGCGGAGAACAGATCGGCGACAGCGGCCAGCTCGTCGGGCGTGCCGACCCGGATCGCGCCGTGCCGCTCGGCGGTAACTCGGGACAGCGAGCCCAGCCGCGGCGCGCCCGGATGCCCGTCGGCGTAATCGCGGTTCACCTGGGTGCTCACCTCGACCAGCGTGGTGTACGCGGGTACCTCGCTGCCGTACATGGCGGACAGGCCGGCGGCAAGGCGCTCCCGCAATTGCCACGTCGACAAACTTTTCCGGCCGCTCAACGGCGACCACCGCTGCGATACTCTCCGGCCATGGCAGAGACGCTCGACGACATCGACCGGATCTTGGTGCGCTCACTGGTCGCCGACGGTCGCGCGACATTGTCGGAGCTTGCGGCGAGCGCCGGATTGTCGGTCTCGGCGGTCCAGTCGCGGGTGCGCAGGCTGGAGTCTCGCGGCGTGGTGACCGGGTACTCGGCGCGGATCGATCCGGAAGCCGTCGGACATCTGTTATCGGCGTTCGTGGCCATCACTCCTCTCGATCCCTCTCAACCCGATGATGCGCCCGCTCGCCTCCACGACATCGAGGCGATCGAGTCGTGTCACTCGGTGGCCGGCGAGGAGAGCTACATCCTGCTGGTGCGCGTCGAGTCGCCGCGAGCGTTGGAAGACCTGTTGCAACGGATCCGCACAGCCGCCAACGTGCGGACCCGCAGTACGATCATTTTACAAACGTTTTACGACGATCGACGGTTTGTACCGTAATAGTTACGGTCAGACGTCAAGATACCGTAAAAGTTAATGATACCGTGAGTGCCATGACTAGCGTACTGGCACGTACTTGTTCGGCCGATCGGCAACTCGAGCCCGACCGGGTCCACGAGGTGTTAGCGCGCAGCATCCTCGCCGACGGACTGGATCTGGTGCTCGATTTGGATCGTTCGGCGGGCTCATATCTGGTCGATGCCCGCGACGGTCGGCGTTACCTGGACATGTTCACGTTCTTCGCCTCGTCGGCGCTGGGGATGAACCATCCGGCACTGGCCTATGACGACGAGTTTCGCGAAGAACTTGCCGAAGCCGCGGTCAACAAGCCCAGCAACTCCGACGTGTACTCGGTGCCGATGGCCCGCTTCGTCGAGACCTTTGCCCGCGTGTTGGGGGATCCGGCGCTGCCGCATTTGTTCTTCGTCGACGGTGGCGCCCTCGCGGTGGAGAACGCGTTGAAGGTCGCATTCGACTGGAAGAGCCGGCACAACGAGGCACGCGGCGTCGACCCGGAGCTGGGCACCCGGGTGCTGCATTTGCGGGGTGCGTTCCACGGTCGCAGCGGCTACACGCTGTCGCTGACCAACAGCAATCCGGTCACCGTTGCGCGCTTTCCGAAGTTCGACTGGCCACGCATCGACGCGCCTTACCAACGTCGCGGTGCGGACATCGAGGCGCTGGAAGCCGAGTCGCTGCGCCAAGCCCGGGCAGCCTTCGAGGCCTACCCGCACGACGTCGCCTGCTTTGTCGCCGAGCCCATCCAGGGCGAGGGCGGTGACCGGCACTTCCGGCCCGAATTCTTCGCCGCGATGCGCGCGCTGTGCGACGAATACGACGCTCTGATGATCTTCGACGAGGTGCAGACAGGCTGTGGTTTGACCGGAACCGCCTGGGCCTACCAGCAATTGGGCGTTGCGCCTGACGTGGTTGCGTTCGGTAAGAAGACGCAAGTGTGCGGCGTGATGGCAGGACGTCGGGTCGACGAAATCGCCGACAACGTTTTCACGGTGGCTTCCCGAATCAACTCGACCTGGGGCGGCAACCTCACCGATATGGTTCGCGCGCGGCGCATCTTGGAGATCGTCGAAGCTGACGGCCTGTTCGAGAATGCGGCCGCCCAGGGCCGCTATCTGCGGGCGCGCCTCAACGAACTCGCCGACGACTTCCCGGCATTCGTGCACGATGTCCGCGGCCGCGGATTGATGTGTGCGTTCAGCATGCCGACCACCGCCGACCGCGATGCGTTGGTCCGCCGGTTGTGGCAGAACGGGGTGATTGTGCTGCCCTGCGGTCAAGCCAGCGTGCGGTTCCGGCCGGCCCTGACCGTTGCGCGTGCCGACATCGACGAGGCGATCGCGGTTCTCCGGGATGTGTTTACCGGTTACTGATCCTGGGGTATATAGCTGTGGCGCGTGTGACGGCGCATGATGGTGGTGACGCTTGTAGAGGGTTCGAGATGCAGACACAGGGGCGCTCGGGCGGCGACCGCCTAGGGCAGGAAGACCATGAGGTGCATGCCGCCGTGCGATTCGCGGTCCTGGCCGCGGTTGCCGGAGTGGCGTTCCTCGTCGTGGCCGCACTATGGGCCAGTACCTGTAAAGGTGCGATGGCGATCGACACCGTCGCCTGCGGTGCGCCGCAGTTGACGATTCTGGCGTTCGGTGCACCGCTGATCCTGCTGGCCGCGGGGTGCTGGGCATTTCTGCGTACGTATCGAATCTGGCGCAGCAACGGCAGCTGGTGGGCGTGGCAGGGCGCCGGCTGGTTCCTGTTCATGCTGATGCTCGTGACGCTCACCATGGGCGTACCTCCGATCGCCGGACACGTTCTGCCTGGCTGACGAACTGCTGGCAATCTCGTCCGGATACTTCCGGGGCGCCTGTGAGCGACTACCGTGGTAGGTACCGCCCAAAAGGTTGGGAGAAGGGTTCAGTTATGGGTGACACCTATCGTGACCCGGTCGACCATGTGCGGACGACGCGGTCACACGCAGGCGAGTCGATGATCGACGTGTTGCGTTGGCCCGGCTATCTACTCGTGGTGGCGGGCGTGATCGCTGTCGTGGGTTGTCTGGCGGCGTTCGGGACCGGGCACCAAAGCCAGGGCATGACCACGGGCGTCGTCGCCGTCGCGACGATGACTTTCGGTCTGGTGTGGCTGGCGTTCGAGCACCGGCGGGTGCGCAGAATCGAAGACCGCTGGTATGACGCACATCCCGAGGTTCCGCGTCAACGGCCTGCAAGCTGAAGAGCCGGGGCCACGCCGGTTAGTGGTTACGGATTTTCTTGATCAGCTTGTCTTTTGTCAGGCTCGAATAGCCGGACAGGCCAAGCTCTTTGGCGCGCTTCTTGAGTTCGGTAACCGTCCAATCCTGATACGAGCCGGACTTGCCGCCTGACTTGCCCACGCTGGAGCGGCCGCGAGCCGCAGCGGCGTTGGAGATCCGAGCGGCCTTTTCCTTGGAGTCTCCTTGTTTGCGAAGATCCTGGTAAAGCTTCTCATCTTTGATTGACGAGTTCGGCATCGTAACCTCCTTTGGCCACTTAGATGGTGCTGCCTTTCCCCGCCGGCTACCGCGTCAAACATCGGCGGGCCCACTAATCGCGGTAAAGGTTTTATTGGACGGAGCTAGTGGGTACCTGGTCTAAACCATGATGAGCTTGACGACGCGCTTCGCCGCCCCGCTATTTCGGTCATCCGAGCATTGGCGACAGGATTACGAACGCAACAACGTAGACGCCCACTGCAACGACCACCAAAATGGCCAGCGTGATGAGGGCGATCAGCGCGACGCGCCGAAGGCGGCGGGTGCGTCGAATTTCCGTCGTCTCGCCGGCGTCCATGGGCCACGGAATACCCGGCGGCGATCATGACTAACCGGCTTGAACACGAGGGTATGGTCGGTCAAACACTGCCGGGAGGCCCCATGACCGCTGCTGAGAAGTCAGGGAAGGTCCAGCAGCGCGGTGACCGCGCAATCGAATTGCGTGTCGCCGCGCAGCTGGAGAACCTGGCGGTATTGCGCACTCTGGTCGGCGCGGTCGGCACTTTCGAGGATCTTGACTTCGACGCGGTCGCCGACCTGCGGCTGGCGGTCGATGAGGTGTGCACCCGGTTGATTCGCTCGGCAACTCCGGACGCCACGCTGGCGATCGTGGTCGATCCGCGCGACGACGAATTGGTGGTCGAGGCGTCAGCGACATGCGACAACTTCGACGTAGTCACGCCGGGCAGCTTCAGCTGGCATGTGCTGACATCGCTGGCCGACGACGTCCAGACTTTCCACGACGACGGCCGCGAACCCGATGGCGGGTCCGGCGTCTTCGGCGTCACGCTCACGACCCGACGGGCGGGCTCCCACAGGTGACAGCGCGAGCTGTCGGCGGTTCTTCATCTCGTCCCAACGAATACGCTGACGTTCCGGAGATGTTCCGTGAGTTGGCCACTCTCGAGGGCGACTCGTCGGAATTCCAGCGCCATCGCGACAAGATCGTGGAGCGCTGCCTGCCGTTGGCCGATCACATCGCCCGGCGGTTCGAGGGTCGCGGGGAGCCCCGCGACGACCTGGTCCAGGTGGCACGCGTCGGACTGGTCAACGCGGTCGTGCGCTTCGACGTCGACGCCGGCTCCGACTTCGTCTCCTTCGCGGTGCCCACCATCATGGGGGAGGTCCGCAGGCATTTCCGGGACAACAGCTGGTCGGTCAAGGTTCCGCGGCGCCTGAAGGAACTGCATCTGCGGCTCGGCACGGCGACTGCCGACCTTTCGCAGCGGCTGGGCCGAGCACCCACTGCCTCCGAACTGGCCGGGGAACTCGACATGGACCGCGCCGAGGTCATCGAGGGCCTGGTGGCCGGCAGCTCCTACAACACCCTGTCCATCGACAGCGGCGGCAGCGGCAGTGGTGATGACGAGGCCCGAGCTATCGCCGACACGCTCGGCGATGTGGACGCCGGTCTGGAGCGGATCGAGAACCGCGAGGCGCTACGGCCGCTGCTCGACGGACTGCCGGAGCGTGAGCGAACTGTGTTGGTACTCAGGTTCTTTGAGTCGATGACGCAGACGCAGATCGCCGAGCGCGTCGGTATCTCGCAGATGCACGTCTCGCGGTTGCTCGCTAAGTCGCTAGCGCGGCTGCGGGATCAGTTGGAATAGCCGACGCGGCTCGTCGACCTCGTCGAGGCTGTCCGGCACCGACTCGGCCACCGGCAGCGCATTGTCAGGGTCGCAAATGCTGAGCAACCGGGAAACCGCCTTGCTTGGCACCACCGCCCAGCGCACATCGGCGCCGGCGCAGCGGACGTTGATTGTGTGGAGTGCCGAAAAGCCCGCAGTCGCAAAGAATTCCAGGCCGCTTAGGTTCACGATTAACGAGTTGGAATGAGCTGCGCAGCTTTGCACATAATCGGCAAGCTGATTGGCATTGGATGCGTCGAGCTCGCCGTGCGCCGTAATCACGACAAACGACGGGCCCCATTCGGCGGTGAAGCGGGCAGTGTGGTCTTCCCACGGCTCCGACGGAACTATCGCATCGGTATCTCGAACCGGAGAAACAGAATCGGGGTGTCTCATGGCAAACATCAGGGTGACTCCATCAGTCGTCAAGCAATCTTGCTGAAGAGCACGTCACACGGTGGGACCGCACGCGGAGAGTGGTGGGAGATCCAGCCTCTCCCTACGTTGATCAACGTGTTCCGGGCGGCTGTGAACTCAACCTTCTTCGAAGAGTACGCCGACTGGTGTGGGCTTACAACGCGTGGCGAGGGTGTTCTAAGAAGCCCCGTTCAACGCCGCCGCAGCGAATCGTCGCACGGACTCTGCGGCCGCGGTTGCAGCCTGCACGTGGCCCGCGCGTGCTCGGGTTGCGATCGCGCCGGTCAGCGGGTCGAGCGTTACCTCTGCCAGCAACTCACCCGTCGTCGGCTCGCACACCGCCCACGAGTAGCTGGTATCGGCCGACCACTGGGCGGCGCAGCGCGCGACGTAATCCGGTTCGGCCACACCTAAATCGGCGAGCGCGGGACGATCATCGACGCGGCTATCCGCACGCGGTGCGCGCAGATACCACTGCCCGGCATTGATCTCGACAGGTTCCACGGTGCTTGATTGTCCGGTTCCTCAGCGCGCCGGTACCCGGCACGCATCGTCGCCGAACCTACTTGATTTCGGCGAGGACCGTGCCCTGAGTGATGGCGGCGCCCGCCTCGACCGCGAGGCCGGTGATGGTGCCGTCTTTGTGCGCGGTGACCGGGTTTTCCATCTTCATCGCCTCCAAGACCACGACCAGGTCGCCGGCTGCGACCTCCTGGCCCTCCTCCACGGCGACCTTGACCACGGTGCCCTGCATCGGCGCGGTGACCGCGTCGCCGGAAGCCGCCGCGCCGGCGTGCGCGCCGCGCTTGCGGGGCTTGGGCTTTTTGCGGATGACACCGGCCGCGTCGCCGCCACCGCCGCCGTTGGACAGCGCCAGGTCACCAGGCAGCGAGACCTCGAGCCGACGGCCGCCGACCTCGACGACCACCTTCTGCCTCGGCCGTGCGTCGGCTCCGTCGTAGAGCGGCTCTGCGCCGGTGAAGGGTTCGATGGTGTTGTTCCACTCGGTCTCGATCCAGCGGGTGTGCACCGTGAAGCCGTTGTCGTCGCCGACGAACGCCGGGTCGGACACCACCGCACGGTGGAACGGGATCACGGTGGCCAGGCCTTCGACGTGGAACTCATCGAGCGCCCGGCGGGAGCGGGCCAGCGCCTCCTCGCGGTTGGCGCCGTACACGATCAGCTTGGACAGCATCGAGTCGAACTGACCGCCGATCACCGAGCCGGCCTCGACACCGGAGTCCAGCCGGACGCCGGGCCCGGTGGGGATGTCATACCTGGTCACCGGCCCGGGTGCGGGCAGGAAACCGCGTCCAGCGTCCTCGCCGTTGATCCGGAATTCGAAGCAATGACCTCGGGGCACGGGATCTTCCGTAATATCCAACTTCTCGCCGTTGGCGATCTTGAACTGCTGCAGCACCAGGTCGATGCCGGCGGTCTCCTCGGTGACCGGGTGCTCGACCTGAAGACGGGTGTTGACCTCGAGGAACGAGATCAGACCATCCTGGCCGACCAGGTATTCGACCGTCCCGGCGCCGTAGTAGTGCGCCTCTTTGCAGATCCGCTTGGCGGACTCGTGGATCTCCTTGCGCTGCGCGTCGGTCAAGAACGGCGCGGGTGCCTCCTCGACCAGCTTCTGAAAGCGACGCTGCAGCGAGCAGTCGCGGGTGCCGGCGACGACGACGTTGCCGTGCTGGTCGGCGATCACCTGCGCCTCGACGTGGCGGGGCTTGTCCAGGTAGCGCTCGACGAAGCACTCGCCGCGGCCGAACGCGGCGACCGCCTCGCGGGTCGCCGACTCGAACAGTTCGGGGATCTCCTCGAGGGTGCGGGCCACCTTCATGCCGCGGCCACCACCGCCGAAGGCTGCCTTGATCGCGATCGGCACGCCGTATTCCTTGGCGAAGGCGACCACCTCGTCGGCGTCCTTCACCGGGTCAGGGGTGCCGGGCACGAGCGGGGCCTGGGCGCGGGCGGCGATGTGGCGCGCCGTGACCTTGTCGCCGAGATCGCGGATCGACTGCGGGCTGGGCCCGATCCAGATCAGGCGGGCGTCGATCACCGCCTGGGCGAAGTCGGCGTTTTCCGAGAGGAAGCCGTAACCAGGGTGGATCGCGTTGGCGCCGGACTTCTCGGCGGCCTCCAGGAGCTTGCCGAAGTCCAGGTAGGACTCCGCCGAGGTCTGACCACCGAGTGCGAACGCCTCGTCGGCCAGCTTGACATGAGGAGCATCGGCGTCGGGCTCGGCGTATACCGCCACGCTGGGCAGGCCGGCATCTTTAGCCGCGCGGATCACCCGCACCGCGATCTCACCGCGATTGGCGACAAGAACCTTGGCGATCGTCGAGCTGGCGTGACTAGGCACTGCGCCTCCTGTATGGCTGACCACTTCTCACATGTCTAAGAGAAATTCTTACAAGTCTTATCGGGGGAAGTTTAAGCGGCGCGCCGCGGGCGATACGACCCGGTGCCCGCTTCAGCCGGACTCGCGTACCCGCCGCTTGATACGCGCCAGCATCGCCGACAAGCCACGCAGCCGCAGCGGGCTGACCAACATGGCCAGGCCGAGCTCGGTGTAGAAATCCTCTGGCACTGCCAGGATGTCGGCGGCGGGCTGTTCGTCGAGGCCGGCGGCCAGTATCGAGGCGAAACCCCGAGTGGTGGGTGATTCGGGCGGAGCGCTGAAGTGCAGCCGCACCCGGTTGACGTCGCTGGCGTCGACGTGCATAAACACCGGCGATTGGCATTCGGGCACCGGCTCCATCGCCGCCTCTTCTAGATCGGCG
>Ga0209248_10000103_pt1 | contig 28956 bp, 31 predicted proteins | sample BogFormECP04_OM1_FD_188241 | JGI IMG/M metagenome (GOLD analysis project Ga0209248, IMG submission 188241) | Bog forest soil microbial communities from Calvert Island, British Columbia, Canada - ECP04_OM1 (SPAdes) (version 2) | ecosystem: Environmental > Aquatic > Freshwater > Wetlands > Bog ... | reverse complement strand
GTCGGGGCTGCCTTCACCGGAACGTTGCGCGAAATCCCAAAGCACTTCTGCGCCGTCGGTGTAGAGGTCACGTGACGCCAGGGCATGTGGTCCGACGTTGTCCAGTAACCAATCGATCGAAGGTCTAGTCCGCTGCATCGGCACCCCGGCGCGACAGAACGCGTTCTCGGCAGAATTTCACAGCCGACAGCAGCCTTACGCTTTCGATAATTCTTAGCTGAATCCGAGGCTGCCGGACCGAATCGGTGTAGGTTACAACCGAGGGTTTGGCAGTAAGGCCGGGAGGTGATCCCACGGTCAAACTCGTTCTCGCAGTGTCACTACCCGACTGTTAGTCGCTAGGACCCTCATGCTCCCTGACTGCTCAAGGTGTTTCGAGTAGTCCACTACGCTAGGGCGCTCCACCAGCAGCCGCGACAATCAAAGCGCATTTACACCTGAACGTCGTCCCGCACAGCGTTGCTCCAACGAGGCCCACATGAATGTCTTGATATCTGCCCCGTCATCATCTGCTCCTGTCGCCCCGGGCCTGTATTCCGCCACCACGGCAGAGCTGCGGTCAAAGCCGGTAGTGGTCACGGCGGGCCGCGGAGTGCTCGACGGTGCGTTCGCTGTACTGGACGCGCTCGCCTATGCCGATAACGGTCTCGGACTGACCGCGCTGGCCCGGGTAAGCGGGTTAGCCAAATCATCCGCCCACCGGCTCGCCGAGCAACTCGTCGCGCTCGGCGCGGTGCAGTGTTTCGCACACCGCTACTATGTCGGGCCGCGGATGTTGCGCATCGGGCAGCGCTGGCAGCCGGATCCGCTGCTACGGCTCTCCGCCCAGGTGCCGGTGCACACCCTTGCCGTGCAATCGCGCGCCATCGCATCGCTGCGGATCCTGCATGAACAGCGGCTCCGATATATCTGTGGTGCCGCGCCCCACGGCCACGCCTACATGCCCGGCCTCGCCGACCCCGAATCGATTGCCCGCACCGCCACCGGACGCGTCCTCTACGCGGCCCAACCCGCCGGCGACGTCACGCTTCCTGATTGCTGGACCCGATGTGAATGGCGCAACCTCCGCGAGTCCATCCGCGATCCGCAAGCGACAGTGGTCGACCATCAGGACGCGGTTGCCGGCGTCTGTTGCGTGTCAGCGCCCGTGTGGTGGCCGAATGGGGCCTGCGCCGGCGCCGTCACCGTCACGGTCCACGCAAACGACCTCCCCGTCGGCCTATCCGCCCTGGTGTCGCACGCCGCGCGCCGCGTCGGCACCGCCCTGCAGCAACTAAAGTCGACGTAACGCGTTGGTGTTCCTGACGGCCACAACCACGTCGGGCCTGACCATACTCAAGGTTTACTATGCTCGGCTATCGCGTACCATTGGTATCGGATAGAGTATTCCCACCTTCGGGCCGCCGCTCGACGACCAACCGCAGCGTCGACCACCGCGCGGGCCCGATAGCTCGATAGGAGCGGCCCATGCCCAGCTCTGTGTCACATAACCCGGCCGCACCGCACTCGTATGGCACTCCTACTATCGGCGCCAAGGGGCACCTCGTCACCGGCTCCGGCTTTCTGCCCGACCACAATGTCGCCATCCGGATCACGCACGCCGGAGAGGACATCGACGACTACCTCGCCTATGTGACGGACGGCGACGGCTACCTCCATTCCGAGCTACCGAGCAGCGTCACGGGCACGTTGTCCATCGCCGCAACCGACCACCGTCCCGATCCGGACGGCGCGTGCGGCTGGCTGTGGAGCAACGCCTGCATCCTCGTCGTGGCTGAGACCTAACCAGCCCACGACAATCAGGCCGGATTCGCCCCGCGGAGCGGGATCGGCCCGGTGCGGTCCACTCACCGGACCCGGCACTTGCCGTCGCCACACAGTTAGGTATCAAGTGGAACAGAGTGCTAGGAACCGTTGATCGTCGCGATTCGGAGAACGTTGGCCGCGACCGGCACGATCAGGAGGCGATCGGAGCCACGCATGCCTACCGACGCGCCCGGCGAGCACGCACCCGCTCCGCCGGCCGGACAGACCAGCCCCATCATCAGCGCCTCCCGTGGCCAGATCTTGATCACGGGTACCGGATTCCTGCCCAACTGCCCGGTCACCGTCCGCATCACATACAGCGGCGAAGACATCGTGGACTACCTCACCTACATCACCGACGCCGACGGGTTCCTGAGCGCAGCGCTGCCGGCGGCCGCGATCACCACCGGAACCGGGCACAGCATCACCGTCACCGACCACCGGCGCGACCTCGCAGGTGATAGGGGCCTGCTGTGGAGTAACACCGTCATCGTCGCCCCTACCGGCAGGTGAGAGACGGCATGGCCGGGGTGCGCGCCCACAGATCGCGAGCGACGCCGGCGGGGAGCCGTTCATGGGTGGTCCACTCAGCGGACCGCACCCTTGTCCGTTTAAACGCTGTTGGCGTGCAATGGGACTGGCATTTCATTTCGCTGACCATTCGTCGATAAAGTCTCGATAAGCCACGGAATGCCACGGCAGCAGTCACCTCGTTTCAACCCCATCAACACTCGCAAGCAGCAAACGACCCACATATCAGAAACGACCGGCACAGGCGCTTACTGTGTCACACGTACGGCCAAGAAGATCGCTTGGGAGAAAGCAGCAGCGGATAGGCGATACGACAGCACGGATCAGCCAGACAGACAAGAACACAAGCCGCTGTGACCAAGAATATCCACCCAGCAGAAGAGGCAACAGTGCAATGGCAGGAAACCGACAAGCAATCACTCAGCCGTCGATTGCACCCACCACGAAGGTCGCCGCAGGAGGCGTCGCCGGCGCACTCACCGTCCTGGTGGTGTGGATCCTCGGTCTGCTCCACGTGACGGTGCCTCCTGAGGCTGCCTCGGCCCTCACGGTCATGATCTCATTCATCTCCAGCTACGTCATAAAGCAACGCATTCCGGCCGCTGCCATAAACCCCAGCACGAATGACGGCTAAGCAGCCGATCATAAAGCGGCAGCGTGACAGGGCGGCCGTTCGGCCCTTCGCCGCGCCGGCGTCAACGGCATGCGTCCTCGTCGGCCCGGCCGGGGTGCGCTAGCCGGGCGTCGAGCAATTCGTCGACCTGACGACTAGACGTCATTGCATGGGTGAGGCGGCTTGTCGCGCTGCGAGGCGTCTAGAGCCTGTTGCGCGGCGATGGACCGTGCCCCCACAGTGGGTGCGGGCGCTGTGGCTGAAGCGGACACCCTCAAAGGCATTTTCGGCACGAACCAGAATGAGTTTCAGCGCAAGACGCTGCTGGCTTTATTACCCGATGTGCCAGGCGATGTCGTACCCGAAGATCTTAACCGGCTCCTTCGTTTCCGCATTGCCGAACTGACCCGTGACGGTATCGACGATCTACTGCGCGCCATTTTTAGCGCACCGAAACACGTCGCGGCCCCCGTCGGGTCACCGCCGCAATTCGATGAGCCCGTCGCCGCCACTCCGACGGTTCCAACGCACCGCACGACGCTCGTGGCCGGTTCGACGCCACGACCAGGATCGATTCAACAGTTCAATCCTGACAGGAGGCTCAAGCTTTCGTGCAGGTCAGAGCGTTATTCGACCGCTTTCAAGCCCGGTTTGGGCATTGCTAATGCTTTCAATCGATCCCAATCCACTGATCAAGCGCGGGTCCAACCCGGAGGCAGCTCGGCAACGGCGCGACCGCGGACCGCAAGGTCCCGGTGCGGGTGCAGCTCGCCGCGCGCCCCGACGGCCACGGCCATCGGGGCGGGCTCGGATGCCGTCAGCGGCCTGGCCATCGTCCAGCACGCGAAATAGAGGCGCCAGAACCCCGGAAATCCCTCCGCGTCAACATCCCGCAAATCATCACGTATAGGACTGCGTAAGCGATTGTCCTGTCGTTGTCAGCATGGCGGCAGATAGTCGAGGGATCCGGCCATCCTGGCCCTTCAACGCGGGCCAGATGAACGACAACGGGAGAGGAATGCTGATCGCGATTCTCAACCAATCGACATTGGTGTCCAATGCGGACATCGCGACCATGACCCAGGCAATCGCTGCGCAGGTCCGATTGGATGTTGCCCCGCTCTGGGACCGGGCACCCGCGGCGGTGATCTTCTACACCAGCCCCAAGGACGTGCCCGCGACGGCGCACGGCATCGCCCTGGTCGACACGATCAAGGACCAGCCCAAGGGCGTGCTCGGCTTTCACACCGAGGACCAGGGCGGGAAGCTGTGGGGCGTGGTCGCGGCCAAGCCGGAGCTGGACAACGGCGGGAAGGCGACGACGGGGGACTGGAGCGTTTCCAGCGTCTTGTCGCACGAAGTGCTCGAGATGTTCATCGACCCCAACTGCAACCTGTGGGCCAACGACGGGCACGGGAAGGCGTACAGCTTCGAGGTGTGCGACCCGGTCGAGGCCCCGACCTATGAGGTCAACGGCGTCTCGGTGTCCAACTTCGTGACGCCGGCGTGGTTCGACCCGCTGTCGGAGCACGCCACCGCGCAGTACGACAAGCTGGGCAAGCTGCACGCCCCGTTCAGCATTCTCAAGGGCGGCTACGTTGTCTACGAGTCCGCCGGGGCCGAGCACCAGCAGTTCGGCGACGAGTTCCCGACCTGGCGCAAGAAGATGAAGTCGGGAAAGCTGGCCCGCACCCGGTACCGGCTCAAGCAGGCTGAGGCGCTGCTTGCTCCAATAACCGCTTGATTTCGGACTTCGCTGGCGGACGGGGTCGGCGCGCGGCACGTTCCCCTGTAAATCCGGGGCCCTGACTGGGTTGACCTTGCACCGGAACGCCGGACCGGCGAAAAGGCAGTAGAAACCGGCCCGGCGTTCAGTCAAGACCGTCACCCTTGCTTGACGGCCTCTATGTTGAGGGTGATCGTCACTTTGTCGCCGACGACTGCCCCTCCGGTCTCCATCGGTAGATCGATGTCGATGCCGAAGTCCTTGCGATTCAAGACGATCGAAGCTTCGTAACCGGAGACCTCCCCGTAGCCCTGCCCGGGGCCGACCCCGTTGAACTCCAAGTTCAATGTGACCGGCCTGGTAACTCCCTTGATGGAGAGGTTTCCGTCGAGCAAGTACGCCTCACCGTTGGGCCGTACCGAAGTCGACGCGAACGTCGCAACAGGGTGATTCGCCGCATCGAAGAAGTCCGCCGACTTGACGTGGCCGTCGCGCTGCGCGTTGCCGGTGTTCAAGGACGTTATGTCGATCTCGGCGGTTACCGCGGGTGTGCCGTCGGGAGCGACCGTGACGTAACCGCTAAAGGTATCGAACCGACCCCGCACTTTGCTCACCATCAGGTGGCGCACCGAAAATTCGATCGAGGAGTGCGCGGGGTCGATCGCCCATGTGCCGGCGCTGACCGGACTGCTTACCGTTGCCGTTGTCATTTCCCTGTCCTTTGTTGTTCGTTTGAGGTTCGGCCAGTCCGACCCTCTGGGTTGTTGTAACCGGACCGCAGTCCGATCGCTCCGGTTCAACGTTTAAGTTGCGGCAATATTCCTCGGTTCAATCTTTAAGTTAGAATCAGAGGATGGATTCTGAACACGAGACGCGGTGGCTGGACGCACAGGAGCAGCAGATCTGGGCGCAGCTGTCGACGATGATCCTGCGGTTGCAACCGGTGTTGAGCACTCAACTGCAGCGCGAGTTCGGTATGAGCCAGTTCGAGTATCTGATCATGGCGCGGCTGTCCGAGACGCCGACGTCGACGCTGCGGATGAGCGTCCTGGCCGCGCTCACCGGCAGCTCGCTTTCGCGGTTGTCCCAGGCCGTCGGCCGCTTGGAAAAGCGCACGTGGGTAACGCGGCAACCCGACCCCGAAGACAGTCGCTACACCCTTGCAATCCTGACCTCCGCGGGCCTGCTCCGATTGCAGGAAGTCGCGCCCGCGCATGTCGCCGCTGTTCGCAAGTTCGTTTTTGACCGCTTGACGCAGGTTCAAGCTCGGCAGCTGGGTGCGATCTGCCAGCGCATTGTGGACGGACTGCCCCCAGACGACAGCTGGCCCGCAATCACGACGGCCTAGGCCGCTGCGCGGGCCGCCAGTACACAAGTGGCGCAAATCACTCGCTGTATCGGAATCGGACGGCCACGCTTCCACTTGAACACGGTAGCTCTTACTTAAATATTGAAGTGGGATCGCTACTACGAAGAAGAGGCATCCATCATGAGCACCGTTACACCCCTTGTAGTCAGGATGGGAACGTTGACCGTCCGGGCGGCAGCAACCGCGATATTCGCCGCGACCGCCTTGATCGCGATCCTCGCTAGCTCGTTTGCGGCGCCACCGTCGGCCAGTGCCGCCGAGGATTCTTGCCCCGCGGTCCAGGTTGTGTTCGCACGAGGAACGAATGAGGCACCCGGTGTCGGCGCAACCGGGCAGGCGTTTGTCGACGCGCTCAACGCCCGCCTGCCGGGCAAGACGGTTGACGTGTACGCGGTGGACTATCCCGCGTCCTTGGATTTCGGCCGCGCTACCGACGGGATCGTCGACGCCAGTACGAAGATTGCGTCGATCGCGACGAGTTGCCCGACCACGAAGATCGTGCTCGGCGGTTACTCGCAGGGCGCCGCGGTAGCCGGCTACACCACCACCGATGCCGTGCCGGCCGGATTCGCGCTGCCAGCCGGTATCACCGGCCCGATGTCCCCCGCGATCGCCCCGCACGTCGCGGCAGTGGTCCTATTCGGAACACCGGATAGCTGGTTCCTCAACCTGGTCGACCATGATGCACCACCCATTACGATCGGCCAGCCCTACGCGACGAAAACCCTCCAGCTGTGCGCCACCGGCGACCCGGTGTGCTTCCCTGGTGGCCTTGACCGAGGCGCGCACAGTTCGTACAAGAGCAACGGAATGGCCGACCAGGCAGCCGATTTCGCCGCCCGCCAGTTGAGCGGCCCCGCCCCGGCGGCGACAGTGAATCAGATGGCAGGCGAGGCGACACCATCCGGCAACTGAACCGCACCGTCACTACAGAAGCCGATTGAAAGACCAACGGCCGGAAGCGAGTCCCCGGGACCACTGCCGGCCGTTGGTCTATTCGGCGTGTAGTTGGCGGGTTTCCGTCCAGTCGACCATGAGCTTGCGCTGCCTGAAGTACCACGGACAACTCGCAGATCGTCAGTCCGGTTGCGGGGCCTGGCCCATGACGTCGGCGAAGGTCGCACCGAGTTCGGCGGTCATCCGCTCTACTAATTGATCATCGTGGTGCGGATCGTAGTGGGCCGCCATGCTATGGCGGCCCAAGTAGGCGCCCGCCACAATAGCCGACCACATCGTCACCGCCTGTCGCACGCGCCGGTTCCCCGCAGCTACTCCCATCCGATCGGCAAGTGCCTGGGTCAGTACCCGCTTGCGGGCTAACGACGCCTGTTTTCGCAGGTTGGGGTGTGCGGTGAAGATCTGGGCGATCGCGAGCAACCGGTCACGGGTGATCACGCCGCGGCCATCGATGGCCCCGGTTACCACTTCGGTGGTGGCGATGAGCAGTGACTGCTCCGGGCTGGCTGCTGCGTCAACATTCGTTAATGCGGCCGCAATGGCGTGGAGCAAATCCTCGACGATGGACATGAGAACCGCGTCCTTGGACGCGAAGTAGCGCACGAACTCCGGCGGCGTCACCCCGGCGGCGGCAGCGATTTGATCGATAGTCGTGGCTTCATACCCGCACCTGATACAGAGACTCAGGGCGGCATCGATTAACTGCTCGCGGCATTCCCGCACCGCCACGGATGGACCGTAGCAAACTTCTAAGCCCGATCTGTGGGCATTCCGGTATGCCGGACGAGCCATCTGTGCGGTGTGTCACAAAACGTGACATCTTCAACTCACTCTGTAAAGCTGATGCTGCTGCACAGGGCAGTCCGGACGATTTCGCCGGAACTGCCGCAGTCCGCCACCACATCGCAAGGGACACCTATGCCATCTGCTCAGCTTGTCAAAGATCCTGCAGCCCAACAGATCCCGGACGCCGCCAAGTGGGACCCGACGTTGACCGAGCGCGTCGTAGGCCTGCTACGCCCGATTGCCAAACACTACTTCCGGTCGGAAGTGCACAACCTCGCGCGCATTCCTGCCGGCGGCGCACTGCTGGTTTCCAACCACTCGGGCGGCCCGACGACGACCGATCTGCCGACCTTCGCGGTGCACTTCTACGACAGGTTTGGTTACGACCGGCCGCTGTATACGCTCAGCCACGACATGCTGTCCGTCGGGCTGACCAAGCAGTTCTTCCAGCGCATCGGCTTCATCCCGGCCAGCCGGGACAACGCGGCCCGCGCCCTGGCGTCCGACGCCGCGGTGATGGTGTTCCCGGGCGGCGACTATGACGCCATGCGGCCGACGCTGCAGCAGAACGTCATCGACTTCAACGGCCGCACCGGCTATGTGCGCACGGCCATCGAGGCCGGGGTGCCGATCGTGCCGATCGTATCGATCGGCGGCCAGGAGACGCAGTTCTTCTTGACCCGCGGCACCGGGCTGGCCAAGCGTCTCGGCTTCATCAAACGGTTGACGCGCAGCGAAATGGTGCCCATCGCAGCGGGGTTCCCCTTCGGTTTGACGCTGGGCGGCTCGAACCTGCCGTTGCCGAGCAAGATCGTCACTGCGGTACTGGCCCCGATCGACATCACTGCCCGATTCGGCGAGGACCCGGACGTCGCCAAGGTCGATGCCCACGTCCGCAAGGTGATGCAGACGGCGCTCGACCGGCTCGCCCGCCAGCGCCGATTGCCCCTAATCGGCTAGCCAGTTGCAGGGCACTTCAGTCCGGTTGCAGGGGGTTATCGCCCATGACGTCGGCGAAAGTCGCGGAGAGCTCGGCGATCATCCGTTCAATTAGATGATCATCCGTCCGCGGATCGTAGTGGTCGGCCATGCTACCCCTGACCAGGTACGCGCCGGCCGCAATCGCCGACCACCTCGTTACTGCCTGGTGCACGCGTCGGTCCTCCTCAGCGACTCCTAACCGGTCGGCGAGCGCCTCGGTCAGGATTCGCTTACGGGCTAACGACACCTGCTGTCTGAGATTCGGCAGTGCGGTGATGACCTGTTTCACCGCGAGCATCCGATCACGGGTGATCACGCCGCGGCCATCGATGGCCCCGGTTAGCACTTCGGTGGTGGCGATGAGCAGTGACTGCTCCGGGCTGGCTGCTGCGTCAACATTCGTTAATGCGGCCGCGATGGCCTGTAGCAGATCCTCGATAATCGAGATGAGAACCGCATCCTTGGACGCGAAGTAGCTGGCAAAGTCGTCTGGCGTTACGTCGGCGGCGGCAGCAATCTGATCGATAGACGTGGCTTCATACCCGCACCTCGTACAAAGACTAAGGGTGGCATCGATCAGCCGTTCGCGGCAGTCCTTCTGCGCCGCCATGGAGGGACCGTAGCAATTTTCCAACCCGAGTCCGTGAGAATTGAACATGCCGGACAAGCGTGAAGTGAACCGGTCATGGCCCGACGGTGACGCCATCTAGCCGGTCAGCTCGCCGCGGCGGCCAGCGGAAGGGTCGCGCCCAGCGGCCTGAGCTGTTCGGAAAGCCCTGCAGCCCTTCGTATTTCAGTGAGAGCGTCGATCATTGCGTCGGTGGCCTCGTGCGGATCGACCAGCGTGACATCGTCGGTCAACACCGAGATGGCCAGCTGATCGACGTAGCTCCACACCGTGATGTTAAGCCCGCTTCCCGCCACAACGGGCCCGACGGAATAGATTTCGCTCGTTGAGCCGCTTCACATCCTCATTCGACCTCTTGCAACCGTCCGTCGGGTGGCTTCGGCCAAACTTTACAGAGCAGCGCATATTTGTAAAGATCCATCGGTGAGCGGAAGGGTAGTACCGGTTCTCGGCTTTGCGGCACATCTGGGTCGCGGAATGCAGCGCGTGGCAACGGATGCCGTCATCGGTCGGCTACGGCCGCTGCCACGAACCATCGGCGAGCTCGACGCCCGGTCGCTGTCGGAAATCATCGGGCGTCGGGTGACGTCGGTGTCGGTGATCGGTGGCGACGCCGGCACGTCGTCGCGAGCTCGTCTGGCACTGACCGGCGACGACGTTCCGGCGTCGGTGTTCGTCAAGATGGCTGCCGAGACCGTCGCGACCCGGCTGATGGGCGAACTGGGCCGGCTGGCACAAACCGAAGTGTTGTTCTACCGCGAATTGTCGCGACAGCTGACCGGTCTGCCGGCGGCGTACGGGTCGGCGTTCGACTCGCTGACCGGTCGCTATGTGCTCGTACTCGAAGACCTCGCGGTCGATCCGTGCGAGTTTCCCGACACCCTGCATCCGCTCGACAAGGATCAGGCGAGCATGATCGTCGAGCTACTGGCCCGGCTGCACGCGACGTTCTGGGAACGTCCGCCCGGATGGGTGTACTCCGCGTCCGGCGACCACACCTCGCTGCTCACCGGTTCGCTCCTGAACACCTCGGCTCGCCGGCTGGCCGAGCGAACCTCCATTCCCGTCGAAGACGGCCGCTTCATCATCGACAACTATCGTGCGGTCGCGAAAGTGATTGACAAGCAACCGAATACGGTGATGCACGGCGACGCGCACCCCGGCAACGTCTACTTCCGCGACGGCGAAGCCGGATTGCTCGACTGGCAGGCGGTGTGCCGGGGGCACCCAGGCCGCGAACTGAGCTACACGCTGATCACCGGCATGACAACCGCCGACCGTCAGGCCTGCGAACGCGACCTGCTCGCCGTCTACCGTGAAGCCCTGGCGGCCGCAGGCGGCCCCGAGCTGGACCCCGACGACCTCTGGCTGCGCTATCGACAAGGGTCGCTATACGCCTACGTCGCACCGCTGATCACCGCAGGGATGGGCGGCATGCAAGCCGAAAGCATCGCGATGGAGGGCGTTAAACGCGGCGTAGCGCACTCACCGATCTCGAGACGGTGGCCGCGCTCAAGCAGTCGCTGTCCTAGATATCGGCCTCGCCGTCGTAGGTTCTCTAGCCATGAGGCTGACGGTTCTCGGTAGTGGCGGATGGATTCCCACCAGTTCCCGGCAGACGAGCTGCTATCTGATCACCGCCGGCGCCGAAGCCCTGGTGCTGGATGCCGGCAGCGGTCTGGGCGCGCTGCACATCAACCCCGCACTGCTGGATGGCGTCGAGACGGTGACGTTGGTGCTCAGCCACTTCCACCTCGATCACGTAACCGGGCTCGGCTTCGTCAGCGCGCGCGGCCTGGGCGGCCGGGAACTGACGATCGCCGGCCCCGGTGCGCAGTCCTACGGCCGGCCCACCCGATCGATCGTGGAGGATCAGCTTCTCGCCTCGCCGTTTCAGACGGCCTCGCCGGTGACGACGGCGCACTGGGCGGAGTTGGGTTGGGACACTTTGAGTTTCGCGGGTCATGAGATCGAGACGTGGGAGCAGACCCGGCACACCTTGCCCTCCGCGGGTTTCCGCGTCGGGGACCGGCTGGCCTATTGCACCGACACCGAGTTCGACCCGGAGACCATCCGCCGCGCGGCGGGCGTGACCACGCTGCTGCACGAGGCGTGGGAGCCCGTCGACGCCGAGCGGGGGCACACCTCCGGTGACGAGGTCGGCGTCATCGCCGTCGAGGCCGGTGTGTCGCGCCTCCTGCTCACCCACAACCACCCCCTCCCCGGCGTGCCCGAACGCACGGCGGCCGCCGCGCAGGCACGGTTCGCCGCTGCTGTTTCAGCCACTGACGGGGCGGTTCTGGAGCTGTAAACAGCCGAATCGTGACCACGAGTTGGTCACAACTGTGGTCGAAAAGCACGACGTCCTGCAACATGTTGTCGCTGGTAAAGGCCTTTTTGACGGGCTGGTAAATCCAGAGCCGTTAGTTGGCTCACAGCACGTTACACAGGAACCTGCCGCATACTGGACACCAAGATCTATACGTAGACCGCGCACATTGCAACCCGGGGGTCCCGCGCGGCGCCCATAGACAGTCGAGGTTGTAGTGACAGACCTGCAGCGATCCAGCGCTAAGCACCGCCATCGTGCGGCGCCGCCCGCGGTGCAAGGCCGCGGGTTTATCGGTGCCTTCTTCGCGTTGGTGGCGCTGGTCGTGGTGCTGGCAACCGGGTCGGGATGGTGGATGGCCCACGGCATGCTGGGCGGAATCACCGTCTCCCAGGCGCTGAGCTCCCAAGATCCCAAGTCGACCGGCAACGCGATGAACATCCTGCTGATCGGGCTCGACTCACGAAAGGACCAGGACGGCAACGACCTGTCCTGGAACTTGCTGAAACACCTACACGCCGGCGACTCCGACGACGGCGGCTACAACACCAACACCCTGATCCTCGCGCACGTCAGTGCCGACGACCGGGTGACCGCGTTCTCGATCCCCCGTGACGACTGGGTGAAGTTCAACGGCGTGCCGGGCTACAACCACATCAAGATCAAAGAGGCCTACGGGCTCACCAAACAGTACGTCGAGCAGAAACTCATCGACAAAGGTGTGAGCGACCAGAAAGAGCTCGAGACAAAGGGCCGCGAAGCCGGCCGCACCGCGACATTGAAGGCGGTGCGGAGCCTGACCGGGGTGCCCATCGACTACTTCGCCGAGGTCAACCTGGCCGGTTTCTACGACCTGACCCAGAGCCTGGGCGGCGTGGACGTGTGTTTGAAGCACGCCGTCTACGACTCGTATTCCGGCGCCGACTTCCCGGCCGGACGCCAGACCCTGGATGCCGAGCAGGCGCTGGCGTTCGTGCGGCAGCGCCACGGCCTGGAAAACGGTGACCTGGACCGTACCCACCGTCAGCAGGCGTTCCTCTCGTCGGTCATGCGCCAGCTTCAGGATGCGGGCACCTTCACCAATCTGGGCAAGCTCAAAAGCTTGATGTCGGTGGCGCGCAAAGATGTGGTCTTGTCATCGGGCTGGGACGAGGACCAATTCCGCCGGATGGGCGCGCTGGCCGGCGGCTCAATCGAATACCGCACGCTGCCCGTGGTGCGCTACGACAACATCAACGACCAGGACGTGAACATCGTCGACCCCGACGCGATCAAGGCCGAGGTAACCGAGGCCTTCGGCGACTCCTCGGCGGCGACGACGCTAGCCACCTCCGAGGTGCCGAGCCCGTCGACTGTTGTCGATGTGGTCAACGCCAGCAACACCAGCGGGCTCGCCAGCCAGGTGGCGCGTGCGCTGAAGAAAGACGGTTACACCACCGGCGCGATACGCGACCGAGTTCGCGGTGAGCCCACCGCCACCACGATCGAGTACGCTCCGGGCGCCGAGAGCGACGCACGCACCGTGGCGACGTTGCTGGGCATCGAAGCGCCGGACAAAGCGAATCGGACGCTGCAGTTCGGCCATGTCGAGGTCATCGTCGACGACAACTTCTCCGCGCCGTCCCAGGACGAATCCACGTCCACCTCAGCCTCGGCCTCAAGCCTTTCCGACGGTTACGGCTACCAGCAATCAAGCACGGAGACCACCGAGCCGACCCCCGATCAGGGCAAACCGATCGGCGGCGGCGGCGTGCCCTGCGTCAACTGAGTTCGGCCGGATCCTTCCGCAACAAGAACGCCAGCACGGCGCTCTCGAAAGCCTCTTTGGCCTCGATCATCGTCCAGTGACCGCAGTTGGGGAACACGTGTAATTCGGCGTTGGGAATGGTGCGCATCGGCAGCAGCGCCATATCCAGCGGGCTGACTCGATCGTCGCGGCCCCAGGTGATCAGCGTCGGTGCCTGCACCCGGTGCATCATCGCCCACGGCTGCGGCCCCTTGGACGACTCCATGGCCTTCATCATCTGCGCGAACGCGGCGCTGCCGTACATCCGACGCGCGCCGGCCAGTGTCTGCGGATCGGTGGCGTGCGTCCACCGCTCCTCGATGAGTTCGTCGGTCACGATGGCAGGGTCATAGACCATCGAATGCAGCCAGCGGACCAATCGCTCGCGGCTGGGCTCGTCGGTGAACTCCTGCAGCAGCCGAATGCCTTCCGCGGGACCCGGAGTGAGGATGTTGCGGCCGATGCCGCCGATGGTCACTAACCGACGCACCCGCTCGGGATGAGCGATCGCGAAGTTGATCGCGACACCGCCACCCATCGAGTTGCCGACAATGTCGACGGTGTCCAGGCGGAGCGCATCGACGAAGCGCACCAGCCCATCCAGCGCGGTGATCATCGGGTGGCCACCGAAATCGTCACTGACGCCGAAGCCGGGGAACTCCAGGATCAGGCAGCGAAAAAACTCGGCGAATGCGCCCACCACACCGCGGAAGTTGCGCCATCCCGTCACGCCCGGACCGGAACCGTGCAACAGCACCAAGGGTGGGCCCGTGTCGATCAGACCTGCCTCGTGATAGCGCAGAACGCCTGCGTCGGTGGTGATTTCACGCAGCGTGTCTTCGTAGGTCAGATCGGCTGTCACGCGTGTGTTCCGCCGTCGACCCGGATTTCGGTGCCGGTGATGAACGCGCCGTCGTCGGACACCAACATCGCGATGACGCCGGCGACCGCCGACGGATCGGCCATTCCGGCGCCGCTGGATTTCACCGTGGTCGGCATGATCGGCATCAGCCGGGTGAAAAGCGTCCAGTCCGCGTCTTGCGGGATGTATCCGGCGGTGGCATCGGTGAGTGCGGACTTGATACTGCCGGGTGCCACGCACACCGCGCGCAGTCCTTTGCTCGCGTATTCGAGCGCCAGCGCATGGGTGAAGGACTGCACCCCACCCTTGCTCGCCGCGTAGGCCGCCATGTAGGGATGCGCGAACGACGCCGAGGTCGAGCTGAAGTTGACGATCGCGCTGCGGGGATTTTGCAACAGCGTCGGCAGCGCCTCGCGGACCACCAGGAACGTCCCGGTCAGGTTGATCCCGATGATTTGGTTCCACAGCTGCAGGTCCATCTGATCGGTGTGCGCGGCGCGCAGGATTCCGGCCGCGTTGACCAGCGAATCCAGGCCGCCCAGCGTGTCGACCGCTGAGCGCACACCGTCGACCACCGACCGCTCGTCGCCGACGTTCATCTCCAACGTGGTCAGCCGCTCGCCGGCTCCGATCTCCGCGGCGCGCGCACGAGTCTTGTCCAGCCCGTCGGCGGCGACGTCGGCGGCGACCACCGCCGCGCCCTCGTCCAGCAGGCGCAGCGCGGTGGCCTGCCCGATGCCCGAGGCGGCGCCGGTCACCAGGATCCGGTTCCGTTCTAATCGCTTCATCTGCACTCCTGTCTGGTTCTACTGCCCCATAACGTATTTCAGCGTCGGCCCGGCAGTCCAGCCACCGTCCACCGCAATCTCCGCGCCGGTGACATATGCGGCGTCATCGGACAGCAGATAGCCCACGGCTCCGGCGATCTCCTCGGGCACCGCGACCCGTCCCATTGGCGTGTTGGGATAGTTGCCTTCGCCGACCTGGATCCCGACGTTGACCGTCATCGGGGTGTATGTCATGCCGGGGTGCACCGAATTGACCCGGATGCGATCGGGGCCCAGCTCGACCGCCGCGATCTTCGACAGTCCGCGCACGCCCCACTTCGATGCGCCGTAGCCCGCAGTGAACGCCAGACCGAACAAACCCGCCGCAGAAGAGATGTTGACGATCGACCCGCCGCCCTCCGAGCGCATCGGCCCGATAACCGCCTGCAGACCGTTGAACACTCCGACCAGGTTCACCTCCAAGACCATCCGGAAGTGCGCGAGCGGCTCGTGCTCGAGGTACTGACCGGTCGACACCCCGGCGTTGTTCACCAGGCCGTTGAGCGTGCCGAACTCGGCGAGGGCGAACTGCACCGCGTCCGACCACTGCTCGGGGTCGGTGACGTCGAGATGGGTGTAGCGGGCCTGCGTGCCGAGCTCATCAGCCAACTGCTTGCCGTCGTCGTCGAGCAGGTCAGCGAGCACCACGTTGCCGCCGCGCGCGATGATGTGGCGCGCGAACGCCGCGCCGAGCCCACCCGCGCCGCCGGTGATGATGGCAACCTTTCCGGCCAGCTGCCCTGAATTACTCCCCATCACAACAACTTTCTGTAGTTATTGGCGCCTCCGCTGCAGGCCCCGGCATCAAGACGCTTTCACCAAAACGAATCCCTTGTAGCCGGCGTCGGCCACCTGGGCGCAGATGTCGTTGTATGTCGCGAACCCACCAATGAACAACATGAAGCCCCGCGGTTTTCCCGGCACGTTGGCGCCCATGTACCAGGAGTTCGCCTTGGTGAACAGCGTCGCTTCGGCACGCCGGGCACATTCTGCGCCCCAGCCGTCGACGGCGTCGCTGGTAGCTTCCATTGCCGCATAACCATGGTGGTCGAGGTAGGTGATGGCTTCTGCGATCCAGTTCAGTTGCGCCTCCGCGTGCAGCACCATGTTTGCCAGCACCGCGGGCGCTCCGGGACCCGAGATCAGAAATAGGTTGGGGAACCCGTCGACGCCTAACCCCAGGTAGGTGCGCGGTCCGTGCGCCCAGTTGTCACGTAGGGTCGCGCCGTTACGGCCGACGATGTCGATCTTGCTCAGCGCCCCAGTGAGCGCATCGAAACCCGTTGCCAGCATGATCATGTCGAGGTCGTAGTGGGCGTCGGTAGTGTTAATTCCGTCGGCGTCAACGGATTCGATCGGGGTGGCGCGCACACTGATCAGCGACACGTGCGGCTGATTGAAAGCCTGGAAGTAGTTGCTGTCTGTGCAGATTCGCTTTGTTCCGATCGGGTGATCGTTGGGAATCAGCATGTCCGCCACCACAGAGTCGTCGATCACGGCGCGGACCTTCTCGTCGTAGAACTTGCGCGCCTCCTCATTGGCGGCCGGGTCGATCATCTGGTCCGGGAAGGTTTTGGAGAACAGCACACCCCCCAGCTGCCATCGAGTTTCGAACGCCGCGCGGCGCTCCTCCAGCGTGAACTCCATCGCCGGCTTGGGGGCGGTGATGTGCGGTGAACCGCCGCCGCTGCGCCACGAGACACGACGTCGCTCCGCGTAAGTGGCCTTGATTTCGTCCATTTCCGCACCGGACAGCGGCTTATTGCCTGCGGGGACGCTGTAGTTGGGGGTGCGCTGGAAGACATAGAGGTGCGCGGCCTGCTCGGCGATGATCGGAATCGATTGGATGCCGGACGATCCGGTGCCGATGACAGCGACTCGCTTGCCGGTGAAGTCGACCGGATCGTGAGGCCACGCGGCGGTGTGATAGATCTCGCCGGCGAAGCTATCCAGGCCGCTGAACTCTGGGGTCATCGCGTCCGACAACGGGCCGGTCGCCATCAAACAGAACCGTGCCGAGAGCTTCTGTCCGCCGTCGGTGGTCACTGTCCAGCGCAGCGTCGTCTCGTCGAGCACCGCCGAGACCACGCGAGTGTTGAGCGCGATGTCACCGCGCAAGTCGAGTTTGTCCGCGACCCAGTTCAGGTAGCTCAGGATCTCGGCCTGGGTGGCGTACTTCTCGGTCCAGTTCCACTCCTGCTGCAGTTCGTCGGAAAACGAATAGCAGTAGTCCACGCTCTCGACGTCACAACGCGCGCCCGGATAGCGGTTGTAGTACCAGGTGCCGCCCAGCTCGGGTGCGGCCTCTAGGACCCGCACCGAGAGACCCTGGGTGCGCAGCTTGTGCAGGGCATACAGACCGGCGAACCCGGCGCCCACCACCATGACGTCCAGAGGTGCATCGAGGTTCACAAGCATTCACTGTAGGTAGATCCGTCGCATCGCGCGGTTCCCTTCCCGGTCACCGGGCGGTGCGAGCCAGTTTTCCCGGCCATTGGGCGGGCCTGTGCGCAGTCCTGTGTCGATCGCAGACCATCGGCTTATGCCAGAAGTCATACACGTGAACGTCGACCTGGACGGTCAACGGCATCGTCTGAGCTGGCCGCGCGGCCAGACCCTGGTCGACACATTGCTCGATGCGGGCATTGACGTGCCCCACTCATGCCGGGAAGGCCGCTGTGGGTCGTGCGTGGCGACCGTGGTCGAGGGTGAAGTCGCCATGGCGGCGTGCGACATCTTCGGACCCGAGGATCTACGGGACGGCCTGATTCTCGCGTGTCAGGCCAGGCCGGTGAGCGGCGATGTGCGCATCGAGTTTTGATCCGTTTGCGTCCGCTCACCGGGATCACCTTCGGGTTCGGCACTGACTGCGGTAGACCATTACTAAGCCCCCACACGTAAGGACGAACAATATGACCGAGCGGGTTCTTGACCGGGTAATGGCCACGGCTGACCAGTTGCGCGAGCAGGCCGCGGAAGCCGAAAGAATCGGTCGGCTCACCGACGACACCGTCAAAGTCATGAAGGCGGCAGGCCTGATTCGGCTGCTGCAGCCGAAGAGCTACCAAGGGTTTGAGGTCCACCCACGCGAGTTCGCCGAGACCGTAATGGCCACCGCGGCGTTGGACCCGGCCGCCGGCTGGATCGTCGGTGTGGTGGGCGTTCACCCCTACCAACTGGCTTACGCAGACCCGAAAGTGCCCGCCGAAGTCTGGGCCGATGACGTGGACACCTGGATGGCCTCGCCGTATGCGCCACAGGGCGTGGCCAAGCCCGTCGACGGCGGCTACATCTTCAACGGCCGCTGGCAGTTCAGCTCGGGCACCGACCACTGCGACTGGATCATCCTGGGCGCGATGCTCGGCGACGCGAATGGCGTACCGATTATGCCGCCCCAGATGCTGCACATGATCCTGCCCCGCAAGGATTACGAGATCGTCGAGGACTCGTGGAATGTGGTGGGGCTGCGCGGAACGGGCTCCAAGGACGTCATCGTCAAGGACGCGTTCGTCCCGGCCTACCGGACGATGGACGCGACAAAGGTGATGGATGGCACTGCCCAGCGTGAGGCCGGGATGACCGAGCCGCTGTATCTGATGCCGTGGTCGACGATGTTCCCGCTGGGCATCTCGGCGGCCACTATCGGCATCGCCGAGGGCGCACTGGCCGCGCACCTGGACTACCAGCGGGAGCGCGTCGGCGCGATGGGAACCGCAATCAAGGACGACCCTTACGTCATGCACGCCATCGGCGAAGCCGCGGCCGACATCAATGCCGCTCGCCAGGAATTGCTGACCAATGCCGATCGGATCTACGACATCGTCGCCGCCGGCAAGGAGGTGTCGTTCGCGGACCGCGCCGCCGGTCGCCGCACCCAGGTGCGCGCGGTGTGGCGCGCAGTATCGGCGGTCGACGAGATCTTCGCCCGCTCGGGCGGCAACGCGGCGCGGATGGACAAGCCGCTGCAGCGGTACTGGCGTGATATGCACGTCGGCCATCTGCACGCGATCCATGTCCCTGGCACCACGTATCACGCAGCGGCCCTCAGCTCGTTGGGCATCGATCCGCCCGAGGGTCCGCTGCGGGCGCTGATTTAGGAGACCAACGTGACTGACTTGAAAAGCCTTGGGTATATCACGATTTCGACCAATGACATCGGCCGGTGGCGACAGTTCGCCTTCGGCGTCCTGGGCTTTGCGGAAGGCAAGGGCCCCGACCCGTCAGCGTTGTACCTGCGGATGGACGAGCGCGCTGCCCGGCTCATCGTGGTGCCGGGCGAGACCGACCGGGTGCTCACCGTCGGCTGGGAAGTGCGCGACCACCCGGCACTTCAGCGCCTCAAAGCAACGCTGGACGGCGCCGGAGTGCCGTTCAAGCAACTGTCCAACGATGAGGCCGAGGCCCGCAGGGTCGAAGAGGTGATCGCGTTCGAGGATCCGGCCGGCACCACCCTCGAGGTGTTCCATGGTGCGGTGCTTGACCACAGCCCGGTCATCACCCCGTTCGGTGCGAAATTCGTCACCGGCGATCAGGGAATGGGCCATGTCGTTGTGCCGGCCACCGATCCCAACGGGTTGTTCGACTTCTATACCGAAGTCTTGGGTTTCCGTTCCCGTGGCGCGTTCCGGGTACCGTTGCCGAAAGAGTTTGGCCCGGTGCGGGTTCGCTTCCTCGGGATCAACGAACGACACCACAGCATGGCGATCTGCCCGGCCGCACATCTGCGCGATCCACGCCTGGTCCACATCATGGTCGAGGTCGACACTCTCGACGCCGTGGGTCGTGCACTGGACCGCGTCAACGCCGAGGGGTTCCAGTTGTCGTCGACCCTTGGACGCCACACCAACGACAAGATGGTGTCGTTCTACGTCCGCGCGCCCGGCGACTGGGACATCGAATTCGGCACGGACGGCATGCGTGTCGACGAAACCTATTACACCGCAGAGGAAATCACGGCAGACAGCTACTGGGGCCACCAGTGGGTCGGTGAGATGCCCGCGGCCATGCAGCCGTGAGCGCCGATTTTGACGTCACACCCGTTGCGGCGTCGTCGATCGCATCGTGGGAGGACGAGGCCGACGTCGTCATCGCCGGGTACGGGGTAGCCGGTGCGGCAGCAGCAGTCGAAGCGGCTCGCTCCGGCGCAGAAGTGTTGGTTCTGGAACGCACCGGCTCGTGGGGTGGCGCGGCCGCCATGGCGGGCGGGTTCATCTACCTCGGCGGTGGGACTGCGCTGCAAAAGGCCTGCGGTTTCGACGATTCCGTCGACAATATGGCGGCATTTCTCAATGTCGCCATGGGTCCCGGATCCGACGACACCCGGATCGCGGATTACTGCGCCGGCAGCGTCGCGCACTTCGACTGGCTCGTCGGGTGCGGCGTGCCATTCAAAGCCGAATTCTTCTCCGAGCCCGGCTGGGAACCGATGGGCGACCAGGGGCTGATGTATAGCGGCGGCGAAAACGCCTACCCTTTCAACACCATTGCGACGCCCGCCCCGCGGGGACATGTCCCGCAAATGCAGAACAAGAAGCAGGGCGAAGCAAGCGCGGGCTACATGCTGATGAAGCCGCTCGTCGAGACCGCGACTGCCGCCGGCGCGCGTGCGCTCTACGACGTGCGAGTGCAGCGCCTGGTCGTTGAATCCGACGGCCGGGTGGTCGGCATCTGCGCCCGCATGTACGGCAACGATTTAACGATCCGGGCGCGCCGCGGCGTGGTGTTGGCGACTGGCAGCTTCGCCTATAACGACGCGATGGTGGCGCGCTACGCTCCGCGGATCGCCGGGCGCCCGGCGGCCTCGATCGAGCAGCACGACGGTCAGGCGATCCGGATGGCCCAGGCACTGGGCGCCGATCTGGCCCATATGGACGCCACCGAGGTGGCGATCTTCATCGACCCGCAACAGTTGGTGCGCGGCATTCTGGTCAACGGCCGCGGTCAACGCTATGCCCCAGAGGACACCTACCCGGGCAGGATCGGGCAGCTCACCCTCTACCAGCAGGACAACATTGCGTACCTGATCATCGACAGCGATGGCCAAGAGGAGGCAATGGCCTCGTGGTCACCGAAGTTCATGCTGCGACCGGCAACCTGGGTGGCCGACAGCGTTGCCGACCTGGAACGCGACATGGGCCTGACACCCGGTTCGCTGCAGGCGACAGTGGCCGCATACAACGAGGGCGCGACCCGCGGCGAAGATCCGCTGCTGCACAAGAAGCCCGAGTGGGTGAAACCGATCGGTTCCCCGGTGGGCGCCATCGACCTCCGAGAAAGCACCGGCGGGTTCACGTTGGGCGGGCTGGCCACCACGTTGAATGCCGAGGTCCTGCACGTCAGCGGTGAGCCCATCCCGGGGCTCTTCGCCGCAGGCCGTTCGACCGCCGGACTGGCCGCCTGGGGTTACGCCAGCGGCGTCTCGCTCGGCGACGGCAGCTTCTACGGTCGCCGGGCGGGCCGCTCTGCAACCAAGGGCTGAGCTTCCTCATCCGTTCTTTCCGTTCGTACGCCGCGCTCTGATCCACGGCAATTCTCGCGTGCCTAGTGACAGCGGCCACACCCTTGTGCTACAACTCACTATTACTAATAGTAATATGCCGCTCAGATATACAGAGGTTGGTGAACCGATGTCCGAGACCCTGGACGCCATTGAGACCGTTGAGACCGTTGAACCAGCGACCCCTAGCGCCGTCATCGACCGCATCTCGCTGGTTCTCGATGCATTCGATGGACCAGGACGACTGACACTGGCCCAGCTCGTCCGCCGCACCGGATTGCCTCGCTCGTCGGCGCACCGGATGCTCGACCGGCTGGTGCAGCTGCGCTGGCTGCGCCGCAGCGGTCGTGACTACGAGCTCGGCATGCGGCTGGTGGAGCTGGGCTCCCTTGCTGTATACCAGGACCGCCTCGTTCGGGCGGCCGGTCCGCTGCTGGGCGAACTGCATCGCGCCACCGGGCTCGTCGTGCATCTCGCGGTTCTGGACGGATCCGATGTCGTCTACCTCGAGAAGGTCGGTGATCGGACGATCGGCGCAATCCCCACCCGGGTTGGCGGACGTCAGCCCGCGCACTGTACAGCCGTCGGCAAGGCGATCCTGGCCTACAGCGATGAGGAGGCCGAGGTGGATCTGCACGTCCGCAAGACCAAGTATTCGATCTCCAGCAGCTCGCACCTTGCAGTCGAACTGGCCAAGGTGCGGGCTCACGGTATCGCCTTCGAGCGCGAGGAGTCGCTGCTCGGGTTCGGGTGCGTGGCAGCCCCAATCGGAAGCCTCGGGGAAGCAGTCGCCGCGGTGTCGGTGTGTGGTCCGATGAATCGCATGATGTTCGATCAACGGCTGGCTGCACCGGTCCGGATGACTGCGATGGCCATCTGGCGCAACGTCGAGGACGGCCCGCAACGGGTTGCCCCGACCTTGCAACCCCTGCGGCCACTGCTCCCCCGGCGTCCCGCTCCCGCGTCGCGACCGGCCTTGCAGTACGCGTGAGGCTCGATCCACAACTCGCCCCGCTGATCGAGGCGCTGGACGCCGGTTTCCCGCCGGTCCACACCATGACCGGCGCGCAAGCCAGGGCGACCATTCGCTCCCGGTTCGTGCCGCCGGCCGAGCCCGAGCCCATTGCCGAGGTCCGGGACGAGACCATCCCGGGGCCCGGTGGCGACATCCCAATACGGATCTACCGGCCTGACGGTGAAGGCCTGCCGATCCTCGTGTACGGGCACGGCGGCGGTTTCGTGTTCTGCGACCTCGACAGCCACGATGGACTGTGTCGTGACATTGCCAATCGTGTTCCTGCCGTGGTGGTTTCGGTGGCCTATCGATTGGCTCCGGAGAATCAGTGGCCTGATGCAGCCGAGGATGTCTATACGACAGCCCGATGGGCCGCTGACCACGCCTCCGCGGTTGGCGGCGATGCGCGTCGCGTTGTGGTAGGTGGCGACAGCGCAGGAGGGAACCTGGCCGCCGTCACCGCGTTGATGGCGCGCGATCGCGGCGGTCCTCCCATCGCCGGTCAGTTGCTGATTTATCCGGTGATTGCCCCTGACTTCGACAACGAGTCATATCGGTTGTTCGGCAAGGGTTTCTACAACCCAAAGCCAGCACTGCAGTGGTATTGGGACCAGTACGTGCCCGCGGCCGCCGACCGGGAGCATCCCTACGCCTCGCCGCTACATGCCAACCTGGAGGGACTACCGCCCGCGATCGTCGTCGTCGCCGGCCACGATCCACTTCGTGACGAAGGCATCGCCTACGCCGACGCGCTCGAGGCGGCGGGCGTGGCCACCGTGCGCTGCATCTTCGCGGGGGGCATCCACGGGTTCATGACGATGCCGATGCTCGACATAGCGCACGAAGCCCGTCGACGGGCGTGCCTGGAGCTGGCTCAACTGCTTCGCTAGGAGGTGGCTTCGGCGCGGACGCCCTATCGGCGGACACCGTCGGTCACAGCGGTCATGACCTCAACCAAGGACTGGGAAGCGTCGTTGTGCCGCAAGATCATTCAATGCTTCCTGCATCAGCGAGCGCACGTGGGCATCGACTGCTTCCACGTCGGGTTCCGCACCGAATGTCGCCTCGATGTCGATGGGTTCGAGAACCTGGGTGACCACCTTGGTGGGCAGCGGCAGGTTGATTGGAATCAGCGTCAGTCCGAACGGCAGGCCCAATGAGATGGGCAGAATGTCGGTGCGCATCCGCTCTTTGATTCCAAGCTTCTTCGCCAACCACATGCCGTGATTCAGGTAGAGCTGGCCCTCTTGGCCGCCGTTGGACACGACGGGCACGATGGGTACACCGGACTCGATGGCCGTTCTGACGTATCCCATCCGTCCTCTAAAGTTGATGGTGTTCTGCTGCCAGCTCGGCCGGTACGCGTCATAGTCGCTGCCGGGGAAAACCAGCACCGCACCGCCGCTGCGCAGAGCGCTTGCGGCATTGGCACGATTGGCGCGGATGAGGCCGAGCCGCCGCATGAGTCCGGATGTGGGCCCGCTCAGGATGATGTCGTGAGCGAGTCCGTACAGTGGCCGGTCGAAGCCGAACTTCTTGTAGAAGTCGGAGGCGAATACCGGCATATCGGTGGGCAGGGCGCCGCCGGAGTGGTTTGAGACCAGCAGTACGCCTCCGGGTGGGATGTGGTCCAAACCCCTGACCTCGGAGCGCAACCACGCCTTGACAGCGGGCCGTAACACCGCCATCCAGCGTTGTACCAACAGTGGATCGAATTTGGCGATCTCCGGCGTATCGATATCTGACGCGTTCATCATTTCTCCCTCAACATGATTGGCCGCCACGCTAACGACCGAATTCTGCTGACGGAGGGTCTATATCCCCTGGCTGGGATGCTTTCGACGTTTGTGCCGATCACCGGGAGGATTGCATCGGGACGGGGCTTCGACGGCCCGCCTCAAGCGGTCAGGTGTCGATCTGCAGCGCGGCAACCGGAGTCGCCGCAGCGTCCCCGATCTTCGCAAGCACCGGACCGTAGCGTTGTTGGGGATCGAGCACGCAGTGCGTGCGCCCGAAAACGGTGACCATGCACTTGTTGTTGTGGTTGCACCGGCTGCGTGTGGCGGGATCAACGGTCATCTTGTTGACCAGATCGGGTTCGCGCAGCAAGGCTCGGCCCATCGCCATGAAGTCGAATCCCTCGCGCATCCCGGTCTCGAGATGGTCGCGGTTGGTGATGCCGCCCAGCAGAATCAGCTTGGTGTTGCGCACAACCGGTACGAATTGCCTTGCGGCCTCGAGCATGTAGAGGTCGGTATACGGGTAGCTGCCCATCACCCGCTTGCCGGCCAGCCTGATCCCGGGCCGCAGAGCGGCCGGCATGACGCGGGCGAACTCCCGCACCGGCACATCACCTCGGAACAGGTACATCGGCTTGAAAACCGAGGAGCCCTGGGTCAGCTCGATCGCGTCGAGCGTGCCGTCGGCGTCGAGCAGCTGCGCAGAGCGCAGCGCCTCGTCGATCCAGATGCTGCCCGGCAGTCCGTCGTCCATATCCAGCTTGGCGATGACGGCGACCTGGCCGCTCGACACATCGCGGACACGTTCGGCGATCTCACGCGCGAAGCGGGATCGGTTGTCGACGGACCCGCCGTACTCGTCCTTACGCCGGTTTATGAGCGGGCTCATGAACGAGCTCGGCAGGTAAAGGTGCCCGAAATGCAATTCGACCGCGTCGAAGCCGGCATCGACCGCCAACCGCGCCGCGGCACCGAACTGATCGACGACGATCCTGATCTCATCCCGCGTGATCGCTCGGCAGTATGCGAAGGAGGTCGGGTTGACGAACCGGCTCGGCGCGACCGCCGTGACCCCGGTCAGCGCCTTCGGCGCCACTACCCCCGCGTGGCCGAGCTGGGCGGAGATCGCGGCACCGGACCCGTGGACGGTATCGGTGAGCCTGCGCAACCCCTGCAGGGCCTGTCGGCTCATCACGATCTGGCCGGGCGCGCTGGCACCCTCGGGCGACACGCAACAGTAAGCGACCGTCGTCATGCCGACCCCTCCGACGGCGAAGGACCGATGGAACGCGATTAGATCGTCGGTGACCAGTCCCTCGGGCGATCGCCCTTCGGATGTGGCGGCCTTGATGATCCTGTTGCGCAGCATGACGGGCCCGAGCTGAACGGGGCTGAACGGATCGCTCATCTAGCCACCGTCACCCGCATCCAGGTCGGGGTCAACGAGTTCTCCCGATGGCCGGGAGTGCACCCGTCTGATGTCTCGCCGGGTATCTATGGTTGGGCTATGGCTGACGGTCGGGTATTCGTCATCGACAGGGTGCTGACCAGGCCCGGATGCACCAGGAAGTTCGTCGACACCTACCTTGCCGAGTACGCGCCCGGTGCCCTCTCTCGCGGCATGACGCTGTGCGACGTCCTCGTCAGTCCCCCGATCTGGTTCGAGGATCAATCCAATACCGTCACCATCACCTGGACGCTGCCCAGCGCCCAGGCATGGTGGGAGATGACGTGGAACGGCCGGCCGGACCCGGCACTGGGCGAATGGTGGTCCCAGATAAGCGAACTGGTCGCGGAGCGGTCCCGGTCGGTCGCCGCGACCGCAGACGACGTCGACGCGTTCTGCAATGTATAGCGTCACCCGCCTCCTCGACGTCGCCGACGAAGATCGGGACCGGGTGCTGGCTTCCGTGCGTTCGGGGGCGGAAGCGACCCACGCACAACACCAGCTCGTCGAGCCGACGCTACCCGGGGCGCGCAACGGCGGCGACGTCCTGGTCCACTTGAGGTTCGACTCCAGGGGTCAATGGCTCTCGGCGGCGGGCGGTTTCGCTGCGATCCTGGAAGACCCCGCGATCACTCGGGTCAACGGAGCCACTTACCCGGGCGCCCCGACGCGCAACGACAGCGGCGCGGGCACGGTATACCGCGCTCTGTTGTTGCGAGTTCTGCCCGATACGGACACGGACACGGTGGCGCGTTTCGAGGACGAGCTGTCCTCGATGCCGCGCTTCGTGCCGGCCATCAGGGCGTGGCAGCTGAGTCGTGTCGACGATGCGATCGGGACATCGCAATGGACTCATGTATTCGAGCAGCAGTTCAGTGACGTCGACGGACTGATGGGCCCCTACCTGATGCATCCCATTCACTGGGCGGTGGTGGACCGCTGGTTCGACCCGGAATGTCCCGACGTGATCATCCGGGATCGCGTGTGCCACAGCTTCTGTTACTGCGACGAATCAATCCTGACCCAGGGCCATCCGTCGTCGTCTGGCAGGCCTGCGCCATGACGGTGTCGACGCAAGGCTGCCATCGCTGAAGCAATTCGGGGGCGCGGGAAGATGTGCGTCGTCCGGTCCTAACTGTGGCGACAATGTTCAAACGCTTGCGAGTCAACCCGAGCGCATTCCCGCTTGCTGTACTCCTATGTATTCCTTGATGTTCCAGTCAGATCCCAGCGGCCTGAATGTTCGGGTTAGCGGTGGCGGGCGGTTCCAACGGCGGCAGCTGGGACGAGCCGTCCAGGCTGTGCACCGGCAGCTGCTGCGACCACGGGTAATGCAGGCTGAATGCCACCAGGCCGGTGCGTTCGGCGGCCGGCAGATGGCACATTGCGAGCACGGTCTCGGCCAGGTACTCGACCGGCTCAGTCGGAAAGGCGTCCGGAATCAGCTGGGCTGCACCGGGAGTACGGATCGCCGTCGACGGGCCCACACAGTTGACCGCGATGTTGTCGTCGAGCAGTTCGGCGGCCACCCCCTGGGTGAAGCGATGTAACGCGGCCTTACACGACGCGTAGATGACGTCGCCGGCGGTCTTGTTGTACTCCCGATACGGCAGCACCGGAGCTACACCGGTGACCGATCCGATGTTCACGATCCAGCCGCCACCCTGCTTCCGCATATGCGGCGTTGCGGCCTTGGTCAGGACGAACGGCGTCCGCAGATAGTGCTCGACGGTCCGGTCGAAGGTTTCCAGCGACATGTCCTCGACCAACGCGTAGTCAGCGAAACCTGCATTGTTGATCAGGATGTCGATGCGGCCCGCACGGTCCAGCACCGCGTCCACCAAACCGCAGCGCGCCGCGGCGTCCTCGAGGTCGGCCGTAAGCCCGAACGCCGATCCGCCGGCCTCCTCGATCAGCGCGATAGTCTCGTCGATGGTGCCGGGCAGCGCCACGGCACTCCCGGCCCGGATTGATCGTGACGCTGTGTGGGCACGTGCGGTCACCGCGACCGTAGCGCCCTCGGCGGCGAGCCGCTGGGCGATGGCACGTCCGATTCCCCGACTGCTGCCGGTGACCAAAGCTGTTTTGCCGGTGAGCTTTCGGTTCATCGCAGCGTGAACTCGTCTTCGATCGGCGCCCGGTGCTGCTGCCAAACGTCGACCAGCCGATACGGTGTGGCCACCACCACCCGGCCCGAACCCGACCGGTAATAGGTGTGCGCATTCGGCGTGTGGCACCACACCGTACGGCTCATCGCCTCGTCTATCGCGGCAACGTAGTCCTCGTAGGCACGCTGGGTGACCTCCATGGTGGTGGCACCACGCAGGGCCATCAGCTGCACGCACTCCATGACGTAGTGCGCAAGCACCTCCATCGAGAAGTTCGCGCCCGCACCATGTCCCGGGCTGTAGTTCGGCGCCGACATGGTGAACAGGTTGGGGAACCCGGGCACCGTTCCGCCGCGGTAGGCACGCGGGCTGTCACCCCACTCGTCGGCCAGCTCCTTACCGCCGCGGCCGCGGATGTCGACTGTGGACAGGAAGTCGAGGTAGTAGCCGGTGGCATATACGATGACATCGAGGTCGATCTGCCGACCATCTTGGGTGACAATGCCTTTCGCGTTGACCTCCGCCGGTTCGCTGGCCTCCACGTCGACGTGGTCGCGCGTCAACGCCGCGTAGTACCCGCCCGGATCACGGATGATCCGCTTGCCGTACGGCGCGAAGTCCGGTGTGACCTTCTTGGCCAGCTCGGTGTCCTTGCCGAACGTCTCCTCGATGTAACGCAGACACATCTGCAGCAGCACATCGTTGGCCGCAGAGATCGACAGGTGGTCCCTGGCCCACTCCGGGTCCTGCAGGATGACCGGGTAGTTGTTGTCCGCCGTGCCCCAATACGACTTCAGCCGATTCCAATTCGCGTAGTACGGCAGGTGCCGCCCCAGGTAGCGCCGATGCGCCGGCACGTCGTCGGTCAGCCGTTTACGGGGCGCCACCCAGTGCGGCTGACGCTGGAACACCGTCAGGTGCTCCACCTGGTCGACGCACGCGTCGACGAT
>Ga0209248_10000101_pt1 | contig 29518 bp, 31 predicted proteins | sample BogFormECP04_OM1_FD_188241 | JGI IMG/M metagenome (GOLD analysis project Ga0209248, IMG submission 188241) | Bog forest soil microbial communities from Calvert Island, British Columbia, Canada - ECP04_OM1 (SPAdes) (version 2) | ecosystem: Environmental > Aquatic > Freshwater > Wetlands > Bog ... | reverse complement strand
GCAGCGCTTCGCCCCAATCAACAGCTGGCCGGACAATGTCAGCCTGGACAAGGCGCGCCGGCTGCTGTGGCCGGTCAAGAAGAAGTACGGCAACAAGATCTCCTGGGCCGACCTGATTATCTTCGCCGGCAACTGCGCCCTGGAGTCGTTTGGATTCAAGACCTTCGGCTTCGCCTTCGGCCGCGAAGACGTTTGGGAGCCCGAAGAGATCCTCTTCGGCGAAGAGGACGAATGGTTGGGCACCAACAAGCGCTACTCCGGCAAGCGTGACCTTGCCGAGCCCTACGGCGCCACCACCATGGGTCTGATCTACGTGAATCCGGAAGGCCCCGAAGGCAAGCCGGATCCCGTCGCCGCGGCGGTGGACATCCGTGAGACGTTCGGCCGGATGGCGATGAACGATGAGGAGACCGCCGCGCTCATCGTTGGTGGCCACAGCTTCGGTAAGACCCATGGCGCCGGTGACGGTGACTTGGTCGGTCCCGAGCCGGAGGCCGCCCCGATCGAACAGCAGGGGTTGGGCTGGAAGAGCTCCTACGGCAGCGGCAAGGGCAAAGATGCCATCACCAGCGGCCTGGAGGTGGTCTGGACCGCGACCCCGACCAAGTGGGGCAACGGATTCCTGCAGAACCTCTATGGCTACGAGTGGGAGCTGACGAAGAGCCCCGCCGGAGCCTGGCAGTTCACCGCGAAGGACGGTGCGGGCGCGGGCACGATCCCCGATCCCTTCGGCGGGCCGGGTCGCGCACCCACGATGCTGGTCACCGATATTTCGCTGCGCGAGGACCCGATCTACCGCGAGCTCACTCGGCGCTGGCTGGACCACCCCGAGGAGCTGGCCCCGGCTTTCGCCAAGGCGTGGTACAAGCTGCTGCACCGTGACATGGGACCGATCTCGCGCTACCTCGGGCCGTGGATCGCCGAGCCGCAGCTGTGGCAGGACCCGGTTCCGGATGTGGACCACAAGCTGGTTGACGACAAAGACGTTGCGGCCCTGAAGAAAAAGGTGCTCGAGTCCGGTCTGTCCGTTTCGCAGCTGGTGAAGATCGCGTGGTCGGCGGCGGCGAGCTACCGCAACACCGACAAGCGCGGTGGCGCGAACGGCGGACGGCTTCGCCTCGAACCGCAAAAGCATTGGGAGGTCAACGAACCCGCCGAGCTGGACAAGGTGCTGCCGGTCCTGGAAAAGATCCAGCAGGACTTCAACGGCTCAGCCTCCGGCGGCAAGAAGATCTCGCTGGCCGACCTGATCGTATTGGCCGGCTCCGCGGCTGTGGAGAAGGCGGCCAAGGACGCCGGTCACGAGATCTCGGTGCCTTTCGCGCCGGGGCGGACCGATGCGTCGCAGCAGAACACCGATGTGGAGTCGTTCGCGTTGCTCGAACCGCGGGCCGACGGGTTCCGCAACTATGCGCGGCCGGGTGAGAAGGCCCCGCTGGAGCACCTTCTGCTCGAGCGGGCGTACCTACTGGGTGTGACCGGTCCGGAGCTCACGGTGCTCATCGGTGGGCTACGTGCGCTCGGTGCCAACCACGGCGGCAGCAAGCACGGCGTGTTCACCGACCACCCGGGCATACTGACCAACGACTTCTTCGTCAACCTGCTCGACATGAGGACTGAGTGGAAGCCGTCGGAGACCACGGAGAACGTCTACGAGGGCCGCGACCGGGCCTCGGGCGCCCCCAAGTGGACCGCGACCGCGAACGACCTTGTGTTCGGGTCGAACTCGGTGCTGCGCGCGGTGGCCGAGGTTTACGCACAAGACGACTCCAAGGGCAAGTTCGTGGAGGACTTCGTCGCGGCGTGGGTCAAGGTGATGAACAACGATCGGTTCGACCTCAAGTAACAACTAGGCACATCGTGCGACACGGCACCCCGCGAGTCACCATTCTCGCGGGGTGCCGTGTGATATCAGCTCTTCGAAAGCTGTTGAGGGCAGTAGTATTTGGCTGCGATCATGGCGAAGTCGGATGCCTCCACCATTGTGAAGCCCGCATTGCGGACCTTCACTTCGTGCACCAGCTCCAGGCCCGATTCGCCGCCGTTCAGGCATGCGCAAACCGATTTACCGGCTGTGATGGCTTGATCTGGGCTGGGATAGTGGATGCCGACTTTTTGCAGAGCCGACAGGAAGCCTGCGTCGTCACCGCTGATGTCGGCCGGGTCGGCGTACGCCGGCGCGGCGAAGCCCATCGCGGTACAAACGCTGAGAACCGCGAGAAGTGTTCTCATAACTCATCCTTCTTTCTGCTAAAACGGGTTGTCTCTTAGCCCAATTGCGTATCCGACGGCACGACTTTGGCCTTACCGCCTTTGGATAGGTGCACCGCGTGCACGCCGGGTTTCTTCGCCAGTTGTTCCAGCAGGCTGTCGAGACCGGCTTGATCGACGGTGTGGTGCTGCACGCTTTCGGGCTTCTCCGATATCTGCGCGACCAGACGCTTCAGTTGCTCCGGTGATTGTTTGTTTTTGAGGTCTTTGAGCGGGGTGAGGCGGCCGCGAACGCCGCTGTTGGCCACGACGGTGGGAGCCCCCGCACCGATCGCGCTGCCGAGCATCCCCGCCGCGGGCATGGAGCTGAACATGCCTGATTCGGCGATCGCGGCCGCCGGCACGGCTTCCGGCCCGGCGGCTGACAATGCGGCAGCGACCGTCCTGATCGCCGGGGTGGCGGTGGCCCAGCTCGGCGGAACTGACAATTTACCGACCAACGTGCCGGCATTGCCCATATCAGCCGACACCGAACTGGTCAGCCAGCCCCGACCGAACCAGGGTCCGGTAAGTCCGCCTCCCAGACCCTCTTTCGGGATCGCGCCAAACCCGGGAGCAGGCGTGAACTTGAGGAACTGCGACACCGGGAAGTTGGTGAGCAACCCGAGGTCGTTGAACCCGGTGGTGAAGCTAAGTGGAGTCTTGACCGCGTTGAAAAGCGCCGTGTACGTTGATGCCCCACTTGACCCAAACAGGCTGTTCAGCAGGCCGTTGAGGGTATCCGTGTAGTCGGTGGACAGGTTTGCCAGCCATTGCAGCAACGGGGATCCTGTGGAGGCTGCTGTCGACGCGATCGACTGGGCAGCTGTGCCGGCCGAGGTGGAAGTGGCTTGGGCAACTGCAGCCGCCTGGCCGGCTACCCCGCCGGGGTTGGTGACCGGTGGCGCCTGGTTAAACGGTGTCAAGTTGGACGCGGCCGCCGACGAGCCGGCGTAGGTATCCATCGCCACCGCGTCCTGTACCCACATTTCGGCGTATTCGACTTCGGTGGCGGCGATCGCAGCGTCGTTCTGCCCGACAATGTTGGTGGCCACGAGCGATGCCAGCTGGCTGCGGTTGGCCGCGATCACCTCCGGCGGCACGTGGGCGGCAAACGCTGTCTCGTAGGCGCTTGCCGCCGCGACGGCTTGATTCGAGGTTTCGGCGGCCTGCGCGGCGGTTTCGCGCATCCAGGCCAGATAAGGGCCGACCGCGGCCGCCATGCTGAGCGATGTCGGACCTAACCAGGTGCCGCTGGTGAGAGAAGAGATCACCGACGAGTACGAGGCCGCTGTGGACTGTAACTCGGTGGCGAGCTCGTCCCACGCTATCGCGGCGGACACCAGTGGTCCCGATCTCGGACCGGAATAGATCCGGCCGGAATTTATCTCCGGCGGAAATGCTGCGAAGAACATCCCTATACTCCTTGCCTTTTCGTGCACGACCGGGCTGTCATCGACATCAGTCCTCGAATGCCGGGATCACGATGATGGTGGCGGCGGCGGGATCGGCTTCGGTGACGACGCCACCCAGTGAGCCCATACCGCCACCGCTGCTCACGGACTGGGTCGCACTAGCGGCGACGGCACGTCCGGCCAGGCTCGACGCCGCCATCTGGCCGAACATGCCGCCCTGGTTGGCCATTGCCACCTCCGGGGTGGCCGCCGCCAGGTTGGTGGGCAGCGCGGCGGCGAGCGTTCTGATCTCCGGGGCGGCTTGGGTCCAACCTTGCGGCACCGACATGCTGCCCACCAAGGCTGCGCGGCCCATCGACCCCGATACCGGTCCCCCACCAAAGGCGGCGCTCAGATGCGGCGTGCCCAACTCACTGGCCAGCGGGGCCAACGCTCCGGTGATGGCCTTCGGGCCGGCGAGGAAGGCAGCGGCGCCCTGTCCGTTTTGACCCCAGGCGTATGCCTGACCGAACGACAGGAACGGGCCACCGGGTATGGAAGTCAACCCCTGCAGCGAGTAGGGCCCGGACGCGATGGTCGAGAAGATGGTGTTCCAGTTCGTCAGGTCAGTCTCGAGCCCCGGTGGCAACGTCGCCGAGAGCAATTGCGGCAACGAGAGTCCCGACAACAAATTCGACGATGTGGTCGGCGAATCCAGTAGGCCCGTCGCCAGGTTTTGCAGCGCAGTCGGCAGCGAGTCGATGAATTGGGTCAGCTCGGTGCCGAGGTTCGACGCGGTCGAGGTGCTGGTCGACTGAGTGACCGCCGCGGCTTGCATCGGCTCGGCTGCGGGGTTGGTGGTTTGCGGCGGCTCGGTGAAGGGCGTCAGCTGTGTCGCGGCCGACGCGGAGCCGGCGTACCCGTACATCGCGGCGGCGTCCTGGGCCCACATCTGCATGTAGTGGGCTTCGGTGGCCGCGATCGCCGGGGTGTTCTGCCCCAAGATGTTGGTTGCGATCAGCGTCATCAACAGGGTGCGGTTGGCCACGATCACGGGCGGGGGCACTGTCGCCGCGAACGCGGCCTCGTAGGCTGCGACCGCGGCTCGGGCCTGAGTGGCGGTCTCCTCAGCCTGCGCGGCGGTGGCGTTCATCCACGCGACATACGGTGCGGCCGCGGCTGCCATGGACGTCGACGAGGGGCCCTGCCATGAGTTGCCCAGGCCTTCGACGACCGACTGGTAAGACGATGCCGTGGAACTCAACTCGTCGGCAAGCCCATCCCAGGTCGCGGCGGCAGTCAGCAGCGGGCCAGGCCCTGCGCCGGAATACATCCTGCCCGAGTTGATCTCCGGCGGTAGTGCCCCGAAATCCATTCTGTAACCTCCCGTGGCTCGGCTGGTCGCGACGCGTTCACGGCTTCGTAACCGGTGTAGTCACACGCGACTCATGTGCCCTTTTCTCGCCTGAAACTTGAAACGGTCAGTAGCTCAACAGGTTTTGAATCTCCGAACCTCAGGTGACCGCAAACCACTGCCCGACGATGCGGGAGATCTCGATATAAAGCGGGATCCCGATCGTGACGTTGTAGGAGAACGTCAAACCCAATGACGCAGCCAGTGGCAAAGTCGGGCTCGCCTCGGGAATCGCCAGACGCTGAACCGCGGGCACGGCGATATACGATGCCGCGCCGCAGAGGACCGCGAACAGGACATATGTACCGGGCGCGAAGGCGGTATGGGTGAGGTAGGCGTATGCGTGCGCCACGATGATCCCTAGCGGGGCGAAGAGGTTGGGCGCCAGCAGACCGAACAAGATGAACCCGCTGCCGGCGGATTTGAGGTCCCGCAATTTACTGGCGGCCGTCATACCCATCTCGAGCAAGAACAAGCAAAGCGCGCCCTGAAACGCCGTGATGAATAACGAGTCGGCGTCGTGAGTGACTTTGTGCCCCTGCAACCCGCTAACGAACCCGATGACGATGCCGCCGAAGAGCAGGCACAGTCCCGGATTGAGGAAGACCTCCCGCAGCAGCTTGCGTGACAGGAGTCCCTCCCCAGTGCCATTCGCCCACGCGGCACGGCGGCGCTTTGTCAGCGCAAACTGCACCCGCGCCTCGGTGTCCGGCTCGCGATCGATGTCGAGTTCCTGTCCGGGAGCCGGCTGGGCGGCCGCGCCGGGACCGACCCTCGCCGGTACTGGGGCGATGTAGCCGGGCTCGTCGGGCATGTTCCCGTCTGGGTCCATCCCCCGATGCCGCAGCCGCGCAACCAGATACAGCGCAACCAAGCACCCTGGGATCTCCATGACGGCCAGCATGACCGGCATATAGGCGTCAAAGGCCAGCCCAACCCCGGCCAACACGGCCACGCAGGTGGCGAAAGTGCCCGCCGAGTCCGACCCGTAATAGCCCGCGACCGTTGCTTTATCCACTCGTCGCAGCGCTGTCATGCGGCTCAACAGCAGGTACGCGGCCAAACCGATCACAAAGTTCAAGACAAAACCCGTGATCATGAATCCCACAATGTGGCCGATGCTCGAAGCCTTGATTTCGGCGAGTTCTTCACCGCCGTGCCAACCGATGGCCACCAGCAGGTACATCGTCAGGCCCTGGTAGATCACGTAAGGGAACTCGAAGTCCACCTTGAGCATTCGGATCAAGAATCCGAAGTAGAAGAAGAGCAGCAAAGGCTTGAAGAGGTTGTGCAGGAAGTTGTGCAAGAACTCCTGGAGCATTTGTTGTCCCTCGTCCCTCGAAGTCGTCAAATCTGATGGGCGACGTTGTGGCGCAATCGAGTTGTTGTAGCTTGCTGAATCGGCGCTTCACGACAAGAGCACGCGAAACGCACACGAACATTTCGGCTTGGTTGAGTCTTACGTTCAGTTCACCCCACAGCGGGTGAGTGCAGAGATCGGCCGAGCGCCAAAATTATTCGGCTGCGGGCCGATTCAGGGAACGAAATGGTCATCGATGTCGAAGACGGAACTCATTTCGCTCTGCACCTCCTTCGCACCCCCAGGAATCCGGCATGTTGCACAAAGAAAAGAGTTGAGGGACTTGACCCAATAGGCGTCTTTCGACGCAATTCCGACGACACCGTCCCATGGCGTGGCGACTCGCGCGTTCGCGGTCTGCGACCCTTATTGTGCCGACCTCGCATAGCGAGCCGCTCGAACAAATCGTGATTCCGGAGCCGTTTGCGGTCAACCGACTTTACAGATTATTGACGCGAGCTGGCGATTGTCTTAACGTGGCGGCGCCGCGCGTGGTAACTACTTGTGGTTCAGCTTATTTCGGCTGTCAAGTCCCGTGCGCAGTGGTGTTACCGGCCTTTAACTTGACGAGAGCTACGCTGGCGGGCATGGCCATCGAATCCACCATGCTTGCCCTCGGCACTCCCGCGCCCTCGTTCTCGCTGCCCGAACCGGCGACTGGCGCCACGGTCAGCCTCGACGACCTCACGGGTCCGGCGCTGGTCGTCACCTTCATCTGCAACCACTGCCCGTACGTCAAGCACGTCGCCGCCGGGCTCGCCGCGCTGGGCCGCGACCTCGCGGATCAGGGCGTCGCGATGGTCGGGATCTCCAGCAATGACGTCGTCACCTATCCGCAGGACGGGCCTGAGGAGATGGTGGCCGAGGCCCGAAAACACGGTTGGACGTTCCCGTACCTGTATGACGAGACCCAGGATGTCGCCCGCGCGTTCTCGGCGGCCTGCACGCCCGACACTTTCGTCTTCGACGGCGCGCGTCGGCTCGTCTACCGCGGCCAGCTCGACAACTCCCGCCCGGGAAACGATTTACCGGTGACGGCTGCTGACGTCCGGTCGGCGGTCGACGCCGCGCTCGCTGGGCAACCGGTCGACGCCGACCAGCGGCCGTCGATCGGGTGCGGCATCAAGTGGCGTTGAGCCCTAACGGTATCCGCGTTTCAAAAGGTGACGGGCGCCGGCGTTCATGGCTTCGGGGCTCGCGACGGTGAACCCGAATGCGTTGGCCAGCCGGTCGGTGATGTTGAAGGCGAGCGAGACCGCCAGGGCATCCTTGATCTGCTGAGGCGACACCGAGGCTGCCAGGACGGCTCGGATGTCGGCCGCGTCGATGCTGTTCTGCTCTGTGAGTTTGCCGAGCATGCGCAGCGTGGCTCGCAGTGGCTCGTCGATGGGCGCAGTATCCACATCCGTCAGCGTGTCGGTGACCTTGGTTTCGTCGTCGTACCACGCCGACGACGTTGCCGAGTGGGCCGAGACGCAGAATGGGCACTCGTTGGCCTTCGAGACGTAGGCGGCCATCAGCTCGCGATCACCGACCGACCAGTCCGATTGTCCGCGCATCGCTTCATGGGTGAGCGGGCCGCCGCCGTAGAAGTCCGGGCGGTAGAACGCCAACTTCACGGCGTCGACCACGCGATGACCCGAAAACACCCGGATGAGCGCCATGATCGCCTTGGTGTGCACGCGATGACCGCGGTCGAGAACCTCCAGTCTCATGGCTCACGCTTTTCACCGGTCGCGCTGGCCAGGGCATCGAGTGCGCTGGCGTACTGGCGGCTTGCCTGCCCGACGGCGGCGCATATCACGATCTCGAAGATTTGGTCCTCGCTGAGGCCCGCCGCGTGGACGGCGGCGACGTCCTCATCGGTCACCCGGTGGGCATGGTTGGCTACCTTCTCGATCAACGTGTGAATGGGTTCGCGCACGCCGGCATTGTCGAACGCGGCACGGCGTAGCTCGGGCGCCGCTTTCCCATTGCCTTCGAGCACGCGGGCGACGAGCTCGCGATGCAGCTTGGCTATCTCGACCATGTGTCCAGAATGCTCCTTGTCCGGTTCGATGCCAGTTTTTCACCGCGGTACGGTACGACGCAGCCAGTTCTTGGCTGGACGTGTAAGCATCACCGCGAGTTAGGTTTCGCCCGTGACGTCGCTGCCTCGATGACCAAACCAGCCGAAAGTGCTGCCAGCGCCGCCGATCTGCTGGAAGACGTTGCCCGGGCGTCGGCACTACCCGCCTAGCTCGCCGGAGATCCCGCGCTCGATGCTGGTCTGGGTGGTGGGCGGCAACACGATCAGGCCATCGAGTTCTCTGCGTGCGCGGTCGTAGGCGTTCTGGCGTTCCTGAGGAGTTGCAGCGGTATCGGATGCCGTGCGCAACAGACTCTGAGCGCGTGCGATCCGCTGTTGCCCGTCTGGTGAGAAGTCGTTGCGCCGCCTACGTTTCGCCTCCGCCTCGGCGATGTTGAACGCGGTGACATAGTCCTCAACGGCGGCAAGGTATCGCGCCGCCGCATCGCCGTCATCGAGGAGATCTTCGGCTTTGGCCGGCCGAAGGAAGTCCGCTCGGAGCTTGGCCTTGTGAAAGCCGATCGTGAGCGGATCGCGCATGTCGGTCATCAGCGGGAAGTCGAGAAGCCTGGCGAAGTCGAGCTCATACTCGAGCCAGCGGGTGTCCGTTCGATCATGTTCGCGCAGGACGCGGGTCAGCGACCGCCACTGGGCGGCTTGATTGCCGCCGTCCCCGGCCCGATCGCGCCCAGGTGTGGTCTCACCTGGGCGCTTGTTGGCGGAAAACGCACGTACTGCAGCGACGACGATGCCCACCAGTGGCACGACCACGATGAGAAGTTCAACCAACCGGAACAGCAAACCCACGTGACCAGGATGCCACCGTGAGCCGCGGGCGGATCATCGATCAAGATCCCACTGCCCGAAATCGGTCGCAAGGACCTCGTCCACATCCACGTTGATGCCGCCGAGAAGCGGACCCGGACTCGACGGGGTATTGACCACCTCTTGATACAGCACCGCCGCCGGCTCGCGCTGCCCGTGTGACCACGACCTGGTCTGCCATGCCCATCGGTACCCCGCGGTGCTGGAATGCCCGATCACGCCGTCCCTGATCGCCCAGCCACACGCCTGAAAGTGCCCGTAAATGCCGGTGCGCTGCACGCCCAGCACCGAGTTGATTCCTCGAAACCAGTTGACAGCAAGGCTATTCCAGGCGTTTTGGTCGATGTCGTCATCGACACTGAAAAAGATCGGGGCCGAACCACGCCCTCCCGCTGCGGCGTGGAGCCGCAGAGCCGTCTGAGCGTCCGCCGCCCCGCCGTCGGATCCGCGCGTGAAATCGGACGGGTCCGGCCAGCCGGGTTTGCCGTACTGGAAGTTGCTGACGATGTGAAGACCCGCCGCGCGCAGCGCGTCCGCGTACTCCCGGGTGATGGGCTTTGCCTCGAAGTTGGCGCCCGGCCGCGACTCGGACACATAGTTCACCACTCCGGCATAGCCGGCTGATTTGATCTGATCGGGCGGGATCCTCCGCACTGCGAAATCGATCAGCCTGATGTCGGCGGCCGCTGCCCGCTGCCCGCCGAGCGTCGTGGCCAGCGGCGCCAGGCCCACCAGAACCGGCGACAGCGCAAACTTGATGACGTCGCGCCGTGAAAGCGCTCGCCGCTCGTTTGAATCAACCATGCGCCGGCTCAATGGGTAAGGAGGGCAACGGCACTCCAGCGGCTGCCGCCCGGCCGCCGTGGATCCGTCTGGGGAAGCCAGGCAATTGGGCGCATGAACATCGGCAGGCGGCGGTACCGGTGCGCGGCCACAAACACCGATTCGACTTCGAGCGTGCGCCAGCCCAGGTCTTCGAAGTAGGCCAGCCCGTTCTCGGGTGCGAACTTGAACGGCGCGTTCTGCAACATGCCGGCCATCTTCTTGTTCATCATCTTTTGCAGGCCTGGGAAGGCGAAGTCGAGCATCCACCAGGCCACCTCGGGCCGCCGGAGTGCCTCGGAAAGCGCGACTACGTCTCGGTCTTCGAGATACATCAGCAGGCCCTCGGTCAACACCAGCGCTTTGGTGGCGCCGTCGAGTGCCTCGTTCAAGAATGCGTCGCGGGCGGGCGGATCGGACAGGTCGACCGCGGCGCGGGTCAACCGGCATCGCGGGGTTTGGTCGGCGAGAAGCTCCGTCTTCTCCGCGAGCAACTGCGGCAGATCGGCTTCTATCCAAGGGAAATCGGGCGGGAGGTCAAGTCGATACGGCCGGGTGTCCAAGCCGGCGGCCAGGTTCAATATCCGGTCACACCCGTCGGTGATCGATCGGGCGATGACGTCATCGATGATCTTGGTACGTGCGATGAGCCACCAACCGTTGCGAGTCGACCGGGGAACGCTGGCGACGATCGCGCGGCCGTGTTCACCGGCGAGACGTTCGGCGAGCGGGTCGGTGAACAACGCATCCGCACGTGCCGATTCGGTTGCCCGGTGCAACGCCGTCCAACGGGCCGTATCGGAAACATGGGTGATGAAGTGCCCGGTTTCTGACATACGTTGCGTTATAGCACCGACCGCTGGTGGAAAACGGTCCGGGTCGTGTAGAAGAGTCGTGTGGACGATCCGGCCGTCAGCTCGTTCGGTACGCCGACGCTCCGCGAGGCGATGGCCCGGCGGTTGTATCGCCGATCGGTGGCCATGGGGCAGATCACGGTGCCGGCCGTTCCGAGCTTGATCGACGAGTACGTCAAGATGTGCGACAACATCTTTGCCAGCGTCGGGGTGCAGTACTCCCCCGAAGAGTTCGCCCAGCTGAAGGCGGTATTGCGGACTCAGCTGGCGGAGGCCTACCAGAGCTCCTCGCGTTCCAACATCGTCATCTCATTCCACGCTCCGTTCGGTACGGCCCTGAACTATCGCGTCAACATCGAATCGGCGACGATCGCGAACGCGTACGACGGCTGGGTTGGAAATCGCGAGGGGGCGCTGTTCGGGATCGAACCGGATGCCCGCGTCTCGGCGCTGGCCGGTGAGACGGCTGATCCCGGCACCTATCGGGTGCTCGACATCGGCGCAGGCACCGGACGCAATGCCCTGGCCCTGGCGCGACGCGGCCATCCGGTGGACGCGGTCGAGATCGCTCCGAAGCTCGCGCACATCATTCGCGCGGAAGCCCAACGCGAATCACTCGATGTGCGCGTCATCGAGCGCGACGTCTTCGCGACCATGGACGACGTCCGCGACGACTATCAGCTGATTGTCGCCTCCGAACTGGTGCCCGATTTCCGGACGACGCAGCAGCTGCGCGCCATGTTCGAACTCGCCGCGCATTGCCTGGCCCCGGGCGGGCGATTGCTGTTCAACACCTTCCTGCCACGCGAGGGTTACATCCCCGACGACGCCGCCCGCGAACTCGGGCAGCAGTGCAACACCATGATCTTCACGTGGGACGAGATGTCGAGTGCGGCCGACCTATTACCTCTCGAGCTCGTGGCCGACGACTCCGCCTACGAGTACGAGAAAACCAACCTGCCCAAACGCGCTTGGCCGCCCACAGCCTGGTTTGCCAATTGGGCCAGCGGGCTTGATGTGTTCGACGTCGACCGGAGAGATTCCCCGATCGAGTTGCACTGGCTCGTTTACCAGAAGGCGTAATCTCCTGTAGCCATGACCGATGCGATCCACTTCGTCGACGCGAACGGACTGAACTTCGCCTATCTCGAGGACGGCTCCGGGCCTCTTGTGCTCATGCTGCACGGCTTTCCCGACACGGCGCACAGCTGGGACGATCTTCGGCCGCGAATCGCCGCCAAGGGATACCGGGCAGTCAGCCCGTTCATGCGCGGCTACCATCCCACCGCGATTCCGCATCGCGACACCGACCAAGAGACCCTGGCGCGCGATCCACTTGCGCTGATCGAAGCACTCGGCGCCCGTGATGCCGTCGTCATCGGCCACGATTGGGGTGCTTCGGCCGCGTACGGCGCTGCGGCCCTCGCCCCCGATCGAGTGAAAAAGCTTTTCGTCATCGGCATTCCACACCCGGCGGCGCTCAAACCGTCGCCGAAGAAACTTTGGGGTGTCCGCCACTTTGCGGTATACAAGTTGCCGGGAGCGCCGAACCGATTCGCGCGCAACGACTTCGCTGCGCTACCCGCGATCTATCGGCGATGGTCGCCGGACTGGAATCCCGATCCAGAGGAGTTCGGGGCCGTCCGCGCGAGCTTCTCCAACCCGGCGAGCTTGAACGCTGCGTTCGGCTACTACCGAAAGCTCTCGCCAATACCCAGCGCATCACTGAGAGCGCGGATCACTGTGCCGACAGTGGTCTTTGCCGGGCTCAACGATCCCATCGTCGAGCCCGCGGACTACCGCGGCGCCGCCCGGATGTTCGAAAACGATTACATCGTCGAGGAAGTGCCCGGCGGGCACTTCATGCATCGAGAGCACCCCGACGTGTTCGCCGAACGGATCCTGTCTCACCTCTGACCGGGCTGTCCGTCGCGGATGCGCGCGGCCCGGTGGCCGGCTGCTATCGTGCTTGGCCTATGCCCGAGATGGATCGTCGCACCATGATGTTGATGACCGGGGTCGGCGTGTTGGCAGCCGCCGTCCCCGTCCCGGAGGCCCGCGCTTACCCGCGCCGCCCGGATGCACCGACAGGTTCCTACATTTTTCACGACGAGTTCGACGGTTCGGCCGGCTCGGCTCCGGATTCGTCGAAGTGGGCGGTGACGACAGCCCGCGAGCAAATCAAGGATCCGACATTTTGGGAGCTACCCGAGAACATCGGGCAGTACCGCAACGACCGTGGCAATGTGTTCGTCGATGGCAAGTCCAACCTGGTTCTGCGTGCTGCGAAGGACGGCCCGACGTTCTTCAGCGGCAAGGTCCAAAGCCTGTGGCGGGGTGGCGTCGGCCACACTTGGGAAGCCCGGATCAAGCTCGACTGTCTGACCGCCGGCGCTTGGCCCGCCTACTGGCTCGGCAATGAGGATCAGGGCGAAATCGACGTCGTCGAGTGGTACGGCAACGGCAGCTGGCCGTCGGCCACGACCGTCCACGCAAAAGCAAACGGCGGCGAATGGAAGACCCAGAACATCGCCGTGGACAGCGCCTGGCACACGTGGCGCTGCCAATGGGACGAGGCCGGTATCCGGTTCTGGAAGGACTACGTCGACGGCGCGCAACCGTACTTTGACGTGCCGGCGAGCTCGCTGCCGGATTGGCCATTCAACAGGCCGGGCTACACCGTTTTTCCGGTTTTCAACCTCGCGGTTGCGGGGTCGGGGGGCGGTGATCCCGGATCGGGAACCTACCCCGCCGACATGCTCATCGACTGGATACGTGTCTGGTAAAGCGTGACGGCCTGGAGATCCAGGCCGTCACCGCCGCACAGCTCAGAAGTTGTTGCAGCTAGTGGTGATCTGGCCGATGAGGCCGATGTACTGCGCAGCCCCCGGCATGCCCTCCGCCTGCTGGGCCATTTGCGCGCGCTGGGGCGGCGGTGAGGCCAGGAACGAACGCAACCAGCCCTGCGCCATCGCTGAGTTGTTGAACTTGGCCGCAGCGGCCGGCGATTGCGCGTTGAGAGCCGCAACGACCTGCGGGTAACTGCAGGTGGTGTTGATCGCCGAATCCATGGCGGGGTCTGCGGACGCGATTCCGGCGCCAGCAACTAACGACAAACCCAGACCCCCGACTGCGGCAGCCAGTTTGGTGAACGACCGCGTGACCATATGTGGGCACCTTCCAAGCCATCTACCGCCGGACTTCGGCGAAGAGGACACCAGTTTACCGGAACGAACGGAGAGCACGACTCCAGCGAAGATTGGGACTCGTCGCGTCGGAGCCGAATAACCCGGTGGCCGCGCGGGGATACTGTCGGGTCATGGACGACCCCATCAAGCCGTCTGCCTGACGGCACCACCCCAGAAACTCATGCCTCCGGCCCGCAATCTGGCGGTGGACCTCTACCGCGTGTCGGGTGTGGTCCTCATCGTGCTGGGTCACTGGCTCGCCGGATCGGTGACGTATCACGACGGATACTTCGGTCGGCAGAACCCGCTCGTCGACCAGCCCTGGACTCAATGGCTGACCTGGATTTTCCAGGCCGTGCCGACGTTCTTCCTGGTCGCCGGTTACGCCGGCGCGGTGTCGTGGACACATCGGCGCGATACCGAAGATGTGTCGCGCCAGACGTGGCTGCGGCATCGACTCGCCCGGGTGCTCGGACCGACAACGGTCTACGTCGGCCTGGTGTCGGCAATTGTGGTCGTCCTGGACTGGCGCCACATCGCCGGTTCCACGCTGGAATACGCGGGTTGGGCGGTGGCGATGCACCTGTGGTTCCTCGCCGTGTATCTGGTGGTGGTCGCGCTGACGCCGGTTGCGATTGCCGCACAACGGCGTTGGGGGCTCGTAATACCTGGGGTGCTCGCTGTGGGAGTCGTTGCGGTCGACGCTGTCTCACTCGGCGGCCATCTGCCGCACCTGCGCCTGCTGAACTACCTGCTGTGCTGGGGTGCGCTTTACCAGCTCGGAATCGCTTGGCGCGAAGGTCTATTAGCCGACCGAAGACCCGCGCTGCTCGCCGGCGGATCTGCGGTCGCGCTGGCGCTGTTGATCGTGCTGGGCCCCTATCCGGTCAGCATGATCGGTGTGCCCGGCCAAGCCCTGCAGAACACCGACCCGCCCACTGCGGCGATGCTGGCCTTCGGTTGCGCACAAGCAGGGCTGGTGATCACCCTCGCACCCGCGCTCAACCGGGCGTTGCGCGCCGGTTTCGTCCAGCGGGTGCTGACAACAGCCAACAGCAACGTGATGGCTCTTTACCTGTGGCACATGATTCCTGTGGTGATCGTGGCCATCGTCGGCTACCCCGCCGGCCTGCTGCCCCAACCGGTCGAGGGCACGGTCGAATGGTGGCTCGCCCGGCTGGAATGGGTGGCCGTCCTCAGCCTGGTGACAGCGGTCGAGATGCTGCTGTTGTATTGGGGCAGAAGCATTTTCGCAGCACCGCTCACCATGCTCAAGACGCCGCTCACAGATCGCTGGGCCGAACCGGCCATGCTGGCCGGTGCCGCGATGGCGGCCTACGGTCTGGCGTTCCTCGCCGCTGAAGGCTTCGCTCCGGATGCGCACTTTCCCTGGCTGACCGGGCTGATCTTCGCCGTCGGCGTGCTGCTGGTCACCCTTCGCCCGGCAAAGGTCGGGACGCAACTGCTTCCCGGCTGACCGCCCGGCGGCCGGTATACGTTCTCACCGACGAGATGGAGGTAGCGATGAGCACATCAGAGCAGGCGCAGGTCCGCACACGCATGTTCGCCCGCGCGTTGGGACCGTTCTTCACCATCGTGCCGACCACGGTTGCGGTTCGAGGGTCCTACATGCGAACACTGTTTACGGAATTCAAGGCAAACCCCATGTGGCCCTGGTTATTTGGCGCGATTCTGCTGATCGCCGGCCTGGTGATCATCGCGTTTCACCAGTACTGGCGCAGCCCCGCGGCGATCATCGTGTCTGTCGTGGGCTGGTTCCTGGCGATCCGTGGCGTGCTGCTGCTGACCGTTCCGCAGGCTTACAACGCTGCCGGCGACGCGCTCTACAACTCAGGGGCGACCGCGGCCATATGGGCGGTGTTCCTCTGCCTGGCCTCGGCCGGGCTGTACCTGACTTACGTCGGCTGGAAGCCGCAGCCACGTACGCCAACAGGCGTACCGCAGTAGCTAAGCCGACGTCAGCGCCGCCAATGCCGCATCGTAGTTGGGCTCCTGGGCGATCTCCGGCACCAGTTCCGAGTATGCGACGTTGCCGTCTGCATCGATCACCACGACGGCCCGGGCCAGCAACCCGGCGAACGGCCCGTCGGCGATCGTGACGCCGTAGTCCTGTCCGAAGCTGTCACGGAACCCCGACGCGGACTTCACGTTTTCGATACCCTCTGCGCCGCAGAAACGCGCCTGTGCGAACGGCAAGTCGTTGGACACGCACAGCACGGACAGGCCGCCAGCCGCGGCGCGCTCGTTGAAGGTGCGCACGCTGGTCGCGCACACGGGCGTGTCCACCGACGGAAAGATGTTCAGCAATACGGGCTTACCGTGCAACTGCTCGCTGGTGACCGGGGCAAGATCGGATCCGACCAGCGTGAAGGCTGGGGCCGAAGCTCCGACGGCGGGCAAGTCGCCCACGGTGTTGATCGGATTTCCGCGCATAGTTATCTGTGCCATGCGCACAGTCTGCCAAGGCCGGGCCAGGAGCTTCGGATCGGGGTTGGGTCAGCGCGCGACGTGCGGATCGGCAGATGCCGCGCGCGGACCCTGTGGGTCCCCATGCCGACTCTTAATGTCCTCTATATATTGGCTAGCGTGCCTGAGATCAATCGACGCAACATGATGATCACAATGGGGCTGGGCGCACTGGGGGCCGCGATGTCTCTCCCGGAAGCTTGGGCTCACCCGACTCCCCCGTCGGCGCCGGCCGATGCCGCGCCCGGGAGCTACATTTTCCACGACGAGTTCGACGGACCGGCCGGCCAAGGCCCCGATCTGGCGAAGTGGACGCCGCAGACCTGGCAGGACGACGTGTACCCGCCGGTCGACGGGATATACCGCGCCGGAAATGTCTTCCTCGATGGAAATTCCAATCTTGTCCTGCAGGCCAGCCGAGAAAACGGTCAATATTTCAGCGGCAAGCTGCGCGGCAACTGGCGAGGCTCTATCGGTACCACCTGGGAAGCGCGGATCAAACTCAACTGTTTGTTCCCCGGTCTGTGGCCCTCGTTCTGGACTGTCAACGAGGATCCGCAGCCGGACGGCGAGGTCGACATCTTCGAGTGGTACGGCAACGGCGAATGGGCTCCCGGTACGACCGTCCACGCGGCATCCAACGGGAAGACCTGGGAAGGGAAATCGATTCCCGGGATGGTGGACGACGCTTGGCACACCTGGCGCATGCGTTGGGATGAGGACGGTTTCAAATTCTGGCGGGACTACGTCGACGGAGCCAAGCCGTACTTCAGTGTTCCGCCGAAGCCGATCCACGTCTTCGGCGCACCGCCTGAAGACAAGCGGTGGCCGTTCAACAATCCCGGCTATTGGATGACGCCCATGTTCACCCTTGCGGTCGGTGGGGTGGGCGCCGGCGATCCTGCCGCAGGGACGTTCCCGTGCCAAATGCTGATTGACTACATCCGGGTCTGGTAGCGATTTACCGCACGGCCTTGACCACCTGAACCAGGTTGAACTGCCACCGCTCGACGAGGCGAAAGCCTAGATCGTATGGAACCGCGAACGCCGGTGTCGCTCCGTAGAGCGGGCCGGGCGGGAGCGCCGAACCTTGCTCGCGCGCGGGCATTGCCTTGTCAGCTTGGGTGATGATCCACACGACGCGACAGTGGCTCAGTGGTTTCGCAACGACTTCTGGGATGAGGTTGGTATCGAAGACGTCGTTGCGGTCCGTTGCGCGTTGCCACAGGGTGAGGTCGACCACCTTCCGATATGCATCGGGACGCGCCGCCAGCAACGGGCGCATCGGAGCAGGCATGAACGTGACCGTGTCGTTGACGAGTAAGCAGTCACCGGGTGCGGCTTTCGCGGCAATCAAATCGGCCACCTGGCTGTAGTCCATTCCATACTTGGCGTACGGGCCACGTTGAGCCAGAACATAATTCGGCGCCGCGGCGACAGCAAAAAGACTGACGAGAGTTATCGCAGCCCATGGTCGAGGGGCTACTGCGAAAATGCAGACGCCAAGGACCAACGCCATCGCCGGTGCGGTGAAAGTCAAGTAGCGCGGCGTGTAGATCGGGTGAACCACTATCGACCAGATGACGACCAGTGCGGTCGGTATCAGCAGCCAGGCGATCGCCAAGGTCAGCAGCTGCCGATCGGAATCCGTCAGTTGCGCGGCTCTGCGAAGCCACCAGACCGCGGCCGCCACTACCACCAGCGCCGACAACAGCGCGAACGGCGGGCTTCGCTCGAAATATTGTTGAACCGTCACATCTTCGATCGTTCGGTGCCCGATCGGTGCTAACCAGCTGATCTGATGCGCTTGGCCGACGGCCACGACCATAAACGGCGCCACAGCGATACCCACCACAACCGACGTGGCGGCGAACCGCACTGGGACCCGCTGGCTGCGCTGGAAGGCGCAGATGAAAGCGACGTGAGCCAAAAACAGCAGCACCAGATACACGTCGAGCAGAGTCGAGATCGCCAGGACGATCCCGTAAGACAGCCAGGCCGCAGTGTTGTTACGACGTGCGGCGTAAACGAGCACTACCGTCAGCCACACGGCGGCCATCATCGAAAACGCATAGGGGCGAGCTTCGATGCCTGCCCACGTCGTTCGGGGCAAGATCGCGCAGACAACTCCCGAGGCCACCGCGACAGTGCGCGACGAGAACTGCTTACCTAGCACCACTAGCCCTGCCGCCGCGCCTCCAATAGCTAGACCGCTTGGCGCGCGAGACCAGAACTCGGTCGGTGGGAAGATTTGGAACCAGCCGTGCATGAGCAGGTAATACAGGCCGTGCACGGCGTCGACGTTTCTCAACATCTGCCACAACTGACCCAGCGAACGACTGTATGAGGCGGAAATGGTCGCCGACTCGTCGTACCAGAAAGAAGGGTGGCCTGCGCCGCCGAGACTCACGGCGGCGGCCAACACGCCAACGATCAATGGGTCCAGCATCGCTCGCGGCAGTGTCAGCTGGTCACCGCGAAGTGCACCACGGCGACGCTGCGACTCGCCGGTATCGGAGACGCTCACGGAGCCGCCGAGCACGTTGGGTTGTGCGTTGCGATCAGTCATCTGGACTCGTCGCTATGTTGCCAGAAGCGCACCTAAGCGTGCTTCCGCCTACTCCAGCGGGGTCCACCGCGGCTGCTATCGTCCTGTGCTTGTGTCGGAGATGAATCGACGCAGCGCCATGTTGACGTTTGGGATCGGCGCCCTTGCCGCCGCGATCCCCTCCGCGAAAGCCGGCGCTTAAGGCGGCGGTGATCCCGCCTCGGGCAGCTACCCGGCGGAGATGCCCGTCGACTGGGTGCGCGTCTTCTAACGCGACTGGCGCACTTTGTACGTCGAGGGCCACGAGTGTCGGGTGTCGTCGCCTACCAGCGGTGTGCCCATGCTTCCGACCTTGACGTTGTAGGCCTCCTGTCCGGCACCGACTTCGCGGTTGGCGTGTTCCTGCGCGAGGTAGTACAGCTCGTCGATGGTGGCTTCGCCGTAGGCAACGAATGACGTCGTTCGAACGATGTCGCCGACCCCGGCGGTCATCAGGTCTGGCAGGATTTTCGTCGCCAGCGCCGCCAGGCCCAGCAACGAGAACGGGATGACCCAGTAACAGGTGTACGACAGGGGTGTCTTGGCGTCCAGGATCGTCGCGTCGCGGAGGACGATCGGCGGAATCGCCGACGACACCGTCATACCGCTGAGCACGGCAACCCAGATCCACGCCAGCCGCGTCGTGACCTGGCCGAAGAGCTCGCTCTCCACCACCCCTGGGGGCTGACCCGCCGCAACGAACTCGTGCACGAAGGGCTTGCCGGTCAGCACGCCGATGAGGACCGTCAGGAGGAGCGCCGCGATGCTCAGCGGCAGAGCCCACCGCTCCATCACCGACGGGCTCAGCAACACGGTCGCGGCCGTCAAGACTAAAAATGTTCCGGCAGAACCGATTTCGAGTGCTTGCGCAGGTATCCGGGTGGCGCGGCTGACCGCCAACCCGACGACGGCGAGAGCCAACGCGACCAACACAGCGACAAGCGACGGCGCATTACCGACAAGCACCCAATAAACGATCCACGGCGCGAAGCCAAACAGAATGCCCACGATCGGTCAGTGTATGGGCGTGACGGTTGACCGGGTCTACTGGTTGGCTTGCTGCTCGTCTTGTTGAGCCTGCAGCTGGTCTTGCATGGCCTGCTGTTCGGCCTGATCGTTTTGTTCTTGGGCCTGTTGTTCGGACTGGATCATCGACTGTATCGCGTTGTTTTCCGCCTGCTGAGCTTCGTCATCACTGTCGTCGACGTCCTGCACGCGAAGCGGCGGCGCGGTTGCCTGGTCCACCAGCTGCACCGGCGCCGACGCGACGGTTGTTTCGGGGGCGCCGGGCCAAGCAGTGCCGAATAGTGCGAACAGCGCGACGGCGGCGGAACCGCCGACAATCATTCCGATCGCATGGCGGCGTCGGCGTCGGACCTCGGCTGAGCTGACGTCAGGGGATTCTGTGGTGGTGTTCATCAGCCATGATTGCGCTCGGTCATTAGCTGCAGGCTTGGTCGCACTTAGCGCGCAGCTGTGAGTTGACGGCGGTAGCCGAGCGGCTAAGAAATCCGTCATCTCGGCTAACCTGAACCGGTGCCAGACGAGGAGCCGCGGCCCGAACGGCCGCTCGGCGGAATCCAGCGCACTCCTGCTCAACGCCGCATCTTGCGCGCTGCGCTGGAACTGTTCGCCGACCACGGTGTCAGCGGAACGTCGCTGCAAATGATCGCTGATGCCGTCGGCGTCACCAAGGCCGCGGTCTACCACAAGTTCAAGACCAAAGAAGAAATCGTCATCGCCGTCGCCGAAATGGAACTGGCCACGCTCGAGGACGCATTGGAAGCCGCCGAAGCCCAGGCAGACGGGGTGGGTGCTCGCAAAGTGTTGTTGACCGAGGTGGTCGGCATGGCGGTCGAACGCCGCCGCTGGGTGATGGCGCTGCAGAACGACCCGGTAATGGTGCGAGTGTTGGGTGAGCACAAACCGCTCCGCGATTTGATCACCCGCCTTTACGCGATCTTGCTTGATGAATCCGACGACACCGAGGCGCGGATATCGGCGGCACTGTTCTCCGGGGCGATCGCCGGCACGGTGATCAATCCCCTCGTTGACGACATCGACGACGGCACGCTGCGCTCGGTACTGATCCAGCTCACCGGACGGATGCTGAAGTTGCCCGACTGACACATGCGCAGAGCCGCAACCGAAGCCCTTGCCGTATGCCGTTCGGGTCATCTATCGTCGCAGTAGCCGATCGGCTACCCCTGTCTAACCGGCGGCGAGGAGCAGACTCATGCAGATTCTTGCTGAAGCCCAGGACCTACCCAAGACCGCAAACATCAAGACCCAGCTGATCAGCCTGTGGACCGCACCCGTCTTCGGCGTCGTCTTGCTGGTCGCATTCCTGGCGTTCCCGGGATTCTTTCCGCCGATGTCGCCGGAAATGACCGCCGAGCAGGTCGCGAAGTTCTACAGCGACCACACGGCGATGATTCGGTTCAGTATGGTCACCTTCAACCTGTGCGGGATCATGTTGCTGCCGATCTTCATGGTCATCGTCGTCCAGATGAAGCGAATGGCCACCCAGAGTCACGTGTTCGCCTACTGCTACCTCACCGCGGCGGTCACCGGCGCAACCCTTTTCGCGCTCGCCGACATCTTCTATCTCGTCGCGGCGTTCCGGCCCGCACGCAACCCCGAGCTGATCGAGCTGCTCAACGACATGGGTTGGATGATCTTCATTGCGCCCGTGGGGGCGGCCGTCGCCATGAACCTATTGCTGGGGCTGGCAATCTATTTCGACGACGGGCCCAACCCGGTGTTTCAACGGTGGGTCGGGCATTATGCCGTGGGTACCGCGCTCGCGATGGCCCCGGCGGTGGGCGCCGCCGTTTTCACCACTGGGCCGCTGGCATGGAACGGCGTGATCTCCTTCTGGCTTCGCAATGGCGCATTCACGCTGTTCGTCATCGTGATGTTCTTCGTGCTGCGCAATGTGCTGCATCGGCAAGCGATCGATGAGGGGGTCGCGCGGTGAGCAGCACGGTATCGACTGACCCCTCCCCGACGGCCGGCACCGTCGATCCTGCCAGACCCCCGCGAGCCGGCAAACGTGATGTCTGGCTTGTCTTTTGGATCGTGCCCGCGTTCTACACCGCATTCGGTGTGATCTTCTTCGCGCTGGCCAGGGTGATGCCGCCGCCGCGGCCCGATGTGACCGTCGATCAGATGGTGCATTTCTTCCACGCGCACGCGTTGACCATCAAGATCGGCTTCGGGGTACTGGTGCTGATCGTCGGGGGCGCCGGCATCTCGAACGGCATTGTCGTCTACCACATGAAACGGATGACGGTCGGATCGGTCATGGCCTACATCTATCTTGGCTCGATGTCGGTCGGTGCGCTGCCCGGCTGCCTGCTGGTCGCGTTCTCCTTTTTGACCGCGGTGTATCGGCCGGGTCGCGATCCACAAATCCTGGCAATGCTTTACGACCTCGGGCTGCTGTCCTACGTCGGCTCTCTGGGGTGTTTCTCCACTGCGTACTTTGCCTTCGCGGTGGCGATTCTCTACGACAAGAACGAAATCTTCCCTAAATGGCTTGCCTACGTGAATGTCTGGCAGATCGTCACCGAAATCCTCACGGTCGCGGTATTCGTCTCGAAGGCAGGGCCCTTCGCGTGGAACGGCGCGAACTCGTTCTGGTTGGGTACGGTGATTTTCGGTGTCTGGCTCGTTTGCGTGATCGTCTTCCTGAAGAAGGCCAACGAGCTGCAGCCGGCCGACGAGCCACCACTGGATTGATGGGCGACTTCGTGGCACATACAGAACAGGCCGCCGGTGAGTTCGACACCGCCGCAGCGTCTTCGGTGACGAGCGCCGAAGGCAGGGTCCACCTTCCGGGCGATGTCCACATGTGGGTGATGGTTCTCGGAGACCTGATCATCTTCGGTGCCTACTTCATCATCTTCATGGTCTTCCGGGCGAGGAACCCGCAGGAATTCCTGGCTTCCGAACAGCATCTCAACATCAACATCGGCGTGCTCAACACGCTGGTGCTGCTTGCCAGTTCCTGGTTCATCGCCCGCAGCGTGCAGGCCGCCCGCGCCGACGACCACGCCCAGGCGCTGCGCCTGACCTATTTCGGCGGACTGTGTGGAGTGGGGTTCATCGCGATCAAGGCCTACGAATGGTCGGCGAAAATCACTCAGGGCTATACCATTTCGAGCAACGACTTCTTCATGTTCTACTACATGCTCACCGGTGTGCACCTGTTCCACGTGTCACTTGGATTGCTGATCTTGGGTATCACCGTGCGCGAGCTGCGCAACCCTCGCCGTCGGCGACCCTTCATGGTCGAAGCCGGGGCCACCTACTGGCACATGGTCGACCTACTGTGGATCGTCATCTTCGCCCTGGTCTACGTGATGAGGTGAGCACATGACCACGACTGCCGCACGGACAACGACCTACGCCTGGATCGTGCTGTCCGCGATCACCATCGTCTCGTGGTGGCTCGCGCCCGGCCATGCCCACGGAGCAACTGCCGTAGCCAGCGTGCCGATCACCGTTGCCGTGATCGTCCTGGCATTCATCAAGGGACGCCTGATCATTCAGTACTTCATGGAAGTGCGCACTGCCCCCCGGTGGCTCAAGCTGTTCACCGATGCGTGGCTCACCATCTTGTGGGCCGGCGTGTTGGCGATCTACCTGTACTGAACGCTTGTTAGGCGGGTAACTGTTGCGCCAATTCCGATGCAGTCTCGGCCATACCGCGATAGCGCTCGCGATATTCGGTGGTGCTGGCGCGCGCATCGGCGGCGTTGCCGTCCACTCCCCGACGCCACACCCCGGCGGTGATGGAGGCCAGCCGGAACATGGAAAACACCACGAAGACGTCGAGCGACTCCGGCGGTTTGCGGCCTGCATGCGCGCAATAGCTCTCGACGAAAGCCTGCTGGTCGGGAAGCCCAGTGCCAGTGAGGTTGTCGCCGGCCACCCCGGTCAGACCGCCGGGTCCTCCGGGCACGTGGTAGGTCACACAGAAGTACCCGAGGTCGGCCAGCGGATTGCCGATCGTCGCCAGTTCCCAGTCCAGCACCGCCACCACCCGCGGCTCGGTCGGATGCAGCAACACGTTGCCCAGCCGGTAGTCGCCGTGGGCGATGCAGGCCGGCGCATCGTCGGGCGGCAGGTGGTCGGGCAGCCATTGCGCCAACAGGTCCATCGCCGGCATGTCCTCCATGCGCGCCGCCTCCCATTGGCGAGTCCACAATGCCACCTGACGTTGCATGTAACCCTCTGGCCTGCCGAATCCCTCCAGCCCGGCGGCGCGCCAATCCACCCGATGCAACGCCGCAAGCACGCGAGCCAGATCCTCGTAGACGGCCGCACGGTGCGCCGGGGTGCCCGCACGCATCACCCGGTCCGGAAAGACCCGCCCCTCAACGTGGTCCATAACGAAAAACGGTGTGCCGAGGATTGTTTCGTCCTGACACAGCAGTCGCATGCGCGGCACCGGCACGTCAGTCTCGGCCAGCGCTGCCATGACGCGGTGTTCGCGCTCTACCTCGTGGGCCCGGGGCAACAACTTGCCGGGCGGCTTCTTGCGCAGAACGTAGTCGCCGCCGGAAGTACGCAGGTGATAGGTGGGGTTGCTCTGTCCGCCCTGAAACTGACGAATCTGCAGCTGACCGTCGAAGCCCGGCAGCCGTCCACGCAGGTACTGGGCCAGAGCGGCTTCGTCGAAGCGGTGTGCGGGCAGCACCGGTATCAGTTCTGCCATGCCCTCCATCGGCGGCCCCTTGCTGATGCGTGCTTGATCGCTGAGCGTCCGCTCAATCGCTGTCGGGAAAACCCTACCGAGGAGTGAAACGACGATGGCCCGTTTCGGTGTTGGCGTCATGCACAACACGATCAATTCGCGTTTCGGCCCAAAGCCCTTGGTGCATGCCGACTACGCGATCGGCCTGGCCTGTCGGGCCGATTCCTTCTGGGTAGCCGACCACCTCAACTCGGTGCTGCCGCCGTCGATGTGGACGCCTGAGCACGTCGGCGCGGCCCGGCTGATCCCCAAGATGGACGCCCACCTCGAACCGTGGACGATGCTGGGCTACCTCGCCGGCCGGAACAAGCTGGGCCGAATGCGCCTGGGAGTGGCCGTCACCGATACCGGTCGGCGCAACCCGGCTGTCACTGCGCAGGCCGCCGCTTCGCTGCATCTGCTCACCCGCGGCCGTGCGGTCCTCGGTATCGGAACCGGCGAACGAGAAAGCAACGCACCCTATGGCGTGGACTGGTCCAAACCGGTGGCACGCTTCGAGGAAGCCGTCGCGACCATCCGCGCGTTGTGGAACTCCAACGGCGAGCTGGTCACCCGCGACTCACCGTTCTTTCCTTTGCATAAGGCGACTTTCGCGCTGCCGCCCTATCGCGGCAAGTGGCCCCCGATCTGGGTCGCCGCCCATGGGCCGCGCATGATGCGCGCCACCGGCCGGTATGCCGACGGCTGGTTTCCGGGCACCACCCGCGCAACCGAATACGGTGAGCAACTCCAGATCGTGCGTGCCGCTGCGTCGGATGCCGGGCGCGACCCGATGGCCATCACCCCCGCCCTCATCCGGTTCATCGTCACGGGCCGATCCCGCGACGAAATCGACGAAGTCGTGGAATCCGATATCGCCAAGGTGTTCACACTGAACTCCCCCGCCAAGGACTGGGCGCGGCACGGCGCACAACACCCACTCGGAGCAGACTTCACCGGTGTGCAGGACCTCATACCGCAGACGATCGACGAGCAAACCGCGCTCGGGTATGCCGCGAAGGCGCCTCGCTCCCTGGTCGAAGAATTGTTTGCGGTGGGAACGCCTGACGAGGTGATCGACCAGATGGCGGATTTCCGCGACCATGGTCTGCGCTATCTGGTTGTCGGCAACGCCGGCGCCATTCAACCCAGTCTGCGAAAGAGCGCTACCGCGACCGCGCCCTACATCAATGTCGTGCGCGCGCTGAGAAAGCTGTGAGGTGACGCGATGCCGATGATCGACCTGACGTTCGTGCGTGGCTCGTTGAACGACCAGGCGCTGGGACTGCTGACCGACGAACTCGTCACCGCGTTGCTGCGTGCCGAGCGCGCCCCGGACACCCCGTTCCTACGCGACAACACCTTGGTGTACCTGCACGCACTGGATCCGGCGGCGCAGTCGGTGGGCGGGCGTGGCGCGGGCGCGCCCAGATTCCGCGTCGAGATGACGGTGTTCGAAGGCGCACTGTCGCAAGACCGCAAGGAACGGCTCGCGGCCGACGTGCACGCCGCAGTGTGTGCCGCAGCCGGAATCGAACCGGAAGGCGAACGGGCGCTGCATGTTTGGACGCTGATTCACGAGATCCCGGAAGGCAACTGGGCCGGCGGCGGCAAGGTCATCTACTACCGGCAGGTCAAAGGTTTGGTGGCTGACGACGCAGAATAGTGTCGGGGTATGGACATCTCTTGCGCGTTCGCGACCTCGTCCGACACCCCGACCCAGGTGCAGCTCGCCGAAACGCTCGGCTACCGGCGAGCCTGGCTCTACGACTCCCCGGCGCTGTACCCCGACGTGTGGATGGTCCTATCGCGATGTGCTGAACGCACTTCGCGGATCGGCCTCGGACCGGGCGTGCTGGTTCCCAGCCTGCGCCATCCGATGGTCAACGCCGCCGCGATTGCCGAGCTCGTGGACCAAGCGCCCGGTCGCGTCGCCGTGGCCGTCGGCGCGGGCTTCACCGGCCGGTTCACACTGGGCAAGCGGCCCATGCCGTGGCGCCAGGTGGCCGAGTACGTCCGCTGCTTGAAGGCGTTGCTGGCCGGCGAGACCGGTGAATGGGAGGGAGCGAAAGTTCGCATGCTGCACCTGCCCGGCTTCGGAGCGAAGCGACCGGTTCGGGTGCCGATCCTGATCGGTGCGGACGGCCCGAAGGGCCTGGCGGTGGCAGCAGAGCTCGGCGACGGCGTTCTCTCCGCCGCGGTCCCCCAACCCGACGCCGTCAAGGTGGCCGACTGGCGGGCGCTGCTGACGTTCGGCACTGTGCTCGACGAGGGTGAGCAGCTGACCTCTGCACGGGTCGCCGACGCCGCCGCGCCGGGAGCGGTGGTGATGTACCACGCCGCCTACGAGCGGGGAGGCGCGGCGGTTGTCGATGCGCTGCCGGGCGGTCGCGGGTGGCGCGAGGCGGTCGAGGCCTACCCCGAGACCGAGCGGCATCTCGCGATCCACGAGGGGCATCTGGTCAAGGCGAACCCGCGCGACGAGCCGCACGTCGCCGACCTGATCCCGCTGACCAGCGCGATGGCGTTGGTGGGGACCGCGCGGCAAGTGTCGGAGCGCATCGCCGGATTCGGCGCAGTTGGCGTCACCGAGCTCGTCTATCAGCCCGCCGGATCCGACATCGAGCGCGAGCTGCGGGCGTTCGCAGCCGCCACCGGCCTCCAGGGCTGACATGCGCCGCGCAGGTATTACCGTGTGGTGATGATTGCCGATGTAATCGTGACGGCGTTGCTTGCTGTGCTTTTTGCTTTTGCCGGTCTGATCAAACTGTTCGGGGTGCGGCAATCGCTGGCGATCCGCGACCATCTCGGCGTCAAGCCGGCGCAGTGGCGGATGATCGGAATACTCGAGCTGGCCGGCGTCGCCGGTGTGCTGGTGGGTCTGGCCTGGGCGCCGATCGGTGTCGCAGCCGCCATCGGGCTTTCTCTGCTTGCGTTGGGCGCCATCGTTTTTCACGGGCGCGCATCCGACAGCGCGGCTGACACTGCTCCGGCGGTGATCGGGCTGGGCTTGGCCGTCGCGACCGCGATCCTGCAGTCGATCTAACGGTTACTGTCGCTCACGCGCCAGCACTAGTAAGCTGGGCTAAATGAATGACGTCGTCATCGCCGGCGCCGGCCCCAACGGGCTGATGCTGGCCTGCGAGCTCGGACTGTCCGGAATCCGCCCGATCGTCTTGGACCCGTTGCCGGGGCCCAACCCGGAACCGCGCGCCAACGGGGTTACCGGCCAAGGGGTTCGGATTCTCGACCATCGAGGTTTCTACAGCGTGCTGGCAGGGGCCGACGAAGCGCCACAGCCTTCGCCTTGGGCCATGTTTGCGGCTTTGACGCTGGATCTGACGGGGACGGCGGATACCCAAAATTACATGGTCGCCGTCCAACAACCCCGACTTGTGCAACTCCTCGCCGAGCGCGCGGAGAAGCTGGGCGCAGACATTCGCTGGGGCCACCGAATGGCGGGCTTCGACCAGCACGAAGACGGCGTGACCGTCCATGTCGACGGTCCGGACGGCGTCTACGAGCTAACAGCGAAGTACCTGGTCGGCGCCGACGGCGGCACCAGCCAAACACGCAAGCTCGCGGGCATCGATTTCCCCGGAATGACGTCGCATGACGCGGTCGCCCGGATGGCGTTCGGGGTGGTGCCGCCGGACGACTGGGTCGACCCGGTCACCGGCGCGCTCGACGTGCCGGGGTGGGGCCGAGTCCCGCCCACGCCGTTCTATCGTGCCGAACATGGCGTTTTCGCCTGCCGTCGGTTGGGCGGCAGGGCGATGCTCATCACCCTCGAACTGGACCGATCGGCTCGAGAAGAACGCATCGACGGCTATGACGACGACGAACCGCCGGTGAGCCTGGCCGAGATAGAGGCCAGCGTGAAACGCGTGCTCGGCGCCGACGTACCCCTGCGGCCGATATCGCCTGATACCCAGTTGGATCTGCGTCGCTTCTACAGCATCAACTCGCGGATCGCCTCGCGGTACAAGTCGGGTCGGGTGATCGTGGTCGGCGACGCCGCGCACGTCCACTCCCCCCTTGGCGGACCGGGCCTGAATCTTGGTCTGCAGGATGCGGTCAACCTCGGCTGGAAGCTGGCCGCCGTCGTTGCCCGCGGCGCCGACCCCGCATTGCTTGAAACCTACGAGGCCGAGCGCCGGCCCGCCGCCGAGCGGGTGATCATGCACACCCGCGCTCAGTTGGCTCTGATCAGGCCCGGGACGGAAGTCTCGGCCTTAAGAGAACTCTTCTCCGAACTGCTCGAGGTTCCCGATGTCGTTCGGCGTCTGAGTGATCTGGTGTCCGGCAACGAGAATCGGTATCCCGTTGGCGCCGACGCGCATCCACTGACCGGACAGTGGGTGCCCGATTTCGCTGTCGCTGGTGCCGACGGAACGCGACGGGTCGCGGAGCTCGCTCGCGATGGGCGGCCGCTGCTCGTCGACCTCACCGACGGCGCCGTCGTGGCGGCCGCCGCGGCGGACATCGGAGACCGGATCAACGTCGCCGCGGGAGAGAAGGTTGGT
>Ga0209248_10000100_pt1 | contig 29622 bp, 34 predicted proteins | sample BogFormECP04_OM1_FD_188241 | JGI IMG/M metagenome (GOLD analysis project Ga0209248, IMG submission 188241) | Bog forest soil microbial communities from Calvert Island, British Columbia, Canada - ECP04_OM1 (SPAdes) (version 2) | ecosystem: Environmental > Aquatic > Freshwater > Wetlands > Bog ... | reverse complement strand
GGTCTGCCTGCCGGTGATGGACTCCCCCGACGTCTTCTACTCCGAGGACAACGGAATCGACTGGGACGTCATCTTTTTGATGCTCGGGATGATGATGATTGTCAGCATCCTGCGCCAGACCGGTGTGTTCGAATACGTCGCGATCTGGGCAGTCAAGCGCGCCAACGGCTCGCCTATGCGCATCATGATGCTGCTGATGGTGGTGATGGCGTTCGCCTCGGCCATACTGCCCAACGTCGTCTCGGTATTGCTTATCGCGCCAGTCACCTTGCTGGTCTGCGATGCGCTGGATATCAATCCCGTACCGCTGTTGATGGCCGAGGTGTTCGCCTCCAACGTCGGAGGCGCGGCGACGCTGGTCGGCGACCCGCCGAACATCATCATCGGCGCCCGCAAGTCCCTGTCCTTCAACGCCTTCCTCGTCAACATGGCCCCGATCGTTGTCATCGTGATGCTGGTCCTCCTCGCCGTAACGCCTTTGTTGTTCCGCGGCCTTTCGGCCGTCAGCGCCGAGAGAGTTGCTGCCGTCATGTCACTGCAAGAGAGTGACGCCATCCGAGATCGTCGGCTGCTCGTCAGGTGTGTCGTTGTCATGGTCGTGGTGTTGGCCGGGTTCATCGTCTCCCCGGCTATCCACATCGCGCCGTCCCTGGTCGCACTGCTGGGCGCCGGCATTCTCATTCTGACCTCACGGCTGGAACAGTCCGAGTACCTGTCCAACGTCGAATGGGACACCCTGCTGTTCATGGTCGGCCTGTTCATCATGGTCGGCGGCCTGTTCAAAACCGGGGTTATCAAGATGTTGGGCAGGCTGGCAGCCGAGTTCACTGGCGGCAACGTCCTGCTGACCACCATGCTGATCCTGGTTATTTCGACACTGGTGTCCGGTTTCATCGACAACGTCCCCTACGTCGCCACGATGACGCCGATCGTCGGCCATCTCGCCTCGACAATCACCGGACCGCACCACCACCACGTCTTGTGGTGGTCGCTGGCACTCGGCGGCGACTTGGGTGGCAACCTGACCGCCGTCGGATCCAGCGCCAACATCGTCATGCTCGGCATTGCCATGCGATCCGGCCACCCCATCTCGTTTGGAGAATTCACCCGCAAAGGCATTGTGATCACCACGATCTCCACCGCGCTCTGTGCGGTCTACTTGTGGCTGCGGTACTTCGTTCTTGCGTAGTCGTCAGCGTGTCAACAGCGCGACGCACTCGATGTGATGGGTCAGCGGGAACGAGTCGAACACCGCAACCTTGTCGACCGCATAGCCGTGCTGCCGATACAGACCGATGTCGCGGGCGAACGATGCGACCTCACAGCCGATGTGCACCACCCGCGGGACCTCGGCCGCGGCGAGCAAGTCGATCACGTCACGTCCGGCGCCGGCACGCGGCGGATCCAGCACGGCCACATCCGCGCCGCGGCGTTGTGCGGTCAGCGCCCGCCGCACCGAATCGGTGATCGCACTCACCTGCGCGAGCTCGGCCAAGGCGGCACGCGCCACCCGTGATGCCGCCCGTGAGCTGTCGACGCTGATCACCTGCCCGGACTCCCCGACCGCGTCACCAAGCACCGCGGCAAAAACCCCGACGCCACCGTAGAGATCCCAGGCGGTCATGCCCGGGCCCGGCTGGGCCCAGTCGCTGACCAGTTCGCTGTAGGTCCGTGCCGCGTCGCAGTGCGCCTGCCAGAAGGCCGTCACCGGGACCTGCCAACTGTGCCGGCCTGCCCGCTGCACGCCCTGGAAGCTACCCTCGACCACCTCGGTCGAGGTTCGTCGGCCTTGGCGTACCGTGCGCACCACATGCCGCTGACCGTCGTCGTCGATGACGACGTGCAGATGCGCACCGGGCGGCCATTCGATACAAGCCAGACCGTCGGTCATTCCGGCCGGCAGCTGGCCGCAGTTGAGATCGGTGACCAGCTCGTCGCTGCGGTAGCGATGAAATCCGGCGCGGCCGTCAGCACCGATGTCGAGCCGGACCCGTGTTCGCCACCCAGTCGGGCCGCGTGGCGTCAGTGGCTGGACTGCGCCACTCCACTGGTAATCGCCAAGGCGGGCAAGTTGATTGGAGACGACCTCGGCTTTGAGCGCACGCGCCGCTTCCGGCTCGACGAAAGCCAGGTCGCAGCAGCCTGCACCCTCTACTCCGGCGATCGGGCATAGCGACGCCCTACGATCGCTCGACGGGTCGATCACCTCGACCGCCTCGGCGTGCCAGTAGGAACCCCGATCTACCGTGACCCGCACCCGCACCCGCTCGCCGGGCAGCGCATAGCGGACGAAGACCACCCGGCCATCGTGACGTGCCACGCAGCTGCCCCCGTTGGCCGGCGCGCCGACGGTCAGCGTCAGTTCCGCCAAGGCGGTCGATTCAGGTGTCAATCGAATATCCCCCGACGGGCATCGCCGGGAGCCGCATGCGGGTGCATCGACTTGAGTCGCTCCGACGAATTGAGTTGCCAGGGAACCGATGTCACCATCACCCCCGGCATGAAAAGCAACCGGCCCTTCAGCCGCAGCGCGCTCTGATTGTGCAGCAGATGCTCCCACCAGTGGCCGACGACGTACTCCGGCAGGAAAACCGTCACCACGCTGCGCGATGATTCCTTGTTCACTCGCTTGACGTAATCCAGTATCGGGCGGGTGATTTCGCGGTACGGCGAAGCGATGACCTTCAGCGGCACCTTGATATCGCTGTCTTCCCAGGCGCGGACCAGCTGACGGGTTTCGGCGTCGTCGACGCTGACCGTGATGGCCTCCAGCACATCGGGCCGCGTCGCGCGCGCGTAGGCCAGCGCGCGCAGCGTCGGCAGATGCAACTTCGATACCAAAACCACGGCGTGGTTGCGGCTGGGCAAAACGACCTCACTGTGTTCGACGGCCTGCTGCTCCAGTTCCAGGCCGACAGTGTCGTAATGCTTGCGGATCATTTTCATCAGGACGAAAAGCAAAACCATCGCGACAACGGCGATCCACGCCCCGGCAAGGAACTTGGTGATCGACACGACGAACAGCACCGTGCCGGTGGCCACAAAACCGATGGTGTTGACCACCCGGGAACGCAGCATCGTACGCCGGACCGCGGGATCGGACTCGTTGCGCAGCAACCGAGTCCAGTGTCGGACCATACCGATCTGGCTCAGCGTGAACGATATGAAAACACCGACGATGTACAGCTGAATCAGCGCAGTGACTTGCGCGCGGAAGGCGATGATCGCCGCGAGCGCCGCCACCGCCAAAAACACGATGCCGTTGGAGAACGCCAGCCGGTCCCCGCGGGTATGTAGTTGGCGCGGAAGATAACTGTGCTGCGCGAGCACCGAGCCCAGGACCGGGAACCCGTTGAACGCCGTGTTGGCCGCCAAGACCAGGATGAGCGCGGTCACCGTTGCGATCAGCAGAAACCCGATGTGGAAGCTGCCGAACACCGCTTGGGCGATCTGCGTCACGAGAGTCTTCTGTTGATAGTCGCGCGGGATACCGCTCAGCTGGGTAGCGGGATCGTCGACGATCTGGACCCCGGTCTCCTTGGCCAGCAGGATGATGCCCATCAACAGGCTGACCGCGATCGTGCCGAGCATTAGCAACGTGGTTGCCGCATTGCGCGACTTGGGTTTTTGGAATGCCGGCACTCCGTTGCTGATCGCCTCCACCCCGGTGAGCGCCGCGCAGCCCGACGAGAACGACCGCGCCACCAGGAACACCAACGCAAAGCCGGCGATCGAGCTGCGTTCGGCATGCATCACAAAACCGGCGGACTCGGCCCGCACCGGTTCGCCCAGCACGTAAATGCGGAACAAGCCCCAACCGAGCATGAGGCCCACGCCGACGATGAACGCGTAGGTCGGGACGGCGAAGGCCACCCCGGACTCGCGCACACCGCGCAGGTTCAGTGCCATCACCAGCAGGATCGCGCTCACACAGAACAGCACCTTGTGGTCGGCCACGAACGGAATGGCAGATCCGATGTTCGACATGGCTGATGCCGTCGAAACAGCCACCGTGAGAACGTAATCCACCATCAGCGCGCTCGCCACCGTGAGACCGGCGTTGGGGCCTAGATTAGTTGTGACCACCTCGTAGTCACCGCCGCCGGACGGGTAGGCACGCACGTTCTGCCGGTAGCTGGCCACCACGACCAGCATCACCGCCGCCACCGCCAGCCCGATCCACGGCGTCAACGAATACGCCGCCAGCCCGGCCACCGAGAGCATCAGAAAGACCTCTTCGGGAGCGTAAGCCACCGAGGACAACGCATCGGAAGCGAACACCGGCAAGGCGATCCGCTTGGGTAGCAGTGTGTGACTCAGCCGATCGCTGCGAAACGGCTGACCCAAAACCAGCCGGCGCGCCGCGGTCGAAAGTTTGGACACGAGAGCCAAGAGTAAGCCCACCCGCGATTGCCGGTACGGTTCTCTAGACGACAACGTTCCGGTCCGAACTGGCTGGAATCCTCCCGAGAGGATCCGCAGGTGCGAGTGGTTGTGATGGGCTGCGGCAGGGTGGGGTCGTCGGTGGCCGACGGGTTGTCTCGGATCGGCCACGACGTCGCGGTCATCGACAGCGACAGCACCGCGTTTAGCCGGCTGAGCCCCGACTTCGCCGGTGAGCGCGTCCTCGGCCTGGGCTTCGACCGAGACGTGCTGCTCAGGGCCGGCATCGAGGAAGCCGATGCGTTCGCGGCGGTGTCATCCGGAGACAACTCCAACATCATTTCGGCTCGGCTGGCTCGGGAAATCTTTCGGGTGCCGCGGGTGGTCGCGCGGATCTATGACGCCAAGCGTGCGGAGGTCTACGAGCGACTCGGCATTCCCACGATTGCCACCGTGCCCTGGACGACCGATCGGCTGCTCAATGCGCTCACCCGGGACACCGAGACCACCAAGTGGCGAGACCCGACCGGAACCGTCGCCGTCGCCGAAGTCGCGCTGCACGAGGACTGGGTGGGCCACCGAGCCACCGATCTGGAAACGGCCACCGGCGCTCGGGTGGCGTTCTTGATTCGATTCGGCACCGGCGTGCTCCCGGAACCGAAGACGGTCATCCAGGCCGGCGATCAGGTCTACATCGCCGCCATTTCCGGTCACGTGGCCGAGGCGCTGGCCATCGCGGCGTTGCCACCCAGCGAGGACCTCGAGCCATGAAGGTAACTATCGCTGGAGCCGGCGCGGTCGGCCGCTCGCTCGCCCGCGAACTGCTGGAAAACGGTCACGACGTGTCGCTGATCGAGCGCAACCCCGAGCACATCGACGTCGACGCAATCAAGGGCGCGCACTGGCGGCTCGGCGACGCCTGCGAGATGAGCGTGCTGCAGTCGATACGGCTGGAGGAATTCGACGTTGTGGTGGCGGCCACCGGCGACGACAAGGCGAACGTGGTGCTCAGCTTGCTGGCCAAGACCGAGTTCGCCGTGCCCCGGGTGGTAGCCCGGGTCAACGATCCCCGCAACGAGTGGCTGTTCACCGATGCCTGGGGCGTCGACGTGGCGGTGTCGACTCCGCGGATGCTGGCGTCCTTGATCGAGGAGGCCGTCGCGGTCGGAGACCTGGTGCGGCTGATGGAGTTCCGGAGCGGTCAGGCCAACCTGGTCGAGATCACGCTGCCCGACGACACGCCGTGGGGTGGCAAGCCGGTGCGCAAATTGCAGCTGCCGCGCGACGCCGCGCTGGTGACGATCCTGCGTGGGCCAAGGGTCATCGTGCCGCAAGACGACGAGCCGCTGGAAGGTGGCGACGAGTTGCTGTTTGTGGCCGTCACCGAGGTGGAGGAGGAGTTGCGTCAGCTGTTGCTGCCTCTGCAGTGACGGCGGTCGCCTCCAGCGCGCGCTGCGCCATCCTGATCGCCAGGTAGGTCACCAGCGCCGCCGCGGCGGTCAGCGGCCAGCCCATGGAGATCCGTGCCACCACCAGCCAGCCCGTGTGGTCGGACTGATAGAGCAAGTGCTGCACGACGAAGCGGGCGCCAAATACCACCACCCAGGTGAGGGTGGCGATATCGAAAGCGAAGACCGCGCGGCGCACGTCGCGCCAGGCTCGATCGTGCCCGTGCAGCCAGCTCCAGATGTAGCCGACCACCGGGCGCCGGATCAGGACGGACACCCCGAATACCGCCGCCCACAACAGCGACGTCCAGATGCCCAGCAGAAAATAGCCCTTGGACTCTCCCAGCAGGTAGGCGATCAGTGCGCAGACCGCGACGCCGATCAGTCCCGAGACCGCCGGCTGCACGGATTCCCGCCGGACCAGCCGCCACACCAGGATGAGCGTGGCAATACCGAGGGCCGCGCCGACCGCCGCCGACAAGCCCATCAGCCTCGAGGTGCCGACGAACACCAACACCGGCAGCGAGGAGTAGATCATCCCCGACACGCCACCCAGTTGTGCCATCATCCGGTCGGCTGGCGTGCGGTCGGCAGTAACCGGCGCCGCTTCGCCCTCGGCGGCGGGAGTCATGTCACTGGCTTCTTCTGTCGCACCGTTCACTGCGCGCTTCACCGCTGAATTTCGTAGTGCGGGTTGTAAATCGCCTTGCTGCCGTTTTCCAGCTTGCCGAGCCGGCCCTGCACCCGCAGCGTGCGGCCCGAGTCGATGCCGGCAATCCGCCGTTGCCCCAGCCACACCAGCGTCACGGTGTCGGTGCCATCGAACAGCTCGGCGCGAACTCCGTCGGCGCAACCCTTGGCGTTGGTTTCCACGCAGCGCAGCGTTCCGACCATCGTGACCTCCTGGCCTCGCTCACAGTCGATGGCGCGCTGCGCGCCAGTAGTGACCGCCTCGTCGCACAACTCCTCGGCATCGCGCTGCTCGGGGTCCTCCGTCAGCCGACGAGTCAGCCGGCGCAGATAGCCTTTCGCCGCCGCCATGGCCTCTCCTGACCGTCTGTGGGTCTTCCCTGTAGGTCTTCTAGGGGTGAACCTGATCCTCCCACGCCAACGGACACCGTAGACGGGTTAGTTCCCGAGCGCCATGACGTGCCGCAGTACCTTCTGCGAACACCCGAAAGCGCCCGGGCAATATCTAGGTGTGGCTACCAACCTGGGCGGTGTGACAACCGTCATCCTGCCGGGAACGGGGTCCGACGACGACTACATCATCCGGGCGTTCTCGAGGCCGCTACGCGATGCCGGCGCGCAAATCCTGGCACCGCGGCCACAGCCAGATCACTTGCTCTCCGGCTACCTGACCGCCCTGGACAACGCCGCGGGCCGAGGCCCGATCGCCGTCGGCGGTGTTTCGATCGGTGCCGCGGTAGCCGCGGCGTGGGCGCTGCAGCATCCCGACCGCGCGGTGGCCGTGTTGGCCGCGCTGCCGGCCTGGACCGGTGCGCCCGGCGACGCCGCGGCCGCCATCGCCGCCCGGCACTCCGCGCAACAGCTGCGCCACGACGGTCTGGCCGCAACGACCAACCAGATGCGGGCGTCCAGTCCGCCGTGGTTGGCCGACGAGCTGACCCGGTCATGGCAGAGCCAGTGGCCGCATCTGCCGGACGCCATGGAGGAAGCGGCGGCCTACGTCGCCCCGACTCGCGCGCAGTTGCAGCAGCTCGCGGTGCCGATGGGCGTCGCCGCCGCCGTGGACGACCCGGTCCATCCCGTTGAGATCGGGATGGAATGGGCGGCGGCTGCGCCGCACGCGGCGTTGCGCACGGTGACCCTGGATCAGATCGGCGCCGATCCCGCGACGCTCGGCGCCGCTTGTTTGGCGGCGCTGGACGCGGCGCAGGCCTGATTGCCCGCCTCTTCCGCGGGCCGTACCGGCCCGCATCGTCAGCGGGCTAGCCGCCTGTGCTGCGCAACTGCTGCATCGCCGATCCCGAGGCGCTGCGGCGCGCGGTCGGCTCGGACGGCCCCTCTTCGCCTCCAGCCTCGGGGGCCGGCGGCGCGACCAGCTGTCCCCCGGGCGCGCCCTGCGCGGCCGCCGCGTCGCGCAGCTGTGATGCCATCGGCTCGGGCAGCTCTACCGGCAACGGCGTCCGAACCGGTAGCGGAGTATCGCCGCGACGAATGACGGTGTCCACCAATGCCTCTCGAGCTTCATCCGTCAACGCATCGATGTTCTCGGCCGAGCTGTTCACGACGCAGCGGATCATCCACCGGTAGCCGTCGACACCGATAAACCGCACCACTCCGGTCGCGGTGCCGACCACCTCGCGGCCCCAGGGACCATCCTGGATGCTCACCGCAGCCCCGTCCTTGCGCAGCGAGTCGGCCAGCTCACTGGCCACCTCGCGCCACAGGCCGCCGGTCTTGGGCGCCGCGTACGCGGCGACGGTGAACCGACCGTTTGCTGTGACCACCCATATCGCGCTGGGGATCCCGGTTTCGGTCAGCTCGACTTGCAGCTGCGCCGACTCGGGCATCGGGAGCAACACCGAACCGAGATCGAGGCGGCCCGCCTCGGCGGCCGCGGCGTCGTCGAAATCCTCGATGTCGAACGGGCCCTCCGGGTCGCCGGCGACCGCGTTCTCGACCGGCCTTTCCCGTTCCGTGGGTGGGGCCGACACTTTCGGGACTTCCGCGACTCCCGACTCGTCCGCCGGCTCGTCTTTAGGTTTGCGTCTACCGAAGGCCATTACCAGCGCCGCCCCTTCTCATCACAAACTCGCGTGTCCGCCGGAAGAGCCGTGACCCCCGTCGCCACGCGACGTGTCGGCCAGCCCGGCTCCGTCGAACGACGACACCTCGACCAGTTCAACCAACTCAATCCGCTGCACCAACAGCTGCGCGATGCGGTCGCCGCGATGCACGGCGATCGGCGTCGCGGGGTCGAGGTTGATCAGGGAGACCTTGATCTCGCCGCGGTAGCCGGCATCGATGGTGCCGGGACTGTTGACGATCGAAAGCCCTGCCCGCGCAGCTAATCCAGACCGCGGGTGCACCAACCCGACCATCCCGAACGGGATGGCAACCGCGATCCCGGTCCGCACCAGGGCACGGTGTCCGGGCGCCAGCTCGATGTCTTCGGCGCTGTAGAGATCAACGCCGGCGTCACCGGCGTGGGCTCGAGTGGGCAGCGGAAGCGCGGGGTCGAGACGAACAACCGCCAGAGTGGTCGACACGGGGCCACAGATTACCCTTGACCGAGTGTCAGGGACGCGAGTCGCGCCGCAAACCGTGCGGTATCGCGAACGTTTGTGGGTGCCATGGTTCTGGTGGCCACTGGGTTTCGCGCTGGCGGCGCTCATCGCGCTGGAAGTCAACCAGGGCGTGCCGAGCATTCCGCGCTGGCTGCCGTATGTGTTGTTGTTCGTGGTGGCCGCCGGGGCGCTGCTGTGGCTGGGCCGCATCGAGATCCGGGTCACCGCCGATGACGGCGGAGTCGAGCTGTGGGCCGGCGAGGCGCATCTGCCCGTCACTGTGATCGCCCGGTCAGCAGACATCCCCCGGTCGGCCAAATCCGCGGCGCTGGGACGTCAACTCGACCCTGCGGCCTACGTGGTGCACCGGGGATGGGTGGGCCCCATGTTGCTGCTGGTTCTGAACGACGTCGACGACCCGACGCCGTACTGGCTGGTGAGCTGCCGTCACCCGGAGCGGGTGCTGTCGGCATTGCGCAGCTGACCGTTCACGCCGCGCAGTCGGTACAGATCATCACGCCGTTTTTCTCGCTGGCCAGTCGACTGCGGTGTTGCACCAGAAAGCAGCTCGAACAAGTGAACTCGTCGGCCTGCTTGGGAATCACGCGGACTGACAGCTCTTCGCCGGACAGGTCGGCACCAGGCAGCTCGAAAGACTCGGCGGATTCTGATTCGTCGACGTCAACCACCGCCGACGCCGCTTCGTTCCGTCGTGCCTTGAGTTCCTCTAGGGAATCCTCGGAAACGTCGTCGGTTTCGGTACGCCTTGGGGCGTCGTAGTCGGTAGCCATCATCGTGTCCCCTCGTAACCTCAAGCAAAGCTTTGTACCAGCGTCGAACGCTTCCTCCAAACGATTCGTGCCCTTATACCGGAGTGTTCCAGTGTGATTTACGTCACACCTTGGATTTGACCCCGCTACCTCGCCCTAAACATCCCGTTTAGAGTGCGTACGTGGTCGCGCAAATCACCGAGGGCACAGCCTTCGACAAGCACGGTCGACCCTTCCGCCGCCGCAACGCCCGGCCCGCGATCGCCCTGCTGATCGTGCTGCTGGTGGCGAGCGCGGTGGTGTGGACAATCGCCCTCACCCGCCCGCCCGAAGTCCATGAGGCTGCGGCGTGCAACCCGCCGCCGCCTGAGCCGGATCCGGCACAGCCGCATCTGGGCACACCGGTGTCGCGCAGCACGATGATCAATGTCGCACCGGCCAAACTCACCGATGCCAAAATCCGCGTCCTGAACGCCAGCGGGCGGGGCGGTCAGGCCGCCGAAATCGCCGGTGCTCTGAAGGACCGGGGCTTCGCGCAGCCAATCGCTGCCAACGATCCGATTTATGCCCACACCAGGCTGAGTTGTCAGGGCCAGATCCGCTTCGGCGATGCCGGTCAGGCCGGGGCAGCGGCGGTGTGGCTGGTAGCCCCGTGCACCGAGTTGTACCGCGATGACCGCACCGACGATTCCGTTGACCTGGCCCTGGGCACCGACTTCACCGCGCTGGCACACAGCGACGACGTCGACGCGGTGCTCGCCGGCTTGCGCCCGGGCGCCGAGCCGGCCGATCCGGCGCTGCTGTCGAAGATCCACACGGGCACCTGCTGACCGCCGGTCCGTCGCACCGATCAGCCGGGAATCGGAGCCAGGCCGTCGAATCGCTCCAGAGCCGCGAGTAACTGACCGGCGATTCCGGGTGCCGCGGCGACGACGAGGGCGCCGGTGCTGTCCGGGTCCCCAGGCTCAGGCACCACCACCCGGGCGCCCGCCTCGGCAGCGATCAGCGCCCCGGCAGCACAGTCCCAGACATGCAGCCCGTGCTCGTAGTACGCGTCCAACCGGCCCGCCGCTACCATGCATAAATCCATTGCGGCAGAACCGATTCGACGCACATCGCGAACTACCGGCAGAATTTTTGCCACCAGCGCCGCCTGGGCCGTGCGGCGTCGCCGGGAGTAGGCGAATCCCGTGCCCACCAATGCCATCGACAAATCGTCGACGGCGGTACACCGCAAAGGTTGGGTGCCCTGCTCGTCGATAACGTGTGCACCCAGGCCAGCCGCGGCCGAGTACACCCGTCCGCCCATGATGTCGGCGACCGCGCCGGCCACCGACACACCGTCGATTTGGGCTGCCACCGACACCGAGTAGGCCGGGATCCCGTAAACGAAATTCACCGTGCCATCGATCGGGTCCAGCACCCAGGTGACGGTGCCGGCGGCGTGGTCCGCCGGATTGGCGGGCCCGCCGATTTCTTCGCCCAGCACCGGGTCGCCGGATCGCAGTTGCGCCAACCGATCACGAAGTAGCCGTTCGGTCTCGGTGTCGACGATGGTCACCGGGTCGGTCGGGGTCGTCTTTGTTCGCACCGCAGCGTTGCCCTCGGGGCTCGCGCCAGGCCCGAACACCTCGCCGCGACGGCGCCGGACGAACGCGGCCGCTTCCCCGGCCAACGCTTCGGCCACCGAACGCAGGTGGGCCGGTTCGTTCTCAGGTGTGCTCACCGGACCATCGCATCACAGTTGCCGCCGGGTTCAGCAACGTCCGGGTAACAGGCCAACCAACCGCGCAGCTACGCACTAGGGTGTGGGCGGACGCCCATGTCTCGCCGAGGAGATTCGATGACCGCTCCCGACTCGACCGCCGCCTCGCCCGGCAAGCCGAGCCAGAGTTTCGGCATCGACGTCGGCGGCAGCGGCATCAAGGGCGGAATCGTCGACTTGGATACCGGCCAACTGGTTGGCGACCGGTACAAGCTGCTGACACCCCAACCGGCCACGCCGTCGGCAGTCGCGAAAACGATCGCCGCCGTGGTCAACGAATTCGGGTGGACCGGCCCCCTTGGCGTCACCTATCCGGGCGTCGTCACGCACGGCATCGTCCGGACCGCGGCCAACGTCGACAAGAAGTGGATCGGGACCAGCGCCCGCGACACCATCAGCTCGGAATTGAACGGCCAGGAGATCGCCGTTCTCAACGACGCTGACGCGGCAGGGCTGGCAGAAGAGCGCTACGGGGCGGGTAAAGACGCCACCGGCGTGGTGGTGCTGCTCACATTCGGAACCGGAATCGGGTCGGCGGTCATTCACAACGGGATATTGCTGCCCAACACCGAGTTCGGGCACCTCGAGGTCGGCGGCAAAGAAGCTGAACACCGCGCCGCGTCCTCGGTCAGGGACAGGCGCGGGTGGAGCTACGAAAAGTGGGCCAAGCAGGTGACGAAGGTGCTGGTCGCCATCGAGAACGCAATGTGCCCGGAACTGTTCATCGCGGGCGGCGGAATCAGCCGCAAAGCCGACAAATGGGTGCCGCTGCTGAAAAACCGCACTCCGGTGGTTGCCGCCGCCCTGCAGAACACCGCCGGAATCGTCGGTGCGGCGATGGCGGCGACGCGCGACGTGACGCACTGATTTGCGCGCTCTGGCGGGGTATTGCCGCGCTGTCGTTACAATGGTCTCCGGCAGCCGCCTGACCGACTGCGGCGAATATCCACCCTGATAATCGACGCCGACATCTGACATAGCCGATATTTTCCGGTTGAGCATGCCCAGGGCACCGGAAGTGAGTCCTACCGAAGGGGTTTTCGTGGCAGCGACCAAAGCACGACCGGCGACCGAGGAGCCGGTGAAGCGCACCGCCGCCAAGTCCCCCGCCGCCGGGGCAAAAGGATCGGCGGCCAAGTCCGCCAATGGCTCCACCACCACCGCAAGACGGGCCCCCAAGACAGCAGCAAAGGCCGCGCCGAAGACGGCGACGCGGGCTACTAAAGCACCGGCGAAGTCCGCCAAGGCGGACACCGACACCGCAACCAAGACGCGCACCGCGACCAAGAGCGCTGCGGCCAAGTCGGAGCCCGGCCGCGGCCGCGCGAAGAAATCGGCGTCGAACGGTACCCCCAACGACGTCGAGGTCGTAGGGGATGAGCTCGAGGTGGAGGAAGTCGACGAGCTGGACGGTGAGCCGGACATCGAAGTTGAGCCTGGCGAAGAGATCGACCTAGAGACCGAAGACCTGAGTCTCGAAGACCTCGAGGACGAGCCGTCAGAGGGTGATGACGCCGTCGTAGAGACCGGGGTCGACGAGGCCGATACTGAAGACAGCGCCGCAGCCAGCGCCAAGAAAGTCGTCGACCCCAAGCCCGCTGACGAAGAAGAGATCGTCGAGCCGACCGAAAAAGACAAAGCCTCAGGCGATTTCGTCTGGGACGAAGACGAGTCTGAGGCGTTACGCCAAGCCCGCAAGGACGCCGAACTCACCGCGTCGGCGGACTCGGTTCGGGCCTACCTCAAGCAGATCGGCAAGGTAGCGCTGCTCAACGCCGAAGAAGAGGTTGAACTGGCCAAGCGGATCGAGGCCGGCCTCTACGCCACGCAACTGATGGTCGAGCTGAGCGATCGCGGCGAGAAGTTGCCTGCCGCGCAGCGCCGTGACATGTCCTGGATTTGTCGCGACGGCGATCGCGCGAAAAACCATCTGCTGGAAGCCAACCTGCGGCTTGTGGTTTCGCTTGCCAAGCGCTACACCGGCCGCGGCATGGCGTTCCTCGACCTGATCCAGGAAGGCAACCTCGGCCTGATCCGCGCGGTCGAAAAGTTCGACTACACCAAGGGTTACAAGTTCTCCACCTATGCGACCTGGTGGATCCGCCAGGCGATCACCCGCGCAATGGCCGACCAGGCCCGCACCATCCGCATCCCGGTGCACATGGTCGAGGTGATCAACAAGCTGGGCCGTATTCAGCGCGAGCTGCTGCAGGACCTGGGCCGCGAGCCCACGCCTGAGGAGCTGGCCAAAGAGATGGACATCACCCCGGAGAAGGTGCTGGAGATCCAGCAGTACGCGCGCGAGCCGATCTCGCTGGACCAGACCATCGGCGACGAGGGCGACAGCCAGCTCGGCGACTTCATCGAGGACAGCGAGGCGGTGGTGGCCGTCGACGCCGTGTCGTTCACCCTGCTGCAAGACCAGCTGCAGTCGGTGCTGGAGACACTCTCCGAGCGCGAGGCCGGTGTGGTGCGGCTGCGCTTCGGCCTGACCGACGGCCAACCCCGCACCCTCGACGAGATCGGCCAGGTCTACGGCGTCACCCGCGAACGTATCCGCCAGATCGAGTCGAAGACGATGTCGAAGTTGCGCCACCCCAGCCGTTCGCAGGTGCTGCGCGACTACCTGGACTGAGCCGCTCTCCCTGTGACCCCTTGAACTTCCGAGAGATAATTTTGGAGCGCCCTCACGGGCACCAACTCTGCTCGTTGGTCCAGACATGGGCTGGGGGCTTGTATCAGGACGACAGTCGCATTGAACCCGGCGAGAAGATCACAGCTCTCTGCCCGGCATGTCGCGAGATCGGCCGAGTCATTGTCTGAATAGTTGATCAGGCCGTCCCTGACCCTCCTTGGGGACGGCCTGATCAATGCACAGTAAGTACGTCAGTTCTGCCGGAGGGATCTGGCAGGCTTCCAGTCATGGAACTTGACGAGACGCGGTGGCGCGAGATCCAAGCACTTGCGTCTTTCCCGGGCACATCAGCGCCGAAGGCGGTCGTCGTCGCTGTGAATTCCATCGTCGACAGCTCGGTTAGCGCAGCGGCCTGGTCGTCGATGGACACCACGGAGTCGACAACGGCGTGGAGCTGCTGGGTTGTCACCGAGCGCTCTGTCGGCCATGTCCTAATCAAGTACAAGAAGGCTGCATATGACGAACGTGAGGAGCGCCAGAAGGAGCTCACCCCGTCAAGCTGGTCCGTATGGGTCCGGCCGCTTGCTGACATCGTCGGGCTTCGATACGGGGCCTTCTACGCGGCCGAAGGCAAACCGACTGTGTTTGATCCGGCCGAACACATCAAGGTCATCTTCAGTAATGGCGCAGTTAACATTCCAGCCGGTCCCATTCCGATCGACCAACGCGCGGAAGTAGGCCGCATCATTACCGCACTCCGCGAGGGCGTGAAATTCTGAGGCTGATCTACACCGTCATCGGGGCCATGTGGCTGGTCATGTTCGCCGCGCGGGCTTCGGCGCGCTGCGGGGGCGCGACGCCCCATCTACCGACTTGGCATGTATGGGGTCGTCCTTCGCCCTGGCAAAGATACCGCTGATACCGTTCTAAAGCCTGGGCGGGTTCTTCCCGTGAAAGGCGCACTTTGTCTCCTGTCGGAGTGAATAGTGTTGCGCTGTGAACGAGGACGTTTTCCCAGATGTGCGGTGGGGTCATGAGCCAGGCATCCAGCTTCACGCCGGCCAAGGCCAGGGTTCAGCAGGTGGGCGGATGACCGCGCAATCCTATATTTCTCTAAATGGATTATTGATCCGCGTTATCTGCACGATGACTCAGGTGAGTCGATTACCATGCACCCCGCAAATTAATCCGAAATGTATTTTCGGTACATGACGACCGGACGCCCAACCAACTGGGGAATCAAATACCTGTGGGCGACAAGGGGAAGGGCCGGAAATCCAAGGGGACATGATTTTACCTGAGATCATCAACCCTGACGGAAGGCCCGGCCCTTCCGAGTGTCGAGTCTACACCACCCAGGGCGGCCTCCTCCGCACCAACTACCCCTACCCTGGCCCCGTTTAGGGCCGTACAGAGCCAATGAAGGGGCAAAAATGAGCGACCCGATAGCACGCGCCCATATTCTGGGAACAACGGTGTGGGATTTCCGGCTGATACCCATCCCGATAAAGCTGAGGTATACAGCGAATCGCTGCGCGTCGCCGCAAATAGCCTTTTGTTCGATGAAGACGCTTCGAGGCGTCTACGATCTGCTGCGTGGCAATGGACCACTCACCGTCAGTGGAAGCGATACTTCGCCCGCCGCGCCCTTCATGGCAATATTCCAGCGACCATTCACATTCAAGGTCAGTTGGAACTGGAAGCATGCAAAGCCCACTTCCCCGTTCATTAGACTCATAGGCAGCTCGCGGTGCATATGCAGCGGTTCTCCACCCTCGGGCGGCGAGACCTCGATGACAACCAGGCGATCTGCACCGCCGGTGTCTCCTTGTGTCAACACCACGATGTCAAACTTCGCTACTCGGTCGCGGTCGACTTTGTACTTGGATACGACACCCCCTTGTACCTCCAGCTTGTTAGCGACCGCTGCGGTCTTCTCGGCCAGGAACGCCCCGCTTATTCTCATGCTCCCCAGTATGCGGGAACACTGGTGCGCGGTAGTGGGATTGGACCAGCTCATTGGGACGCGGCGCTACGTCCATCCACGAGATCGCACCACTAGCGGCGGGTTTGCGTCACGCGGCACGTGTCGCGCCCGGTGCCACGCCTTTTCGAGAAATTGGATGAATCTTTGCTATTCGCCCAAAACTGGTCGATGGGCCGGAGAATAATCCAACGCGGGAGGTCAGAGCCATTTCTGGCTCCGACGCTGTTCTTGGGGGCTGGCGGAGGTGCCCAGTCAAACCAGCAGAAGTTGCCCGCCGCAATAAATCTCGCCGGCGTCGCCGGTGCCATGTAGGCCATGCCCTACCAAAGGACAACTGTCCCAACAGAATGCGAGCAATGCCATGAAACTGACAGCGATTCAGGCGGTGTCGATGGTGTCGGCCGCCACGGTGATTGCATTTCCGGCGACCGCGTATGCGGGTGGGCCACCAAACCCCGCGCCATCTCCGTCGCCCTCGCCCACTCCCTCGGGGTTTTACAACTTCCAGAATGCGGCAGGAAACGTCTCATGCAACCTGGGCAGTAGCGGCGCCGCCTGCGAGATCGGCAACCGCTCCTACACGATCCCCACGCCGCCACCACCGTGCGCCCAGCACTCCGCGTGGGGTGATCGGTTCGGGCTCGCCAGCAGCGGCGTCACGATGGACTGTCATAACGACACGCTGCACCTGCAGGGCGAGCAGGTCCTCGGCGACGGGCAGACGTTGTCTTCCGGCACCTTCAGCTGCACCGCCGAGCCATCGGCGATGAGGTGCACCGACTCGGGCAGCGGCCACTTCTTCTACATGTCGCCTGGTTCCTACCAGATCGGGTGACGGAACCGCTCGGGTCGCACTAGGCGAAAATTCGGCTGCGACGGCAACGCCGCTGTCGTAGCTTGGCCGAATGTCGGCCAACCGCATCCTTGTCTCGTCTGAATCCGATTTCGAATCGACCGTCGGCTATTCCCGGGCGGTCCGGATCGGCCCTCACATCGCCGTAGCCGGGACGACCGGCCGGGTACCGGCCACTGACATCGGCGACATCGGCGCCCAGACCCGAGAAGCCTTGCGCCGCATCGAGGTCGCTCTCCATCAGGCGGGAGCGGTGCTCAGCGACGTGGTACGCACGCGCATCTACGTGACCGACATTTCCCGATGGCGTGAGATCGCGGCAGTCCATTCCGAGGTTTTCGGTGGCATCCGCCCCGCGGCCACCATGGTCGAGGTAGCCGCACTCATCGCGCCCGAGCTGTTAGTGGAGATCGAAGCCGACGCCTACTCGGAGGCCAAGCCACCGACGGGCGGGAACGAGCCGTCAGCGCCCGGCCGATAGCTGGTGACGTTGATCACAGCAGAGACCGGCAGCGCCCCATACAAATGCGGGAACAGCATCGACTCCGGATCCGTTGCAACTCCTGATTCCCAATGAATGGGTGCGTCCAAACGGGCCGGATCAATGTGCAGCAAGAGCAGGTCGTCACGACCGCGGTACAGGCGGTTGGCGGGCAGGTGTACCTGCTCCGGCGTGGACAGGTGGATGAACCCGGCGCTGCTCAGCGACTCGGGCCGCAGCGGGCCCTCGGTCTTGGCGGACGACCACTCGTCGGAGGAAATCAGGTGCAGCAGCACCGCCGGAAGGTGGCTCATACCGCCATCCTGCCCGGAGCGCCAAACGTACAGGCGTGAGAAACGACACAGCGGGTAAACGCGCGGTGAAGACGGCCAAACGCGTTGTTGTCTGAGACAGTGGATTACGGCCAGAAGGAGTAGCCATGAACGCGACTTTGACCACTCCCCAGTTAACCAGGGCTGATCGGTGCGATCGGTGTGGCGCTGCCGCCCGTGTGCGCGCCAAGCTGCCTTCTGGCGCGGAACTCCTCTTCTGCCAGCACCACGCCAACGAGCACGAGGCGAAGCTGATCGAGCAGTCGGCCATCTTGGAAGCCAGCGCGGTCCCGCTGGATTCTTAACAGACGACTCGCCACCTGCAATCCTCGCGGCGGCGCGACTGTTCAGGAATCCTGAACGGGTCATGAGCGACCAAGTAGTCAAGCCGTCGCGCCATCACATCTGGCGCATCACGCGGCGGGCACTGTCAAAGAGTTGGGACGACTCGATCTTCTCGGAGTCGGCGCAGGCGGCGTTCTGGTCGGCGCTGTCGTTGCCGCCACTGTTATTGGGGATGCTGGGCAGCCTCGCCTACGTGGCGCCACTCTTCGGCCCGGACACCATGGCGGTGATCGAACAGCGCCTGGTGTCGATGTCGAACAAGGTTTTCTCCCCGAGCGTGGTCCACGAGATCATCGAGCCGACCATCGCCGACATCGATCGGGGCGCCCGCGGCGAAGTGGTGTCCCTGGGCTTCGTGATTTCGCTGTGGGCGGGATCGTCGGCAATTTCCGCGTTCGTCGATTCGGTGGTCGAAGCCCACGACCAGACTCCGCTGCGCCATCCGGTGCGCCAGCGGTTGTTCGCGCTGCTGTTGTACGTGGTGATGCTGCTGTTCTTGATTGTCACCGCTCCGCTGATGGTGCGCGGACCGCGCAAGCTCGCCGAATTCATCCCCGACGGTCTGCAGGACGTGCTGGCCTACGGCTACTACCCGGCATTGCTCACCGGCCTGATCGTCACCGTGGTGATCCTGTATCGCGTGGCGTTGCCCGAACCGCTGCCGTCGCATCGGCTGATCTTCGGTGCGGCACTGGCCAGCGTGGCCTTCGTGATCGCGACACTGGGACTGCGCATCTACCTGAGGTACATCACCGGCACCGGCTACACCTACGGAGCGCTGGCCACGCCGATCGCGTTTCTCTTGTTCGCTTTTTTTGCGGGCTTTGCCGTCATGCTGGGCGCGGAGTTCAACGCCGCCATCCAGGAAGAGTGGCCGGCCCCACGAACCCATGCCCACCGACTGCGGCACTGGTTGGTGTCACGCGCCAAGGCCAACGGCGCCAACGACGCCGACGGCTTGGCGGACGAACCGCCTGATGTCAGCGCCGATCGGGTCAGCTCTTGAGCTTCTCGTAGATCCGCTTGCAGTCCGGACAGACCGGTGAGCCCGGCTTGGCCGCCTTCGTCACCGGGAACACCTCGCCGCACAACGCCACGACGTGCGAGCCCATCACGGCGCTCTCGGCGATCTTGTCCTTCTTGACGTAGTGGAAGTATTTGGGAGTGTCGCTGTCGGTCCCGTCGTCGACGCGTTCGTCGGTGTCGGTCCGCTCGATCGTCCGGGTGTCCATGCTCGTATTGTGCCGGAATCGGCTTCGACGGGGCTGCCGAACTGTGGAACAGTGGAGAAATGAAGCGCGGCACTGAGCTGGGTTTCGATGACGACGGCAGGCCGGTACTCATCACGGCCGCCGCGCCTTCATACGAGGTGCAGCACCGTCAGCGAGTCCGGAAATACCTGACGCTGATGGCCTTCCGGATTCCGGCGCTGATACTGGCCGCCGTCGCATATGGCATGTGGCACAACGGTTTGATCTCACTTCTGATCCTCGCCGCGTCCATCCCGTTGCCGTGGATGGCGGTGCTGATCGCCAACGACCGGCCGCCGCTCCGCCCTGATGAACCGCGGCGATTCGACGGCGTCACCCGGCGCACCCCGCTGTTCCCCACGGCTGAACGGCCGGCACTTGAGGAGCACACTCGCCCAGCGCCGCAACCGGAATCGCCGCACACCGAAGTTGACGGTTCCGAATAACCCGCTGCTGCACCGGGTTCTCAGCACATTCTCAGAACGTGGGGACATTCGCGCACGTCAACCGGTGTGAAGTGGCCGCCCCGTGGGAACTACTACGCCACGTTGGTCGTTGTAGCTCATGAAAGCTCACGCCTATCAGGAGGCAGCCATGGCGAATGCCACCACAAGCCGGTTCGACGGCGATCTCGATGCTCAGAGCCCCGCCGCGGACCTGGTGCGCGTGTATCTGAACGGTATCGGCAAAACGGCATTGCTCAATGCAGCCGATGAAGTCGAGCTTGCCAAGCGCATCGAGGCCGGCCTGTACGCGGCGCATCTGCTTGAGACCCGCAAGCGCCTCGGCGAGAACCGCAAACGCCATCTTGCGATCGTGGTCCGCGACGGGCAAGCAGCACGCAGCCATCTGCTGGAAGCCAACCTGCGGTTGGTCGTGTCGTTGGCGAAGCGCTACACGGGCCGCGGAATGCCGCTGCTGGACCTCATCCAGGAAGGCAATCTGGGTCTGATCCGCGCGATGGAAAAGTTCGACTACACAAAGGGATTCAAGTTTTCGACCTACGCGACCTGGTGGATCCGGCAGGCGATCACCAGGGGCATGGCCGACCAGAGTCGCACCATCCGTCTGCCGGTGCACTTGGTCGAGCAGGTGAACAAGCTGGCGCGGATCAAGCGCGAACTGCACCAGCACCTCGGCCGGGAAGCCAGCGACGAGGAGCTCGCTGCCGAGTCGGGCATTCCGGTCGAGAAGATCAACGACTTGCTCGAGCACAGCCGCGACCCGGTCAGCCTCGACATGCCGGTCGGCTCTGAGGAAGAGGCACCGCTGGGTGACTTCATCGAGGACGCCGAAGCGATGTCCGCGGAGAACGCGGTGATCGCCGAACTGTTGCACACCGACATCCGCACGGTTCTGGCCACGCTCGACGAGCGTGAGCATCAGGTGATCCGGTTGCGCTTCGGGCTCGACGATGGTCAGCCCCGCACGCTTGATCAGATCGGCAAGCTGTTCGGTCTGTCCCGCGAACGGGTTCGCCAGATCGAGCGCGAGGTTATGGTCAAGCTTCGCAACGGTGACCGTGCCGACCGCCTGCGGTCCTACGCGAGCTGACACAGCCCAGATCAGCACGGATCAGTAAGCCCGTCGCGCCAGCGGCGGGCTTACTGCTGTGCTGGAGTGTTAGCGGACCATTCACGCAGCTGGACAAGTAGACTCAGCGGCAATGGAGGGTGCGGAATGAACGACCTGGTTGATACCACCGAGATGTACCTGCGGACCATTTACGACCTCGAGGAAGAGGGCGTGACTCCACTGCGTGCCCGGATCGCCGAACGGCTTGACCAGAGCGGACCCACGGTCAGCCAGACCGTGTCGCGGATGGAGCGCGACGGCCTGCTGCACGTGGCCGGCGACCGCCATCTCGAGCTGACCGACAAGGGCCGCGCACTGGCCGTGTCCGTGATGCGCAAGCACCGGCTCGCTGAGCGGTTACTGGTCGATGTCATCGGATTGCCGTGGGAAGAGGTGCACGCCGAGGCTTGCCGGTGGGAGCACGTGATGAGCGAAGACGTCGAGCGTCGGCTTGTGCAAGTGCTCGACAACCCGACGACATCGCCATTCGGCAACCCGATTCCGGGGCTGTTGGATTTGGGTGTCGGACCCGGATTCGGCGACGAGGAGCCGAATCTGGTGCGGTTGACGGAGTTGCCGGCCGGATCACCCGTCGCGGTCGTGGTGCGTCAGCTCACCGAACACGTGCAGGGCGATATCGACTTGATCACCCGTCTGAAGGACGCCGGCGTCGTTCCCAACGCCCGGGTGACCGTCGAAAGCAACCCGGCCGGCGGCGTGACGATCGTGATACCGGGTCACGAGAACGTGAGCCTGCCGCACGAGATGGCACACGCCGTCAAGGTCGAAAAGGTTTAGGCGCCCGGCGACGATGCGGGCCGGACCGGCCCGAGGTGGGGGCACCCCAGCCGCGCAGCGCCGAGGGGGAGAACCGGGCCATCGAGCTCAGACGGCGCGTCGGCGGAACACCCGTCGTGGCGGCAGGCGCACGCCGATCCGCTCGGCCAGCCGGTATCCGGTGACAGCCAGTTCGCGAATGTGCTCGGGGCGTAGACCCGATTGCAGGGCCGTGTCCAGCATGCCCGCCATCCGGTGCTCGGGCTGGCAGCGCAGCGCAGCCTCCAGCGCCACCCCGGCCAGCGGGCCGTCCCCGCGGACATAGGCACTGAACGCGACCAGCACCAGCGCCTCCACCCGCCACGGCGTGGGCAGGTTGCGCGACAACAGCGCCCACAACGACTCGGCCTCCCCCGCGCTCTGGCCGACCGCCAGGGCATACAGCGTGTCGCGTACCTCCACGTCGCCCAGCGCGCAGGCCAGGTGGGCCAGTTCCGCATCGGAGAGCCGTTGTCCGTCGCCAACACGGCCGGCCGCTGCGATGGCGTCCTCGACATCGCAGCGGACGCAGGCAGAGGGGTCAGCACGGTGTGCGGCGTCGCGGGACGCGGCGTGTTCGCCGATCAATGCGGCCAGCGCCGCGCTGCCGGCCCGCTCGTCGACCGCGACGACCGCCTGCAAGTCAGCGCGGCGCGCATAGAGGCGACGGCCGTCGAGCACCGCCGCCACCGCCAGCGGCGACGCGGACGGGTCATCGATGACGCCGCCAGCGCCGCAGCCGTCCACGCAGTGCCAGCGTCCCCCGGCCGCCACCCGGTCCACTACATGTGCGGCCCAGACCACGATGTCACGCTGCGCCAACTCTTCGGTGAGCGTCGCGCACAGGTCGCGGTACTCCTCGTTGCACATCGGGCAGCCGGCGCCGTCAGCGTCCACGATGACCGCGATGGCCGCCTCGGGGCCGGCGGCCGAGGCCACCTCGGCGAGCGGCCCGATCCGGTCAGGCAGCGCCTCGGACAGGTCGACCCGCATCACCGACCCCAGTTCGCCGTCGTCGATCGATATCACCACCAGCGATTTCTCCGGCACGAAGCCCAGCACGGCCGGGAGCGCGGCGATCACCGCGCCGGGGCGATTCAGTTCAAAGTCAGGTCGCTGCTTGGTCATGGCCCACACGCTGGCAATCGACCCTGTCAGCCCGCCCCCGGCGCGCACGGCGCCACGGGTGCGCTGTGGACTAACCCACAACTGGGGACAACAGGCGAAGCAAATTATTCATATGCATGTCGCCTGCTCAGCGTGCGCGCCGTCGAGAACCGGCGTAGATGTGTTCCTCATGGGTTCGTTGCTGGAATACGACATGGTCGTCATCGGGTCGGGTCCCGGCGGGCAGAAGGCCGCCATCGCCGCGGCCAAGCTGGGCAAATCTGTCGCGGTCGTCGAGCAGCGGGAGATGCTGGGCGGTGTGTGCGTCAACACCGGCACCATCCCCTCGAAGACGTTGCGCGAAGCGGTTGTGTACCTGACCGGGATGAACCAACGCGAGCTGTACGGGGCCAGCTATCGGGTCAAGGACAAGATCACACCGGCCGACCTGCTGTCGCGGACTCAGCATGTCATCGGCAAACAAGCCGACGTGGTGCGCAACCAACTGATGCGCAACCGAGTCGATTTGATCTCGGGCCGTGGCCAGTTCGTCGATGAGCACACGGTGCTCGTCGACGACGTGTCGCACGGTGAACGCACCACGGTCAGCGGCAACTACATCGTCATCGCCACCGGCACCAAACCGGCCCGGCCCGAGGGCGTGCAGTTCGACGAGCAACGGGTGCTCGACTCCGACGGCATCCTCGACCTCAAGGCGATCCCGACGTCGATGGTCGTGGTCGGCGCCGGCGTGATCGGCGTCGAGTACGCGTCGATGTTCGCCGCGGTGGGCACCAAGGTCACCATCGTCGAAAAGCGCGACGCCATGCTGGAATTCTGCGATCCCGAGATCATCGAGGCGTTGCGATTCCATCTGCGTGACCTCGCGGTGACGTTCAGATTCGGCGAAGAGGTCACCAGCGTCCAGGTCGGCACCCAAGGCACCATCACCAGCCTGGCCAGCGGCAAGAAGATCCCAGCCGAAACGGTGATGTATTCGGCTGGGCGGCAAGGCCAAACCGAACACCTCGACCTCGAGAACGCGGGCTTGGAGGCCGACAACCGGGGCCGCATCTACGTCGACGAAGACTTCCGCACCAAGGTCGACCACATCTACGCCGTCGGCGACGTCATCGGCTTTCCGGCGCTCGCCTCAACGTCGATGGACCAGGGCCGGGTCGCCGCCTGCCACGCTTTCGGCGAGCCGGTACACGGCCTCACCGCGCTGCAGCCGATCGGCATCTACTCCATCCCGGAGGTCTCCTACGTCGGGGCCACCGAGGTCGAACTGACCAAGGGGTCGATCCCCTACGAGGTGGGCGTGGCCCGCTACCGCGAACTGGCCCGCGGCCAGATCGCCGGCGATTCCTACGGCATGCTCAAGCTGCTGGTCTCCACCGACGACCTGAAGTTGCTCGGGGTGCACATTTTCGGCAGCAACGCCACCGAGATGGTGCACATAGGGCAGGCGGTGATGGGCTGTCAGGGCACCGTGGAATACCTGGTCGACGCGGTGTTCAACTATCCGACGTTCTCCGAGGCCTACAAGGTGGCAGCGCTGGACGTGATGAACAAGGTGCGCGCACTCAGCCACTTCGACTGCTGAATCTCAGTACCCGCTCAACACTCGTCGCCGAAGGCGACCGGCGGCACGTCACCAGGGCCACCGGCCTCGGCCCGTGCCAAAAGGTCGGTGATGTGCTGGTCGAACGGCGGCGAGTAGGACAGATTCTCCGCGCAGCCGCCATTCTGCAGACCGCCGATCACGCCGGTGACGGTCGAGCCGCTGATCCAGGGCGCGCCACTGGTGCCGTCGACCAAACCCGAGCACGGCAGCTCGGGATAGCCGCTGTCGCTGATCCCCGTGCCGGCCTGGCAGCCGATGGGCATGCCGCCGACGCCGGCAGCGTAGCCGACCACGTTGACCTGGCTGCCTTTCGCCGGTGCTGAACCCAGCGACAGCGCCGAACCGACCTGCGCCTCGATCGATCCGCCGTCGGCGCGGCTGACCCGGGCGATCACATAGTCGGCCTGCGGATCTTTATTGGCTACCCACCGCGGATCCAGGTAGAGCACGTCGAGCGTCCACACATCGGAGGGCGCGGCGCTGCCGGCGAAACCGGGAATGAAGGTCGCCAGCCCGCCACCGGCCAGGCAATGCGCGGCGGTCAGCACCAGATTGCCTGACGCCGAGTGCAATACCGAGCCGGTGCACGCGTGCAGGTCGCCGCCGCCGAGGAAAATCGCGCCCACCCGCGGATCGGGATGCACCGGTGCGGCGACGACCTGGTTCGCGGCAGTGACGACGGGTTGGTGGGGCTTGCTGGTAGGCGGTGCAGGCGGTGGCCGGTGCCCGCAGGCCACCAGTAACGAAGCCAGGGCGACGATTGAGCCCCCCGCTGCCGCCAGTTTGCGCATCGGTGTCGATCATGCCTGATCGGGTGACGCCGGGCAGCGCCTCTCGCGGCAATTCGGCGCCGCGCGAAACGGGTAACCGCGTGGAATGCGGTCCGAAGCGCCCGCGTTCACCGAATAAACGGGGAGGCGGTCCGCAGCGGGTCCGGTATCCGCGCGCAGCCGAATTGAGAGACACTATCTGACACGGGGCGGCACACCGCGCCGTGCGAGGAGGCAACAGCGATGGGCGACAACCAGCCCCCCGACAGGGAGCAGCGTTACCAGCCCGAGCAGAACGGCATGTACGAGCTCGAGTTCCCCGCGCCGCAACTGTCATCGTCGGATGGCCGTGGCCCGGTCTTGGTGCATGCTTTGGAAGGCTTTTCCGACGCCGGTCATGCGATCCGCCTGGCTGCGGGCCACCTCAGGGGCACGCTGGACACCGAACTGGTGGCCTCGTTCGCGATCGACGAGCTGCTCGACTATCGGTCGCGGCGGCCACTGATGACGTTCAAGACCGATCACTTCACCCACTACGACGACCCCGAGCTCAGCCTGTACGCCATGCACGACAGTGTCGGGACGCCGTTTTTGCTGCTGGCCGGCATGGAGCCGGATTTGAAGTGGGAGCGGTTCATCACCGCGGTGCGGTTGTTGGCCGAACGTCTGGGCGTCCGGCAGACCATCGGCCTGGGGACCATCCCGATGGCCGTTCCGCACACCCGGCCGGTGACGATGACGGCGCACTCCAACAACCGTGAGCTGATCGCCGACTTCACGCCGTGGATCGCCGAGGTCCAGGTGCCCGGCAGCGCGTCGAACCTGCTGGAATACCGGATGGCCCAGCACGGCCACGAGGTGGTCGGCTTCACCGTGCACGTCCCGCACTATCTGGCGCAGACGGACTATCCGGCCGCCGCGAGCGCATTGCTGGAGCAACTCGGCAAGACCGGATCGCTGCAGCTGCCGCTGAAGGCGCTGGAAGAAGCGGCGGTCGAGATCGCGGCCAAGGTCGACGAGCAGGTTGAGGCGAGCTCAGAGGTCGCTCAAGTGGTGGCTGCGCTGGAGCGACAGTACGATGCCTTCATTGCCGCTCAGGAGAACAGGTCGCTGCTGACGCGGGATGAGGATCTGCCGAGCGGCGACGAACTCGGGGCAGAGTTCGAGCGATTCCTCGCTCAGCAGGCCGAGAAAAAGTTCGACGACGACGATTCGACGTGAGCGCCCCTCCAGGGCCCGACAGCGAAGTTGGCGACATGACTCAGCGGAAGCCCAATCTGCGCTCGGTGCGGGAAGTCGTCCCTTCGCTGCAGTTTCGGACGGTGCACGGCTACCGGCGTGCGTTCCGGATCGCCGGCTCGGGTCCGGTCATCCTGCTGATTCACGGGATCGGTGACAACTCCACCACCTGGGAGACCGTTCAGGCCAAGCTGGCGCAGCGGTTCACGGTGATCGCCGTCGACTTGTTGGGCCACGGGCAGTCGGACAAGCCACGCGCGGACTACTCGATCGCGGCCTACGCCAACGGGATGCGCGATCTGCTGTCCGTGCTCGACATCGAGCGGGTCACCGTAGTCGGCCATTCGCTGGGTGGCGGGGTGGCGATGCAGTTCGCTTACCAGTTCCCGCACCTGGTCGAGCGGCTGGTCCTGGTCGGCGCCGGCGGCGTCACCAAGGACGTCAATATCGTGCTGAGGCTGGCGTCGTTACCGATGGGCAGCGAGGCGCTGGCGCTGCTGCGGCTGCCGTTGGTGCTGCCGGCTCTGCAGTTCTTCGGGCGCGCGGCCGGCATGGTGTTGGGATCTACCGGAGTGGGCCATGACCTGCCGGATGTGTTGCGGGTGCTGGCCGACCTACCGGAGCCGATGGCCTCTGCGGCGTTCACCCGGACACTACGGGCGGTGGTGGACTGGCGTGGTCAGATGGTCACCATGCTCGACCGATGTTATTTGACCCAGTCCGTTCCGGTGCAAATCATCTGGGGCACAGACGATGTCGTTGTTCCCGTCAGTCATGCCCGGATGGCGCACGCCGCGATGCCGGGTTCCCGTTTGGAGATTTTCGAGCGCTCCGGGCATTTCCCGTTCCACGACGATCCCGACCGTTTCATCGAGGTCGTCGAGCGCTTCATCGATAGCACCGAGCCCGCCGAGTACGACCAGGCCGCCCTGCGTGAGCTGCTCCGCAGCGGTGGCGGCGCACAAACGGTCTCCGGGCCGGTCGACACGCGCGCTGCCGTGTTGGAGGCCATGGGCTCCGACGAACGCAGCGCCACCTGACCAACCTTTAAAGGCGACCCCGTATGGTCGGCCTATGGGCTTCGACGTCACGGTGTTGCGGGTATTCACCGACGCGGCGGGAAATTTTGGCAATCCGCTGGGCGTCGTCGATGCAAGCACCGTCGATGCCGCGTGGCACCAGCGAATTGCGACCCAATTAGGCTACGGCGAAACGACTTTTGTCGATCTACCGCAAGCCGGCTCTACGACTGCGCACGCTCGCATCTACACCCCGCTCGTCGAATTGCCGTTCGCCGGACACCCAACGATCGGAGCCTCATGGTGGCTGCGTGCGAGGGGTACACCGATCCGGACCCTGCAGGTGCCGACCGGGATTGTGCAGGTGACCTACGACGACGAGATCACGGCCATCAGCGCCCGCTCGGAATGGGCCCCCGAGTTCGCCATTCACGATCTCGAATCACTCGATGAACTCGCAGCCGCCGACCCCGCCGACTTCCCCGACGATGTGTCGCACTACCTGTGGGCATGGATCGACGAGTCCGCCGGAGCAGTGCGCTCCCGGCTGTTCGCCGCCAATCTCGGTGTGGCCGAGGACGAAGCGACGGGGTCGGCCGCCGTCCGGATGACCGACTATCTCAGCCGCGACTTGACGATCACGCAGGGCAAGGGATCGGTGATTCGCACCACCTGGAGCCCGGAGGGCTGGGTTCAGGTCGCCGGTCGTGTCGTCGACGACGGTGTCACGCACTTCGTCTGAACCGCGTCGCGCCGGTTTCAGAGCGGAAGCTTTGCCACGCGGATCAGCAACTGCCCCTCGAGTCCGGCGCCGCGGTGAACGCCGATCTCCGCGACTTCCGGAGACGTCACTATCGCGGCAAATGCGGCGGCCGAAGGGTATTCGACCAGTATGCAGGTGTCCCAGATATCCGCGACATCGCCGATCACCAATGATGCGATGTCGCCGCCGAACAGCACCTTTCCGCCGCCCTCTGTGATGACGCTTTGCATCGGTGTGGCGTAGAGGTCGTAGGCTTGGCGGCCGGTCAGGCCAGTGGGACGCCCGTCGGGATAGACGGCCTTCGCCCGGAACTTGAGCAGGTTGAGCATCACAACGGGATCGCCGGAATCGTCCGCCATCAATGCTTTGACGCGGGAAGCCGTTGGGTAGACCGCATTTTCGATGTTTATGTCGTCATCTCCTCACTTTCGCGCTGTGGCGCTCAGTCCTTGCGGTGCAACACCGCGGCGAGGTGATGCTGCAGCGGTTGTCCGACCGCGCCCATCTGCAGCGAATACGCGAGCTCGTCGCCGTCGACCCGGAAGCGCCGGCCAAGGGCGGTCACTTCTTTGGCGGTTGGTGTCAGACCGATCTGCGTGGTGGACATGTCCAGCTCGATCGTCGTGCCGTCGGATGTGTATGTGCCCACTTCGATTTCGGTGATGCCGTTTGGGTGTGCAAGCACCATTTCGACGTGACCGGGCCGCGGTACGCGAAGGTATCCCGTCTCGGCGTGCAACGGCCTGCCGTCCGTTGCGGCCCTGGTTTTTTGCCCGTACACCAAAAACGGCTTGCCCACATGGGAGAACGCGACTTCTTCGAGGTAGTCAAACGGCTCGATTGTCGGGTACTTTCCGGACCCGCGACCCTGCCAGGTACCGAGCAGCGGAGCGAGCGCCTGCAAGTCAGGGTGCAGGTCAGGCGGCATCATGTCAGCCTAATTCGTGTGTACGTCCGGCGTGCGCACATGCTCCGGGCGGAAGCCCCGACCGACGACAATCGGCGGGATGAACTGCAACGGACCGCGGCCCACGATCTTCGGGACATGGATCGGCGACAGGTCACCGGTCAAATAGGGCTCGATCAAGTTGTTCTGGACCAATACCTGGCCGGCCTGGATGATCCGGGTGGGTAGCTCACGGCGGCGCTGCACCTTGGCGAGGTCGGCATCGGTCAATCGACCTTCGCGCAGCGGCGCGCAGA
>Ga0209248_10000097_pt1 | contig 29962 bp, 27 predicted proteins | sample BogFormECP04_OM1_FD_188241 | JGI IMG/M metagenome (GOLD analysis project Ga0209248, IMG submission 188241) | Bog forest soil microbial communities from Calvert Island, British Columbia, Canada - ECP04_OM1 (SPAdes) (version 2) | ecosystem: Environmental > Aquatic > Freshwater > Wetlands > Bog ... | reverse complement strand
ATCGGCGCCCAGGCTCTGCAGCGTGCCGGCATAGCCGGCCATATCGGCGGCATGGGCCAGCATCGCCGGGTAGTTGTACATGATCTGCGACATCAGTGACGTCCTTTCCTCTCAAGCATCGACGGGTCAGAAGCCCGGGTAACTGCCGGCCGCAGCCGAATCGGCGGCAACATAGGTGCCCGCGGCATCGCCCAGGTTGGCCTGAGCGACATCCAGCAACGTGTTGATCTTGGCCGCCGCCGCCACAAACCGGGCGTGCGCGGCCTGAAACGCCGCCGCGGACTCCCCGGCATGAAACGCCTGCGCCGACATCGCCTCCTGCTCGGCCTGACCAATCGTCGAGCGCATCAACCCTGCCTTGGCGCCAAACGCCGACTGCGACGCCACCAACTGCGGAATATGAGCATCCAACATACTCATGACACAAACCCTTTCTTTAGTCCATTACCGTTGCCACACAAACACATTCAGCTGCGCTCCCCCTCCCCCTCGGACGCCTCGTAGTCCCAGGTGCCCGGCACCATCGGCATACTTGGTCCCCCACCAAACCCGTTGCCGCTCAAGGTCGCCAACCCGGCGGCCTGCGCGGCGGTGTCTTTGTGCACCGTCCCGACAAACCCGAGCGACCCCGCACCCCGATCCGATGCCAGCACCGAGGCCTCCTCCGGCTCCACGCTGGGACCGAGATCGCTGTCCATGTCCGCGAACTCGTCGGCGTAGTCTCGCATCTCGGCCCGTCGACGCCGCCGTGCCCGCGCCTTGCCGCGACTCACTGCACCGACCGCGGCCGCCGCAGGGATGTAGCGTCCGGGCGCCTTGTCGATCCTGCGATTAATCAGTGTCGGCCCGGCCCCGCTGTCGGGACCGATACCGCCCACCATGTAGGCGAAGGCGGCCGCGGGTGTGGCCGCCGGGGCTGCACCGATCGTGGCGCCTGCCACCGATGTCGATCCGGTGGCCGTCCCGGCCCCGACCCCGGTTGAAGACAAAGCGGCGGCGGGCAACCCGGCGGCCTTGCCGGCGGGGACTCCACCCGCCCCGACCGCTGCGGGTATGGCCGCCGGCGCAGCAGTAGACGCGTTGAGAGCCAGGCCGAGGATGAGCGCGAGCCAGGCCGGCGAACTCAGCACGATCGACCAGAAGGTGTTTCCGAACGGGATGAAGAACGCCTCGTAGCCGATGAAGAACAACAGCGGGAACCACGCGCTCGGGTTGGCCATGATGGCCGAAATCGCCCCGGACGGATCTTGAATGAGCTGGGTCAGCTGGTTGAACAGGTCGGTGAAAAAGTTTCCCGACGACGGCGGGTCCGACGCGGCCGCTGTCACGCTATTGGTTTTCACCACCGGCGGCGCCGACGTCGTGCGGGGCGCCGATGCCAACGCGGATCCGGAAACCGCCTGGTACGTGCCCATCGTCGTGGCCGCCTGGACCCACATCCGCACATAGTCGGCTTCGTTGAGCGCGATCGGAATCGTGTTGATACCAAAGAAATTCGTCGCGATCAACACGCCGTGGATGACGTGGTTGGCGGCCAACTCCGGAAGCGTCGGCATCGCGGCCAACGCAGCGGTGTAGGCGGCCGCCGCGGTCTCGTGTTGAGCAGCCACCCCGGCGCTGTTGGCACTGGCCTCTGCAAGCCACGCGAGATATGGGGCGTGCGCGCCGACATACTCCTCGGCGCTGGGACCTTCCCACGCGCCGGCCTGTACCGCACCCAACAGTGTGGTGAGTTCGCCCGCAGCCGAGGCATATTCAGCACTCAGCGAGGTCCACGCCGCAGCGGCCGCCAACAGCGACCCTGGTCCGGGACCACCGCTGAGAAGTGCTGAATGCACCTCCGGCGGCGAAGCCATCCACACCGGCGCGGTCATTGTCAGCCGCGGGCCAGATACGAAGCCGCAGCGGCCGCATCACCGGCGGCGTAACTCGCGCCGGACTCACCGACGCCGATCCCGGCGCGGCCGAGTTCTTCCACACCTTCAGCCGCCACCGCGGTGTGTTCAGTGCCCTGGGCGCTGAACCCGGCCGCAGTCTGCAGCGACACCGGATCGGCGGCGGATGGAACCACGGCCGTGATCAACGGGGCTGCGTCCGCGTGCGCGGCCGCCAACCGGGCAGTGATCCCTTCCACGGCGGCGCTGGCCGAAGCCAAACCCTCCGGGACGACTCGTAGCGTCATGGCAGGTACTCCCTTCGATTAACTTCACCGACCATCGACGGCCACACTTTCGTCGACGAGCGGATTGACCAACTGCACATATGTCGGGGTGTCGCTGTCGCCCAACAGAATGGCGCGACCTGAGGGCAATCGGTCGAATCGCTGACCGCGGATCTTTCCGCCGTCGGCCGGATTGCCCGACAACATCAACGTGGTGGCCTGCAGGTCGTTGAACCGGCGCAGCAACGGGCTGGTCATCAGCGCGTGCGCGGCACCGGTTGCGCGTGCGGTGACGACCACCCGCAGGCCCAGGTCGCTGGCTTGGGCCAGCAGCCCGATCAGCGGGGTCCACGGCCGCTGCCCGACGAACGGCCCGGTCATCGCCGGACTATCCGGTATCTGATCGACGTCGTCGATGATCAGGTAGTGAGTGTGGCCCTCGTATGACCAACCGCTCAGCTGTGCCACCGAGAGCCCTGCCGGTGGCTGCCGCTTTTCGATGATCGCCGACAAGCCGAGCATCGCCGGGATCACCCGGTCGACATTCGCGGTGTATTCATTGTCCGGAAATAGCGGCTCATCGACGAGATGCAACCGGCGATCCAGCACCGTGAACGCGACGCGGTCCGCAGTGGAGTTGTCGCGAATGGTGCGGATGATGTGGCGCAACAGCGTCGTCTTACCGGACTTGGTATCGCCCAGCACCATCAGCAGCGGGTTCTCGGCGAAGTCGAGTTCGACTGCGGCCAGGTCTTCTTCGCGCTGCCCGATGACGATCCGGTCGGTGCCCCGATATGCCGCACCGATCGCGGCCGGTTCCAGGTTGGTCGGTAGCAACCGCACCGGCGATGCCACGACGCCGGGGTGGCGGGCGTTGATCGCGCCAACCTGGTCCAGTTCGGGCGCCGCGAAGAGGAAGTGCTCCGCGCCCATGGTCAGCCCGCGGCCCGGCTGGTCGGCGGGCACCGCCTCGGCCGGGCGGTGCAGCGCACCGACCACCCGGACGTTACTGTCGCGCGCGTCATGCAACTTCAGCTCCAGGCGCAGGCCAAGACCGTCTCGCATCGCCAGCGGCACCTCCAGCCAGCTGGGGGTGGTGACGACGACGTGTATGCCGTAGGCCAGGCCGATGTTGACGAGTTCGGTCACCTTGTTCAGCAACGGGTTTCGGGTGTTGAACAGGTCGGTGTTGTCCCGGCTGAAAGCATAGAGATTGTCGATAACCAGGAACACCTGGCCCAATCCGTCATCCGGCCCTTGCTTGTCCCGGAACACCTCCCGCTGCTGGCGTGACCGCAGCAGCTGCTCCAGCTCCCCGAAGGTGCGGCGGATGCGCTCCGGCTCCAGGGCCGAGGCCACGCTGCCGACGTGCGCCAGGTCCTCCAGCGCCCGCAGCTGCCCTCCGCCGTAGTCCAGGCAGTAGAAACTCACCTCGCTGGGCGAGTGCAGGCTTGCCGCCGACAAGATGAACGTTTGCAGGGCAGTCGATTTCCCTGACTTTGCCCCACCGTGGATCACCAGGTTGCCGGCCGACGAGCGGGCGTCGAACACCAGCGGGTCGCGGCGCATCTCGAACGGCTTGTCGATTTCGCCCAGCGGCCAACGCCACTCGCCCCGCGGCAGCGCCGCGCGGGCCAGCACCGTGCTCAGCGGGATCGCGTCGTCGAGCGGTGGCAGCCACAGCTCAGGTGCGCGTGGACCATAACGTGCCAGCTGGTCACCGATGGTGGCGATCAACTTGCGCGGCGGGCCGACCGGTTCCTCGTGACCATTGGTCGTGATCACCGTCGTCTGATCGGGCTCCACCCGCCCGGCGGTGAACAGTTTGGGTTCGGGAACTGAATGCACCACAATCGTTTTCGCTACCTGGGGCGGATCGTAGATGCCGTCGACGTAAGTGCTACGGAATTTGATCGGCGCCGCACCGGGAGCGGGCACCAGAAAGCCCATACCTTTGTGCTCCTTGCCGGACTCGATGTGGTACGCGTCCTCCACACCGATGATCGACCGTGACACGGCCGGGCTGGCCACCTTCAAACCGATCCGGTAGGAGGTGTTCTTGTCGATGTCCTTGATCTTCCCGACATCCAGCGTCTGCGACGCGAACAGGATGTGGATGCGGAACGAGCGGCCTTTACGCGCGACATAGTCGAACAGCTCCGCGTATTCGGGATGATCGGCGAGCATCAGGGTGAACTCATCGGCGACCACGAACAGGGTCGGGATCGGCGCCAGATCATTTCCTGCGGCGATCGCGTTTTCGTACTCGGTCACCGAGTTGAAAGTGCTGCCTTGTATTTTGCGTCCGGCCTCGCGCAGCATCATTTCCCGCCGCGCGACCTCACCGCGCAGCGTGTCGGCGAACCTGTCGGCCAATGACTTCTTCTCGGCCATGTTCGAGATCACCGCGACGACCTGGGGGAAGTTGCGGAAAATGTCGGCGCCGGCCTCACCCTTGAAGTCGGCGTAGATCACGATCAGCCTGTCGGCGGGGTGAGTCGTCAACAGCGACAATAGAATCGACATGAGTGTCTGCGACTTGCCCGCACCGGTCATGCCGATCATCAAGCCGTGCGGGCCCATCCCGCCCTCGGCTTCGTCTTTGAGGTCGAAGATCAGCGGCTCGCCGGTCGCGGTGACACCGATCGGGACCCGCAGCTCGTCATCGCGGTGTCGTGGTGCCCACATCGTCGGAACATCCAGGCGGGACGCGTCCGGGATTCCCAGCAGCGTAGTGAAAGTGGCGCCGCGGGTGGCCGTCGAACGTAGTCCGCTATGCGTCGGGTTAGAGTCCCAGCGGGACAGCCGCCGCGCGAGGTGGCCGGCGTCGTCGGCGCCCAGGTGGTCGACGCTGTCGATGTAGCGCTGCCAGCCACCGGTCTGCCAGCGATCGATGGCGCCGTCGGCAACCCGCAGGATTGGCCGCTCGGGATCCGAATACTGTTCGCGATGCGGGGCTTTGGCTGACCGGTGCACGACGGTGACCCCGGCCCGACCGGCTGCCAGAGGCGAGGCTTTCAGGTCGTAGTCCGGATCGTCGACGATGATCAGCAAGTGCCGCAACGCATCAGCCGGGTCGCCGGTAAATGCCGGGCGGTCGGTCAGCGCCGGGGCGAGCTGGACGGCCAGCTCGTCGGGCTTGGTGGAAAGGTAGCGGGCCGGGCCGACGCCGTCGAGTTCGCCCGGAACGTCGACGTGCGGTAACCACTTGAGCCAAGACCATTCCGGCGTCTCGAGATTCGAAGTAGCCACGGCGACGCCGAGCACCGTCGGGTCGTGCCAGGTGACCGCCTGAGCGATCCAGGCCCGCAGCGCCGCGCGCACGTCGTCGTCATCTCCCAGGACGGTGATCCGCGAAACCTTGGTCAGGTCGATACCGGTCGGGACATCGCGGACAGTGCGTTGGGTGTCCAACAAGCTGCGTAATGCGCTGTGCGACACGGGTTCCAGGTCGATCTCATCGGCTATGTCGTTGACCCGCAATGCGGTGTCCAGCGCTGCGGTGTGCAGGCCGGCCCGCACCACCAGAAAGTCGGCATCCTGGGGGTCACGTTCCCATTGACGCCGCGAACCGGGTATCGCGGCCAGATCCGCGGGCTCGGGGTGCGACCATTCGGCGGCGGCACGTTGGTCGGCCGCCTGGGCCCGGATGTTGTCCCGAATCACCGACAGGTAGCGCAGGTAATCGGCCCGCTCGGCGTCGACTTCCTCGGTGCGGTTTTTGTTGTCGCCGCCGCGGAAGAACGCGGTGGCGGCCAACAGCAGCACGAACGGGAAGAACAACGTCTGCGGGGAGATCAGCCGGACGCCGGTGGCGACCAACGCGACGATCATGCCTACGATCAACAGCACGATCACCACCGGCAGGGCCCGTCGCAACATCGACGGTGGAATCACCCGGGGCAATTCCGGAGGCGCCTCGATGCTGATGGTGCCCTTGCGGGTCGCCGGTGGTGGCAGCCGCCGGCGCGCCTCGAAGATCAATCGGCTCATCGGTTCTCCCCCTGCGCTGCGGTACGACCGGGTCGGGAATCTGGCGCCAGGCCGTCGTGCGCGAGCAGCGCGTCGGCACGTGACAGCGTCGGGCCGGGCGCGAACAACGACAGCATCGACCACGGGATCGGAGTCGGCGGCGGGCTCAAGCCAAGGACCTCAGCGGTTTTCGCGGGCCCAATGGTGCCGCCCTCGGTATCGATGCCGTATCGGACGCCGGTGTCCGAAATCCAGAACAGCGACCCGGCGGCCGGCGACGCCGCATTTTCCCCGACGGTCGCGGCGAAGTACCCGGTACCGGGCGCCATCGCGATCCTGCTCGCGGTGCCGCCGTTTCCGGCGCCGACCAGATCTTCGGTGTGCACCGCATCCGGTATCGGAAGTGCCGAACCGGTAAGTAACGTCAGCGAATTCGTGGTCGCGCCGGCCGGCTTGCTCCAGTGTGCGCAGGTGACCGGGTCGCGGGCGGCGTCGACCAGGCTGATCCGCTGATCGGGATAGCGGCCGGTGTCCAGCATCCGCGACACCGGCAGTTTGGCGATCTGATCGGCGCTCAGCCGCGGTGGTTGATCCAGACCGTAGGAGTTGGAGTTGCGCAGTATCGCGGCCAGCACCGGCGAGATCGGTTGCAGGCCATCGGGTAGCACCGCGTAGTAGAGCATGCCGTTGGCGGAGGCGCCCGAGGTGCCCTCCAACGCGTGCGCTTCGACCTCCGCGCCGACCGGTGCCTGCGCGGGCAGGGTGAACTTCGGCGGGCTTCCGGCGTCTGGGATGGGCGGCGCGGACAGCGCCGGCGCTTCGGGGATAGCGTTGAACAGGCCGACGGCGATGGACCGCGGTGCAGGTATGTCGCTGCCCAGGCCCAGCGCGCTGGTCACCGCGTGGTCGGCCAGGTCGATCTTGCTGCGCCGGCCATCCCACAGCAGCCAGCTGCTGGTGGCGTTGCGGACCAGCACCGCGTGCCCTGCGCCCAGTGTGGCGGCCCGGGTGCCACTGCTGTCGGGGGCGCCGGCAATCACCGTGACCCCGGTGGCGGCACCCGTGACCGAATCGCATGTCGTCCAGTCGGCGTCCTTGGCGGTGTTCTGCACCATCCGCTCGGGCGCGCCCGGGATGCCGATCAGGTTGCCGCGCGGAAACTTGTCCAGCTCAGTGCTTTTCACTGTGGTGGGGTTCACCGCCCGTCCGGCGATCAGCCGCGCCGACGTCAGGTTCAGTACCGGGTGTAGTTCATCGCCGACCTTCACGTACAACGCGGCGGTGGACCGGTCGGCCAACACTGGGTTGTTGGCCGCCGATCCATTCGGGCGGATCAGCGAGAACACAAAGCAGCCCACCAGCGCGGTGATCAGCATCAGCACGCCCATCAGCACCGCGCGCGTCTGAGTGCGCAACGGATCGACCAGCATCCGGGTGTCGTGCAGGGCGACGCCGGAGGCGATGCGGCGCATCACAAATCGCCAACCACTCACCTGATGGCGCGTGACGAAGCCGCGGCGGTAGACCACCTTGTCGGGGTTGTCGTTGACCGGGGTGCGCGACGCGAAAGAGCGCCGCTCGTCGTCGTTGCCGGGAGTCATCGGCGCTCCTCCTCCTCATCGCTTCGCTCTGCATCGTCGGCGGCGCGGCCGGTCATGCCGGCATCTCCAAGCGGAGGCCTTCCAATAGCTGCGGCACCGTGTTGGCCAAGTCGGAGGCGGTAATGGTCACCAGCTCCTCGTCGGTGAACTCACCGGTCTGTGCATGTTCGCTGTGGTCCAACCGGAATTCTCGTTCCTCTTCAGACTTTTCGACGACGTTGCGGACGAACCGGCCGTTGCCCGCGATATCCAGTCCGCGCCGCTCCACGCCGGCCGTATCGGGTTTGGTGATCTCAGCCAGGTGGGCGAACAACGCTTGCAGGTCGTCCAGCGCGGGTTGTTCGAAAGCGCTGTCCCGCCGTTTTGCCATGAAGTTGGCGATCTCGATCAGCTCGGCCGGTTGGTAGGACGGGAAGTCGATGGTGCGAGTGAACCGCGACCGCAGACCTTGGTTGGTGTCCAGGAAGCGATCCAGGTCGGCGCGGTAGCCCGCGATGATGACCACCAGCCGATCGCGGTCGTTTTCCATCCGGGCCAGCAGGGTGTCGATGGCCACCAAACCGAAGTCGTTCTTGGCGCCGGTGGCAACCAGGGCGTAGGCCTCGTCGAGGAAGAGCACACCGTCCAATGCGCTGTCGATGATCGCGTTGGTCTTGGCCTCGGTTTCCCCGATGTGCTGGCCGATCAAGTCGGCGCGGTGCACCTCTTTGATGTTCTCCTTCTTCAAAAGGCCTAGGCCGCAATAGATTTTCGCGACGACGCGGGCGATCGTGGTCTTGCCGGTTCCCGGCGGCCCGGTAAAGACGAGGTGGTGGGTGCGCTGCGCGACCTCCAGGCCCCGCTCCTTGCGCACTAATTCCATTGCGACCGCGCTCTTGAGCCGCGCCACCTGGTCTTTGACCTTCTCCAGGCCGATGAACTCATCGAGCTCGCGCTCCGCCTCGGCCATCAGCACGGCTTTCCGCTCCTGGGCTCCGGGATCGACGAAATCGCCGGGCTTGGGTTCGGTGGCCGGGTCCCACGGGTCGATGCGCGCATCGATGCGGTCCGCCGTGGTCGGCACGATCCCGAAGCTGGTATCCGTCAGCGCCTCTTCGACTTGGGCGTTCTCCGGGTTGGCGGCATAGAGGTCCTGCAGCACCTCGCGTGCAGTGTCCTCGTCGCCGTCGGCACGCAAGGCCAGCGCCTTGGCCAGCGCACCGTCCACAGCGGCCACGGCGACCGGGCCGTCGGGTTCCTCGAGATAAGACAGCGCCGCGGCGTACATGCCCAGCCGTGCCAGCGCGATCCCCAGGGCGACCTTGACCGCGTGCCCGAAGTGCTCGTCGAGACCGGGGTCGTTGACGATCGGCGACAGCAGCTTGACCACATCCGCCCAGCGCTCGGCCCGGTAGTTGGTGGTGGCCGCGACCCAGCGGGCCTCCCGCGAGCTGGGTCGACGTTGGGTGACATCGATGACGAGTTTGTGGGCGTCGGCGAATTGACCTTCGCCTGCCAACGCCGCGGCGTACGCAAGGTGGAAATCGTCGGGTTCGGTCGCGCGGAAACGTAGGTAGAGACCGCTGTCGTAGTGGAAACCCAATGCGCCAGGCGCGAGTTCCACGTGGCGCTGCAATACCCCCGCGGTGGCCGCTGTGCGCGAAATCGCTTCCAGCACACGGGTCGACGTATCATCGGCGGCGGCCAAACCGACCCACGCATCGCACTGGTCGTGGGCGATACGGGTCAGCGCGGTGAACCCGGATCGCGCGGCCGTCAGATCTGCCGGACGCCTACGGTCGTAGACAGTCAGCCCAAGCGCGCGGCAGCAGGTCGCGAATCGGCTCATGACGTCGTCATCCACCCGGACGGTCGTTGGCCGTGTTGCGATCATGCCGGTGTCAGCGGTTTCCACGCCTCCGTCTCCTCTTTTGGACATAGTGTTGCCTAAGCTAACCTCGGCCGAAGTTAGCATTGCATAAGCTAAGTGTCGAGACGCACGGTATGGCTCGATTCGCGCGCCCATTGGCGGGTGCGCCGAAGGCGAACTGCTGCAGTTCACTCCGCATAACAACCTCCGTGGGGCAGTAGCCGGGACGCCGGCGGAACCAGAGGTCTCCGCCGGCGCCGACACGTTCGCACAGCCGCTTAATGAAAACGGATGTCATTAACCGCTGACTGTACGGCATGCGCTTCTCAACGTTTGACGGCCCTCACCAATGTGTTGCGGGCGATCATCGGTCCGGCCTCGGAATCGGGTCCGGGAACCGGTCGGCCCACCTCGCGGAGGTAGTCCCCCAACCGGGTCGCCTCCGCGGTCCAGCCGTGCTCACCGAACCACTGGTCGGCGGGAGCATGCCGCTCGTTGTAGACCAGTTGGAAGAACAGCCGCGGGTCACCCTGGGCGCGAGCCGCACGTTCTTCTTCGATGGCAGCCTCCAATTGTTCCGACGCCATCGGCGCGCTGTCTTCCACGGCTACGTGGCTACCCGGGGCGGCCAGCGCATCGATTCCGCTGAACAATTGCTCCTCGGCAGCGGCCGGCAGATAGACCAACAGACCTTCGGCAATCCAGGCCGACGGCTTGGCAGCATCAAATCCGCTGTCCCGCAAGGCTTGCGGCCAGTCCTCGCGCAGGTCGATGGCAACCTCGCGGCGTTCGGCGTTGGGTTTGGCTCCCTGTTCGGCGAGCACCTCACGCTTGAAATCGAGAACCTGTGGACGGTCCAGCTCGAAGATCGTCGTCTGGTCGGGCCAGGGCAGGCGGTAGGCGCGGGAGTCCAACCCCGCCGCCAGGATGACCACCTGGCTGACGCCGTCGTCGGTGACCTGCCGGAAGTAGTCGTCGAAGAACCTGGTGCGGGCACCTTGGAAGTTGACGAAATGCTCGCCCCAGTCAGGTGTTTTCAGCTGGTGATCGGGGATCTTGCCGTCAAGCACATCGGCCGCATTGCCGCCCACGGCACGGCAAAACACCTCGGCGAAAGGATCGACGGCTAACGGGTCTGGCTTCTGCGCCTCCAATGCTCGAGCGGTCGCCACGAGTAACGCGGTCGAACCGACACTTGTTGTGATGTCCCAGTTGTCTTTGTCAGTACGCACGACGATCGACCCTACGCGCGCGCAACAGCTCGCTTTTGTCACCCGATCCAGCCACGACGGCATTCAATACGACGCAGTGTCGTAGAACAAGACCCTGTCCCGGCAGGGGGTATTCGCAAGGCAACGCCCGGGCTACACCAACGGCCGGCCGGCCTTGATCCGCCGATCCAGGTCCCAGAGCAGTACGTTGAACGGGAAACGCCGGACAAACCGCGGCATCATGTTGTTCAGCGTCCGCAGCACGGCTATCAGCCGGTCGAAGCGCCGCTGCTTGGCAGCATCCCACGAGAGCTGCATCTCGTCGCGGAATCGTTGCGGCAGAAAGCCAGTGGTGATCAGCAGGCCGAGTTTTTCCGGCTGCCTGCGCACCACCGCCGGCAGCGGCACGCCCTGAATCCGGCCCACGGCAATCGGATACAGGTACTCGCGGACGCTGTCGTCGATGTGCACCTTGCCCAGTTGCTGCTGCCAGTAGCGGTCGAACGCGGCCCGATCCGGCGGCCACATCTCCGCCGGCACCTGCAACGTGGTGCCCAGCACCTCGGCTTCGCGGTAGTGGCGATCGGCGTCCTGCTCGTCCAGCTCGCCGATGAACATCCGATAGAAGTCGACCCCGCCCTTGTAGAGGCACGCTGCCACCCACAGCTGCAGGTCGGGGTCGAACGCGTTGTACTCGATCGGGCTGTCGGGCAGCGAGTAAACCTGCGCGTGCGCGCGGTTCACCGCCCGGCGAAACGCCGCCTTCTGGACGTCTGTACCGGCCATCGCCACCCCGAGGTAGGTGAAAGTGGTGCGGGCCCGCTTGATCGGATGCAAGTCGATCCGACCGCTCTCGACCCGGCTCTCCATCACGCCGTAGCCCACACCCGGCCGCGCCAGCTGCATGATCACGTTGGCTGGGCCGAGCAGCAACGCCATCCCCATCAGGGTGTCGTCCAGCTGGGGGGGCCGCCGCTGGCGCCGGGACGCCCGCCCGGCGAGCGGTGGATCGGTCATCATGCGTTCGACATGGCTGACTGGCTCACTGACCGTCATCGGACACCTACCCTGCTAATTGTGAGAACGCGTGTTTCCTGATATTGCAGCCCGGCGCAGACCAATGTCAAGATGGGATCCATGGCTTCCGCCGCGACGACCAGCGCACGCCCATACGGTGGCGTCGACGCGGCCGACCGCCTGGCGACCCGCCGGGCCAAGCTGCTGGCGGCCGGCCTCGATCTGCTGGGCGCCGACCGGGACGATGCCGCGGAGCTGACCGTCCGCGGCGTCTGTCGGCAGGCCGGCGTGGCCGCTCGTTACTTCTACGAGAGCTTCGCTGACAAGGACGAATTCGTCGGCGCGGTGTTCGACTGGGTGATCGCCGACCTGGCGGCCACGACCCAGGCCGCGGTGGCGGCTGCGCCGCCCGAGGAGCAGACCCGCGCCGGTATGGCCAACATCGTGCGGACGATTGGCGGCGACGCCCGGGTGGGTCGCCTGCTGTTCAGTACACAGCTCGCCAACACCGTGTTGGTGCGCAAACGGGTGGAATCCGGCGCGCTGTTTGCGATGCTTTCCGGTCGCCATGTTGAGGACGCGCTGCGGGTGCCGGCAAACGACCGGATCAAGGCCGCCGCGCATTTCGTGGTCGGTGGGGTTGGGCAGACGATCAGCGCGTGGTTGGCCGGTGCGGTGCGGCTCGATCCCGATCAGTTGATCGACCAGCTCGCGTCACTGCTTGACGAGCTCGCCGACCCGAGGCTTTACCGTTAGTGAGCGGCCGGGATTCGCCGGTCGGCCGCCGTCCGCGGCACTGCCTGCGTATCTGCCGTCGTGAATTCCTTGATCCAGCAGGCGAACTCGAGTGTGATTCCGTCTGGGTCCTGGAAATAGAACGACCGCACATACACACCGGGATGCACGGTGGCCGAGACCTGCATCTCGCTCTCGTCGTGGTTGAGCACCGGGCCGACCCGCACGCCCTTGGCCTTGAGGCGCTGACGATAGTCGTCGAACTTCTCGGCCGGGACATGGAACGCCAGGTGGTTCATGGTGCTGACGGCGCTGGTGATCTCGCCGATGCCCGGGATGGCAGCCGGCGAGGAGAGCCCCGGTACCCGGTCCGGTGCGTCAGCGAACCAGAAGAACGCGACGCAGTCACCGTTGCCGGCGTCGAAGAAAAAATGTTGTCCGCCGCCGCCGGGCAGGTCGAGCGACTTGATCAAGGGCATGCCCAAGACGTTGGTGTAGAAGTCCACGGTGCGGGCCATATCCGAGCACACCAGCGCGACGTGGTTGATCCCGCCGAGTTCGAACTCGGCGTTGACGTTGTGCGGCTTGATCATCCCGCGGCTCCTCTCCGTCGGCATTGCGCGTCGCTGGTTCCGTGGCGGAGATCCGAATCTGAACCTAACATCAGATTCAGCTCTCGAGAAGAGGGGACGAACTCGTGTCCACAGTGTCCGAGCAGCCGACCCGGCGTGCTCAGTCACCGACCGACCGGGGCCGCCGAACGCAGGCTGCCATCGACTCGGCCGCTCGGACAGTTATCGCCCGCAAAGGCATCCTGGCCACCACCATCGCCGATATCGCGACGGAGGCGGGCCGATCGACGGCCTCGTTCTACAACTACTACGACTCCAAAGAGGCCATGGTCCGTGAATGGGCGCTGCGGTTCCGCGATGAAGCCAACCAGCGGGCGGTCACGGTGATCCGGCATGGCCTGTCCGATCGGGAGCGCGCGCAACAGGCCGCGCCAGCGCATTGGCACACCTACCGAAACCGGCTGCCCGAGATGGTCAGCGTGTCCCAGCTGGCGATGATCAACGCCGACTTCGCCCAGTACTGGGCCGAGATCTGCGCCATCCCAACCTCTTTCATCACCGAAATGGTGCGACGCGCCCAAGCGCAAGGTTATTGCGCAGGTGATGACCCCGAGCTGATCGCCACGGCGATCGTGGCGATGTTCAACCAGTTCTGTTATCTCCAGCTCGCCGGTCCCGGGCCGAACCCGGCAGGCGCACCCGATGATCAGTCCTGCATCGACAGGTTGGCGAACATCTTTTACCGAGCCATCTACTACAAGGAGGTCCGCCCGAGGTGACTCGCACCACCGGCACCCCAGGGGTTATCCGCGAATTCATCGGACTGCCGTCGCCGACCGGCCGGCGCGCCGGCGCGGGCGGACACCCGTGTCAGGGGCTGTACCACCGCGGCGTCGGACGCAAGCCGAAGGTCGCGATGATCGCTACCCACTACCAAATCGACTTCTCTGAGCACTATCTCGCCGATTACATGGCTACCCGCGGCATCGGGTTCCTGGGCTGGAACACCCGGTTCCGTGGTTTTGAGAGCGCCTTCCTGCTCGACCATGCACTGGTTGACATCGGCGTCGGCGTTCGCTGGCTGCGCGAAACGCAAGCAGTGGAAACCATTGTCCTGCTGGGTAATTCCGGAGGTGGTTCGTTGATGGCCGCCTACCAGGCGCAAGCGGTAGAACCCAACGTGACCCCGCTTCCGGGAATGCGGCCGGCAGCCGGGCTGACCGACCTGCTACCGGCCGACGGCTATGTCGCCAGTGCGGCCCATCCCGGCCGCCCCGACGTGCTGACCGCCTGGATGGACGCCGCCGTCGTCGACGAGAACGATCCGGTCGCCACAGACCCCGACCTCGATCTGTTCAACGAACGAAACGGGCCGCCGTACTCGTCGGAGTTCCTGACCCGTTACCGGTCAGCGCAAGTGGTCCGCAACAACGCGATCACCGACTGGGCCGAAAACGAACTGAAACGTGTTCGGGCAGCAGGGTTTTCAGACCGCCCGTTCACCGTAATGCGCACGTGGGCCGATCCCCGGATGGTCGATCCGACCATCGAGCCGACCAACCGCCAGCCGAATTTTTGCTACGCGGGTGCTCCGGTCAAAGCCAACCGTTCAGCTCACGGGATCGCGGCCGCCTGCACGCTGCGGAACTGGTTGGCGATGTGGAGTCTGCGGACCGCACCGACCAGGGCCGAGCCGCATCTGGCGCGAATCAGCTGCCCCGCCCTGGTGATCAACGCCGAGGCCGACACCGGTGTGTTCCCATCCGATGCCCAACGTATCTGCGACGCGCTGGCCAGCGACGACAAAACGCTGCGTGCCATCAACACCGACCACTACTTCACCACGCCGGGGGCGCGCAGCGAACAGGCTGACACCATCGCCAAATGGATTGCCAAGCGGTGGCGCTAAGGGTCCTCGCCCATTTCGTTCCCGGTCCCAAGGTGCTGGAATTCCTTGCTTCGGAAGCTGATTGGCTTGACATCCGTTGGTGTGCCGACGACGACTCTCCGGATTCGCAAGCCTCGTTCTACCGGGAGCTGCCCCACGTCGACGTGATTTGGCATGTGCTGCGGCCGCTTTCGGGCGACGACCTGCTGCAGGCGACCCGGCTGCGGCTGGTCCACAAGTTCGGGGCCGGCGTTAACACCATCGACGTCGACACCGCCACGTTGCGCGGTATCGCCGTCGCCAACATGCCCGGCGCCAACGCGCCGTCGGTGGCCGAAGGTGCGGTCCTGCTGATGCTTGCCACGCTGCGCCGACTGCCGGCGCTGGACCGCGCCACCCGCGAGGGTCGAGGCTGGCCATCCGACCCTCAACTGGGCGAAACCGTGCGCGATATCGGCGCCTGCACCGTCGGCCTGGTCGGCTACGGCAATATCGCCAAACACATCGCAGGGATCGTCGCCGCGATGGGCGCCACGGTGCTGCACACCAGCACCAGCGACGACGGGTTGCCGGGGTGGCGGCCGCTGTCGGAGCTGCTCGCCGCCAGCGACATCGTCTCGCTGCACCTGCCGCTGACGGACGACACCCATGGCCTGCTCGGCCGCGCCGCGCTGGCCGGCATGAAACCCGGTGCGGTGCTGGTCAACACGTCGCGCGGGGCGATCGTCGACCAAGACGCACTGGTCGACGCGTTACGCGGCGGCCGGTTGGCCGCCGCCGGACTGGATGTCTTCGACATCGAACCGGTGCCGCCGGACAACCCGCTGCTCAGCCTCGACAACGTCGTGCTCACCCCGCACGTCACCTGGTACACCGTCGACACCATGCGGCGCTATCTGGTCGAGGCCGTCGCCAACTGCCGCCGGCTGCGGGACGGGAAGCAGCTAGCCCATGTCGTCAACCAACCGACCGGTTATTAGATTGGGGCAAGAAGGCCCAACGGAAGGCGACCAATGCCGATCGCGATAACTCCTGAGCATCAAGACCTGGCCGATTCAGTGCGGTCACTGGTGGCGCGGGTAGCGCCGTCGGAGGTCCTGCACGCCGCGCTGGAAACACCGATCAACAACCCACCGCCGTATTGGCAGGCCGCGGCAGAACAAGGCCTGCAGGGTGTGCATCTGGCCGAATCGGTCGGCGGGCAGGGTTTCGGCATCCTCGAGCTTGCGGTGGTGCTCGCCGAGTTCGGCTACGGCGCAGTACCCGGCCCGTTCGTGCCGTCGGCGATCGCCAGTGCGCTGATCGCCGCCCACGACCCGGACGCCAAGGTGCTCGCGGACCTGGCTTCCGGCGCGGCGATCGCGGCTTACGCGAAGGATTCTTGCGCGTTGACCGCGACCCGCCAGGGTGAGGCGCTGGTGATCCGTGGTGAGGTCCGGGCCGTTCCCGCGGCCGGCGAGGCGTCGGTGCTGGTGTTGCCGGTGGCGATCGACAGCGGCGAAGAGTGGGTCGTGCTGCGCGCCGACCAACTCGAAATCGAGCCGGTCCGCAGCGTCGACCCGCTGCGACCGATCGCGCATGTGCGCGCCAACGCCGTCGAGGTCGGTGACGATGCCGTGCTGAGCAATCTCGGCGTGGTCGCCGCGCATGCGCTGATCTCCACGCTGCTGTCGGCCGAGGCCATCGGCGTCGCCCGGTGGGCCACCGACACCGCGGCGGAATACGCGAAGATCCGTGAGCAGTTCGGTAGGCCGATCGGTCAGTTCCAGGCTGTCAAGCACAAGTGCGCTGAGATGATCGCCGACACCGAGCGGGCCACCGCGGCCGTGTGGGATGCGGCCCGCGCCGTCGACGAGGCCCGCGAAAACGGTTGGGACCCCGAGGGTACCGGGGCTAACTCAGCGGTCGAGTTCGCCGCGGCGGTGGCGGCGACGTTGGCGCCGGCGGCCGCGCAGCGATGCACCCAAGATTGCATCCAGGTGCACGGCGGTATCGGCTACACCTGGGAGCACGACACCAACGTGTACTACCGTCGCGCGTTGATTGTGGCGGCCTGCTTCGGTCGCAAGGCCGAATACCCGCAGCGGGTCGTCGATACCGCGACCACCACCGGGATGCGCGAGATCAACATCGACCTGGACCCCGACACCGAGAAACTGCGGGCGGACATTCGTGCCGAGGTCGACGCGCTCAAGGCGATGCCCCGCGAAGACCGCACGACCTCCATTGCCGAGGGCGGGTGGGTACTGCCGTATCTGCCCAAGCCCTGGGGACGGGCGGCCGATCCGGTGGAGCAGATCATCATCGCCCAGGAGTTCACCGTCGGGCGGGTCCGGCGGCCCACGGTCGGCATCGCGGCCTGGATCGTGCCGTCCATCGTGGCCTTCGGCACCGACGAGCAGAAACAACGTTTCCTACCGCCGACGTTCCGCGGCGAGATGATCTGGTGCCAGCTGTTCTCCGAGCCGGGCGCCGGATCCGACCTGGCCGGGCTGAGCACCAAGGCGACCAAAGTCGACGGCGGCTGGCGCATCAGCGGCCAGAAGATCTGGACCACCGCCGCCCAGTTTTCGCAGTGGGGTGCGCTGCTGGCGCGATCGAGCCTCAGCGCTCCAAAACATCAAGGCATCACCTACTTCCTGCTGGACATGAGCAGCGAGGGCGTCGACGTGAAGCCGCTGCGTGAACTGACCGGCGGCGCGATGTTCAACACGGTGTTCATCGATGACGTGTTCGTGCCCGACGAGTTGGTGCTCGGTGAGGTCAATCGGGGCTGGGAGGTCAGCCGCAACACGCTGACCGCCGAACGCGTGTCGATCGGCGGTAGCGAGGCACCGTTCTTGGCCAACCTCGACCAGTTCGTCGAGTTCCTTCGCGACGGCCAGTTCGACCAGATTGCCCAGAACCGAGCCGGCCAGTTGATCGCCGAGGGCCACGCCGCCAAGGTGCTCAACATGCGCTCGACGCTGTTGACGCTGGCCGGCGGCGACGCGATGCCGTCGGCGGCGATTTCCAAACTGTTGTCGATGCGCACCGGGCAGGGCTATGCGGAGTTCGGGGTGTCCTCGTTCGGCACCGACGCCGCTATCGGCGACCCCGAGACGCCGGCGGGTAAGTGGGACGAATTTCTGCTGGCCAGCCGCGCTACTACCATCTACGGCGGCACCTCGGAGGTGCAGCTCAACATCATCGCCGAGCGTCTGCTGGGGCTGCCGCGCGACCCGTAGTCCGGCAGAGTCTTGCACACAAAGATTCACGCCGACCTGACGTTGTCAGATCGGCGTGAATTGGTTTAGGGCCGGCTAGCCTCGTCGGTCGACCGGCGAGGCTAGCCGGTGCTCCCCCTCTACTGGTGGCTCACCACCAGTACTGGTGGCTCACCACCAGCCACGGTGGTGACTGATGGTCGTGCCCCGGCCAAACAAGCCACGGTGGTGGTGGAAAAAGAACCCGCGGCGGTGGTGGCCGAAGAAGCCGTGGTGGTGACCCCACCACTCGGGTTGCGGCGCGATGAAGGCCGGCGCGGTGGCGACGTGAGCCGGGCCTACGACCGCGGGGATATATGCAGGTGCGGCGTTGGCCGCGGGGGTGGCACCGAACAGTATTGCGCCGGCCACCGCTGTTGCGCCCACTGCGCTTGCAGCTAGGCGACGGGTCGAAGACAGTGAGTACGACATTTTGATTGCTCCTTTGCCATCTGGGGGATTGACACCACGAACGCTAAATCACAATCCTTAGCAAATGCTAAATTCACGCATTAATAATGCTGAGAATGTGGCTGAGTGTCTTTGCCAGCTATTGGTGGAAGCATTTCTCATAATACTGATGATGTTTATTTCATAGATTACTGGTTTCATGATCTCATGAGGTACGGCTGTACTGGTTTCAGTATCTACGGATCCTATCATTTATGCTGCTCAATAGCCATCTACTGATTTACGGAGATCCGTAGATCCGTGCTTCCTTGCTTCATGATAATTGTCAGTATTGTGTACAAATTGTCTCCGAATACGGCTTTGCAAGATCTCGATATAGCGAACTATTTCTATGTCACTGTATGTCGCTGCCATCGATTCTGCTATCTCGCACAGCAATCACAATTCAGACCGCGAATTTAATTCAATGCCTCCGCGCTCCGAGCCGATCGGTCCGCAGGCTGCCGGGCCACCGCCCTGACCAGGGCATCCACCGTGCAGACACGCCGCACACCGGCGCATCGGGTGCATGGCTCAGCTTTGACGGACATACTTATGTCCTGATCTACTGAAAACTCACGCCGACAGAAGGTCACCCACCCGCATGGAACACAGCTCACCATCGTTCCGGGCCACGCCGCACCGGCGCGCGGACGCCGCGGCGCCGACCGAACGCCTCACCAACATCCGGCAGAAACTCGAACAACCAGCACGCGAGAAGGTCGAACAGCCTTCACGCGGTCAACGAACGAGACGGACCGTCGACCTGACCCCGGCCACACACCGCGCCCTCGATATCTGGCAGCGAGAGGCCGCCGACCGGCTCGGATTGGCCCGCGTCACCGGGCAAGAGGTCATTAGCGCACTCATTGAGCTGCTGTTGTCCGATGCCAAGCTGTCCGCCGAGGTGACCCGGAGTATCCGGGAACGGCGCTAACCCTGCTAGCTTCGCCGTCATGGCAGAAGCGCAGCGTCCCGATCGCCGCGAGCGAGGAGTACTCGACGAGCGCGCCCTGCTGGAGGCATTCCTCGACGACTATCGAGACATCGTGGTGCGCAAAGTTTCCGGCCTGTCCGATGCCGATGCCCGCCGCAACCTCGTCGCGTCACCGACAACCGCCGGCGGCCTGGTCAAGCACCTTCGTTGGGCGGAATACGGCTGGTTTGAACAGCTTTTGCAGGAACGCAGTGACGACAACCGTCGCGCGCACGAACGCTCGTGGGAGTTCGAGTTCCTCGAGGGTGAATCACTGCTGACGCTGATCACCGAGTACCACGCCCAGTGTGAAGAATCGCGGCGTATCGCCGCACGGTATCCGCTCGATCACACGGTGCCGCATCGTCGCTTCGGGACGGTCTCGCTGCGCTGGATCTATGTGCACATGATCGAGGAGACCGCGCGCCACACCGGACAACTCGACATTCTGCGCGAACAACTCGACGGCGCAACCGGGTTCGACGGCTGAGCTAGTCGCGTGGCTATTCCACCTCGAGGTCACGCAACTCGCGTTTGAGGATTTTGCCGGTCGGGTTGCGCGGCAATTCATCGAGGAAGATCACTTCGCGGGGCACCTTGTATTTGGCCAGCTGATCCTTCACGTGGTTCTTGATGGTGGCCTCGTCGACGTCCGCGTTCTGCTTCTTGACGACGAAGGCACGCAGCCGGTGTCCCCACTCCTTGTCCTCGACGCCGATCGCGGTGGCCTCCACCACGTCGGGGTGCCCGCTGATGCAGTCCTCGACTTCGGCGGGGAAGACGTTCTCGCCGCCGGACACGATCATCTCGTCGTCGCGACCGCTGATGTAGAGCAGCCCATGCTCATCGAAGTAGCCGACATCACCCGATGACAGCATGCCGTCGATGATCTGCTTCTTGCCGCCACCGGTGTAGCCCTCGAATGGGAAGGTGGTGCCGACGAAGATCCGTCCGACCTCACCCTGCGGCAACTCCTTGCCGTTCTCGTCGAAGATCTTGACCCGCACACCTTTGACGACGGGCCCCGCCGTGGACGAATTGTGTTGCAGGTGCTTGGGTTCGGCGATGGTGGCGAAGGCGATCTCAGTCGAGCCGTACATGTTGTAGATCACCGGCCCGATGTCCTTGAGTGTCCGTTCGGCCAAGTCGGCGCCCAGCGCCGACCCCGAGGCGAAAATGATCCGCAGGCTCGACAGATCGGGCTTTTCGTCCATCTTTTCCAATGCGTCGAGGATTCGCGCCAACATCACCGGCACCACGACGACCGCTGTCACCTTGTGTTTCTCGATGTCTTCCAGCACGCCGGCCGGCTTGAACTTGCCGTGCAGCACCAGCGTCGAGCCCAAAAACATCCCGATGGTCGCGTGCAGGAAACCCAGCGCGTGGAACATCGGCGCCGGCAGCGAGGTCACCTCGTTGGCCTTGAACGGGACGTGCGACAAGATTCCCCCGATCGGCGCCAACGTCGGCGGGGTACTCCGGTTCGCGCCCTTCGGGGTGCCGGTAGTGCCGCTGGTCAGGATGATGATCGACGAATGCTTGCTGGCTTTGGGTGCGGGGGATTTGCTGTGGGCGGCGACCAAGTCGGCCAACGTCTCGTCGGTGCTGCCCGAGTCCTCACCGTCCGGCGTGGTAGCCAAGGCCCGCACCTTACCCAGCGGCGGCTCGGCTTTGCTGACGTCCTTGGCGTACTCGTCGTCGTAAATGATCAGCTTGGCGCCCTCGCGCTCGGAGACCTCCTTGATCTGCGGGCCGGAGAACGAGCTGTTGAGCAAGATGATGCGGGCCCCGACCCGCGCGCACCCGAACTCCGCGATGCAAAACCAGCGGTGGTTGCGCGCCAGGATCGCGACGCCGTCGCCGCCGCGGACGCCTTTGGCCAGCAGCCCGTGCGCCACCGCGTTGGCGGCCTCGTCGAGTTCCTTGTAGGTCAGCGAGCCCTCGTCGTCGATGATCGCCGCACGATTCGGCGTGCGTCTGGCGTTGAACGACGGCAGCATGCCGATCTCGCCCCACTTGCGAATGTCAGCGGCCATCGCGGCGTAGTTCAGCGGCGGCTCCAACCGGAACGCGCCGGACTCGATGATTTTTCGGAGATAGTGCAGTTCCGCCAACCCACGTTCGGCATACTGCTGAATCTTCGCGGCCGCCTGCCCGGGCAGATCGATGAGGTTAGGCATGCTTCCACCCTATGTGACGCACGTCGCAGCCAGGCTTGAAAATCCTCCGCAATTACCATCAACCCATGGGGCCGGTGTCACTGGACGTGGGCGGACGCCAAGTCGAAGTCACCCACCCGGACAAGGTGATCTTCCCCGCTCATGACGGTCGACCCGACCACACCAAACTGGACCTGATCCGCTATTACCTGGCCGTCGCCGACGGTGCCCTGCGGGGCGTGGCCGGACGGCCGATGATCCTGAAACGCTTCGTCAAGGGCATCGAGCAGGAGGCGATCTTCCAGAAGCGTGCGCCCGAAAAACGGCCGGACTGGGTGGACGTCGCCGAGTTGCGCTACGCATCGGGGACCTCGGCCAAAGAGGCCGTCATTCATGACGCCGCCGGGCTGGCCTGGGCGATCAACCTGGGCTGCGTTGACCTCAACCCGCATCCGGTGCTCGCCGATGATCTCGACCACCCGGACGAGTTGCGCGTCGACTTGGACCCCATGCCCGGGGTGCAGTGGCGGCAGATCGTCGACGTCGCACTGGTTGCCCGCGACGTGCTGGAGGATTACGGGCTGACGGCGTGGCCCAAGACGTCCGGGTCGCGTGGCTTCCATATCTATGCGCACATCGTGCCCGGCTGGTCGTTTCGCCAGGTGCGTTTGGCTGCCCAAACCGTGGCGCGGGAAGTGGAGCGACGCGCCCCCGAGTTGGCGACCAGTCGCTGGTGGAAGGAGGAACGCGAGGGCGTATTCGTCGACTTCAACCAGAACGCCAAGGACCGCACGGTCGCATCGGCCTATTCGGTCCGGGCCACACCGGACGCGCGGGTGTCGACGCCGCTGCGTTGGGATGAGGTCGCCGGCTGCGACCCCGCCGCGTTCACCGTGGCGACGGTGCCGGAGCGGTTCGCCGACATCGGGGACCCGTGGGAAGGCATGGACGACGCCGCCGCGGGCCTGGATGGGCTGCTCGCGCTGGCCGAGGAACTCGGCCCGGCCGAGAAGGCGCCGAAAGGTGCACGCCGCGGCGAGGACACGGGCCGTCGCCAGTCGGTGATGCCGCTCATCGAGATCGCCCGGACCAAGACCAAGGACGAGGCGATGGCCGCCCTGGACACCTGGCGGCAGCGCTACCCCGCGGTGGCGGATCGCCTGCAGCCGGCCGACGTGCTGGTCGACGGGATGCGCGGACCGAGCTCGATCTGGTACCGGATTCGGATCAACCTGCAACATGTGCCCGACGACCAGCGGCCGCCGCAAGAGGAGCTGATCGCCGATTACAGCCCCTGGCCGACCCGTTGAGCCACTCCGCTTGCGCCCCGTCGGCGCGGTGATACGGGAGAATCAGATCATGCAGGCGATAGACCAGATCCCCGGTCTACGGGAGCGCAAGAAGATCAGAACCCGCGAGACCATCAGGCGGGAGGCGTTTCGGCTGATCCAAGAACACGGCTACGCCGCCACCACCGTCGAGCAGATCGCGGAAGCCGCCGAGGTGTCGCCGAGCACCTTCTTCCGCTACTTCCCGACCAAGGAATCCGTGCTGCTCGCCGACGACATGGATCCGATGATCCTGAACGCCCTGGAAGAACAGCCGGCCGACCTCTCGCCGTCTCAGGCAGTCCGGCGCGCCTACCAGGCCGCCATGGCCAACCTGTCGGAGGACCAACGGGAGTTCGAGAACACCCGGCAACGGCTGATGTTCGCGATACCAGAGCTCAAGGCGGCGATGTACGACGAGTATTACCGCACCATCACCACGTTCGCCGAGGCAGTTGGCCGCCGAATCGACCGTGACGCAGGCGATTTCGAGCTGCGGGTATTCGCCGGAGCCCTCACCGGCGCGATGATGGCGGTCTACGAGCCGGGTCCGCACGCGACCGACACCGTCCTTCGCGCCCTGGACTTCGTCGACGCCGGCATGCCGCTGACCTGAGCGAACGCGCTAGGCTCACGCGATGCCAGAGCAATGGAGTCGGCGCGGGTTCCTGCGCGCCGGCGTGGCCGCTGGCCTGCTCGTGGCCGCTCCAACGGCCTGCTCATCGCACAAACCGGCGCCCGCTACCGGCAGTGGCGGCGCACCGGTGACCATCACACACGCTTTCGGCGAGACGACCATTCCCGAGCCGCCCAAGCGGGTCGTCAGCGCCGGCTTCACCGAGCAGGACGATCTGCTGGCGCTCGGAGTCGTGCCGATCGCGGTGACCAACTGGTTCGGTGACCAGCCGTTCGGAGTGTGGCCGTGGGCCCAACCCAAACTGGCCAACGCCAAACCCGTTGTGCTGAACCTTGATAACGGAATCCAGGTTCACCAGATCGCAGGCCTGAAGCCCGACTTGATCGTCGCCACCGACGCCGGCGTCGACGAGGACACCTACCAGAAGCTGACCGCGATCGCCCCGACGATTCCGCAGTCCGACGGCGACGCATTCTTCGAGCCGTGGAAGGACCAGGCGACGACGATCGGCCGGGCGCTCTATCAGCCCGACCAGGTGAAGTCGCTGATCAGCGGTGTCGACCAGCGATTTGCCGCCGTCGCTGATAAGTATCCGCAGTTCAAAAACAAGAGGGCGCTGCTGCTGCAGGGCAAGCTCCACCAGGACAATGTGGTCGCAACGACCGGTTGGCGCACCGAGTTTCTGACCCAGATGGGTCTGGCGATTGCCGACAGCATCAAACCGTTCGCCGTCGATCAGCAGCGCGCGTTCATTCCGCGCGACAAGATCAAGCCGGTCCTCGGTGCCGCCGACCTGCTGATCTGGATGACAGAAAGCGATGGCGATCAAGCGGCGCTGTCGGCCAATCCCGACGTGGCGGCTCTGCAGGCGCACAGTGTGTTCACCACCAAGGACCAGGCCGGCGCGATCGCTTTTGCGTCGCCGCTGAGCTACCCGTTGGTGGCCGATCAACTGCCCGCGCTGATCGCCAACATCCTGCATTAGAACCGGCCGTCTGAGCATTGACTAAGGCAGCTCTGGCAGTGCTCGAAAATCTGGTTTCACCAGGCCGCCAAGGGGTTACTGTCGAGTAATGAGCGTGGCGATGGATCTGAGGGTGGCCGATACCGTTCTCGACTACGGCGATCAGGCGCTGCTGCTGCAGTTCGACAACACGACCGACGTGTTGGCGTGGGCGGCTGCGTTACGCGAGGCCGCACTGCCCGGCGTGCTCGACATCGTCCCGGCCTCCCGCACCGTCCTGCTGAAACTCGACGGCCCTCGCCACCAGAGCGAAGTCCGTCGTCGACTGCGCGCGTTGCGGGTGGACGCCGACACGGTGGCCACCGCCCCGGCGGAAGGCACCATGGTGATCGACGTCGTCTACGACGGCGTCGATCTCGCCGAGGTGGCCGATCGCACCGGGCTGACCACCGCACAAGTGATCAACGCCCACACGGCTACTCCCTGGCAAGTCGGATTCGGTGGATTCGCACCGGGTTTCGCCTATCTGATCGGCGGTGACCCGCGGCTGGCCGTACCTCGGCGGTCGGAGCCGCGGTCATCGGTCCCGGCCGGAGCGGTGGGCCTGGCCGGCGAATTCACCGGAATCTACCCGCGTCGGTCCCCGGGCGGATGGCAGCTCATCGGCCACACCGACGTCGTGCTGTGGGATATCGACCGTCCGCACCCGGCGCTGCTGACGCCGGGCATGTGGGTTCAGTTCCGCGCCGGATAGCGGCAAGCCGTGCGAAGAGCCTGAAAGGAGAGCGACATGCCGACCTTGGAGGTCTTGCGCACCGGACCGTTGGCCCTCGTCCAGGATCTGGGACGGGTGGGGCTGGCCGATATCGGCGTCACCCGATCCGGAGCGGCCGACCGGCGTTCCCACACCCTGGCCAACCGGCTGGTGGCCAACCCCGACGACCGCGCCACAATCGAGGTGACCTTCGGCGGATTCTCGGCGCGCGTCCGCGGCGGCAATCTCGACATCGCCGTGACCGGTGCCGACACAGATCCGCGCGTCGACGGTATTTTGTTCGGCACCAACAGCATTCAGCACGTCCGGGACGGCCAGGTGATCTCGCTGGGTACTCCCCACTCCGGCGTGCGCAGCTATCTGGCAGTGCGTGGCGGCATCGACGTGACGCCGGTGCTGGGTTCGCGCAGCTACGACGTGATGTCGGCGATCGGCCCGCTGCCGCTACAACCCGGTGACGTGCTGCCGGTCGGCGAACACACCGACGAGTATCCGGAACTCGACCAGGCTCCGGTGCCGCCGATCTGCGAACATCTGGTGGAACTGCTGGTGGTGCCCGGGCCGCGCGACGACTGGCTCGTCGACCCCGACGCCCTCGTGCACACCATCTGGATGGTCTCCGACCGCAGCGACCGCGTGGGCATGCGCCTGGAGGGCCGCCCACTGCAGCACCGCTCACCCGATCGGGTGCTGCCCAGCGAGGGAGCCACCCGCGGGGCGATTCAGGTACCGCCCAACGGCTTACCGGTGATCCTCGGTCCCGACCACCCCGTCACCGGCGGCTACCCGGTGGTCGGCGTGATCGCCGACCAAGACATCGACAAGGTGGCCCAGATACGGCCCGGGCAGTACGTGCGCCTGCACTGGTCGCGACCCAGGGCTGCGCGGGCTTCTGCTTCAACTTCGATGGCGGCCGGCTAGTCCACCTGGTAAACCAGCAGTGTGCCCACCCAGGTCCACACCGCCCGCCTGGTTCACACCGCCGACCTCGAGAGCGAGGCCCGGCAGCGTGCCTACGAGATGGTCAACGACGCGTTCGCCGGGGAGTTCACCGACACCGACTGGGACCACGCGCTGGGCGGGATGCATGCCCTGGTCTGGCATCGCGGCGCGATCATCGCGCACGGAGCGGTCGTGCAACGACGCCTGGTCTACCGCGGTGCCCCGCTGCGCTGCGGCTACGTCGAAGCCGTGGCCGTGCGCGAGGATTGGCGCGGTCAGGGGCTGGCAGTCGCGATACTGGATGCCTGCGAGCAAGTCATCCGCGGCGGCTATCAACTCGGTGCGCTGAGCTCCTCGGACCGCGGAAGGCGGCTCTACACGTTGCGCGGTTGGCTGCCATGGCGCGGCCCCACGTCGGTGTTGGCGCCTGCCGGGACGACCCGGACTCCCGACGATGACGGCTCGGTGTTCGTCCTACCGGTCGGGATCGATCTGGACGCCAGCGCGGCCCTGGCGTGCGATTGGCGCGACGGCGACGTCTGGTAACGGCTCCGGCTAACGCGTCAGCAATTGGTCGGTAATTCAGCCGAAATCTGTCTGGCATAAACAATTCATATGGTTCACCCCGCTGCGCCGTCGCTCGCCGGCTATCGGGTGGCCGTCACGTCCGCACGGCGCTCCGACGAGCTCTGCGCATTGCTGCGCCGCGACGGCGCCACCGTCGCCAGTGCGGCGGCGATCACCATGGTCGCGTTGCCCGACGATAACGAATTACGCCGCAATACAGAGGCTTTGATAGCAAGTCCGCCCGATATTCTGATCGCGACCACCGGTGTCGGATTTCGGGGCTGGCTCGCCGCCGCCGACGGATGGCAACTGGGCGGTCAGCTGACCGCGGCGTTGTCCGGCGCTCGGATCGTGGCGCGTGGAGCGAAGGCGACCGGCGCATTACGCGCTGCGGGCCTGCCTGAGGAGTGGTCCCCGAAAACCGAATCGTCGCGGGAGGTCGTGAAATATCTGCGGCAATCCGGCATCACCGGCTGTCGCATCGCCGTGCAGCTGCACGGCGCGACCGAGGACTGGGATCCTTTTCCGGAGTTTCTCGACGAGTTACGCGCCGGAGGCGCGGAGGTGGTTCCCATCCGGGTGTACCGCTGGAAACCGGTGCCGGCGGGCGGCGAGTTCGACCAGCTGATCAAGCAGCTCGCCCAACGACAGTTCGACGCGGTGACCTTCACCTCGGCACCGGCGGTGGCAGCCACGCTGATGCGGGCCGGCGATCTCGGCATCGCCGAGCAGCTGCTCAACGCGCTGCGCGCAGATGTGCGGGCAATGTGCGTGGGCCCGGTCACCGCACAGCCGTTGGTACGTCTGTCGGTTCCGACGTCGTCGCCGCAACGAATGCGATTGGCGGCGCTGGCCAGACATATCGCCGAGGAGCTGCCCGTGCTGCGGTCGCGTTCGTTGCAGGCGGCCGGCCATCGAGTCGAGATCCGCGGCTCGTCGGTGATGGTTGACGGCGCGGTCCAGCCACTGTCCCCGGCGGCGATGGCGATCCTGCGGGCATTGGCGCACCGTCCAGGCTTCGTGGTCGCCCGCAGGGAACTGCTGCGGACTTTGCCGGGCAGCGCCAGTGATCCCCACGCCGTGGATACCGCGGTGCTGCGGCTGCGGAAAGCATTGGGCGACAGCAAGATTGTTGCGACAGTCGTCAAACGGGGCTATCGGTTGGCGGTCGATGAAAACGTCGACGCGGCGCTGATCTGACGCCGTTCGCGGAGAGCGAACACCGAGGTGGAACTTAAGCGTGGTCGACTCATGTTTGTACCGGTAGGCCGGCAAACGTCGGCAACCACCAAGCACGAGGAGATACGAATGAGCAACCTGACCTTGTGGTCACGACCCGCGTGGGATGTCGACCGCTGGATGCGCGATTTCTTTGGACCGGCCCCCGCGAGCGACTGGGCGAAGCCAGCAGCCGACGGGTTCAGCCCCGCCGCCGAGATCGTGAAGGACGGCGAGGACGCGGTCGTCCGCCTGGAGCTGCCGGGCGTGGACGTCGAGAAGGACGTCAACGTCGAGGTCGACCACGGCCGCCTGGTCATCCACGGTGAGCGCCGCGACGAGCACGCTGAGGAGAAGGACGCGCGCACGCTGCGCGAAGTCCGCTACGGCTCGTTCCGCCGGTCGTTCCGGCTGCCCGCGCACATCACCGGCGAGGCCATCTCGGCGTCCTACGGCGCCGGCGTGCTGACCGTACGGGTCACCGGGGCTTATGCCGGCACCCAGGCACAGCGCATCGAGATCACCAAGTAATTCTGGGTAAATCGAGGGAATCCGGCGGAGCAACCTGCTCCGCCGGATTTACCGCGTCTTGGGTTCAAAGGCTTGGCCGGCGTCAACTCCGATGACCCGCAACAGGTTTACCACCTTGCGATCCAGGCTTTCACCGACCTTGGTGACGTCAGCGATGCCCAGGCTGCCGAACGCCGCGCTGGGCTGGTCCATCGAGAAGACCGCATTGCCGTCGATGTCGGCGTAAACAAGCACGCGTAGCGGGGCGTACAGCAGCGCCCTCGGGTCGTGGCGGTACATGGTCTCGGCGATCGTGTGGTTGCCGAGCAGGTACTGCACCGCTTTTGTTGTGTGGCCCGCGAGGGCCAGCAGCGGGAGCGCGTCGATGGTGGCGTACACCATCAATTCGTTGGGTGCGTTGACGGCCGCAGCGGCAAGAACCTCGTCCCATGTGCCGTCACGTTCGGTGATCTGCTGGACGGTGGCGGGGTCGAACGGCGGCGCCGCCTGCTCGAAAGCCGCGCGAAACTCGTCGAACTGCACCCCGGTGGGGATGTCGATTCGGTTCATGGTGTGCGGCACGACCCGGGAGTCGGTCGGCTTAAGGCTTCTTGTCATGGCGTTCCTCACGATTCGCTAGTTGGGTCCAGGACGATGACGCGGACGTCGGGTCCGCCGAACCGTTCGTATTGAATTGCCTTCATCGCGGCCGGCCTTCCTTGGTTCGGTGAACGAACTCTCGTGTTCGGAGTATACGGTTCGGTGAATGAACCGACAAGGCGTAAGATCAGGCGGGTGGCCCTTCCCCGCGAATATCCCGCCGAGAGTTGCCCAATCGCGCGGTCCCTGGAGATCGTCGGCGAACGCTGGACGTTGCTGATCATGCGCGACGCCTTCTACGGGACGCGGCGCTTCAGCGACTTCCACAGTCATCTCGGCACCCCGAAGGCGGTGCTGGCCGACCGCCTGGCGTTCCTGGTCGAACAGGGTGTGCTGACAAAGGAGTCAAGCGAATACGAGCTGACCGTCAGGGGCAAGCAGGTGTGGCCGATGATCTGGTCGATGATCACTTGGGGCAACGAAAACTACCTCGAGAAGCTGAACCGACGGACCTACCGGCACGCCGACTGTGGGGGCGTGATCGGCCCAGACCGCGTCTGCCGGCGATGCGCACGGGTTCCCGAC
>Ga0209248_10000096_pt1 | contig 29964 bp, 34 predicted proteins | sample BogFormECP04_OM1_FD_188241 | JGI IMG/M metagenome (GOLD analysis project Ga0209248, IMG submission 188241) | Bog forest soil microbial communities from Calvert Island, British Columbia, Canada - ECP04_OM1 (SPAdes) (version 2) | ecosystem: Environmental > Aquatic > Freshwater > Wetlands > Bog ... | reverse complement strand
GTGTCGTCTTGCCGGGGCCGACGCCGAGCACGATCCAACTGCCGCCCCGCCGAACGGTCTTCGCCGTCTCGACAAAGCCCTGTTCGCTGTAGGTGGCGTCGAAGACGACGTCAACGCCTCGGCCACCGGTCAACTTCGCGATTTCGGCGCCGATGTCGTCGCGCTTGTAGTCGAAAACGTGCTGCGCGCCGGACTGCCGGGCCAGCGCGATTGATTGCAGCGTGCTGCCGCTGCTGATGACCAGTCCAGCCCCCAGGGCACGTGCCGCCATCTGCACCGCGAGATGCCCGACGCCTCCCCCACCCCCCGGGATATAGACCGTGTCGCCTGCCTGAACGGTCTGGTAAAGACCAGCAAAGGCGGACAAGAAGGCCATCGGAAGCGCCGCTGCATCGCGGAAGCTCAGGGATGGCGGCTTTCCGACGGTGAGGAATTGGTGCGCGACGGCATAGCCGCGTTCGTCCGTGCTCTCGCCCGTTGCGACCCAGCCGCCGTTACCGTTCAAATCGGCCATGGCGGCTACCGCGTCGCCGACGGCTATGCCATTCACACCATCGCCCACGGCGGCTACCACCCCGGCGAGGTCGAGACCGAGGACGACTGGCGGCGTCCGTCCCATGAAGTTGAGGTCGGCCAGCTTGTACTCCAGCGGGTTCAGCGACGAGGCGGCCACGCGGATCAGAACCTGGTCGGCCGCCGGCCGCCGCACGGGAACCCGCACCGCCTCAAGCGGCAGCCCAGCTCGGTCTCTTGTATATCCGACACCGAGAAACGTCTCGGGAATCGCCTGAGTCTGCTTCACGGAATGTCCCGACTGTGTCATGGCGCCGTGATCCCCAAATCGGCTAGCTTGTCACGGTTTTCCTCGAACCATTCGTGTTCGTGGCCGGGCGCGGGAATCAGCGACCCGGCCTCCATGACGTTCGTATGATCGGTCTCGGTCATTGAGATCCAAAGCTCGGCTTCCGATTGGCTCGTGATACGTGTCCACATCTCCGAGAGCTGCCGCAGCATTGCCCGTCGTGTTTCGAGGTCACGTCCATGGCGGTTGAGGGCGAGAATCAACGATTGCGTTGCGGGTTTGCCGCCCGCAAAGCACTCGCCTTCCGGAATTTCCTGGAACAGAACTTTGACCCATGACTCCGGTGCTCCGGTGATGTTGCAGTACATGCTGGTCATCTCTTCGGCGAGCTTGGCCTTCGCAGACTTGCTCAGAAGTCCTTTTGGGCTGTAGCACTGGTAGACGGGCATGATGTTTCCTTTCCATTTTTTTCTATTGGTTTGGTGCCGTGGGGAAACTTGCTCACTGGGTGAGCGCGGCCGGCACCGGAGCCTCAAGATGCTGCAGCAACGCAGCAAGCTTGTGATCCAATTCGATTCCCACCTCGGTGATTTGGGGTGTGCTGAAGCTGCCGAACCGGGTGCTGGGTTGGTCCACGGTGAACCAGGTCGCGCCGTCGGCGTCTTCCACGATGGCGGTGCGTAGGGGTGCATACAGCAGAATGGCCGGGTTGTAGCGGTACATTCTTTCCGCGATGGTGTGGTTGCCCATGAGGTACTCGACACACCGGCCGCGGTCTCCGGCCAGACTCATCAGCGACGTGAAGTCGTGGGACCAGTAGAGAATAAAGTCGTGTGGCGCGTTGTCTGCGGTGGCCTGCAGAATGGTCTGCCAGTCGACGCCCCGCTCGACGAGTGAGTCGAACCGTTCGCTCTGGAAGACGGGTACCGCTCGCTCATAGCGATTCCTGAACCCATCGAACGAGTCGTCGATCTGGATCGTCAACCGATCGACCCGATGGGAAATCGTTTCGATCGGTCCCTTCAATGATTGCGTCATGATATCTCCCTGTTCTTTCCTCTGAATTATCCTGTCCCGCATTGATTTATGACGAGTGCGAGTCCCATACCGCTGCTGTGTGGCGTCCGGGGCCGTAAATGAGGGCCAGTGCCTCATCGGCTTTTTCCGGGCTGTCGGCACGCAGCAGAGCCCGGAAGCCCTCCCAGTCGGGAATGCGGCCGTCCTGCGCCCACTGGTCGTGCGGGATGGTGTAGACGTGCACCCACGGCCCGTGCGCCGGCAGTGGACCGGGACCGAACACCGATCGCACGGCTTCGGCGGCCTTGCTCAGCATGGCGCGGGCGTCTTCGGGTGTGCTGAGCAGTTTTTCGGGGGCAATGACGTCGAGCTGGACGCGGGAGTTGGGGTCGGCTCCGGCGACATTGGCCGGGGCATACCAGTTCTCGGGGTCGAACTCATAGAACTGCACCCAGGAGGTTTCCTTGTGGGTGTGGTTATTGACCAGGTTCTCGACTTCGGAGACGGCCTGAACGAGTTTCGCGCCGAGCTCCTCTTTCTGCGCGGCATTCAGCCGGTCCTTCATGAGGTGCACACGAACGAATACCATCTTCTCTTCCTTTCCTGATTTGCTGTCGGTGCGCTCACGAGCCCGTTATTGACGTGCTCGAAGCCGCGGCGGGTGGATAGCTGAGCTCACCTCCGCCGAACGACCAGTTCTCTTGGGCCATTTCGACGAGGTTGACGAGAATGTCGTCGGCACGCACCCCGGCCGCGCCCAGATTTTCGGCGATCCGCGCGTACAGTTCCCGCTTGACGTCCACGGATCGGCCTGCGTTGAAGAAGATCTGAATGAACACGACCGACTCACTACGGTCGAATCCCAGGTAGTCCGGGCTGTAAATCAAGTTGGCGGAGGGAATCTCATTGATCACCTGGAAACGGTCGCCCTCCGGCACATGGGCGACGTCGACCATGGCGCGGTAGATTCCGTCCGCGATCTGCGTGCGTTGATCTTGCGAGGTGGTCCCCTTGGCGAGAGTCACATAAACGAGCGGCATGATGATTTCCTTTCGGAGGATGGCGAGCGGCGCGGCCGGCTACGGCTAAATGCGTTGGGCGCCTGCAGCGCGCAGGTCTGCGAGGGTGGGGAAGCCGTCGATGGCCATCAGCAGGTCCAGTTCGGCGAGGATGGCGCGCAGTTGGGCCACGACGCCGTCGGTGCCGTCGACGGCCAGGGCGTACGCGTACGGGCGGCCGATCCCCACGGCGGTGGCCCCCAGGGCCAGTGCCCTGGCTACGTCGGAGCCGCTGCGCACGCCGCTGTCGAACAGCACCGGCATTCCGCCAGCGGCTTCGACCACCGCCGGCAGGGCGTCGAGGGCGGGCAGCCCGCCGTTGGCCTGGCGACCGCCGTGGTTGGAGCAGTAGATGCCGTCAATGCCGTAGTCCCTGGCGCGTAACACGTCGTCGGGATGTTGGATGCCCTTGAGCAGCAACGGCAGGTTGGTCAGCGAGCGCAGCCAACCCAGATCCTCCCAGCGCAGCGAGTTGGTGAACACTTTGACCCATTCCAGCGCGGCCGCCCGCCGGTCCTCGGTCGGGGACTTGGCAAGCCGGTTGAGGAACACCTCGTCGGTGAAGTAGTTCTGCAGCCCATAGCCGCGCAGGAATGGGAAGTTGGCGGTGTTGAGGTCGCGGGGGCGCCATCCGGTCACCCAGGTGTCCAACGTCACGACGACGGCTTTGTATCCGGCTTTTTCGGCGCGCGCCAAAAAGCTGGCGGCCAAGTCCTTATCGCCGGGGGTGTAGAGCTGAAATATGGCCGGGGTGTCTCCGGCGTGCGGGATCACGTCTTCCATGCGGTCTTGGGTCAGGGTGCCCGCCGACATCGGCACCCCGGTCTGCGCGGATGCCTTGGCTACCGCGATGTCGCCGTGGAAATCCTGCGAGCACAGCCCGATCACGCCAATCGGCGCCAGGAACACCGGCGTCGGCAGTGTCATGTCGAACAGTGACACCGACAGATCGCGTTCGGTCGCACCCACCAGCATGCGAGGCACGATCGCGTAGCGGGAAAACGCATCCACGTTGGCGCGCTGGGTGCCCTCGTCGCCGCAACCACCGGCGACGTAGGAGTGCACCCACGAGGGCAGCGCCTCGGCCGCCTTGCGCTCCAGCGAGGCGAAATCGACTGGGTACTTGGGCAGTTGGCCCTCAAGCCCGTCGAAGTAGACGTCGAACTGGTAATCGCCGTACCGCGGTGTTGACATGTCTGCGCTCGCTTCATCAACCTATGCGGCTCGTCAGGAGTGCGGAGCACGCCCCTCGTCCGGTTCGAACTGTCGGTTTCATACTATGTCGGTCGTCATACTTACTAATAATGCCGATGCTACAAAGCAACCCACGCTCTGTCAAGAGGTATGTATGATGGACGACATGCCAAAAAAGACCGATAGCAAGGAACGCATGGTCGCGGCGGCGCGACGGCTGTTCCGCGAACACGGCTATCTGGGCACCGCCTTGTCGGACGTCGTCAACGAGAGCGCCGCCCCGCGCGGGTCGATCTACTTTCATTTCCCGGGTGGCAAGGAGGAGCTCGCCAGCGAGGTCACCCTCCTGCACGCCTCCGACCGCATCGCACACATCAACCGCGCGGCCGCTACCACGACCACCGCGGCGCAACTGATCGAGGTCTTCATGGGCCGAGAACGCGACGAACTGGTCGCCAGCAACTACCGCGAGGGGTGCGCTGTGGCTCCCATCGTCATCGAGTCGACGCCCGCCTCCGAAGTGCTCAGCGACGCGGCGCGGCGCGCCTTCCAGGATCTGATCACTACGCTGGCCGCGCGATTCACCGAAAAGGGCCTCCCCCACGAGAGGGCCGTGCGGCTGGCCACCAATGTGTGGACCAGCGTGGAAGGAGCGCTCATCCTCAGCCGCGTGCTACATAGCCCCGAACCGTTCGACCTAGCCATCGCCCAACTGGCCGCAACCGCCGACGCCGAGGCCACCGTCGTCACTCATGACACCCGAAGGGACAGCTAGGGAGGGTTCATGCCCACGTACATGTGTTATGCCCATGAAGGCCAAATTACGGCTGAGCAGAAGTCGCATATCGCGGCGGGAATAGCGCGGATCCACAGTCGGTTCACCGGTGCTCCAGTTGCGTTCTCCCAATGCATCTTTCGCAACCTCGAGTCAGACGAGCATTTCATAGGCTTGGAGCCCGCGCCCCATAACGGCGTGTTCGTCTACGGTCACATTCGCGCCGAGCGGACCAGCACCGCCAAGAACGACATCCTGATCGGAATTCGAGATCTCCTCATGCGGGTGCTGAACGTTCCCGAATCGGTGGTTTGGGTGTATCTGAACGATCTCGCTCACACCGACATGGTCGAGTTCGGCCATGTCTTGCCTGAACAGCGGGGCGAGCAGGCCTGGGTCGATGAGCTGCCGGCAGACGTGCGCGATGAATTGGCCAGGCGTGGAGGGCAATAACCAACCCCATGGCGTTGACGAAACGCCACCGGCATCGGCAGGAAAGAGGGAGAAGAACGCTGCGCCGCGGCTTCCTCTACCACCGTCAGAATGGAACCGCGATTGAGACAAATTGACCGCCAGGTCGATCTCGACCAGCCGCGCGACAACTACCAGCAGGACCGCCCGAATATTGCAATAAGATCCTGATTATCAATGCTTTTCGGCATCCTTCGTGTCCTGCGTGGTGTTGAGCGCGCGCTGACGTTTGCGTGCTCGTGACGCCCGCAGGTACGCGGCGTTGCCGCATACCCGGGAGTCGTGGTACACCGCGCTGTTATTGCGGGAGCGGTCGTAGAACGACAAACTGCACACCTCATTGCGACAGATTTTCAGCCTGCGCCAGGTGTCCAAGCGTTGGGCGGTGAAGGTCTCAATCAGCACGATCGCGCTGACCCGGCGGTGTCCGTCGCCACGGGGCTCCAGCAGCGCCTTACCGTCGGCTCCGACCCGTGCGGAAACCGATGCCGACGGCAACAGTGTCGCGTCGCGAGGCTGATTGGCTGAGCGCAGCAAGCTTGTCAGGTCGGCCCGAAGTCCGCGGAGCTTGTCGAGGTCAGCTTCTCTGAGTAGCACACCGCTTTGCGGCACTCCGGTTTCCTGCGACCAGTTCTGCACAGCTCCGTCGAGCCACGTTTGTGCGCTGTCAAGGTCGCCGAGCAGGTCAGCCATCGCTGGACGTTGAGTGGGATGGGTGTTGAGGACGTCTTGAACAAAACCGAGCCCGCCGGGGGCATGTGACAGTCCGTATCTGTCGGTGGCTGGCCAACTCATGCCCCCAGGATAGCTCAATTGAATGGCAGTACGACAGAAGCGTAATGCTGTCGTATCTGTCTTCCCTTCGACGATCAGGCTCGCCCGCGCACTCCTGGAATTGACCGTGGACGCTGCCAACGGAGTACCGAGCTGGCTGGAATCACGAATTCTCATACTTCATCTGGTGAGGTGGAAAGGGCACGCAAGGCAACACGATGGAGCCGACGCTGGTTGTGACCACACCCGGATTGACATGACCATAACTACTACGCTACTGTCATGAAATCTGGAACACCCGCTGGCCGCAGACACCATCGCGACCCACGCCGTCGCCAAGGAAGCGTCGGGATCGAGAAAGGCACAAAACGATGAGCGACACGACTGATCTGATTCTGATCACGCGGTACAACCACCGCGGCCCGGGCTTCGTTTGAGTCCCAGGGCCAGCACGCAGCAACGGCGTCGGTGGCCTGAGCACACCGAAACAGACGCGTTCAGAAATAGTTCACCAATTAGGAGAAGGACACATGATTGGGATCGCCAAGTTTTCGATAGCCCGCCCGGATGCGTTGACACCATACCTGGACGACGAGATGCGGGTCTTGGGCGAGCTCAAGGCCGAGGGCGTCATCAAATGTGCATACCGACGATCCGCCGGGCCGGGGGGCTATTTCCTCCTCGAGGGACCCAGCATCGACGCCGTCCGAGAACGGGTTGACACCCTTCCCTTTGTCATCGAGAACCTCATGACGCTCGAATATGACGAGATCTACGAAATCTAAAACCGGCGACACTGCAACCGCAGCTACCGGAACCCAACAATGTCGGGGTTCCCATCCCGGGCTCCCGGCAGTCACCGGAGGAAAAGCCATGACAGATAACACGGAACAGAACAAGGCGTTGGTTCTGGAGGCGTTCGAAACGTTGTTCAATAGGCGGGATTACGCAGCGGCGCAACGGTTCTGGTCCCCTGACTACATCCAGCACAGCGCCCACATCCCACCGGGGCGCGACGGGCTCTTCGAGTTCGTCAAGGCATTGCCGGCCGACTTGCGCTACGAGAACGCGGTGACTGTCGCCGACGGTAACTACATGATCGCCCACGGCCGATTCTCCAGCACCGGGCTGCCGGCCAACATGATCGCCGCGGACGTCATCCGCATGGAAGGCGGTCTGCTGGCGGAACACTGGGATGTCATCCAGGACGAGGCCACCGCCGCGGAGTCCAAAAGCGGGCTACCGATGTTCGGCGACGCCTTCCCGACACGTGCCTGAGGCGGTGCCGAAACACGATTAAGGCAACCTGGCGGGCACGATCGGCGCGCGGTTGGCGAATCCGCAGTGGTACGGCTGCAGCCACGTCGTCACGCTATCGGCGTTCGCGCATCTCCCTTGGCCAGCTGACTACGACCGCAACGCAATGCCGGGCATTGCGCCGCTAACCAGCACACAGCTACCAGCCCAAACCGGCAGCCTCGTGACCATTGCGCCACCTGTCGTGGAGCGCGCCGTTTCCGATCCCGGTGAGCAAAATACGCGGGGCTTCGGCTGCTACCCGGTAATGGATTGCGTCGACGCCACATCGAGCTGCGTCGCGTCGCCGTGTCCGTTCACCTCGGCGATCGCGCGTCGCGCCGCGGTGATCCGCTTCAGCGCAGCCTCGGTGAACACCGACAACCCCAGGTCGGGGTCGTATCCGTGGATTTCCTTGACATCGAGTTGGGCGAGGAAATACAGGATGTCCTTGGACACCACCTGGCCTGGAACCAAGACCGGGAAGCCGGGCGGATAGGGCACGACGAATGTGGTGGACACCAACGTTTTTCCCTCGGCGACGCGCCGCCCGGCCTCACCGACCAGGACGTGCTCGCGGTCGGACTCCTCGTATCCGGCGTAGAAGGCCGCGCGCATGTCGCCGAACGTGCTGGCGCCCCTGGGCCGGAACGCAACGTCGAATTCACTGAAGTCGGGCAGCGGCGGCAGGTCGTCGGTGATCTCCTCCACCCGGCGCTGTTGCAGCGCGCGATCATCCTTGCTGGCCGCGCACTCGCTGCGATCGAAATCAGTTGCCACCCGGCGCAATACGTCGAGCAGGTAGTGCACGCTCGACCAGGTGACACCGATGGTGAAGATCAACAGCACACTGTTGATCGACGTCTTGTTGATCTGGATGCCGAACCGGTCCATCAGGATCTTCTCGCGGAAGTCGTATCCGTTCATGCCGGTCTGACCCACGTACAGCGTGACCCGCGTCGGGTCGAGCACGAATTGGTCCGAGCGCCACGCTTCGTTCCACTCCGCCAGCGCACCCTGTCGCACCTGGCGGTACGAGCTGACCGCTGAGAGCCGGAACTCGTCGGGTACCAGGTCGGATTCGTCGAGGATGCGAAACCACTTGCTGATCAACCGGTCTTTGCGGACGCGGTGCCGGAAGACCAGCGCCATGTCGTAGACGCTGCGGACCAGTTGGAACCCTTCGATGTCGACTTGCCGGCGCGCTAAATCCAGCGACGCCAACAACTGCTGGTTCGGCGAGGTCGAGGTGTGGGTCAAAAACGCCTCACCGAACGCGTCGCGGGTGAGCGCCTTGAAATCCTGGTCGTGGATATGCACCATCGACGCCTGCCGCAGCGCCGATAGCGACTTGTGGGTGGAGTGCGTCGCGTAAACGCGGACCCGGGCACGGTCCGGGTCGGGCAGCAGTCGGCGCTCGGTCCACTCCGAGCGGTCGACCCCTTGCATCGACTCACGCCACTCCCGGTACTCCTTCGCATACGCCGGCGACGACAGCATCGACTCGAGTCGCTCGGCGGAAATCATCGCGGTGCGCTGGCGCGCCCACGGCACCGCGGTCGCGAACGCGTACCACGCCTCGTCCCACAGGAAGCAGATGTCCGGCTTGATCGCCAGCACCTCCTCCATAACCCGGCGCGGGTTGTAGACGACGCCGTCGAACGTGCAGTTGGTGAGCAGCAGCATCCGCACCCGGCTCAGCTGCCCGACCGCCTCCAGTTCGAGCAGCGCCTTCTTGATGGTGTTCAGCGGCACGGCACCGTAGATCGCGAACGGCTGCAGCTCGTAGGCATCCAGGTACAGCGGGTACGCGCCGGCCAGGACCAGGCCGTAGTGGTGCGACTTGTGGCAATTGCGGTCGATCAGCACGATGTCGCCGGGCCGGGTGAGAGCCTGCACGACGATTTTGTTGGCGGTGGACGTCCCGTTGGTGACGAAATAGGTCTGGTTGGCATTCCAGGTTTTGGCGGCCTTGTCCATCGCCGACCTGATGTTGCCGTGCGGATCCAGCAGCGAGTCAAGGCCGCCCGATGTGGTCGAGGTCTCGGCCATGAAAATGTTGCGGCCGTAGAACTCGCCCATGTCCTGCAGTGACTTCGAGTTGAAGATGCTGGCGCCACGAGCGACGGGAAGGGCGTGGAATTGACCGGCCGGCCGCGCCGCATAAGCGCGTAGTGCGTCGAAAAACGGTGTGGTGTAACGGTTCCGGATCCCGGCGAGCACGGTGCTGTACAGATCGGTGACGTCGTTGAGTCGGTAGAAGGTACGGTCGTAGACGTCGGACTGGTCCTCTGCCTCAGCCGCGATCGACTCGTCGGTGAGCAGGTAGAGGTCGATGGTTGGCCGCAGTTCGCGGATCCATTCGCCGCATTCGACCCAGTCATGCGTGCGGTCGGTGGCCACCACGGCGTCGTTGACGCCGAGCAGTGTGTTCATCAACGGAACCCGGTCACGCGACCGCAGCGGGACGTCGTGCCGGATGATCGCCGCCTGAATCTCTCCGTTCAGCGCGACCGCGGTGATGGCGTCTTCGACGCTGCTGACGATCAGGAGTTCAAATTGCACATCGTCGCTAGGGCCGCGAAGCGCGCGCAGGGATTCCGCCAGGCCCTCGGGAGCCGTGGGAGGGGAATCGTCGGCCAGCAGCACCGTGTAGAACTGCTGTTCTTTGGCCCGCGCCACCAGCTCCTGATCGACCAGCGACACCGATGTGTCGAACAGCGCTGCGCGGTCGCCGTATTCGGACAGCAGCCGCACCGAGAGTGACACCTTCTCCTCGAGGCTCACCGTGGCAAGGTTGTCCAGATACTCGCGGAAGGCCGCAAGATTCTCCCGGCCGGGATATATCCAGTAGCGCTCGTAGGCACTCAGACGATTCATCAGGCGTTTCGCCCTGGCCGCTTCGTGGCCGGTGTCCAGCCCGGCACGGTCGACCACCGCGAGCTGATGGCACGCGTCGTCGAGCAGATTCCAGGTGTCGATGCGCGAATACGACGGGTTCGCGACCGCCGCTAATGCGGAGACACGAAGCCGCCTCGGGCGCCTACCGTCTCGGTCCATACCGCCAGTGTGTCCCCCGGTTACCCAACGCGCTGGCATTTTGTCAATGCCACATCTGCCACACCAGACTCTGGGCGACGGCACCGGCGATGTGCCGCGACGGGTCCGCCGACCCTATTCCTCGAACTCGTCATCGTCGTGGCCCCGGCGCTCGCCGCGGGTGATCTCCATCCACCGCCGAACCGGAAGGTCCCAGCGCCTCAGTGAGGTGGGCGGGGTGTCGGTGACGTCGGACAGCGATCTCACCACCGCCTGCGTCAATCCCATGATCGCGGCCATCACCGGTAGCAATGGCCGGAATGGCTGCGCCGCCGACCGAACCGTCTCAATCCGGCGGGCCAGCATGTAGCGCTCGATCGAGTGATACAGCCAGGCCCCGACGCCCAGCGCGTAGATCGCCAGCACCGCCGCGATCACCGCCTGCCCGTATGCCGCGCAGAGGACCGCGCCCAGCACGACCGTCGCCGCCAGCACGGCGGCAATGACTACGCGCAGTTCCAACCGCGTCATGAATCCGTGCGGGTGTTTCGGACCGCTTCGGCGGCGGCCCGGATCTGTGGCGTCACCAGCATCACCTGGCCCAGCACGCCGTTGACGAAGCCCGGCGACTCGTCGGTCGACAGCTCTTTGGCCAGCTCCACCGCCTCGTCGACAGCGACCGGCGCCGGCACGTCGTCGGCGTGCAGCAATTCCCATACCGCGACCCGCAGGATTGCCCGGTCCACGGCGGGCAGTCGGTCCAATGTCCAGCCCTGCAGATGCGACGCGATCAAATCGTCGATATGCGCCGCGTGCTCGGTGACACCGCGGGCCACCGTCGCCGTGTAGGGATTCAGCGGCGCGACATCGGGATTCGCCCCCGCCAGCGCGGTACGCGCGTCGGCCGCCTCGGCCGGTGTCACCCCGCGCGCCTCGGCTTCAAACAGCAAGTCGACTGCACGCTTACGGGCTTGGTGGCGTCCCTTGACGGACTTAGTCACGCGTTGACGCGTCCCAAGTAGCTGCCGTCGCGCGAGTCCACCTTCAGCTTGTCCCCGGTGTTGATGAACAAGGGCACCTGGAGCTCCGCACCGGTCTCCACGGTCGCCGGCTTGGTGCCGGCGCTGGACCGGTCGCCCTGCAGACCCGGCTCGGTGTGCGTGACCACGAGTTCGACGGTCACCGGAAGCTCGAGGTACAGCGGCGCCCCGTTGTGGAAAGCCACCTGCACCGGGAGGCCCTCGAGCAAAAACCGGGCGGCGTCGCCCACTAGCGACTCCGGCAACGGGTGCTGCTCGTAGTCCTGGCTGTCCATGAACACGAAGTCCGAGCCGTCGCGGTAGAGATAGGTGGTGTCACGCCGGTCGACGGTGGCGGTCTCCACCTTCACGCCCGCGTTGTAGGTCTTGTCGACGACCTTGCCGGAGAGCACGTTCTTGAGCTTGGTGCGCACGAACGCCGGGCCCTTGCCGGGTTTGACGTGCTGGAACTCGACGATCTGCCACAGTTGGCCGTCGATCACCAGCACCAGTCCGTTCTTGAAATCGGCAGTCGATGCCACAGTCGGTAAATCTCCTACAGGATCGCCAGTTATCTGGGGAACGTGCTTTCGCCCGATCTTTGGTTCACCTGCGGGTTCGACAGGCATCCCCAAGATAGCACGATTGCACAGCGTTCTATCCTAAGATAACTGGTATGGCTGAATCGTTGCCCGCGCCCGACCTCCCCGGGCTGCTGAACTCGTGGGAGATCACCCTGCTCGCAGAGAACAAATCCCCCACGACCATCACGTCCTACCTGCGGGGCGTCCGGCTCTATTTGGAATGGATCGAGCAGAACGGGCACCCGATGGAGCTTACGCGCGCCCAGGTTCAGCAATACAGCGCCGAGCTAGTCGCCGCCGGCAAGGAAGCCAACACCGTACGTCTGCGTCAGGCAGCGTTGCGCCAGTTCGGCCGCTGGCTCGTCAGCGAGGGCGAGCTGCCCGACGACCCACTGCTCGGCCTCAAGCCTCCCAAGATCCCGACCAAACTGGTTCACGGGCTGAGCGATGAGCAGCTGCGTGCGCTCCTCAAGGCGTGCAAGGGTCCGAGCTTCAAGGACAAGCGCGACGAGGCGCTCGTGCGGCTGATGTTTGAGACGGGGATGCGAGCCTCCGAGACTGTGGCGCTGACGGTGGCCGATATCGAGCCGCTGAAAGACGGGATGGTAGCGATCCGGCGCGGTAAGGGAATGAAGGGCAGGGTGGCACCGTTCGGACCCCAGACGGCCGCGGTGCTGGACCGCTATCTTCGCGCCCGGCGCTCCCACAAACTCGCCAGCACATCGGCGCTATGGCTCGGGGTTGGAGGAAAGTCGCTCGCCTACTTCGGCCTGAACGACACTCTGCGGGATCGCGCTAAGCGCGCCGGTATCGAGGGATTCCACCTCCACCTGCTGCGCCACACCGCGGCAACGCGGTGGCTGCGTGCCGGCGGGTCCGAGGGCGGCCTGATGGCTGTTGCCGGTTGGTCGACCCGCGACATGATCGACCGCTACACGGGCGCCAGCGCGTCAGAGCGGGCCGCTACCGAGGCGCGCGGCCTGGGGTTAGGAGAGCTATGAGTCGACGTAAAAGCCGCGACGCGATTGGTTACGGACAGTTGATTCCTCAGTGTCCGCATGGGCATCCGCTTGGCTCGCTCGTCCTGACCCGGGAAAACGTCTACCGTCTGGACGATCCTTTGCGCGATGGCAAGGGGGTGCCAGCCTCGCTCCTACCTATCGGCGAGAAGGTCAAGGCGCGGTGCCCAGCGTGCCACGAGGCCGGTCTGCAGCCCGACTACCAAGCGTCGTGGGAGAGGGTCGCCGAGCTGTTAACGCTCGAGCGCGCCGACACGCGGTCCGAGCAGCGCGTTCTCGAGCTCAGCTGACCGCTGTGCACGGTAACGACCAATAGCCCTAGTGGCCGCTAGACCGCGCTTGGCGTTTATCGCGGGGTACCGCCGTTCTCAGCGGAGCGGCATCCGAATGATTGACGGGATGCCGCATGTCGCAAACCAATTCGTCGTTGACCCCTACTGAGCGCTCGCTACGCGCACAGATCGCCGCCCATGAATCCTGGGCCACACACAAGGACCACGCCGGTAAGTTCCGCTTCCACCTGAAGGCTCCGAACGGCGAGATCATCGCTGCCAGCCAGGGGTATGAGACGAAGGCGAGCGCCGAGAAGGGCATTGAGGCGATCAAGACGCACGCGCCCAGCGCCAAGGTCGAAGACCACTCCGACTAGCGCGGTCAGCCTCCGTTAGCCGTGCGGGGTAGGTGGGGATGGCGGCTGCGTCAGATTGACCGGTGCTCCGTGTGAGGATAGCGAATCGTGCAGCACGATCTGGGTCGGTTTCGCATCGCGCGGCGTGTCGAATGCCAGCTTGCCAACCGCGCTGACTCCCGTAGCTGTTCAGCTCCGAACCGTCGGGGCGAGTCGGGCCATGCCGCGGACAATCCACGGTGTGCGCCTGGCCATTACCGCTACGGCGCGGTCCGAGCGGCGCATCGCGGTCCGCGGTCCGGGGGTGGGCGTTGACGCCAGTTCTGCCTCGGCCGATCCGACCGGCGGGCCGTGGCGATTGACCGCCAGGAGTTGCCAGGTGCCGGGCACGCCACGCAGCTCGACGCTGCCGCGGTCCTCGAAGCCGGTGCCTGAGCCGACGACGAGGTCACGCACGGTGCGCGAGACCAGGATTTCACCGGCGCCGGCCTGGCCGAGGATCCGCGCGGCGATGTGCACGGCGAGCCCGCCGATGTCGGTGTCCAGCAGTTCGCACTCGCCGGTGTGGATGCCGGCGCGGATCTGGATGCCCAGTGTCTCGACGTCCGCGCGCAACGCCTCGGCGCAGCGGATGGCCTGCGTCGGGCCGTCGAAGGTGGCCAGGTGGCCGTCGCCGGTGCTCTTCACCACCGTGCCGCCGAAACGTTCCGCGAGGTCGGCGGTAATCTCACCAAAGCGCTGCAGCACCGCCCGCCACCGCTGGTCGCCGCTCGCCGCGGCGCGTGCGGTCGAGGCGACGATATCGGTGAACAACACCGTGCGCAGGGCACGATGTGACGGCGACGGCGCGGCATGGCTACCGGTGAGAAACTCCTCGATCCCTGTCAGGATCCTGTCGGGCTCGGTGAACCAGGGCGCGGCGTCCACGCCTTCGACCTCTAGGTACCGCGCGCCCGGGATGTGGTCGGCGAGGTAGCGGCCGCTCTGCACCGGAACGACGGGGTCCTCGCGAGCATGGATGACCAGGGTGGGCGCGGTGATCGTCGGCAGGATCGCCCGCACGTCCTGCCGAAACGACGCTTCGAATGACGCCCGCGCCATCCCCGGGCTGGCGCTCATGCGCTCAAACATGGCGAGCTGGCGTATTAGACCGGACGCTGACGGCAGGCCGATGCTGAGTGTCGCACCGCTGCCCCATGCCGAGAGGACGGCGCGGCACATTTCCTGCAGGCGGGTGATCTGCTCCACCGACGGCATATAGTCTTCACCGAACTCGGGAAGGTGGCGCATCCGCAGCTCGGCCGGGTCGCGGTCGATTTCGTCCCACAAGGTTGCGGTGAACGAATACGTGCCGTAGAGGATCAACGCCCGCGTTCGCTCCGGCCGTGTTGCCGCGAACATCATGGCGGCCGGGCCGCCGTCGCTCAGAGCGAAGAGGACGGCTTGTCCGAAGCCGACGGCGTCCATGACGGCCTCGATCTCGGCCGCTCGGTCATCGAGCGTAGGAACGTGCGGAACCGGGTCCGACAGCCCGACCCCGGCCTTATCAAACAGGAGCACGCGACAGAACGTGGCGAGCTGGTCGAGGTTGGCCTTGAATCCGGGCAGGGTCCAGAACAGCTCAACGTGGCTGGTGAACGGCGGGACGAAGACCAGCTCGACCGGCCCGGCGCCGAACACCTGATACGCCAGGCTCAGATCGCCGCACTTGGCGTATGACGTTTCCGGCACGGCATGAGCGTACTGCTGATCCCACCGCTCGCCGGGGCACCAGTGAAGCGGTAGTCATGGCTAGACCTCGTTTCTTCAAACGGGCTTAGCTGGTCCCCAAGATAACTGTCACTACAGCGCATACGATTGACGTTGTTTTAGCAGGTCAGAGCACAGCGCTAGCTAATCTAGAATCGCCAGTTCCTTGGGGAACCGGGTGAGTAACTCCGGTGCGTGCCCGGAGGTTTCGTCGGCCACAACCAGCGTGTCCTCGATGCGGACGCCGCCGCGGTCGGGCAAATAGACGCCGGGCTCCACCGTCACCACGGAGCCCGCTAGTAGTGTACCGGCGGCGCTGGCGCTGATCCCTGGCGCTTCATGGATTTGCAGCCCCACCCCGTGGCCGAGGCTGTGGCCGAAGTGTTCGCCGTGTCCGGCGTCGGTGATCACGTCGCGGGCCGCGGCGTCCACGTCGGCCAGGCCCGCGCCGGCCCGCAGCGCATCACGGCCGGCTCGCTGCGCGGCGCTGACCAACTGGTAGATCTCGCGCTGCCAATCGGCGGCCTTGCCCAGCACGAATGTCCGGGTCATGTCGGAGTGATACCCGCCGACCAGGGCACCGAAGTCGATCTTGACGAAGTCGCCGGCGGCCAGCACCGCATCGGTGGGCCGGTGATGCGGGATCGCCGAATTCGGCCCGCTGGCCACGATCGTCTCGAACGAGACGCCGTCGGCGCCGTGGTCGAGCATCAACGCCTCCAGTTCGCGACCCACCTCGCGTTCGGTCCGTCCGGGCCGCAGTCCACCGCGGGCCACCAGGTCGGTCAGCGCGGCGTCGGCCGCCTCGCACGCCAACCGCAGCAGCGCCACCTCGCCGGCGTCCTTGATCTCGCGCAGCGCTTCGACCGTCTGCGAGGCGCGGACCAGCTCGGTGGCCCCGGCCTGCTCTACTTCTCGAGCCAGCGCGTCGAACCCGTCCACGGTGACCACATGGCTCTCGAAGCCCAGTCGCCGCACGCCGGCCGACGCGGCCCGCCCGGCCAGGTACCGCGCACAGGCCCGCTCGATGGCCACCTCCAAGTCCGGCGCCTGCTGAGCGGCCTGGGTGCGGTAGCGACCATCGGTGGCCAGCACCGGCGGCACGTCGTCGGCGAACACCAGCAGGGCCGCGTTCGACCCGGTAAAACCGGACAGGTAGCGCACGTTGATCAGGTCTGTGACCAGCATCGCGTCCAGTTCGGTCGCGCGGAGCCGCGCACCGAGCGCGGCTCGCCGCTGGGAATGCGTCACGCCAGTTGACGCTACTCGCTACGCTGAGGCCCCATGACTTACTGGATGCTGCGCGGCCTGGTCTTCGGTGCTGCGATGGTCGTCGTTCGCCTCTTCCAGGGAGCGCTGATCGACGTGTGGCAGACACAGGCCTCGCTGATCAGCATTGGGCTGCTGATTCTGTTCCTGGCCGGTGTGGTCTTTTGGGGGGTCAGAGACGGGCGCGCCGACGCCGCGGCTAACCCGGACCCGGATCGCCGCGCTGATCTGGCGATGACGTGGCTGTTGGCCGGCCTGGTGGCCGGGGTGGTCAGCGGCGCGGTGACGTGGCTGATCGGGGTGTTCTACAAGTCGTTGTACACCGGTGGCCTGATCAACGAGCTCACCGTATTCGCCGCCTTCACCGCGCTGCTGGTGTTTTTGGGTGGGATCAGCGGTGTGACGGTTGGCCGCTACTTGATCGACCGCGCGGGCGCCTACACACCGCAACGCGGCGGCGGTGGCGAGGAAGACCGCGCCGACACCGACGTGTTCGCCGCCGTGCGCTCCGATGAGGCCGCCGCCGCTGAGGGTGGCGCGTGGCCGGAGGAGCAGTCGTCGGCGGTGGCGACGGCCGAGCGCGAGGACCACGGCTCCCCGGAGGCTTACAGCGAAGAGCCCGCCTACAGCGAGGAAAAGACTCAGAAGATTGCTTGGCCGCCCAAGCCCAAGACGGAAACCACCGAGGTGATCCCGACGCACGAAACCGCGGAGCACACCGAGGAAGTCCCGACCGAAGCCGAGCACACCGAACCGACAGCCAAACGAGACGAAGACTAGCGGTCGACGGCGGCCAAAAAGCGCAGGGCCAGCAGGTAGCCCTGCACTCCGAGTCCCGCGATCACCCCGGTCGCGATGGGGCTCAAGTAAGAGTGATGCCGAAATTCCTCGCGCGCATAGACATTGGAGATGTGCACCTCGATCAGGGGCGCGGTCAGCTCCGTGCAGGCGTCTCGCAGCGCCACCGATGTATGCGTCAGCCCCCCGGCGTTGAGGATCACCGGTTCTCCCCCATCGGCCGCCAGGTGAATCCAGTCCAGTAGCTGAGCCTCGCTGTCACTTTGCCGCACAACGACTTTCAATCCCAGCTCGGCGGCCTCGCGTTCGATCAGGGCCACCAGGTCGTCGTGGGTGGTGTCGCCGTAGACCTCAGGTTCGCGGCGGCCCAGCCGACCAAGGTTGGGCCCGTTGATGACGTTGACGTTCACCGAATACCAACCTCCGCATAGGCCGCCGCCAGCAGCGCCGGGTCCGGCCCCTCCAACCGGCCCGGTTTGGCCAGCCCGTCGAGAACCACGAACCGCAACACGCCCGAGCGGGTCTTCTTGTCGCCGGCCATGTACTCCAGCAGTTCCGAGAAGGCGTCGGCGTCGTAGCCGACCGGCAAGCCCAGCGATGCCAGGATGCTGCGATGCCGTTCGGCGGTGGCGTCGTCGAGCCGCCCGGCCAGCCGGCTCAGCTCGGCGGCGAACACCAAACCCACCGAAACCGCAGCGCCGTGGCGCCATTGGTAACCTTCACGGCGCTCGATCGCGTGGCCCAATGTGTGGCCGTAGTTGAGGATTTCGCGCAGCTGCGACTCCTTCTCGTCGGCCGCGACGACCTCGGCCTTGACGGTGATCGCGCGCCTGATCAGCTCCGGCAGCACATCACCGGACGGGTCCATTGCCGCCTGCGGGTCCGCCTCGATTCGATCCAGGATCACCGGGTCGGCGATAAAACCCGCCTTGACCACTTCGGCCATACCGGCAGCGATTTCGTTGCGCGGCAACGTCCGTAGAGTCGCCAGGTCGACCAGCACGGCGATCGGCTGGTGAAACGCACCGACCAGGTTTTTGCCGGCCTTTGTGTTGATGCCGGTCTTGCCGCCGACCGCGGCGTCGACCATGCCCAGCAACGTGGTGGGCACGTGCACGATCGACACACCCCGCAACCACGTCGCCGCGGCGAAACCGGCGACATCGGTGGCGGCCCCGCCGCCCAGGCTGACCAAAGCGTCCTTGCGGCCAACGCCGGTGCGGCCCAGCACTTCCCAGATGAAACCGACGACGGGCAAGTCCTTACCGGCTTCGGCGTCCGGGATTTCGATGCGATGCGCATCAATACCTTTGTCCGCCAGTCGGGCCCGGATGTCCTCGGCGGTCTGAGCCAGCACCGGCTGATGCAGGATCGCGACCCGGTTCCGACCGGCGAGCAGCCCGTCGAGTTCGTCGAGCAGCCCGGTGCCGATCACCACCGGGTACGGCGGGTCGACGGCCACCTGCACGGTGACCGGGGTGTCGGGGTCGGTCATTTGCCTGCCTCGGCGCGACGGGCCGCGGCCAGTGCCGCCGGCGTGGCAGGGGTAGGCGGCGGTCCGGCGCGGGACTCGGTTTCGGTTGGGATCAGCGAGGACGGCGCGCGACGCCAGGGCGGACGGCGACGGCCGCGCGGGCCGCAGGATTGCGGGTCTTGCAGCCGCGACACGATGTAGCGGACGACGGCGCCGGGATTGCGACGGTTGGTGTTGACCCGGATAGTGGCGACTTGGCGGTACAGCGGGACACGCTGCGACATCAGCGCGCGGTACTTCTCGGCGCGGTCTGGCCCGGCCAGCAACGGCCGCACCGTGCTGCCGCCGGTGCGCCGAACCCCTTCGGTGGCGCTGATCTCCAAGAAGACGACCGTGTGACCGGCCAGCGCCTCGCGAACACCGAGAGTGGTTACCGCGCCGCCGCCGAGCGACAGCACGCCGTCGTGCTCGGCCAGCGCCGCGCGCACCACCTCTTCCTCGATACGACGGAACTCCTTCTCCCCGTCGGTCGCGAAAATGTCGGCGATGCGGCGTCCGGTCTGCTGTTCGACCGCCACATCGGTGTCGAGCATCGTGACGTTGAGCGCCTTGGCCAGCCGTCGCCCGATCGTGGACTTGCCCGATCCGGGAAGTCCAACCAGTACGGCCTTGGGCGCCATCGCCTTTACCCTGACGCCCGGACTTCGGCGGCCGGTTCGCGCTCGGCGACCGAACGCAGGTAGGCGTCGATGTTGCGGCGCGTCTCACCCAGCGAGTCGCCGCCGAATTTCTCCAGCGCCGCGCGGGCCAGTACCAGCGCGACCATGGTTTCGACCACCACACCGGCGGCCGGTACCGCGCACACGTCGGAGCGCTGGTTGATCGCCACCGCCTCGTCACCGGTCGCCATGTCGACGGTGGCCAGCGCCCGCGGCACGGTGGAAATCGGCTTCATCGCCGCCCGCACCCGCAGCGGCTGGCCGTTGGTCATGCCGCCTTCCAGGCCGCCGGCCCGGTTGGTCGAGCGGACGACACCGTCGGGCCCGGGGTACATCTCGTCGTGGGCGCGGCTGCCGCGCCGGCGCGCGGTGGTGAACCCGTCGCCGATCTCGACGCCCTTGATCGCCTGGATGCCCATTACCGCGGCGGCGAGCTGGCTGTCGAGCCTGTTGTCGCCGCTGGTGAACGATCCCAGTCCGACCGGCAGGCCGACCGCGACGGCCTCCACCACACCGCCGAGGGTGTCGCCGTCCTTCTTGGCGGCTTCGATCTCAGCGATCATCGCTTTTTCGGCCGCCTTGTCGAAGGCGCGCACCGGGCTGTCGTCGATCGCCTCCAAGTCGCCGGCCTGTGGCGGCGGGCCGTCGTAGGGCTGTGACTCGCCGATCGAGATGACGTGGGACAGCACTTCGACGCCGAGGGCCTGCCGCAGGAACTGCCGGGCGACGGTGCCGGCCGCGACGCGGGCAGCGGTCTCGCGGGCGCTGGCCCGCTCGAGCACCGGGCGGGCGTCGTCGAAGCCGTATTTCAGCATGCCGGCGTAGTCGGCGTGGCCGGGCCGCGGCCGGGTCAGCGGCGCATTGCGCGCAACCTCAAGTTCGGCCGGGTCCACCGGGTCGGCGGCCATCACCGTCTCCCACTTCGGCCATTCGGTGTTGCCGATCTCGATGGCGATCGGGCCGCCGAGGGTGACGCCGTGCCGCACCCCGGCCAACATGGTGACCTGGTCGCGTTCGAACTTCATCCGGGCGCCGCGGCCGTAGCCGAGCCGGCGGCGGGCCAGCTGGTCCGCGATTTCTTCGGACGTCAGACTGACCCCGGCGACCATGCCTTCCAGCAGGGCCACCAGCGCCCGGCCGTGGGATTCACCAGCAGTGGTCCATCGCAACACGGGTCCCATCTTCCCACGACCGGGACTTGCCGGGGAAAAGCCTCAGTCGCGGCGTCGCAACGCGGTGAGCTGCCAGATGCCCAGCACGATGGCGGCATCGCCGGCACCGGCCAGCGCCCAGTTGCCCGCGGCGCTCAGCGGCAGCCAGCCAAGCGCTGCCGCCGCCCACAGGGTTGGTGCCAGCAGCAGGTTGGAAACGCCGAAGCTCAACACCAGCCCGCGGGAGGCGGGACGGATCCGGTTCAGGCCGAACATCAGCACCACGCCGCCGACCAGGAACGCCAACCCGCCGACCAAAAGCTCCGCGCGCGGCACGTTCCACCAGGCACCGAGCCGGCCGCTGAAGGCGGCGACGACGGCGCCCACCACGGTCCAGAACCCGAGATCGGCCACGATGGAATGCCAACGGCTGGCGTCGGTACGGCGGGAAATGCGTGAAATCGTTGGACTAGTCATGCGGCGATAGTGCGGCGAGAACCACTGCCAACTCGACCAACGGCACTGCCAGAGGCTGCCAATTACAGCTGGGCCAGCGCCAGCGCGGCTGCGCTGGCCACACACATCGACGGGCCGTGCGGCACGCTCGTCGCCGACCAACCGAGCCGGGCCACCACCCCGATCACCGCGGTCAGCAGCGGCGCGCCGATCGCCGCCAGCAACCACACGTCGCCACCGAAGCAGCCGGTCAGCGCGCCCAGCCCGAGCGCCAGTTTCACGTCCCCGGCACCCATCGCCGTCGGCGCCGCGGCATGGACCAGCAGATACACCACAGCCAGCAGCCCGGCGCCCAGCGCCGCGGCCGGGCCGTGTCCCGAGCCGGCCGCGACGAGCATGATCACCGCGAATCCCGGCAGAGTCAGCCGATTGGGCAGCCGGCGTTGCCGGACGTCGTAACAGGTCAGCGCCACCATCCACAGCAGCACAACCGCGATCAGCATGCGCGGCAGGCTAATCCAAAGCGGCGATCATCGCCTCTCGCGGCGCCGGCAGCCCTGTGAATTGTTCGACTTGCGCGAACGCCTGATGCAGCAGCATCTGCAGGCCGCTGATCACCCGCCCGCCCGCGGCGGTCACCGCCGCGGCCAGCGGCGTCGGCCACGGGTCGTAGATCGCGTCCAGCAGCACCGGCGCGCCGGCGAATACCTCGGCATGCCGGCCCGCCACATCGGCGGGCAGTGTGCTGACCAGCACGCCCGAGGCACTCACCGCGTCGGCAACCGCGCTGTCGTCCAGGTCGCAGAAGCGGGCCGCGGCGCCGACCCGAGCCGCCAATTCCACCAACCGGGCGGCCTTGTCCGGGTTGCGTGCCACCACGGTGATATCGCCGACGCCCAACTCCCCCAACGCCACAATCGCCGCCGGGGCGGTCCCGCCAGACCCCGACACCACCGCCCGACCCGACGCCGTGCCCAACGCACCCAGCACGCCGTCGATGTCGGTGTTGTCGGCGCGCCAGCCGCGCGACGTTCGGAGCAGGGTGTTGGCCGATCCGACCAGCTCGGCCCGATCGGTGCGATCGTCGGCGAACCGCAGCGCGGCGAACTTTCCCGGCATCGTCACCGAGACGCCGACCCACTGCGGCCCGAACCCGCCGACCACGCCGGGCAGCTCGTCAGCCCCGCATTCGATCCGGTCGTAGGTCCACTCGGCCAGACCCAGCGCGCGGTAGGCAGCCAGATGCAGCTGCGGAGAACGCGAATGCGCGATCGGCGAACCGAGGACGCCGGCTTTCCTACCGCGCGGAGTCGAGGACACCGTTGCGCTTGGCCAATTCGATGTTGGCCAGATGCTGTTGGTAATCGCGGGTGAACAACGTCGTGCCCTGCGCGTCGATGGTGACGAAGTACAGCCAGTCACCATCCTCGGGATGCTCCGCCGCTTTGAGCGCATCGGCGCCCGGCGAACATATCGGCGTGGCCGGCAGTCCGTCGGAAACGTAAGTGTTCCAAGGTGTTTGCTGAGCACGGTCGGCGTCGGTGGTGGCCACCTCCCGCCGGTCCAGCGGATAGTTCACCGTCGAGTCGAACTCCAGCGTGCGGTGCTCGGCCAGCCGGTTGTAGATGACCCGGGCGACTTTCGCGAAGTCCTGTGGCTTGGCCTCACGCTGGACCAACGATGCAACCACCAGGACGTTGTAGGGCGACATGTTCATTGCGGTGGCGGTGTCCAGCAGACCCGATTTCACGTACTGCTGCGTGCTGGCGCTGATCAGCGTCTCCAGAATCGTCTGGGGCGAACCCGACGGGTTGACGTTGAACGTTCCCGGCGCGATCAGGCCCTCGATCCGGCGGTGGTCGGCGCCCATCCGGGTGGCCGGCTCGACGGCCCACGCCGGCACCGACAGCGAGGCCAGCGGCGTCTTTTCGGCCGCCGTCCGCAGGTCGTCCGCAGAGACGCACCGCTTGTCCCCGTCGAGATCGACACAGCTGGCCCTGGAGATCATCGTGAAGATTCCGGGCGTGACGTCGTTGGTCTTGACGAAGGTGGTGTCGTCGAGCTGCTGGCCCTCGGGGATGACGACCTTGCCGACCCGGCTCTGCGGGTCGGCGAGCCGCTTCACCGCCGACGCGGCCGGAATTTCGGTGCGCAGCCGGTAATAACCGGGCTGGATCGACGAGATCGCTTCGTTGCCGTCAGCGGCCTCGAGGAACGCTTTGACGGTGCGGACAACATCTTGCTTGTGCAGCGTCTCGCCGATCGCCGTGGTCGAGTCGCCGGCGTGGACCTGAATGACCAAATCCTTTTTGCCGCTGCCGGCGTAGTCATTCTGCGGGCCGAAGCTGTGCCACAGTTTGGAGCCGAGAAAGACGGCCGCCACGATCACGACGACGAGCAGCCCGACGGCGAATCCGAGCGCGATGCGGCGACGACGACGGCCGCGCTCGGCGCGCAGCCGCTCGGCGCGCGATCGCCCGCGACGTGGCGGCCCGACGGCCACGGGTTGGGCGCGCCCCTGGGTGTCAGACACCGTTGACCTCCCCGGGCAGCATGACACGGCGTTCGTCGAGCCAACCCTGCAGGATGGCCACCGCCGCCGCCTGGTCGATGACCCTACGCTGACCCTTGGCCCGCACCCCCGCCTGGCGCAGCGACCGCTGCGCGCTGACGGTCGTCAGCCGCTCGTCGGCCAGCCGTACCGGTATCGGCGCGATCCGGCCGGCCAGCAGGTCGGCCTGCTCGATCGCGTCGAGGGCCGACGGGCCGGTGCGGTCGGCCAGGGTTCGTGGCAGCCCGACGACAACCTCGACCGCTTGCAGCTCGGCGACCAGCTCGGCCAGCCGTCGCACATGTTTGCCGGACCGGTCGCGGCGCACCGTTTCCACCGGCGTGGCGAGGATGCCGTCCGGGTCGCTGCAAGCCACACCGATACGCACGCTGCCCACATCGATGCCGAGCCGCCGTCCGGGTCCGGGATCGTCCCCGCCGGGCCGATCCGGCAGGCGGTGTGAAGGGTCCACTCAGCTGACCCGCGCTATCTCTGCTCGCAGTGCGTCGAGCGCGGCGTCGATTCCCGATGGGTCCTTGCCGGAGCCCTGCGCGAGGTCGGGCTTACCGCCGCCCCGACCGTCGACGGCCCCCGCGAGCGGCTTGATCAAGTCGTTCGCCCGGATGCCCAGGTCCTGGGCGGCCGGGTTGGCGGCGATCGCGTACGGGACGCTGCCGCCTTCGCCCTCGGCGATCAAAGCGACCACCGCCGGGTCGCTGCCGAGCTTGCCGCGGATGTCGCCGACCAGCGAGCGCAAATCGGCGGCGGTCATCCCGCCCGACATCCGCTGCGCCACCAGACGGACGTTGCCGACGCGCTCGGCCCCGGCCGCGGCATTGACCGCAGCGGCACGCGCCGACGCCAACCGGCTGCGTTCGAGTTCCTTCTCCGCGGCTTTGAGCCGCTCCACCAGGTTCGCCACCCGGGCGGGCACCTCTTCGGAAGGCACCTTCAGCGACGAGGCCAGCCCGGCCATCAGCGCGCGCTCCTTGGCCAAGTGCCTGAACGACTCCAGCCCGACATACGCCTCCACCCGGCGCACACCGGAGCCGACCGATGATTCGCCCAGGATCGTCACCGGGCCGATCTGGGCCGAGTTGTGCACATGCGTGCCACCACACAACTCGAGGGAGAACGGGCCGCCGATCTCCACCACCCGCACCTCGTCGGGGTAGCTCTCGCCGAACAGCGCCAACGCCCCCATCGCCTTGGCCTTGTCGAGCTGCTCGTTGAAGGTGTGCACCTCGAAATCGGCTTGTACGGCCTGGTTTGTGACCTCTTCGATCTGGGTGCGTTGCTCCTCGGTCAGCGGACCCTGCCAGTTGAAGTCGAAGCGCAGATATCCGGGCCGGTTCAGCGACCCCGCCTGAACGGCGTTGGGCCCCAGCACTTGTCGTAGCGCCGCGTGCACCATGTGGGTGCCCGAGTGCCCTTGGGTAGCCCCTTTGCGCCAGCCCGCGTCGACCGCCGCGGTGACGGTGTCGCCCTCGACGAATTCGCCGGACTCCACGTTGACCCGGTGCACCCAAAGGGTTTTGGCGATCTTCTGCACGTCGGTTACCGCGGCGCGGGCGCTTTCACCGGCGCCGGTGCCGCTGATGGTGCCGGCGTCGGCGACCTGCCCACCCGACTCGGCGTACAGCGGTGTGCGGTCCAACACGAGTTCGACTTGATCGGAGCCCGCTGACCCTTCTGCGCCATGTGCCACTACGGGTACCCGCTTGCCGTCGACGAAGATGCCCAAAATCCGGGCCTCCGAGGTCAACTCGTTGAAGCCGGTGAACTCGGTGGGCCCGGCGTCGACCAGCTCGCGGTAGGCCGACAGGTCGGCGTGGGCGTGTTTGCGCGCGGCGGCATCGGCTTTGGCGCGACGACGCTGCTCGGCCATCAACTCCCGGAACCCGGCCTCGTCGACCTGCAGACCGGCCTCGGCGGCCATCTCGAGGGTGAGCTCGATCGGGAATCCGTAAGTGTCGTGCAGGGTGAACGCATCCGAGCCGGACAGCACACCGGCGCCGGAGGTCTTGGTGGCGACGGCCACTTCGTCGAACAGCCGTGAACCGGACTGCAGCGTCCGGTTGAACGCGGTCTCCTCGGCCACCGCGATGCGCCGAATTCGGTCGAAGTCAGCCACCAGTTCGGGATACGACGGGCCCATCGCGTCACGCACGGTGGCCATCAGGTCGCCGACGATCGGCTCCTCGATACCGAGCAGCTTGGCCGAGCGGATCACCCGGCGCAACAACCGGCGCAACACGTAGCCGCGCCCGTCGTTGCCGGGGCTGACGCCGTCGCCGATCAGAATCGCCGCGGTGCGGCTGTGGTCGGCGATGATGCGGTAGCGCACATCGTCGTCGTGATTGCCGATGTCGTAGCCGCGCGGTGCGCGCGCAGCCACCGTGTCGATAACCGGGCGCAGCAGATCGGTCTCGTAAACGTTGTGCACGCCCTGCAGCAGCACGGCGACCCGCTCGACGCCCATCCCGGTGTCGATGTTCTTGCGCGGCAACGGCCCCAGGATCTGATAGTCCTCTTTGCTGGTGCCTTCGCCGCGCTCGTTCTGCATGAACACGAGATTCCAAATCTCGATGTAGCGCTCTTCGTTGGCGGCCGGACCGCCTTCGGAACCGTACTCCGCGCCGCGGTCGTAGTAGATCTCCGACGACGGACCGCACGGCCCGGGAATACCCATCGACCAGTAATTGTCAGCCATCCCGCGGCGCTGGATCCGCTCGGCCGGCAGCCCTGCGATGTCCTCCCAAAGCTGCGCCGCTTCATCGTCATCCAAATAGACGGTGGCCCATAATCTTTCGGGATCGAATCCGTATCCACCTTCGGCGACGGAGTTGGTCAGCAGTGTCCAGGCCAATTCGATGGCACCGCGCTTGAAATAGTCGCCGAACGAGAAATTGCCGGCCATCTGGAAAAACGTGTTGTGTCGGGTGGTGATCCCGACCTCGTCGATATCCGGTGTACGGATGCATTTCTGGATGCTGGTGGCCGTTTTGGACGGCGGGGTGCGCTGGCCCAGGAAGAACGGAACGAACTGGACCATGCCCGCGTTGACGAACAGCAGGTTGGGGTCGTCAAGGATCACCGAGGCACTTGGCACCTCGGTGTGACCCGCTTTCACGAAATGATCGAGGAACCGCTTCCTGATCTCGTGTGTCTGCAACTTTTCCGCTTCCTCTTGATGCCGGCCGGCCCAGCCACGTTCCAGCCTATTAAGCAGCCTATTTCGACCGCATTACAGTACCGGTCCGGTTGACCGCGCCTGAACTCTCGACGAACCGGACCGCGGCGAGGCGCCGGTTCATCCGTTGAGAAAACTCAACCGCACCGAGCGCCGCGGATTGTCCCGGTTGAGGTCGACCAGGACCACGCTTTGCCAGGTGCCGAGCTGTGGTTCGCCACCCTCCACCGGCAACGTGATCGACGGCGCAACGATGGCGGGCAGCACATGGTCGGCGCCGTGGCCATGTGAACCGTGTGCGTGCCGGTAGCGGTCGTCGCGCGGCAACAAACGTTCCAGCGTGTCGATGAGGTCGTCGTCGGAGCCGGCGCCGGTCTCGATGATCGCCACCCCTGCCGTTGCGTGGGGGACGAAGACATTGCAAAGCCCGTCGCCACGCGGGAAGCAAAACGCGCGCACTGACTCGGTCAAATCCACGATGCGACGATGCGCGGTGTCCACATCCAGCACATCGGTATGCATCGCACAAGCCTACGGGCCACGGTCAGTGACCTGCCATCTCAAGCCCAGAGCCCCGCGCAGTTAGACCTATGTCTAACTGTTGCCACCGCCGATCCGGCGGAGGAAGGTGTTGGTTGAACCGGTGGCGCCGCCGGGGCGCTACCCCGAGAGGGAAGGGGTGGGCCGTGTACGCGCGTTCTACCACCATCCAGGCGCAACCATCGTCCATCGACGCCGGAGTCGCGAACATTCGCGACGCCGTCATGCCGAGACTTCAGGAGGTCGACGGATGCGTCGGCTTGTCGTTGTTGGTCGACCGAGAGACCGGCCGGTGCATAGCGACCACCGCATGGGAAACCGAGGACGCGATGCGCGCCAGCGAGGAGCCGACACAACCGGTTCGCGACCAAGCGATGCAAGCGTTCGGCGCCGTCGGCAGCCCGATGACCGAAGAGTGGGAAATCGCGGCGCTGCACCGTGATCACAGCGCAGGTGAGGGCGCCTGTGCGCGGGTGATCTGGGTCAAGCTGCCGCCAGACCAACTTGACGCGGGCATCAACTTTTACAAAATGTCCGTTCTGCCCGACCTCGAGGCACTCGAGGGGTTCTGCAGCGCCAGCCTGCTGATCGATCGCGCATCTGGGCGCGCGGTGACTTGCACGTCCTTCGACAGCCTCGAAGCGATGGAACGCACCCGGGAGCAGGCAACGGCCTTGAAGAACACCAAGATATTGCAAGTGGGCGCCGAGGAGCTCGACGACGGCGAGTTCGCGCTGCGGCTCGCGCATCTGCGGGCGCCCGAGCTGGTCTGATCGATTGGAGCCGCGGTAGTACCGGTCGACCACGCAACTGGCTGTCGGCCGGTACGACTTTGCGCGAACCCCGAACAAGCGCAGCGGCGTTGCCCATTGCTATGCCCAATTCGGCGGAGGAAGGTGGTTGGTGGAACCGGTGGCGCCACCGAGGCGCTGCCCCCAAGCAAGGAGGGCTTGTGTACGCACGCTCTACCACTATCGAGGCGCAGCCGTCGTCCATCGACGCCGGGATCGCGCACGTTCGCGACGTGGTCATGCCCGAACTTCAAAAAGTCGACGGATGTCTTGGTGTGTCGTTGTTGGTCGACCGTGGCTCCGGTCGTTGCATTGCGACCAGCTCATGGGAGACCGAACAGGCGATGCGGGCGAGCGCCCGTGCGATACGGCCGGTTCGCGATCAGGCAGCGCAGACCTTCGGCGGCAGCCCGACCGTCGACGAATGGGAGATCGCCGTCCTGCACCGCGACCACCCCTCCGGTCCGGGTGCCGGCGTGCGGGCCACCTGGCTCACAGTGCGGCCCGACCAATTCGACCGGGCCATCGCCTTCTACCGGGAGTCAGTGCTGCCCGCGATCGAGGAGCTCGAAGGTTTCTGCAGCGCGAGCCTGATGATCGACCGCACATCCTGGCGGGCGGTGTCGTCGTCGACGTTCGACAGCCTGCAGGCCATGCAGCGCAACGAAGAACGTGCCCGATCGCTGCGTACCGCTCGGCTTCGCGACCTCGGGGCCGACCAGTTCGACGTCGGCGAATTCGAACTCGCGATCGCCCACCTGCGGGTGCCCGAGCTGGTCTAGCGCTTCGTAGCACGCTGCTACGGCAGCGAGTCGCCGGGAAACCCACGGCAGCCGTGCACCTCGAAGGTGAACACTCCGGCTTGCACGCCTGGATCGTCGTTCATGAGCGCGACGGTCTCATCGACGGTCCCGGTGAACACCCCGACCCCGCAGACATCGGAGCCATCGGTAACCGGCAACACCACCGCGAGTTCGCCGTCGTGGCGTAGCCCGAAATTACGCCGGCCGTGCTCCCAGATGACCGCCGGTGCCGTGTCGTCAGTAAAGTTCGGGCCCCGCTTGAGGATCACAACGCTGTAGGCCCTGGTAGTGGGCAGCAGCGCATTCATCTCGTCGTCGGTGAATGCCTTCATCCGCGGCCTCCTCCACGCCCGATCAGGGCGGCGCGTGCCAGCGTCGCCTGGGCCATCTTCACGTGCGCGGCGTCGACGAGGACGCCGTTGACGCCGACCGCACCCAGACCCTTCTGCTCGCCGTCCCGGTAGGCGGCGACGTTGCGCTCGGCGAGCGCGATTTCCTCGTCGGTCGGCGAATACACCTTGTTGGCGACCGCGATCTGCGTCGGGTGGATGGCCCACTTGCCGGTGTATCCCATCAGCGCGGCCCGTCGCGCATCGCGCTCGTAGCCCTCCAGATTGCCGTAATCGGGATAGGGCGCGTCAATCGCGTCGATGCCGGCGATGCGGGCGGCGACGATCACCTTGTTGCGGGCATAAGCCCAGAAGTCGCCGGGGTATTCGCCGAGCGGGTCGAAGTTGGTGTCCACCCGCGCACCCTGGGACAGCGAGAAATCCCCGACGCCGAATATCAGTGCG
>Ga0209248_10000095_pt1 | contig 30342 bp, 26 predicted proteins | sample BogFormECP04_OM1_FD_188241 | JGI IMG/M metagenome (GOLD analysis project Ga0209248, IMG submission 188241) | Bog forest soil microbial communities from Calvert Island, British Columbia, Canada - ECP04_OM1 (SPAdes) (version 2) | ecosystem: Environmental > Aquatic > Freshwater > Wetlands > Bog ... | reverse complement strand
CCGGTGCCGCCGTTAGCGACGCCGATACCGCCGCCGCCGCCGACGCCGCCCTGGCCGCCCGCGCCGCCGAAGAAGCCGGTGCCGCCGGCGACATTCCCGACGGCGTTACCGCCCTGGCCGCCGGCGCCGCCGGTGCCCGCGGTGCCGCCGGCACCGGTCGTTCCCACGGTGCCGGTCGGGCCGCCCGCGGCGCCACCGTTGCCGGCCGCGCCGGCGAGACCGCCGCCGCCGCCCTGGCCGCCGTTGCCGCCGGTGCCGATGCCGTTGCCGAGTTCGTTTTGGCCGCCGTTGGCGCCTTGGCCGCCGGCACCGCCGGTGCCGCCGCTGCCGGCGCTGCCGCCGGTGCCGCCGTTACCGTCGACACCCGTGCTGCCGCTGCCGCCGGCTTGCACGCCGCCGCCCAGGCCGCCGTTACCGCCGGTGCCGCCGCCGCCGCCGTTACCGGCGTTGCCGCCGGCGCCGCCGCCGCCCACACCCGCGGCGGTTGTCACGCCGACCTGGCCGGGGCCGCCAGGCCCGCCGTCGCCGCCGGTGCCGCCGGTGCCACCTTGGCCGCCGACCCCGCCGGCGCCGCCGTTGCCGCTGACCGTGCCGCCCAGGCCACCGGCGCCGGCGTTGCCGCCGTTACCGCCGAGGCCGCCGTTGGTGCCGGGGATACCGTTGCCGCTGGCGCCGGTCGTACCGCCGCTGACGCCGGCCAGGCCCTGACCGCCCTGGCCGCCGTTGCCACCTAGGCCACCGGTGCCGTTGGTGCCGGCGTTACCGCCGATACCGCCCCCGCCGCCGTTGCCGGCGTTGCCGCCGTTGACCCCGGCCGCGGCGTTGGCGCCGGCACCGCCGTTACCGGCGTTGCCGCCGTTGTCGGAGAAGCCTGCCGCGCCGTTACCGCCGTCACCACCGATGCCGCCGGTGCCGTTGCTGGCGGCCACGGTGAAGTCACCGACCGCGCCGTCACCGCCGGCGCCGCCGTTACCGCCGATGGTGCTGGCGCCGCCGTTGCCGCCCATGTTGCCGCCGGTGCCGCCGGTACCACCGGTACCGACCGCCCCACCGGCCCCGCCTTGGCCGCCCGTCGTGCCCGGTGCGCCGCCGTTGCCGCCGGCGCCGCCGGCGCCGTTAACGCCGTGATCGCCGGCGTCGCCCCAGACACCGGTCGCGCCGACGCCACCGTTACCGCCGGCGCCGGCGTTGCCGCCGGCCCCGCCCTGGCCACCGTCACCGTTGATGCCGGTGGTGCCGAACAGGCCGCCCTTGGTGGCGTCGCCGCCGGCGCCGCCCTGGCCGCCGTTCATACCTACGCCGCCCTGGCCGCCGTTGCCGCCGGCGCCGTCGTTGACCCCGGCGTTCCCGGTCGTGCCGGTCATGCCGGTCGCGCCGGCGCCGCCCTGGCCGCCGGTGCCACCGTCACCGCCGGATCCGCCGTTGCCGAAGAAGTTCAGCGAGCCCACGGCGCCGGCGTTACCGCCGGCCCCACCATTGCCGCCGGCCTCGCCGATGCCACCGGCCACCCCGCTGCCGCCGTCGCCGCCGTTACCGGCGTTGCCGAAGAACAGCCCGCCGAGGCCACCGTTACCGCCGGCCTCGCCGGTGCCAGAAGCGCCGGCACCGCCGTCACCGCCGTTGCCCCACCAGCCGGCGTCACCACCGTTACCGCCCTGACCGGCCAAGTCGGTGGCGCCGTCACCGCCGTTACCGAAGAACAACCCGCCGCCTTCACCATCGGCCTGGGCCAGCGTGCCACCGCCGGTGCCATCGACACCGTTGCAGATCAGGCCACAGTCGCCGGCCGTCGTGGTCGCGGCCGGATCCACCTGCGCGGCCCACGTGTTCAGGGCAGAGTCCACCTGCTGACCAAACGACGAGTTAATCCAGTCCTGCTCCAAGCCCTGCCAAAACGCCGACGAGGAATCCGCCGCCGACGCCGCCGACCCGGCATCGCTGGCCGCCGTCGCGGCGTCGGGAAGGGTCAGCCCGGTGGACGACACACTGCCCACATCGGACAACAGCGTGTCCCACCCGCTCGGGGTGCTCAGGTCGGTCAAAAACCCGGTGAGCACGCTGGGGTCGAAGAAGTCGGTCGGGTTGACCGCGGTGATCGCCGAGCTGGCCGCCGACCCCACCGCCAAATCCAGGATGTCATCGAAGATGTCGGCCTTAGCCGTCGGCGCACCAGCCAACGGCCCCAACCCCAACGCCAAAAACGCCCCGGCACCACTACCGAGGCCAAGCGCCCGACGACGCGCCTTCGCCTTCGCCGACCGATTCTTCTTTGCAGAGTGCTTTCCAGACATCGCTGAACCTTCCGTAAGACAGATCGGGGTAGATCTCAGGTGACGTTAAGGTACCGCTCAAGTAAGGCTTGAAGAGTGGATAACGTGGTTTCCATAAGTGGAAACAGTTGCAAATGAGCAATTGTTTTTCAGCGTCGTCTTAGGTGGTCCGCGTCAAGCCGGAAACCGGACCATGGCCTCAAGCTGCCAGGCGCAGTGCAGCCAGATCAAAGAAGCGCCGCGGTGTCAAAGGGTGTCATACCTAGGCCGTCGCCCTCGGGCCACCAAATACGCCAGCGCCTGGTCGCTACCCGCGGGCAACTCGTCGGCCGGCCACCAACGCAGATCCACCGACTCGTCGCTGACGACGATCTGCGCCCCGGCCGGGGCGTGGGCGACGAACTGCAGATCGAGATGGCGGGTCGGCACACCCAGCGAGCAGGTGAGCGCGTGAACATGGATGGCGGCCAAGTCGGGTTCGATGCGCAGGCCGTCGACGCCGGACTCCTCGGTGGCTTCCCGCAGTGCCGCCGCAACGATGTCCCCGTCGTCGTCCTCGCAGTGCCCGCCCAACTGCACCCAGCGGCCCAGCCGCGGATGCAACGTGAGCAGGACTTGGCCGCCGGAGTCGTCGAGCACCAACGCCGAGGCGGTGATATGTCCGGGCACACATTCGCGAAGGCAGGCGTCGTCGCGCGCGTCCAGAAACGCCAACACCGCGTGCCGCAGCGAATCCTGCTCGCGGTTCGGCGCCTTCCACTCGCGCAGCAACGCGATGGCCGACTGGCGAACGCTCACTTGCGCACCAGCAGATCGTTGAGCGGCACCGGGTCGCGGGATTCTGTCAGCGGTTGCTCCGGATAGCCGATCGCGATGGCGCCCAACGGTTCCCAGTCATCCGCCAGTCCCAGCTCGTCGCGGACCAGATCCGCGGCGAAGATCGTCGAGCCAATCCAGCAGCTGCCCACCCCGCGCACGGCCAGCGCCACCAGCAGCGCCTGCACGGCAGCGCCCACCGCAACGGTGAACATGGTGTGCTCGGCGTCGTTGCGCGCGACGTCGGGGTAGTCGTGCGCGCCTTCGGGAACCAACACCGGGATCACGAGTTCCGGTGCATCATAAAGGATCTGGCCGCGCGTGACCCGTCGTTCGACGGCGTCGGCCGGCTTGCCGTCACCGGACAGGTCGGCGCGCCACTTGTCGCGCATGCGGTCCAGCAGCCGCGTTCTAGTCTCGGCTGTCTGCAGCCAGACGAAGCGGACCGGCCGGGTGTGGTGCGGTGCCGGTGCGGTGAGCGCCTCCGCGACGGCGGCCTCGATGAGCTGCGACGGCACCGGTTCGTGGGCGAACTGGCGCACCGAGCGGCGCACCAGCTGCGCCTGCTGGCGGCCCAACTCCAGGGCTTCGGCGGTGCCCAGCCAGAACAGGTCGTCGGTGCCGGGCCGAATGAGGTCGCGCGCCGTGTCGCCGGTGTCGGAGACGACGCCGGTGGGCAGCCCGCGCACGACGGCCACCGGTATCGCGGTCAGCTTGCCCTTGACCAGATCGGCCGCGGCGGCAATCTCGTCGGCGATCGCGACCTCGGTGACCAACAATTCGTTGCCGTGCCGGTCGACGGCACCCGCGTAGCTGTGCAGCACGGTCAGGCCGGCCGCGCCCACCGCAGCGTCGGTTTGGCCGTTGCGCCATGCGCGGCCCATGGTGTCGGTGACGACGACGCCGACGGTGACGCCCAACCGTTCGCGCAGCCCGGCGCGTAGGGTCGCGGCGCTGGCATCGGGATCGACTGGCAGTAGCGCCAATTCGTTCGCGTCGACGTTGGAGCCGTCTATACCGGACGCGGCCTGCACCACGCCCAGCTTGTTCTCGGTGATCAGCGTGCGACCTTTTCGGGCCAGCACACGAACAGCTTCAGCGTCGACAAGTTTGCGCCGCAACGTATCTCGTGCATCAGGATCGTCGGGCGCGTCCACCAGCCGGCCCTCGCATTTGGACACCACCTTGCTGGTGACCACTAGGACGTCGCCGTCGCGCAGCCAGGGCGCTGCCGCGGCGATCCCCGCACCCAGGTCGTCGCCGGGCCGGAATTCGGGCAGCCCGGTAACCGGCAGGATCTCAACCGCTGACGCGGTGCCGTGCTCGCCGCCGGCCGCGGTCATGCTGCCACACCCGCGAGGTCCAGGCCGGCGCTCACCATCTCGGCGGTTGCCTCCGGGTCGTTCATCAACAGCGGCACCGACCGCACTGCGACCCCGTCGATTTCGGCATGATCACCCTCGTGTATCAGCCAGCAGTCCAAGATGCCGGTGCCTGATCGCGCGCCATAGTGCTGCCCCACCGCCTCTGCGGTAGACGCCACCCCGATCACGGTCAGGCACGCATCTGCCATGCCGCGCAAAGGTTTTCCGCCGATGATCGGGGAGTAGCCCACGATGGGCGCAGTGGTCGACCGCAGTGCTGCCCGGATGCCGGGGACGGCCAGGATCGCGCCAACGCTCACCACCGGATTTGACGGTGCCACCAAGATGATGTCGGCGTCGGCGATCGCTTCTGTGACTTCAGATGTGGCGTGCGCTTTTTCAGCGCCGATGAACGCAAAACTGTGTGTGGGCACCTTCGCTCGATAGCGCACCCACCATTCCTGGAAGTGGATCGCGCGTTGACTGTCGTCGACGGGATCGGTGATCACGACGTGGGTTTCGCAGCGGTCGTCGCTGGCCGGCAACAGCCTGGCGCCCGGCAGCCAGCGGTCGCACAGCGCCGCGGTGACTTGCGACAGCGGGTAGCCGGCCCGCAGCATCTGGCTGCGCACCAAATGGGTAGCCAAATCGCGGTCGCCGAGCTCAAACCAGTCGGGCTGCACGCCGTAGCGGGCCAGTTCCTCCTTGGCATGCCAGGTTTCGTCGCGATGGCCCCAGCCCCGCTGCGGGTCTACACCTCCACCTAAGGTGTACATGCAGGTGTCCAAGTCGGGGCAGATGCGCACACCGTGCATCCAGGCATCGTCGCCGATGTTGACGATTGCCGTCAGCTCGTGATCGCCGGGGAGTGCAGGGCCGGAGGCGAACTGGCCAAGACCGAGCAGCCGCTGGACGCCAAGCAGAAAGCGGGCGCCGCCAACTCCGCCGACCAGAACCGTGACCTTCACATCGCACGACAGTACGCGCGGCGGGGTGCTTGGGACGGGTCCGGTTGGGGGTGTGACCGACACGCCGCGGCGGCAATGGCCTCAGTGTGGCAAAAAAATGATCACGAGATGGTATGGAAATCCTCCGAATCGCTTGCAAAGAGCTTCTTACCCGTGTGTAATCACAGCAGTGTCATTTCGGTTGGCCGGCCGGATTCGGTGTCGCAGACCGAGATTCGATCATTTGTTCGAATCGAGATGGCCACACATCAAAACAGTGGTGATATTCACGATCAAACGAAACCAGGCGAGGAGGCGGAGCATGTCCTATGAGCACCTTCGGGGCCTAATGGGAAGCACACCGCACACCACTACCGGCCAGCCGATGACAGCGCTAACGTCAAGGCCCCATTTGAGTTTGGTTCCGGATGCGGTCGAAGTCTTTGACCCAGAACCGGCGACCACCGACCAGTGGCAGGACCGCGCGTTGTGCGCGCAAACGGACCCCGAGGCGTTCTTTCCCGAAAAGGGCGGCTCCACCCGTGAGGCCAAGAAAATCTGCCTGGGCTGCGAGGTCCGGGCCGAATGCCTCGACTACGCGTTAGCTCACGACGAGCGGTTCGGCATTTGGGGCGGGCTTTCCGAGCGGGAACGCCGCCGCCTCAAGCGCGGAATCATCTGACGCAGCCGGCTCGGCTACTCGTCATCGATCGTCGGGTCGATGACCGAGGGTTCGACGTCCAAGTACGTGGCCACTTGAGCCACCAGGATCTCATGTAGCAATTCGGCGAGTTCGATCGTATCCTTCGCGCGCCGTTCAATCGGCTTGCGGAACAACACAACTCGCGCCCGCGTAGCGCTTCCGCGCACGTCGACGCCGGCGCTGATCAACCGGGCCAGCGCGATCGGCCCGTCGGCGACCACTTCCGGCGGCCACTGCACACTGTCGGGATCCTTCGCCGAGATCCGTGGGATCTCGTCGACCGCCACGTCGAGTCCCGACAATCGCTCCTGCCAGCGCCGCTCGATGGGCTCATAGGCCTCGAGCACGGCCATGTCGAAGCGTTCGGCGCGGCTGCGCCACCCGGGCACCGTCGGCGGCAGCAGCGGCCCGCGCATCTCACGCCCGCGGCGCGACACCCTTTTGGGCGCCGAGCGCCCGTCGGGGTGGGAGCTGCGGGAATCGCTCACCCGGCGATGGTAACGGTTGGACATCGTGGCTCGGGCGAATGCGCGTGTCCGGCGCTATGGGGACGTTTCCGCACGATAGCCTCTCGTTCGTGAACGTTCCGCGTCGCTGTTGCCGACCCGGCTGTCCGCATTATGCGGTCGCAACGCTGACGTTCGTGTACTCGGACTCGACGGCCGTAATCGGCCCGCTGGCAACCTCACGCGACCCGCACTCCTGGGACCTGTGCGTCAGTCACGCCGGCCGGATCACCGCGCCACGTGGCTGGGAACTCGTGCGGCACTCCGGCCCACTGGCCACCAACCCCGACGAGGACGATCTGATCGCGCTGGCCGAGGCGGTGCGCGAGGGTCACGATGCGATCGCTGCCGGTCCGCCGGTGAATGGATTTCACGATTTCGGAGGCCAGAACGGCGGTGCGTCGGCAGCGGCACCCTCCGCCGGCGTGCTGGCCCAGGCCGGCCAGCGGCCCGCGGGCAACGGCCGCCGCCGCGGCCATCTTCGGGTATTGCCCGACCCAACTGACTAGTAACGCTGCCGGAACCGTCCAATTGGGCGACCCCCCCGACCCGTAACCCTGCCGGGCTAGGCTGACTTCGAAAACGTCCCCACCGTCAGGAGCCCTGTCATGTCTCGGTCCGCCGCGGCTGTTCACCGCGTGATCAAGGCATACGACGTGCGAGGTCTGGTCGGTGAGGAGATCAACGAGTCGTTCGTCACCGATGTCGGCGCCGCGTTCGCCAGACTGATGCGCGGCGAAGACGCACGCCAAGTCGCCATCGGCTACGACATGCGAGACAGTTCGCCGTCGCTGGCCGCCGCCTTCGGGGCCGGCGTCACCGCGCAGGGCCTCGACGTGGTGCGCATCGGTTTGGCCTCCACCGATCAGCTCTACTTCGCCGCCGGGCTGCTGGACTGCCCCGGCGCGATGTTCACCGCGAGCCACAACCCGGCCGCCTACAACGGCATCAAGATGTGCCGGGCGGGCGCCAAACCCGTCGGCGCAGAAACCGGATTGACCGCCATCCGTGACGACCTGATCGCCGGCGTTCCCGCTTTCGACGGGCCGCCCGGTTCCGTCGGAGACAAAGACGTGCTGGCTGACTACGGGGCCTTCCTGCGCTCGCTGGTCAATACCTCGGGTCTGCGCCAGCTGCGGGTGGCCGTCGATGCGGGCAACGGCATGGCCGGTCACACCGCGCCCGCGGTACTTGGTCCGATCGGATCGATCACGCTGTTGCCGTTGTACTTCGAGCTCGACGGTTCCTTCCCCAACCACGAGGCCAATCCGCTGGACCCGGCGAATCTGGCCGATCTGCAGAAATATGTGCAGGACACCGGCGCAGATATCGGGCTGGCCTTCGATGGCGACGCCGACCGATGCTTCGTGGTCGACGAGCGCGGCCGGCCGGTGTCGCCATCGACGGTGACCGCACTGGTCGCCGCCCGCGAGCTCGGCCGGGAAATCGGTGCGACCGTGATTCACAACCTGATCACGTCCCGCGCGGTGCCGGAGTTGGTGGTCGAGCGCGGTGGCACGCCGGTGCGCTCGCGGGTCGGGCACTCCTACATCAAGGGCCTGATGGCCGACACCGGGGCGATCTTCGGCGGTGAGCACTCGGCGCACTACTACTTCCGTGACTTCTGGGGCGCCGACTCGGGAATGCTGGCCGCGCTGCACGTGCTGGCCGCGCTGGGCGAGCAGCAGCGGCCGCTGTCGGAGCTGACCGCCGACTACCAGCGCTACGAGTCGTCCGGCGAGATCAACTTCACCGTGGACGATGCGGGCTCCTGCGTCGAGGCGGTGCTGAGATCCTTCGGCGGCCGGATCCAATCCCTCGATCATCTGGACGGCGTGACCGTGGACCTCGGTGAGGGCAGCTGGTTCAACCTGCGCACCTCCAACACCGAGCCGCTGTTGCGGCTGAACGTGGAAGGACGCTGCGTCGAGGACGTGGAAGCGGTGGTCGAGCAGGTGGCCGGCGAGATTCGCCAGCAGGCCCTAGGCCAGACGAAGGCCGCGACGTGAACGCCACCCAGGCCACGATCGACATCGACGACACCGAAGCCCTGCTGGCCGCGGATCGCGACGGGCTGTTGCGGGCGGCGTCGACGGCGGGTGCGCAGGTGCGCGCGGTCGCGGCCGAGCTCGACGAGGGTGCGCTGGACGCGGTGCGCAGCGACGACCGTCCGCGCACGGTGATCTGGGTTGGCGGGCGAGGCACCGCCGAGACCGCAGGCGCCATGCTGGCCGCGACCTTGGGGAGTCGGGCTGCCGCGCCGATCGTGGTCGCCGCCGAGGCGCCGCCGTGGATCGGCCCGCTCGACGTGCTGATCCTGGCCGGCGACGACCCCGGCGATCCGGCGCTGGTCGGCGCCGCCGCCAGCGGGGTGCGCCGCGGTGCGCGGGTTGTCGTCGCGGCGTCCTACGACGGCCCGCTGCGAGAAGCCACTGCCGGCCGGGCCGCGGTGTTGGCGCCGCGGCTGCCGATTCCCGACGAGTTCGGCCTGTGCCGGTACCTGGCCGCCGGGCTGGCTGCGCTGCAAAGCGTCGATCCCAAGCTGGGGGTGGACCTGGCCGCCCTGGCCGACGGGCTGGACGCGGAGGCGTTGCGCAACAGCGCCGGCCGTGAAGTGTTCACCAATCCGGCCAAAGCGTTGGTCGAGCGGATGTCGCGGCGCCGCGTGGTGCTGGCCGGGGACTGTGCCGCGACGTTGGCGCTGGCCCGGCATGGGTCTTCCGTTCTGCTGCGGATCGCCCATCAGGTGGCCGCCGCCACCGGGCTCGCGGACGCCTTGATGGCGCTGCGCGCGGCCGCGGATTCGGGGTCCGTGGACCCGGTGGAGGCTTTGTTTCACGACGAGGAGATCGACGGCCCGGTCGCCGAGCGGCTGCGGGTGCTGGCGTTGGCGCTGGACGCCGAGCACTCGGTGGTGGCGTCTCGGGTCGCTCAGCTTGACGACGTCGACCTCGTCGGCGCCGAGGATGTGCCGGAGGGGCCGGGTGTCAGCTCAGCGCCGGTCGGCGCCCAACGGGCCGAGCAGCAACTGGCTGTATTGGTTGTCCGGTTGGAGATGGCAGCGGTTTATTTGCGGCTGGTGCGGGGATAAATAGACAGTGCAGTTGCTACGCGGAGCGATACGGACGTACGCATGGGGATCGCGGACGGCCATCGCCGAATTCACCGGGCGGCCTGTTCCGGCGGCCCACCCGGAGGCGGAGCTCTGGCTCGGTGCTAACCCCGGTGATCCGGCCTGGTTGGAAAACCCTGACGGCGAAACGTCACTGCTGCAGGCCCTGCAAGCCGATCCGGACGGGCAACTCGGTTCGGTGGCCCGCGCCCGGTTCGGCGATGTGCTCCCGTTCCTAGTCAAGGTGCTCGCTGCCGACGAGCCGCTGTCGCTGCAGGCGCATCCGAGCGCCGAGCAAGCCGCCGAGGGCTACCTACGCGAGGAACGGCTCGGTTTTCCGGTGACGTCGCCGGTGCGCAATTACCGCGACGCCAGCCACAAGCCCGAGCTGTTGGTGGCGCTGCAGCAGTTCGAGGCGCTGGCCGGATTCCGTCCCGCGGCCCGGACCGTCGAGTTCTTGCGCGCCCTGGCGGTGTCCGACCTGGATCCATACATCGATCTGCTGAACGATCAGTCCGATGCCGACGGCCTGCGCGCATTGTTCACGACCTGGATCACCGCGCCGCAGCCCGACATCGACGTGCTGGTGCCCGCCGTGCTGGATGGCGCCATCAACTATGTCAGCAGGGGCGCAACGGAATTCGCGGCTGAGGCCAAGACGGTGCTGGAGTTGGGCGAACGCTATCCCGGCGACGCCGGCGTGCTGGCCGCGTTGCTGCTCAACCGGATCACGCTTAGCCCAGGCGAAGGGATCTTTCTGTCGGCTGGAAACCTGCATGCTTACCTGCGCGGCGTCGGGCTGGAAGTAATGGCCAACTCCGACAACGTGTTACGCGGTGGTCTGACTCCCAAACACGTCGACGTCCCGGAACTGTTACGGGTGCTGAATTTCACCCCCACCACCGAGTCGCAACTGCGTGCGCCGACCCACCACGATGGACTCGGGCTGATCTATGACACTCCCACCGACGAATTCGCGGCGTCGATGCTGACGCTCGGTGACGACCAACTCGGCCATGAAGTCGACGCGCCGTCGCGCCATGACGGTCCGCAGATTCTGTTGTGCGCCGAGGGTTCGACGACCGTTTCCGGAAAATCCGGGGCAGTGAAGCTCACTCGGGGCGCCGCCGCTTGGGTGGCTGCCGACGACGGGCCTATCCGGCTGATCGCCCAAGAACCAACCAAGATCTTCCGGGCCACCGTCGGCCTTTGATCCGCACGGTCAGCGCAGCGCCGCCGACCGGGTAACTCCGTGCCGCTTGCGGCGCGCTCGGCGACGCTCGGCGAGCCACAACCGCAGGTTCTGTCGCATAGCGCGGACAATGATCGGCGGCGTCGGGATCATGTAGAGGCTGTCCAGCAGAGAAAATCTGCGCAAAAACCATTCGGCGAGAACGGGATCGGTCTCCGCGGCGCCGAGGAACTGGTCGAACAAGTTACCCACCGGCCGGTACCACCGGGGCGCCGACCCGGCCGCGTGGTGGAAATTGAAATCGCCGATCGCGGTCATCATCCATACCGGAAAAGTGGTCTTGGCGGTCGCCCGGTTCACTGTGTGCGCCAGGTCGTGCGTGGGGGTCGGGGCTTCAGTCAACGCTCGGCGCAGATGACCGGCCTGCAGCGAAGTCATCGTCATACCCTGCCCGAAGGTCGGGTCGAAGCTGGCCACCGCGTCCCCGAGTGGCACGATGCCGGCCGGGAACCGGTCCAGCTTGTCGTAGCGGCGCCAACGGCTGGCGGGAAAGCGGTGAAAGGCCATCTCGCCCACCGGTTCGGCATGCTCGAGCGCGGCGTGCAACCGGTCGGGGAGCAGCTTCTCGGCCAGCCGCACCATCTCGGAAAAAGATTGTGGCGGTTCGACTTTGGCGACGCCGAATGTCGTGATGGTCCAGAGGCCGTCTTCGTAGCCCAGCATGCCCAGCCCCAGTGGCTGTTCGCGGGACGCGCCGGCAACGATCACCCTTTCCTTGATCAGGCCGTCGGGAAGCCGGAACTGATGCGACGCATAGCCGATGCCCACGTCGACGACGTCTTCGCGAGGCCGCTGGTATCCCCACTGCTCCAGCCACACCGGCAACCTGGTGCCGCGGCCTGCGGCGTCGACGACGAGATCGGCCGGAACGAATTCGGGGTCCGCGCCGTCACCCGAATCCACCAGCACCCCGGTCACCCGCTGCGCGCCGGCGTCAAACCGCGGCTCGCGCACCGAACGCTGCTGGAGTTCGACGTTGGCGATAGCAAGGGCCCGACGCCGGATCTGCCATTCCAGGTGCGGACGGCTCGGCACGTAAGCGGTGAACTCGTCGCGCAGAGTCTGCCCGGTCCCCAGCAGGTGACCGGCGGCGCCGAAGTAGATGCAGTCCGGCCGGTTCTCCAGCTTCGGCACTCCGGCTGCCACCATGTCGTCGAGGAGACCGGGAAACAGCGCCTCAAACTCGACCGCGCCACGGGCCATCAGCAGGTGAACGTGCCGCCCCTGGGGGACCGCCGTGCGGTTGACCGGTGTGCTCGGGAGCTCGTCGCGTTCGAACACCGCGACCTGGTCGTAGAAATCCGACAACACCCGAGCCGCGCACAACCCCGCGATGCTGGCCCCGATGACGACGGCGCTTCCCCCACGCATGACCGCACAGTACTCGGTACTGTCCCGGTGCATGGCCGGTCGCTGGCGCACCAAATCCGTGGAACAGTCGATCGCCGACACCGACGAGCCCGGTACTCAGCTGCGCAAGGACCTCAGCTGGTGGCACCTTGCCGTCTTCGGGGTTTCGGTAGTGATCGGGGCCGGCATCTTCACCGTTACCGCGTCAACCGCGGGGGACATCACCGGGCCGGCGATCTGGATCTCGTTTCTCATCGCGGCGACCACCTGCGGGCTGGCGGCGCTGTGCTACGCCGAATTCGCGTCGATGCTGCCGGTGGCAGGCAGCGCCTACACGTTCTCCTATGCCACCTTCGGTGAGTTTCTGGCCTGGACGATCGGTTGGAATCTGGTCTTAGAGCTGGCCATCGGCGGCGCCGTCGTTGCCAAGGGGTGGTCGAGTTACCTGGAGACGGTCTTCGGATTGACCAGCAGCACAATCGATCTCGGGTCTTTCAGGCTGGACTGGGGCGCGCTGCTCATCGTCGCGCTGGTAGCCACCCTGCTCGCGTTGGGCACCAAGTTGTCGTCGCATTTTTCCATCGTGGTCACCGCGATCAAGGTGTCGGTGGTGGTGTTGGTGATCGTCGTCGGCGCCTTCTACATCAAGACCGCGAACTACTCGCCGTTCATACCGCCGGCCGAGGCCGACCACGCCGGCACCGGCATCGATCAGTCGTTGCTGTCGCTGCTGACCGGCGCGCACAGTAGCCACTATGGCTGGTACGGGGTGCTGGCGGGAGCGTCGATCGTGTTCTTCGCGTTCATCGGGTTCGACATCGTGGCCACCATGGCCGAGGAGACCAAGCACCCGCAACGCGACGTCCCCCGGGGCATCCTCTTCACGTTGGGCCTCGTCACCGTTCTCTACGTGGCGGTGTCGGTCGTGCTATCCGGGATGGTTCCCTTCACCGCGCTGAAGACCACTCCTGACGGGCATCACGCCAACCTGGCCACCGCGTTCGCGGTCAACGGCGTGCACTGGGCTTCCGGCATCATCTCCGTCGGCGCGCTGGCCGGGCTGACCACAGTGGTGATGGTGCTGTTGCTCGGCGGATGCCGGGTCTTATTCGCGATGGCGCGCGACGGATTATTGCCTCGGCAGTTGGCCAGGACCGGCTCGCGCGGGACCCCGGTGCGCATCACCGCGCTGGTCGCGTTGCTGGTCGCGGCCACGGCCTCGGCGTTCCCGACGGACAAACTCGAGGAGATGGTCAACGTCGGGACCTTGTTCGCGTTCCTGGTGGTGTCGGCCGGTGTCATCGTCTTGCGCCGCGTCCGCCCAGACCTGCCCCGTGGGTTCCGCGCGCCCCTGGTGCCGCTGCTGCCGGTCGCGTCGGTGTGTGCCTGTCTTTGGCTGATGGTCAACCTCACCGTGATCACCTGGGTGCGGTTCGGCGTCTGGATGGTCGCCGGGATCGCCATTTACCTGGGCTACGGACGTCGGCACTCGGTGCTGGCCCGCCGGGAGGCGAGGTACAGCGAAAAGGACGCGACGCTGGACCCGGTGTAACTGGTTTACATAATAGGGCTCTATGTCTAGACATAAGACGTAGAGGGCAGTATTGTCCAATCTCAAGTGATCGAACTCATCGAGGAGGTTGGCCAATATGACCGCGGCAATAGGCCCTAACGCGAAGGTGTGGCAGGACAAGAAGCGCTATCTGTGGCTGATGGGGCTGATCGTCCCGACACTGCTGCTCACGATCCTGCCGATCGTCTGGGCAATGAACCAGCTCGGTTGGCAGGCCGCCTCGCAGGTGCTGTTCTGGATCGGCCCGATCCTGCTCTACGTCCTGCTGCCGGCACTTGACCTGCGGTTCGGGTCCGACGGGCAAAACCCGCCCGACGACGTGATGGAGTGGCTGGAGAACGACAAGTACTACCGCTACTGCACCTACGCCTTCATCCCGTTCCAGTACCTCAGCATGATCCTCGGCGCGTACCTCTTCACCGCGTCGAACCTGAGCTGGCTGGGCTACGACGGGCCACTGAGCTGGCCGGCCAAGATCGGTCTGGCGCTGTCGGTCGGCGCGCTCGGCGGGGTCGGCATCAACACCGCGCACGAGATGGGGCACAAGAAGGAGTCGCTGGAGCGCTGGCTGTCCAAGATCACCCTGGCGCAGACCGGTTACGGGCACTTCTACATCGAGCACAACCGCGGCCACCACGTGCGGGTGGCCACACCGGAAGATCCCGCGTCGTCGCGCTTCGGTGAGACGTTCTGGGAGTTCTTGCCCCGCAGCGTCTTCGGCAGTCTGCGCTCGGCCTTACGGCTTGAGGCGCAGCGGCTGCGCCGTCAGGGTGCCAGCCCGTGGAACCCCAAGACCTATCTGTCCAACGACGTGCTCAACGCCTGGCTGATGTCGGTGGTGTTGTGGGGTGTGCTGATCGCGGTGTTCGGCCCGGCGCTGATCCCGTTCGTGATCATCCAAGCCGTCTTCGGCTTCAGCCTGCTGGAGGCCGTCAACTACCTCGAGCACTACGGGCTGATGCGGCAGAAGAACACCAACGGTCGCTACGAGCGCTGCACTCCGGAGCACAGTTGGAACTCCGATCACATCATCACCAACCTGTTCCTGTACCACCTGCAGCGGCACAGCGATCACCACGCCAACCCGACGCGGCGCTACCAGACGCTGCGCAGTATGGACGGGGCGCCGAATCTGCCCAGCGGCTATGCCGCGCTGATCGGGTTGACCTACTTCCCGCCGCTGTGGCGCAAGTTGATGGACCACCGGGTGCTCGCGCACTACGGCGGCGACATCACCCGGGTCAACGTGCAACCGCGCCGGCGGGAGAAGATCCTGGCCCGTTACGGGGTGACGGCGTGATGGTCGCCTACCGTTGCCCCGGCTGCGACTACGTCTACGACGAAGCCAAAGGCGCTGCACGAGAAGGATTTCCAGCGGGAACACGCTGGGACCAGATACCCGCAGACTGGTGCTGCCCCGACTGTGCGGTACGCGAAAAGATCGATTTCGAGATGATGCGTCCGTTGACGATGCGTGCCGCAAGCGGCACGCGGAGTCGGACAAATATGGAGGTAGGCAAATGAGCGACTACAAACTGTTCGTGTGTGTGCAGTGCGGCTTCGAGTACGACGAAGCCATGGGCTGGCCGGAAGACGGCATCGCGCCCGGCACCCGCTGGGACGACATCCCCGAAGACTGGAGCTGCCCGGACTGCGGTGCGGCGAAGTCCGACTTCGAGATGGTGGAAGTCGCCCGTTCGTGACCACTAGTGTCGCGCTTGTGAAGCAAAGGGTCCCGTACGCCGAGGCGTCACGGGCCCTTCTGCGTGATTCGGTGCTCGACGCGATGCGCGAGTTGCTACTCAGCCGCGACTGGTCGGCGATCACGCTGGCCGACGTGGCCCGCGCGGCGGGCATCAGCCGCCAAACGATCTACAACGAGTTCGGCTCGCGGCAAGGTCTTGCTCAGGGCTATGCGCTGCGGCTGGCCGACCGTTTGGTGAACGCCGTCGAAGACGCGATCTACTCGAACGTCGGCGATGTCTATGCCGCCTTCCTGCAAGGATTTCGGTCCTTCTTCTCCGAATCGGCGGCCGATCCGCTGGTCATCTCGCTGCTGACCGGGGTGGCCAAACCCGATCTGCTGCAGATCATCACCACCGACAGCGGGCCGATCATCACGCACTGTTCGGCCCGTCTGACGTCGTCGTTTCAGCACAGCTGGATCAAAGCCAGCGGCGAAGACTCCGGCATCCTGGCTCGCGCGATCGTCCGGTTGTGCATCAGCTACGTGTCGATGCCGCCGGAGGCCGATCACGACGTCGCCGCGGATCTGGCGCGGCTGATGACACCGGTGGCCGAACGCTACGGTGTCATAGAGTCCTAGGCTTGATTGAGCCCGACTGACCCCGCATCAGGGGACCGCCGCGTCGGGACTAATGTATATGCAAGCTAAGTAGTTGACGACGAAGGAATGGGCCTACACACATGACGACGACCGAAAGTTCGTTGAGCGCCGACGTCCGCAACGGCATCGACTTCAAGGTGGCCGACCTGTCGCTGGCGGACTACGGTCGCCGCGACATCGAGCTGTCTGAACACGAGATGCCGGGCCTGATGTCGCTGCGCCGCGAATACCACGACGTGCAACCGCTCAAAGGCGCCCGGGTCTCCGGCTCGCTGCACATGACCGTGCAGACTGCGGTGCTCATCGAGACTCTCGTTGCGCTGGGCGCAGAAGTCCGCTGGGCGTCGTGCAACATCTTCTCCACCCAGGACCACGCCGCCGCAGCGGTCGTCGTCGGCCCGCACGGCACCGCCGAAGAACCCAAGGGTGTGCCGGTCTTCGCCTGGAAGGGTGAGACGCTCGAGGAGTACTGGTGGGCCGCCGAGCAGGCGCTGACCTGGCCGGATGAGCCGGCGAACATGATCCTCGACGACGGCGGTGACGCGACCATGCTGGTACTGCGCGGTGCGCAGTACGAGAAGGCCGGCGTGGTGCCGCCCGACGAAGAGGACGACTCGGCTGAGCACCGGGTGTTCCTGAACCTGCTGCGCCACCGCTTCGAGACCGACAAGGACAAGTGGACGAAGATCTCCGAGTCGATCAAGGGCGTCACCGAAGAGACCACCACCGGCGTGCTGCGGCTTTACCAGTTCGCCGCCGCCGGGGATCTGGCCTTCCCGGCGATCAACGTCAACGACTCGGTCACCAAGTCGAAGTTCGACAACAAGTACGGCTGCCGGCACTCGTTGATCGACGGCATCAACCGCGGCACTGACGTGCTGATCGGCGGCAAGAACGTGCTGGTCTGCGGCTACGGCGACGTCGGCAAGGGCAGTGTCGAGTCGCTGGCCGGCCAGGGCGCGCGAGTGACCGTCACCGAGATCGACCCGATCAACGCGCTGCAGGCGCTGATGGAGGGCCACGACGTCAAGCGCGTCGAGGACGTGATCGCTGAGGCCGACATCGTCATCACCACCACCGGCAACAAAGACATCATCACGCTCGAGCACATGAAGGCCATGAAGGAAAAGGCCATCCTGGGCAACATCGGCCACTTCGACAACGAGATCCAGATGGCGAGGCTGGAGAAGTCCGGCGCCACCAAGACCAACATCCGCCCGCAGGTCGACCTGTGGACCTTCAAGGACACCGGCAAGTCGATCATCGTGCTGTCCGAGGGCCGGCTGCTGAACCTGGGCAACGCCACCGGACACCCGTCGTTCGTGATGAGCAACAGCTTCTCCAACCAGGTCATCGCCCAGATCGAGCTGTGGACCAAGAACGACGAATACGACAACGAGGTCTACCGGCTGCCCAAGCACCTCGACGAGAAGGTGGCCCGCGTGCACGTCGCTGCCCTGGGTGGCGAGCTGACCAAACTGACCAAGGAGCAGGCCGAGTACATCGGCGTCGACGTCGACGGGCCTTACAAGCCGGACCACTACCGCTACTGAGCAGCATCGATTGCGGTCGCGGGGATAAGCTCGCGCCGTGCTGATCGCCATCGAAGGCGTCGACGGCGCCGGCAAGCGGACACTCGCACAGGGCCTGTGCACGGCCTTCGAAGCCGCCGGGCGATCGGTGGGCACCCTGGCGTTCCCGCGATACGGGCAGTCAGTGGCCGCCGACGTGGCGGCCGAGGCGCTGCACGGCCAGCACGGTGACCTCGCGTCGTCGGTGTATGCGATGGCGATGCTGTTCGCGCTGGATCGTGCCGGTGCCGCCGCACAGATCCGTGAGCTGTGCGGCGGCCACGATATGGTGATCCTGGATCGTTACGTGGCGTCCAACGCCGCCTACAGCGCCGCGCGGCTGCACCAGGACGCCGGCGGCGAGGTGGTGGACTGGGTACACCAAATCGAGTACCAACGTTTGCAACTTCCTGCACCGGATTGGCAAGTGCTGCTTGGGGTTTCGGCTGAGCTGGCCGGCCGGCGCGCCCGAGACCGGGCCCGTCAGGATGCCGGCCGGTCGCGTGATGCCTACGAACGCGACAACGAGCTGCAGCAACGGACCGGCGCGGCCTATGCGGGCTTGGCCGCCGCGGGCTGGGGCGGGCGCTGGCTGGTGGTCGATGCGGACGTCGACCCCGGCCAGTTGGCAGCCAGGTTGACCGCCTAGCACACCAACTGTGGTATTCGGTCACGAAACGCGCGTGTGGCAGCTCCGTTTTATCAAGATCTGGTGACACCATGGAGGCCATGAGGCAAAGGATTCTCGTGGTCGACGACGACGCTTCGCTGGCCGAGATGCTGACCATCGTGCTGCGGGGCGAAGGTTTCGACACGGCGGTGATCGGTGATGGCACCCAGGCGCTCACCGCAGTGCGCGAGCTGCGCCCCGACCTGGTGCTGCTGGATTTGATGTTGCCCGGGATGAACGGCATCGACGTGTGCCGGGTGCTGCGCGCCGATTCCGGTGTTCCGATCGTGATGCTCACCGCCAAGACCGACACCGTCGACGTGGTCCTCGGGTTGGAGTCAGGCGCCGACGACTACATCATGAAGCCGTTCAAACCCAAGGAGCTGATCGCTCGGGTGCGTGCGCGGCTGCGGCGCAACGACGACGAGCCCGCCGAGATGCTGTCGATCGCCGACGTGGACATCGATGTGCCGGCGCACAAGGTCACTCGCAACGGCGAGCAGATTTCCCTGACGCCACTGGAGTTCGACCTACTGGTGGCGTTGGCGCGCAAACCCCGCCAGGTGTTTACTCGTGATGTGCTGCTCGAACAGGTGTGGGGATACCGTCACCCAGCGGACACCCGCTTGGTGAACGTGCACGTCCAGCGTCTGCGGGCCAAAGTCGAAAAAGACCCGGAGAACCCGACCGTTGTGCTGACCGTTCGAGGAGTGGGTTACAAGGCCGGACCGCCGTGACCGGAGCCCAGCGCCGCGATGCTCGGGGGCGGCGCCGGTGATCTTCGCCTCGAGACCGCGCATTCGCGGTCGTTCGGGCCGTTCCGGCTCGGTGATGCGGGGCGTGGGCGCGTTGGGTCGAGTCTTCGGCGCGGCTTGGCGCCGCTCGTTGCAACTCCGGGTGATCAGCCTGACGCTCGGGATGTCACTTGCGGTGATTCTGGTGCTCGGCGTCGTGCTGACCAGTCAGGTCACCAATCGCGTTCTTGACGTCAAGGTCCGCGCGGCCACCGAGCAGATCGACCGGGCCCGTGACACGGTCAGCGGGATCGTCAGCGGGGAAGAGGCGCGCTCGCTGGACAGCAGCCTGCAACTCGCCCGCAACACGTTGACGTCGAAAACCGATCCAACCTCCGGCGCCGGTCTGGCCGGTGCGTTCGACGCGGTGCTGGTGGTACCGGGCTACGGCCCGAGGCCCGCGGCTGCGGCCGGGCCCGTCGACCAGTTGCCGGCTGCGCTGCGGGATTTCGTCAAGGCCGGGCAGGTGGCCTACCAGTACGCGACGGTGCACACCGAGGGCTTCTCGGGTCCGGCGCTGGTGATCGGCACCCCGACGTCGTCGCGGGTGACCAACCTGGAGCTCTACCTGATCTTCCCGCTGGGCAACGAGCAAAGCACGATCGCACTGGTCCGCGGCACGATGGCCACCGGCGGCCTGGTGCTGATGGTTTTGCTGGCCGGTATCGCATGGTTGGTCACGCGCCAGGTGGTGGTGCCGGTGCGTGCCGCGGCCCGGACTGCCGAACAGTTCGCCGAGGGTCACCTGTCCGAGCGGATGCCGATCCGCGGTGAAGACGACATGGCCCGGCTGGCGGTGTCGTTCAACGACATGGCCGAAAGCTTGTCGCGGCAGATCGCCCAACTCGAAGAGTTCGGAAACCTGCAGCGACGGTTCACCTCTGATGTCAGCCACGAGCTGCGCACACCGCTGACCACCGTCCGGATGGCAGCCGACCTGATCTACGACCACAGCGACGATCTCGAGCCGGCCCTGCGGCGGTCCACCGAGCTGATGGTCAGCGAGCTGGACCGCTTCGAGACGCTGCTGAACGATCTGCTGGAAATCTCCCGGCACGACGCCGGCGTGGCCGAGTTGTCGGTCGAGGCGGTCGACCTGCGTTCGACCGTCAACAGCGCGCTGGGCAACGTGGGTCATCTGGCCGAAGACGCCGGGGTTCAGCTGATTGTCGACATGCCGACCGACGAGGTGATCGCCGAAGTCGACCCGCGCCGCGTCGAGCGGATCCTACGCAATCTGATCGCCAACGCCATCGACCACGCCGAGCACAAGCCGGTGCGGATCCGGATGGCCGCCGACGAAGACACCGTCGCCGTCACCGTCCGCGACTACGGCGTCGGGCTGCGGCCGGGCGAGGAGAAGCTGGTGTTCAGCCGGTTCTGGCGCTCGGACCCCTCGCGGGTGCGCCAGTCGGGTGGGACCGGGCTGGGGCTGGCGATCAGCGTTGAGGACGCGCGCCTGCACCAGGGTCGGCTCGAGGCCTGGGGCGATCCCGGCAAGGGCGCCTGCTTCCGGCTGACGCTTCCGCTGGTTCGCGGCCACAAGGTCACCACCAGTCCGCTGCCGATGAAACCGATTGCCCCAGAACGCGAGGAGCGTCAGCTTCGGCCGCGGGAGCACGCCGAAGGGAGTGTGTGATGCGGCGGTTGACCGGGCTGCTGCTCGCCCTGGCGGTCGTGCTTGCGGGTTGCGCCGGAGTGCCGAGTGCGTCGGCGCCGCAAGCCATCGGCACCGTCGAGCGGCCGGCACCATCGAACCTGCCCAAGCCGACGCCCGGCATGGACCCCGACATGCTGTTGCGCGAATTCCTCAAAGCCACAGCCGATCCGGCCAACCGGCACCTTGCTGCACGCCAGTTCCTCACCCAGTCGGCGTCGAACCACTGGGACGATGCCGGTAGCGCCCTGCTGATCGACCACGTCGTCTTCGTCGAAACCCGTAGCGCCGAACGGGTTTCGGTGACCATGCGGGCAGACAAACTTGGCTCGCTTTCGGACATGGGGGTGTTCGAGACTGCTGAAGGAGTGCTGCCGGATCCCGGTCCGGTCGAGCTGATCAAGACACCGGGCGGGTGGCGCATCGATCGCCTGCCCAACGGGGTGTTCTTGGACTGGCAGCAATTTCAGGCCACCTACAAACGCAACACGTTGTACTTCGCGGACCCGACCGGCAAGACGGTCGTTCCGGATCCGCGCTACGTCGCGGTGGCCGACCGTGATCAGTTGGCCACCGAACTGATTTCCAAGCTGATCGCCGGTCCGCGTCCGGAAATGGCCAAAAGTGTGCGCAACATGCTCGGCCCGCCGCTGCGGCTGCGCGGGCCGGTGACACGCGCCGACGGCGGAAAGAGCGGCATCGGACGCGGCTACGCCGGAGCGCGGATCGATCTGGAGTTGCTGACGGTCGCCGACCCGCACAGCAAGCAATTGCTTGCCGCGCAGATCATCTGGACCCTGGCGCGCGCCGACATCAAAGGGCCGTACGTGATCAACGCCGACGGCGCCGCACTGGACGAGAGGTTCGCGGCCGGGTGGAACCCCTCTGACGTCGCGGCCACCGATCCGGGGGTTGCCGAGGGTGCTGCGGCCGGGGTGCACGCGCTGGTGGGCGGGCGGCTGGTGTCGCTGAACGGGGCGGCCTCCGACCCGGTGCCGGGCGCTTTCGGGCGGACGACGGATCAGACCGGAGCCGCGCTGTCGCGCAGCGGGCACCAGGTGGCGTCGGTGGTGACGCTTCGGCCGGGCGCTCCGGATATGGCCTCCTCGCTGTGGATCGGCGATCTCGGCGGCGAGGCGGTGGAAGCCGCTGACGGACATACGTTGTCGCGGCCCAGCTGGTCGCTGGACGACGCGGTGTGGGTGGTGGCCGACGGCAACACCGTGTTGCGTGCGATCGCCGGGACGGCGTCGGGTCAGCCTGCGCGTCTACCAGTGGATTCGGCTGCGGTGTCCAGTCGCTTCCCGGGGGTGATCGCCGAGCTGCAGCTGTCCCGCGACGGCACGCGAGCGGCAATGGCCATCGAGGGCCAGGTAATCCTGGCCAGCGTCGAACAGACGCAGGCCGGCCAATTCGCTTTGACCTACCCTCGGCGGCTCGGGTTCGGGCTGGGCTCCTCGGTGGTGTCGCTATCCTGGCGCACCGACGACGACGTCGCGGTCAGCCGCAACGACGCTGAACATCCGGTGTCTTACGTCAACATCGACGGGGTGAACTCGGATGCGCCGAATGGCAATCTGCAGCAGCCGGTTTCCGCGATCGCCGCCAACCCGTCGATGGTGTACGTCGCCGATCCGCGCGGGGTGATGCAGCTGTCGATCTCCGGCGCCGAAGGCCCGCAGGGCTGGCTGGACGTACCGCCGTTCATGGTGGGCGGGGCGATACCGGTGCTGCCCGGCTGACAATTTCGGCGTGCGTAATCTGGCCAGGGCGCGGCGTGCAGCGGCTAGTTAGTTGGCCCTGGGTTATTTAGCGTCGGTGGACCAAGCCGGCGATCTGGGTAGTGTCACCGGGTTGATGGATCAGCTCGGGCTGGTCCAAGCTGATCTCGCGATATTCCCCGCGGACTTCAACGTGACCGCTGCTGACATCGGTGCGGAAGTGGCCAACCTCTTCAACATCACCGACTTCCTGCTCCCGTGAGGATGGGGTATCTGGTGGTGGGGTCATTGGCCCCACCGCCAGAAGCCGCCGTGACGCACTTGTCACCCCCCGTCGTCACACTCGCGGTGTGCTCGATCTCGTCCTTCCGCTGGAATGCGGCGGCTGCGGGGCGCCGTCGACCCGCTGGTGTGAAACCTGCGCCCGAGAATTGGCCATGGGTCTTGATGCACCGCGCGTGGTGAGTCCGCGCATCGACCCCGGAGTTCCGGTGTTTTCCCTCGGCCGTTACGCCGGTGCGCGCCGGCAGGTGATCGTCGCGATGAAAGACCGCGGCCGCAGCGACCTGGTCACGCCGTTGGCCCTGGCGTTGGCCCTCGGCGTGCAGCGATTGCTCGAGTGGGGTCTGCTGGACGTCCCGCTGACGATCGTCGCGGCGCCAACCCGCAGCTGGGCGGCGCGTCGCCGTGGCGGCGATCCGGTCACCCGCATCGCGACGCTGGCAACCGCTGCCCACCCGCACGTCACCGTGGTCCGGGCGCTGCGGATGAAGGCGCTGGCCCGCGATTCGGCCGGTCTGGGCAGCGCCGCCCGTGAGCGCAATATCGCCGGACGGGTGCTGCTGACCAGGCGACGCGTGCCCGCCGGTGGTGAGGTCCTGCTCGTCGACGACATCGTCACGACCGGTGCGACCGCCCGTGAGTCGGTGCGCGTCCTGCAAACCGCGGGAGCGCGGGTCGCCGCTGTGCTCGCGCTAGCAGCCGCGTGAGCGTTCATGAAGAACTCGCAACAGGTAGGTCAAAACACTGGAACTTCCGCCTGAATTCGGTCTACCGTCGGGATCAAGCACCACGAAACGCCTCGAGGCGGCGCAGCTGAGATAGAGCAAGGCGCCACGACACCGAAGACGGCAGGGGGTGAGTTCTCGACATCTTGCACCGGCGGGCGGCCACGGCACGACCATCACCCCGTCGGCGCGTGTAACTGGAAGCCGGGCACGCCTGGTGCGTGCAACGCGAGAGAAACGAGTTGTCAAGTATGTCAAGGCAAACCGTGGAATTTGATCAGCTTGTCGCCGAACTACCGGCAACAACCGACGAGCCGGACGAATCGACACTGCACGCCGAGGTCGTAGTCAAGGGCCGCAACGTCGAGATTCCCGACCACTTCCGCATCTACGTCTCGCAAAAACTCGCCCGCCTGGAGAGATTCGACCGAACCATCTACCTGTTCGATGTCGAGCTCGACCACGAACGCAACCGCCGGCAGCGCAAGTCCTGTCAGCATGTCGAGATCACCGCTCGCGGCCGTGGGCCGGTAGTCCGCGGCGAGGCGTGCGCAAACAGCTTCTATGCCGCGTTTGAATCCGCGGTCGCCAGGCTGGAAAGCCGGCTGCGCCGCGTCAAGGATCGCCGAAAAGTCCACTACGGCGACAAGACCCCGGTCTCACTGGCCGCCGCGACCGCCGTCATGCCGCCCGAACCGGCTTTCGAAACCGAAACCAACGGCGCGGCCGAACACGACGGCGCCGACGGGCAGCATCAGCCGGGCCGGGTGGTGCGCACCAAGGAACATCCGACCAAGCCGATGTCGGTGGACGACGCGCTCTACGAGATGGAGCTGGTCGGTCACGACTTCTTCCTCTTCTACGACAAGCAGACCGACCGGCCGTCGGTGGTCTACCGTCGGCACGCCTACGACTACGGCCTGATCCGGCTGGCCTGACGCAAAACGGCTATTGCCTGGTCGTCACCTAGGATGGGGGACGCCAAAGACTCCGATCCGTAGGGGACAAAGCTGTGCTGGATAAGTTGCTGCGCCTTGGTGAAGGTCGCATCGTCAAGCGCCTCAAGCGAGTCGCCGACTATGTCAACACCTTGTCCGACGACGTCGAGAAACTCACCGATGCCGAGCTGCGGGCCAAGACCGACGAGTTCAAGAAGCGGCACGCCGACGGGGAAAGCCTCGATGACCTGCTGCCCGAGGCATTCGCGGTAGCCCGCGAAGCGGCCTGGCGGGTGCTGGACCAGCGCCCGTTCGACGTGCAGGTGATGGGCGCTGCGGCGCTGCACTTCGGCAACGTCGCGGAGATGAAGACCGGCGAGGGCAAAACCCTGACCTCGGTGTTGCCGGCCTACCTCAACGGCATCGGCGGTGAGGGCGTACACGTCGTCACCGTCAACGACTACCTGGCAAAACGTGACAGCGAGTGGATGGGCCGGGTGCACCGCTTCCTCGGTCTGGACGTCGGTGTGATCCTTGCCCCGATGACGCCCGACGAGCGGCGCATCGCCTACGCCGCCGACATCACCTACGGCACCAACAACGAATTCGGCTTCGACTACCTGCGCGACAACATGGCCCACTCGCTCGACGACTGCGTTCAGCGTGGGCACAACTTCGCGATCGTCGACGAGGTCGACTCGATTCTGATCGACGAGGCCCGCACTCCGCTGATCATCTCCGGGCCCGCCGACGGGGCTTCGAACTGGTACCCCGAGTTCGCCCGGCTGGCGCCGCTGATGGAAAAAGACGTCCACTACGAAGTCGATCTGCGCAAGCGCACCGTCGGTGTGCACGAGCTCGGCGTGGAGTTCGTCGAAGACCAGCTCGGCATCGACAACCTCTACGAGGCCGCCAACTCGCCGCTGGTCAGCTACCTCAACAACGCACTGAAAGCCAAGGAGCTGTTCGCCCGCGACAAGGACTACATCGTGCGCGACGGTGACGTGCTCATCGTCGACGAGTTCACCGGCCGGGTGTTGATCGGGCGGCGCTACAACGAGGGCATGCACCAGGCCATCGAGGCCAAAGAGCACGTCGAGATCAAGGCCGAGAACCAGACGTTGGCCACCATCACGTTGCAGAACTACTTCCGGCTCTACGACAAGCTCTCCGGGATGACCGGTACCGCGCAAACCGAGGCCGCCGAGCTGCACGAGATCTACAAGCTCGGCGTGGTGACCATCCCGACCAACAAACCGATGGTCCGCGCCGACCAGTCCGACCTCATCTATAAGACGGAGGAGGCCAAGTACATCGCGGTCGTCGACGACGTCAGCGAGCGGTACGAGAAGGGCCAGCCGGTGCTGATCGGCACCACCAGCGTGGAGCGCTCGGAGTATCTGTCGCGCCAATTCCAGAAACGGCGCATCCCGCACAACGTGCTCAACGCCAAATACCACGAGCAAGAGGCCGGCATCATCGCTCAGGCCGGCCGGCGCGGCGCCATCACGGTCGCCACCAACATGGCCGGCCGCGGTACCGACATCGTTCTGGGCGGCAACGTCGACTTCCTGACCGACCTGCGACTGCGCGAACGAGGCCTGGACCCGATTGAGACGCCCGACGACTACGAGGAGGCGTGGCACGAGGAGCTGCCGGTGGTCAAGGCCGAGGCCGCCGCGGAGGCCGGGGAAGTGATCGAGGCCGGCGGGCTGTACGTGCTGGGCACCGAGCGACACGAGTCGCGCCGCATCGACAACCAGCTGCGCGGTCGCTCCGGTCGTCAGGGTGACCCCGGTGAATCGCGCTTCTACCTGTCGCTGGGCGACGAGTTGATGCGCCGCTTCAACGGCGCGGCGCTGGAATCGCTGCTGACCCGGCTCAACCTGCCCGACGACGTGCCGATCGAGGCCAAGATGGTGACCCGCGCGATCAAGAGCGCGCAGACCCAGGTCGAGCAGCAGAACTTCGAGGTCCGCAAGAACGTCCTCAAATACGACGAGGTGATGAACCAGCAGCGCAAGGTCATCTACGAGGAGCGCCGCCGCATCCGCGAGGGCGAGAACCTGCAGGAGCAGGCCCACGACATGCTCGTCGACGTGATCACCGCCTACGTCGACGGAGCCACCACCGAGGGTTACGCCGAGGACTGGGATCTGGAACAGCTCTGGGAGGCGCTGAAGACCCTTTATCCGGTCAAGATCGACCACAAAGACCTGCTCGACTCGGAGGCGATCGGTGAGCCCGGTGAGCTCACCCGCGAGGAACTGCTCGACGCGCTGGTTGAAGACGCCGAGCGCGCCTACGCGGTGCGAGAGGCCGAGCTTGAGGAGATCGCCGGCGAGGGTGCGATGCGCCAGCTGGAGCGCAACGTGCTGCTCAACGTCATCGACCGCAAGTGGCGTGAGCATCTCTACGAGATGGACTACCTCAAAGAGGGCATCGGCCTGCGCGCGATGGCGCAGCGCGATCCACTGGTTGAGTACCAGCGCGAGGGCTTCGACATGTTCACCGGCATGCTCGACGGCCTGAAGGAGGAGTCGGTCGGCTTCTTGTTCAACGTGTCGGTCGAGGCGGTGCCGGCCCCGCAAGTCGGACCGGTCGAGGAGCCGGAGGATTTGGCGGAGTTCGCCACTGCCGCGGCCGCCAATGCGCAGCAGCGGGTCGCCGCCGCGTCCGCCGAGCCGCGCGAACCGGCAACGGCGTTGCGCGCCAAGGGAATTGAGACCGCAGCGCCTGAACTGACGTATTCCGGTCCCGCCGAGGACGGTTCGGCGCAGGTGCAGGGCAACGGGGGCGGGCAGACGGCGGCGGCCGGTGCCGGTGGTAGTCGACGCGAACGGCGTGAAGCCGCGCGTCGGCAGGGCCGCCACGCCAAGCCGAAATCTGCCAGACGGCGGTAGTCAGCGGTGGACGTCAAAGAGGTGCTGCTGCCCAGCATCGGCGTGCGCTACGAGTTCACCAGCCACGACGGTGAGCGGATCGGAATCATCGCGCGGCGCAGCGGGGAATTCGACGTCGTGCGGTATGCGCGCGACGATCCCGACCAGGCTCAGCCGATCTTCCACTTCACCGACGAAGAGGCCGATGCGGTCGCCCAGATTCTGGGCGCACCGCGGATCGCCGAGCGGTTCACCGAGCTGACCCGCGAAGTACCCGGGCTGGAGGCCGGTCAAGTCCACATCCGGCCGGGCAGCCCGTTCGCGGACCGGCCGCTCGGGGACACCCGCGCCCGCACCCGCACCGGCGCGTCGATCGTGGCGATCGTGCGCAACGAGGAAGTGCTGGCCTCCCCGAGACCGGCCGAGATACTGCATGCAGACGACGTGCTGGTGGTGGTCGGTACCGAAGACGGCATCGCCCAGGTCGTACAACTCGTCGATAACGGCTGAGCCGGTGCAAATTTCGGCGCCGCTGCTTTTGCAACTCGGCGCCGTCCTGACTGCGCTCGCGTTACTGGGGACGGTCGCTCGTCGGTTCGCGCTCTCCCCGATACCTGTGTATCTGCTAGCCGGTCTGGCCCTCGGCAACGGCGGTGTTGCTCCGGTCACAACCGCTGGTCAGTTCATCACCACAGGTGCGCCGATCGGCGTCGTGCTGCTGTTGCTGACCTTGGGTCTGGAATTCTCCGCGACCGAATTCGCCAGTAGCTTGCGCCACCACTTGCCCTCCGCCGCAGTCGACTTTGTGCTGAACGCCACGCCCGGTGCGGTGGCAGGCTGGCTGCTCGGGCTCAACGGCGTCGGGATCCTCGCGTTGGCCGGCGTCACCTACGTCTCGTCGTCGGGTGTTATCTCGAGTCTGCTGGCGGACTTGCACCGGCTCGGTAACCGCGAAACACCAGCCGTGCTGGCGGTGCTGGTGCTCGAGGACTTCGCGATGGCGGTTTATCTGCCGCTGGTGGCAGTTCTGGGCGCGGGCGGCGGCTGGTTGCTCGCGATCGTCGAGGTGGCCGCCGCGATCGCGGCGCTGTGCATGGCGTTTGCCGCGTCGTATCGCTGGGGCCACCACGTCGGCCGGCTGATGACGCACCCGGATTCCGAGCAGCTGCTGCTGAGGGTCCTCGGCATTACCCTGATCGTTGCAGCGCTGGCCGAGCACCTGCATGCGTCGGCCGCCGTGGGCGCCTTCCTGGTCGGCCTGACCCTCACCGGTGAGACTGCAGAACGAGCCCGAAAGCTGCTTGGTCCGCTGCGCGACCTGTTCGCCGCGATCTTCTTCGTCGCGGTCGGGCTGCCGGTGAATCCCGCACAGCTGTTACCGGAGCTCCCGATCGCCCTGATCCTGGCCGCGGTCACTGCAGCGACGAAGGTGGCCACCGGAGTGTTCGCGGGTCGGCGCGAGGGAGTGGCGCGGCGTGGCCAGTTGCGCGCCGGCACAACGCTGATGGCCCGAGGCGAATTTTCGCTGATCATCATCGGCCTGGTCGGCACGTCGATCACCGGGGTTGCTGCGCTGGCAACGTCGTATGTGTTTGTGCTGGCGATCGTCGGTCCGGTGGTCACCCGCTTCACCGGTGGACACCGCCCGGCGACGATGCGGGCCGTGCAACGGCCCGGTGAGAAGCCGGGCAATCGGGAGTAGCCCCGGCGACGATGCGGGCCGTGCAACGGCCCGGTGAGAAGCCGGGCAATCGGGAGTAGCCCCGGCTGGGCGCCCGCAAGGCGGTCTAGCCGATGTGCAGTGCGACCACCTGCCACCTGCCGTCCTTGACCCGTTCGATGCGGCAGGCGATCGCGTGGATGCGATGACCGCGGCTGTAGCTTCCGAATACCTCGGCCGCCGCGACCCGGTCCGCGGCGCCCGCCGCCTGCAGCCGCAACCGGCGCATCACCGCTGCCCCGTCATGGCCGGCCGTGAACCGATTGGCGCACAGCACCGAGTCGACGAGGCCGGCGGCCAGCAGCCCGTGCAGCTGCGCGACCGGGCGGCGACGGTCGATGACTTCCAGTACCCGGCGCAGCGCCGCGTCGGCGAAGCACGCCGCCTGCCGCAGCTGCACGGACGTGGTCGATGATCCGCCGGCCGCCGTGTGCTGACTCGAATGTCGTTGCTGCACATGTGTATTAGGACGTCGCAGTGCTGTGTGCGAGGGCGGCCGGCAATGCCGGACGTCACGCGCGGGCGGTTCATAATCGACGACGGGCATGACCGCGAACGCGTCACGGTCCGATGGGCTCGGGCTGGTCAACACCGCACTCTCCCAGAGGTTACGAAGGGGCCGAAAAAGTAGGCCTGCTGGAGAGTGGCAGACAGCTGTGACGATCATCGCACAATCGCCGCGGGCGCGTACCCGCGCTGCGGCGGGCGGGCATGCACGGCTACCGTGAGCGGCAGATTGATCAGTCGGCGCAATCGCAAAGGGATCAACAGGGGAGAGGCGACGTGGCGAGGTTGTCCACTTCGGACACGTCGTTCTACCAGCTGGAGAACACCGCCACCCCGCTGTATGTGGGCTCATTGTCGATCCTGCGTCAGCCGCGCGCCGGGCTGAGCTACGAAACGTTGCTGGCCACTGTCGAACAGCGGCTGCCGAAGGTACCCCGGTACCGGCAGAAGGTCCGCGAAGTGACGATGGGCCTGGCCAGACCGGTCTGGATCGACGACCGCGATTTCGACATCACCTACCACGTCCGGCGCTCAGCGTTGCCGTCGCCGGGCAGCGACGAGCAGTTGCAGGAACTGATCGGCCGGCTGGCTGCCCGGCCGCTGGACAAGTCGCGGCCGCTCTGGGAGATGTACCT